>ENA-OQIN01000229-OQIN01000229.1-human-gut-metagenome-genome-assembly--contig:-NODE-229-length-55547-cov-4.728826_pt1 | contig 55547 bp, 55 predicted proteins | sample MGYA00242581_ERZ504746 | MGnify/ENA primary metagenome ERZ504746 (study PRJEB26092, sample SAMD00036436) | human gut metagenome | host: Homo sapiens | study: EMG produced TPA metagenomics assembly of...
TAGCCATCTTTTTCTCTTTTTACGGAAAAGTTTCAGGGGCAGATTTGACTTATACGAGTCAAATCTGCCCCTGTTTGAAACTATCTATTTCCCGACAGCCCCTATGACAAACGAAAGGTTTTAAAATTATGAAGCTATCAAAAAAAATCCCGGAATACATTCCTGCTGACTCCTATCTGGAGGTGTCTAACAGTTTGTTCCGGGATATTTATACTCTATTTTGCGGAAGGCAGCAATGTCCTTCTCTCTATTCTTTCGGCCCCGCGGTGAGGGAATGCTATCTGCTCCACTTCTGTCTCGACGGCCGCGGAGATTTCTATGCAAATGATCAACACTACCATCTTGAAAAAGGACAGGGCTTTCTGATCTGCCCAAATGAGCTGACGTTCTATCAGGCGGATGAAGCGCATCCGTGGACCTACGCATGGATTGGACTTTCTGGAGAACAGGTATCTCACTATCTTGACCTTGCAGGCATTTCTTCCCGAACTCCGGTCTTTCGCTGTCCTGATGTAGATCTGATCCGATCTGATATCGATGATATGATCGCACACCATACACTAAGTTATTCTTGTGAAGTGCATATTCAAGGGGTCTTAATGAAGATTTTGTCCTATCTGATCGAAGTATCTTCGCACCCAAGACAGAAAGAAGAAAATGGCAACAGCCTCTATGTAAGCCGCGCCATTTCCTATATTCATAAAAACTATCAGAATCCGGTGTCTGTTCAGGAAATTGCAGATTATCTTTCCCTGAACCGCAGCTATCTGACAGAGCTGTTTGTACGCACACTACATTTGTCCCCTCAGCAATTTCTGATGAAATATCGGATTACAAAGGCGGTTGATTTTCTTACCTACACCGACTTGAGTGTAGAACACATTGCCTGCTCCTGTGGTTACGCAAATATATCTTCTTTCTCAAAGGCATTCAAAAAAGTGACCGGGATCAGCCCTTCGCAGTATCGAAATGAGCATCAGACTTACACTTCCTGAAGGAAATATAACCGAGACTGATAATCTCCATTTCTTCCGTTATATTTTTCTCCATTCTGCCCTGCAGCTGCATCAGAGACAACAAGCCCTGCCTGCATCAGTTCATCACCGAAAAGAATTTCTTTCCGGTCACTGATCTGATAGGCAGCTCCTTCCTTTAGTCCTGCCAGATGCAATCGCTCAAATCCTGCATTCACAGGTTCCAGCACACGATAATAACCAACTAGTGCCTGGCTCTGATCTTCGGATACAACCATCCATGCTGTCACATTTCCCTCAAATGGGCTTTTCAGACGATAAAACGTTCCCTTCTGAATCAATTCTCTATGCGCCTTCATGAACACAATCTGCTCTTTGATTTCCTCCAACTCCGCTTCTTCCATTGAAGTAACGTCAAGTTCATAACCAAATGTACCAAAATAAGCTACATTTGCCCGTGTGTTTAACGGAGTATTCCTCAATACCTGATGATTTGGCACAGCAGATACATGGGATCCCATACTGCTTACCGGATAGACAAATGACGTGCCATATTGAATCTTCAGACGTTCTACAGCATCTGTGTCATCCGAAGTCCAGCATTGTGGCGCATAATATAGAAGTCCCGGATCAAATCTTGCACCTCCGCTGGCGCAGGACTCAAATAGAATCTCCGGAAACTGCTCCGTCAATTTTTCATACAAATGATATACTCCGAGAATATATTTATGGAAAACAGATCCCTGCTTTTCTGCCTCGGAACCATGTGAATAGATTTCCGAAATGCTCCGGTTCATATCCCATTTCACATAAGAAATCGGAGCTTCTTTCAAAAGTTTCTCCATCTGACCGTAAATTCCCTCTACTACTTCTTCTCTGGAGAAATCAAGCACAAGCTGATGCCTTCCGACAGAAACATTCCTTCCCGGTGTCGATAAGATCCAATCCGGATGTTCCTCATACAACCTGCTTTTTTTGTTTGTCATCTCCGGTTCAAACCACAGGCCAAACTTTAATCCCATCGCCTCAATCTTCTTGGCAAGTCCAGCAATCCCTCCCGGGAGCTTCTGCAGATTCGGATACCAGTCGCCCAGAGAGGTGAAATCGTCATTACGCTCTCCAAACCATCCATCATCGAGCACAAACAGTTCAATTCCCAGTTCTTTTGCTTTTCCGGCAATCTTTAAAATCTTCTCCTCATTGAAGTCAAAATACGTTCCTTCCCAGTTATTGATCAGAATCGGTCTTACCTCGTCTCTGTATTTTCCCCGCACCAGTCTTGTCCGGTACAACTTATGAAAAATCTGGCTCATTCCATTGAGACCCGCATCAGAATAGACCATCACTGCCTCAGGTGTCTGGAACGTTTCTCCTTTGTTTAATTCCCAAGAAAAACGATCCGGATGGATTCCCATTGTAATTCTTGTCACATCATAAGTATCCACCTCTGCCTGTGCGAGAAAATTTCCGCTGTATACAAGGCTAAATCCAATCGCTTCCCCGAAAGTTTCCGTTGTCTCCGGGCGCTTTAATGCAAGGAACGGATTATAATTGCTGCTGCTAGATCCTCTCATGCTGTACACCGCCTGAATCCCATGCTCCAGCTTCCTTGTTTTGACTGCGCGCTCTCTTCCCCATGCTCCGGTCAGTTCGATCATCTCATATTGCTTATCCGGCAGATCCAGACTCAGGCTCATCGCACGGTCAAGAAGAATACTCTCCTCCCCTTTGTGATGAAATCTTGCATTTCTTGCAATAGCCGGAAATTCTTCATAGATTGTATACGTCAAGATCAATTCTGTCTGAATCAGTGAATCTTCCAGTGTCACCTCAAGTGTCACTGCTTCTTTCTCTTCTTCCACATAAGTGGCCGGAAGACCTTCTAACCTTGGCTTTCCACTGTAAAGTCGATGACTTTTATAAACAAATTCTGTCACTCTGCTTCCGTTTTTTTGCAAAATCTCCTGGGCCGGATATCTCATATCTCCGCTGCCATAAGCCGGATACTCTTGACGGATATGTTCCATCGAAAAAGTACTGTCATCTTCAAATGTACATACAGACATTGGTCTGTCACAAAATTCCAAAAGATGATTAAAACTCTCCCTGTCTCTGAGCCGCTTCCCAAAATATAACTGTCCAAGCTGTCCGTTTTTTAAAATCGTAAAAATATAGCTGATTTTTTCGTTGAACAGATGAAAATTTCTACTTTCCTCATGATAAATTACTGGCATCTGATCTCCTCCTTCTCAAGTCATCCAACCGCCTCTCTGATGGACTGCACCACCCATCTCTGTTCGGTCTTATCGCTGCATCTACTGATTTCTATTATATCGGAATCTGTCCCCAGTTCAATTTGCAGATGTCGGTATTATTTGTCCAAATGTTGGATTTCAAAATTTTATCTAAAATCCATAAAAAATGTGTTCTTCTTTTCCATTCTCCGCCGCTTTCTTCGCAGCAAGACAAGCAGCTGCACTTGCAAGCCCTGCACATAAATCCGACCTGCTCTCCTTCCCTTCCAGAACATCTACATAAGCTTTTGCAAGCTGCTCATCTCCCCCAAAATGTACCAAGCCTTCTGGATATGTAAACCTATGTTCTGCACTGTGTTTTGCATCATAATAGTCTACTCGAAGTGTCGCTGTATAAAAGTCAAATTCTGCACTTGCTTTCGACCCTATAAAGCGCGCTCCCCGTCGTCCAGCATTATTTTTGACAAAAAATGTCTGGTGATAAGAAATAATCGTTCCATCTTCACAAGTGAAAATCGCCGCTCCTACATCCTCATTTCCAGTATCTTTTGCAAAACAGCAATATTTCCCGGTAGGTTCCTCTTTCCGCTCTGTTTTCACAACAAAGCTACTTTCCGGACAGGTATGATATTCGCTGCAATCCTCACAGCAAAGCCCTGCCTCTTTTTCTCCTTTGAAATACATTTTTGCAGTCTTTGCCACAACACTCACCGGACGTTTCCCCAAAATGTAAGTAATATAATCCATGTCATGTGTTGATTTCTGTAAAAACAGTCCTCCCGTCAGGGAATCATCCCGATACCAGCTATGATAGTAAACACTGCCATACGGCACATGATTCGTTGCTTGTACGGACAGAACTTCTCCCAGTTCTCCACTATCCACTAATTTTTTCATTTCTTTTACAATACAAGTAAACCTAAGCGGAAAGGATACAACTGTCTGTCCGCGCATCCCTTCCGATGCATGTAGCAGGCGCTGGTACTGTTCTTCATTAATGCAAACTGGTTTTTCTAAAAACAATGGTATCTTTTTCTGAAATACCAACTCCGCATATTTCGTATGTTGATTGCAGCGTGTTCCGATCAGCACACCATCTAACCTTTCTTTTTCCAACATCTCTTCCGCTGTTTCATAAAAAACAGTCTGTGCAAATTCTGCTGTCTGTGCAAATGCTTCCTGCTTCTGGCACCAAAGTGGATCTGCAACTGCAGCAACCTGAACTGGTGCTTGGATTCCTTGAAATGCTTTCATCATCGTTTCACTTCGCAAACCATATCCTATAATCCCTAATTTCTTCAATCTTATTTCCTTCTTCCTTAAAATTTCTTTTCTATTTTTTCTGTTGATACTTATTATCACCGGAACCACACTCTCCGTCAATAAAAAATCCTGATGCATTGAGAAAAATGTTACCTTTCACTTCTCTTTCCAAAAATAGGCAAAAATACCCTGACCTCCTCTCTTTTCTAAGGTATGGCCAGAGTATCTTCATGAAATCATTTATTCTTTTTTCGAACAGTCAACTGGCAATATCTAAATTTCTGCTACCAGTTTTTTCAGTGCTTCCAATGCTTCCTCCGGAAGTTTGTCGTATCCGTCTTTGTTTACGGCAAATCCTTCTACTGCATTGACACGATTCTGCATTGCATTCTTTAACTGTGCCTTGTACTCTTCGTCATTCAGATCCGGAACAAATCCTTCCCATTCCATGATCTCAATGTCTTCAAAAGCTCCCCACTGTTTGAATTCTGCTTTTCCTTCTACAATTGCTTCTAAGATTCCAAGTGTATCTTTTGGCTGTACTTTCTTGCCCATGAAGTCACCTGTATTGACGATATAGCAGTCTACATTCTTTTCTTCCACTAATTTTTTGAACTTCTCATAATCATTTATCAGTGGATATGTTCTAAATGGGTTTGCATATGGAACGATACGGAGTGCATTTAAGTCTGTTCCTGCTGCAACACGCTCTGCTGTGGATGTCTTTGTTGCAAGTGTCGCTCCCATTACGGATGCAAGTGCAGCTCCTTTTAATTTTACTACCGGCGGAATAGTAGGATCTTTCATGATCCAGAAGATTGCATTTACCGGAGCATCGATCTTATATACACGGTTCGGTGACCATAATTTTGACTTGATTGCACGTCCGTTACCATTTCTGATATCTTCTGTCACTAACTGGATATGTCCTTCTTCGTCCATAGTAGCAGAACAGTTCTGAGCAGATAATAAATACTGATTATCCGGGCATCCAGTTGGGTAATCTGCCGTCTTATCAAAATAAGTCGGTTCTAATGCTACCGAAGAACATGTGTCTGTATTGATAATAAATGCATCATCATGTAATACTGTAATCGGATATTTTCCACCATGTTTTGCATGTGTCAGTGTAGATTTACCTGATCCAGAAAGTCCGAATACGGATGCTACGAACTTAGAACCATCCGCAAGTGTGTATTCTTTCTGTCCACCATGGCAGGAAGCATATCCGTTTCTATTTGCGATTGCCCATGCCATTGTCAATGTTCCTTTTTTATGCTCTCCGAAATATCTCATACCTAAAATACATGCGCAGTTCTCTGCAGTATCAAAATAGCATAAAGTCAGCGGATCACTCAGACAGCTGAAATCTACGTCCGGTCTTTCCTGTGGAATCCACTGTGGATCTGAGAAAATATAAATATCCGGTTCTTTTCCCTCTCCGACTGGTTTTGATTTCTTATACATTTTCACATATTCATCTGACATGTACTGGAAGTTGAGCATCCAGTTGTACATGATATTCTCTTCGCCTTCCGGAATCAGAAGATGTGCTTTTACCATGAATTCTGGGTCAAGACCTACGAATACTTCTGCGTGGTACATTGTTTTCCAACGTGATTCATAGATAGCATCCATCGCTACTTTGTCAAGCTTTGCAGAATCTACTCCCGGCTCTCCTTTGATCCGGCGAGCTGCTGCGTAACGTCCTGTTACTGCTCCGTCATTGAATAAAAGAACTTTTGCATCTTTCTCAAGACCAAATTCTTCTCCTCTATATACAGGCATATCTGTCACGATTGTTCCTGGTGAATTTTTTGCTAACTCATAAGCTTCTTTTAAAGTATTTACTTTCACTACATTGTTTCCATAAAATGCAGCTTCGATGATAGAACGTGTTTTTGAAAAACCTGGTTTTCCAGCACCGATTTCGTTAATTGGATAATAAGCTTTTGTTGACATATTCGATATCCTCCTTAAATTCCGAATTTGCATTCATTATCTCATTTTGTTTTCAAAATGTCAATCTTTTTATTGAAATTTTACAATTTTTATCATTCATTTATACCTCATTTTTTTGTTGAATTTATTGAAAAACTAAGAAAAATGCAGGATTATTTTTATTTTCCTGCATTTTTATCGTATCTCGTGTGTTTTTGTCCTTTATTTACATGGCACTCACATAGTATTATGCAATTTATTTGTTAAAAAATTCACTATGCATTCTTTTTGCAAAGTGCACTGTAATAATATTTCAATTTTTTCGCCTGACAGAGCACATCCCTCTCCTTTGCTCTCATTCTACCACTATCTATCAAAAGAGGTATCTGACACTGCAATATCTGATGGACACGCACCCAAAATTCATCGTTATTTTTACATTTATACACATCCCGCCCATCCTCAAGCCAGTTTTTATAAACCGGAATATCTCTTAAAATAACCGGAATCTGCGAGGAGAGTGCTTCCAGTACAACAATTCCTTCTGTCTCCTCATACGATGGAAATAAAAAGAGATCACAACTGCTGTACGCCTTCTTTAACTCTTCCTTTGGTACATATCCTGCAAATGTCAGATTCGGCAAATCCGTGTGAATCGCATCTCTGACCTTCTTTGGAATCTGAAGTTCTGGTGTATATCCAAACCAAATAAACTGATACTCCGGCATTCTCCCTGCCAGTTCCACAAAGTCAAGAATTCCTTTTCGTTCAAAGTACAGCCCAACCGACATTACAATCTTGTCCTCGTTGCGAAATCCATATTTTCTTCGAAAAGACTCTCGATCCAGTACATTTTTCTGGAATTCACAAGTATCCACTCCGTTTGAAATCACTTCTATCGGATTCTTGATCCCATATCCGTTCAATAGCGATTTTGAATATTCCGTCGGTGTCAGGATCAAATCTGCCATCTGATAACATTTCATGATCCACCATTTAAAAAGAGGCGCCGTCAGATTGGATCCCACAAAGGAGTTTCGAAAATCTTCCTTTGTCGAATGGGCATGATACACTACTTTCTTTCCTTCTCTTTTTGCCTTCTTTGCCATATGATAATCACTTGGAAATACCGTATTTAGATGCACAATATCAAAATCTTCCCGAGGATCACAGGTCAGTTCTACCTGCTCCGACTTAAGAGCATTTTTTTGCATGGACATTGCACGTCCGACTCCACTTCTCGACACAATCTTCTCGTTTTTCGCATAAAGCAATACTTTCATTTCTCTCATATTCTCCTCTCCATACTTCCTTTTGATACAGATTCAGTACCATATTTCCAAACTGCTCTGTCCCGAATTTCCGTGCGTTGTTCCGGCTATGCTCCACTGCCTTTTCCATCCATAAAGGCTCCTTTAAGATACGGCTGACGATCTCTGAAAATTCGTTTAAGTTCTCGTAAGAATAACCATTTCCGCCTTCCTCAAGTACCCCGTACAGGCAGGCATCTTTCCTGCACACAAGCGGTAATCCACTCGCCATCGCCTCTATATAGGTAAGTCCCTGTGTCTCACTTGTCGATGCACAGACAAAAAGATCTCCTAACTGATAATAATTTGCTATATCTTCCGGTGCTGCCATCCCAGTAAATTTTACATAAGTTCCAAGTCGAAGTTTCTCTGTCAGTTTCTCCAGACTTGCTCTCGCTGGTCCATCCCCGACAATCAGCAGCCGCACATTTTCCCCATGTTTGACCAAATGACACATTCCATAAATTAATTCATCGACTCGTTTTTCAAATCCAAGTCTTCCAAGACTTAACAACACCCTCGCCTCCTGTGGAATATCATACTTGATCCGAAGCTGTTTGATTTTTTCCTCCTCACACGGTTGCTGAAATTTATCGAGACAGATTCCTGATGGAATCACCGCAATTTCACTCTCTGTCAATCCATATTCTCTGAGCGTACGTTCCACCTTCTTTGTTGGAGCAATCACAGCATCTACACAAGACAGCCGCATTTTCATCCATTTTCCAAGCATCTCTCGACTTACGTTTTTTCCAAACGGAACATACTCTGTATACTGCTCATACAACGTATGATAAGTATGCAGCAATATTGCTCCTGTTTTCCTTGCAATTCGTTTTGCAAACCCAAAACTAAAAAATTCACACTGACTGTGAATGACATCTGGATTCCACTCGATAATCTCCTGCACATATGCCCTGCCCCGCGATACCGGAATTCGCACATCCGGATAGATTTTTGCCGGAACAGAACGAATATAGTACACATTTTCCATCTGATAGGTACTGCATGTATCTGACACTGCAAGAATCTTTACCTCGTGTCCGTTCTTCTCTAATTCCCTCTCCAAATTCAAGACAGATGTCACGACACCGTTGATTGCAGGCCTAAACAAATCTGTTGTAATAAGTATCTTCATAATGCTCTCCTCCTTCTGTCTATATCAACTGCAAACCACTGATCCACGTTCCCGCATAGACAAGTGCCAGACTATAGATGGCAATCGATCCTGGTTTTCCAAGTAAAATAATGGCAGAAAACCGCTTCCATGACATCTTTGTAAGTCCCGCCAACATACACAAAAAATCATCCGGCGCACATGGAAAGAAAATCGCAACTGCAAAAAACTTATCAAATTTCTTTCCTTTTTCAAGCCATTGTGCATATTTTTCATATGTTTCTTCTTTGACAAAATATTTTACAAAGCACTGTCCATACCGCCTTGCAAGATAAAAATTAATCATCGATCCAATCACAATCCCGATATAATTGTATAGAAGTCCCATCCATGGTCCAAACAAGATCACACCTGCTGCACAGGAAATCCCGCCAGGGATAATCGGAACTACCACTTGCACCATCTGAATGAAGATAAAGAACAGTGGTCCAAAGATTCCTCCCCGCTCTATCAACATTTCCATTTTCGTCCGGTCTGTAAACAGTCCGTTCTGCATTCCATATATTACAAACAATACCATTGCTGTTATGCTGACTGCTGTTAAAAAATGAATCGTATATCTCACTAATCGCTTACTCATCTACATACCCCCTTTTGTATACTCCTTATCATATCAGCATAAATTTAAGTTATCTTGAGGGGATTATTAAGAAAAATGAAAGATTTTCTTTGGATATTCAAAATACAATCCGACCTTTATTTTTTATAGATTTTATCTGGTTTTCATTTCTTTCATCTGCGTTTTATGATACAATCTACAAAACAGCGAATCATGAAACTTTTTGTTTTACCTGATTGCCAACAGCAATGTAGTAATGCACATGTAATAACAGTAGAATAAAGGAGTTTTTTATGATAGAGATAAAAAAAATCACTACAAACAAGAAACAATATCTGCCTCTTCTGCTCCTTGCAGATGAGCAGGAGGATATGATCGATCGCTATCTGGAACGTGGTACTATGTACATACTGGACGACAATGGAGTCAAAGGGGTCTGTGTTGTCACCGATGAAGGTGATGGTATTCTGGAGATAAAAAACATTGCAACGGATTCACATTTCCACCGGAAAGGCTATGGCAAAATGCTGATCAAATTTATAGAGGAAACCTACCACAATCAGTATTCCATCCTCCAGGTTGGTACCGGAGACAGTCCGCTTACCATTCCATTTTATGAAGCCTGCGGATTTGTCCGCTCCCATGCAGTAAAAGATTTTTTTGTTAAAAACTACGACCATACGATCTATGAATGCGGCATTCAGTTAAAAGATATGATTTATCTTCGAAAAAACCTCTTATAGAACCAAAAAAAGAAGCAAAAACCATTGCAAGATTCTCTCCTGCAAGGCTTTTGCTTCTCTTATTCCGTTCTTTTTTCTCTTTCTATTCTCCGATACGCTCAAATACCATATCGTATCCATCATTTCCATAGTTCAATGACCGATTGACACGGCTGATCGTCGCTGTAGATGCGCCGGTCTTCTCGGCGATCTCCAAATATGTCTTCTGTTCCCGAAGCATCTTGGCCACCTCAAAACGCTGTGATAATGACATTAACTCATTAATCGTACAGATATCTTCAAAGAAAGTGTAACACTCGGCTTTATCTTTCAAACTCAAAATTGCATCAAACAATAGATCTGTCGCTTCCGTCCTAATCTGCTTACTCATTCTTTTCTCTCCTTTGTCAGACTCTTATCTGTCCTCTATTTTATCACAGTAAATTTGTAAAGTCCACTGATTTTTTCATCTGACAACTCCTATCCCTTTGGACATCTTCCTATATACTTTTTCAATTTCTCTATCGACGTATTGACGATCAGTTCCTCCGGGAATCCACATTCTCGTACAACTTCCAGAGAATAACGCACATTTCCCACATCACTATCTACATGTGCATCACTGGCAAGTGTCACAGGTACTTTATATTTTTTGCAAAGTTCCAAAATCGTATGTTGATTCTCACGCGCATTCTGACGGAACCCTCCCGGTGTCAGAGAGGAGTTATTCACCTCTAAGATTTTTCCATACTTTGCAGCAGCCTCCACGATTTTTTCATAATCTACCGGGATCCTTCCGTCGTCGGGATGCCCGATGATATTCACATACGGATTTTCCATCACTTTTAAATAAGCTTCCGTGTATGCTTCCTTAGTTGCACCTTTTGCAAAACATGGCAGATGCAGGCTTGCAATGACAAGATCCATCTCTTTTAACAGTGCTTCTGAAAGATCAATTGTTCCATCTGCATCTAAAATATTTAACTCCACACCAAAAAACATCTCCACTCCCGACATTTGCCGCGGAATCACTTTTAAATTAGAAAAATAAAATGGATGACAGGTTCCCGGCATCGTTGGAGCATGTTCTGTAATCGCAAGTCCTTGCAATCCCTTCTTTGCAGCTGCCGATGCCATTTCACGAATCGTACAGTATGCATGTCCGCTCGCAATCGTATGTGAATGTGTATCTATTGCAATCTTCATAATACTTCCTCTTTTCTATCTCGATTTTTTTATTTTTGCTCATTGTTCTTACCTGAGTTCTCTCTTGACAATTTTTATTATACCATCGCCTTTCTGCATTTGAAAACATAATTTTTCTCCTTTCCGCTCATACTATTTATGATATCTTTTCTATCTTAAAAAAAATTATTACCGGATATCAACGACTTACAGACGGGAAAGGAGTTTTTTATGAAACCAATTACTGAACAATCTGCAAAAGGCGGTACAGCTGCACCTGCCGGAAAAATCTCTTCTGATACTCAGCCAATTTCCGAACAAACACTAACCAATCAGGAGATCATTGACTCTTACGATTATCTTTCTTCTGCAGCTTCTGCATGGGACTGCACAGGACTGATTCCTTCTGCACCGTCCTCCTCTGCTGAACTGGAATCCTATGAGGCAATCTATCCGTTTGAACCTCCTAAACTGGATTCGAATGAAAGTGGTGCCACAAAATATTCTTCTGCATATACTGGTGAAAAACAGGAGTAATATTTTATGCCTAACTTTTCTTTTGTCCCGCTGGAAGGAACGATTCAAAACATTCGCCCTTTCGGCGATGAATGTTGCAGCTCCCTTGTCACTTTACAGACATCTGAAGGTACTGTCACAGTTGTCGTATCAAGTGATACGTATGTCATCAGTGAAGTACGCCTTCGCCGCGGCATGACTGTCGCGGCTTTTTACGATGCCCAGGTTCCTGTTCCACTTATCTATCCTCCTCAGTACCGTGCTGTCATCCTTGGGAGAAAGCAGCCAAATGAAACGATCACCGTAGACTATTTTGATGAAACTCTCACAAACAATGACAATACACTAAAACTAAATGTTTCCCCCGCCACCGACATCGTCGGATCAAATGGGCAGCCATTCCGCTGCTCTCTTGCGGATCGCCTTTTGATCGTCTATTACACAAATGCCACGAAAAGCATTCCCGCTCAGATCGTCCCGAGGAAGATTATTGTTATGTGCTGACTTCCTTGCACAAAACTCTGTTTTAATCCGCTACGGCACGAAACACAATGCAAAAGGCGGCAGTTACTTCTGCCGCCTACAACTACTTTTTTCTTATTTTTACTATCCTCTTAGCAAACAGAAGAAGCACATACATTCTCAAGAATCTCTGTCAATGCACTCTTGCTGCTTGTATGACATCGCACAATGTCTGCGTCGCATTTCTCTGCTTCTGCAACTGCACAGCGTACCATCTTGTGAGATACGGTATTCGTAAACAAGATCAGCAGATCCGGAGTGCCAATCTGTTCACTTAGATTTGCAGACATCTGTGTAAATACTTTCGCTTTACACTTATACCCTTTACATATTTTTTTATACTGACAAACCATCCGGTCATGGCCTCCTACAATTACAACGCTCATCTTTCTGTCCTTTCTTTTCTCTTCTGTCTACAAATCTGCAAGATTTTTCCCGAGCTCTTCACACTTTTCCAATGCCTCCTGATCCGGTGTCTCCTGACAGATCACACCTTCTCCTCCGATGACATTTGCTCCCGCCTGCTGCATACGCGCTTCCCAGTCTCTCATCCATTCTCCATCTCCCCATCCGTAAGAACCAAACAAGCCAACTGTCTTTCCTTTCACAAATGCTTCCAATGTTTCCACAAAAGGCTCCATCTCTGATTCTTCCAGCACTTCCGCCCCCATCGCCGGGCAGCCAAGTGCAAACACTGCCTCTTCCTTTAATTCTTCTGGTGAGATGCTTCCCACCTCTACAACCGCACTTTCTTTTCCTTCTGAACGGATTCCCCTTGCGACCGCTTCAGCCATCGCCTCTGTATTTCCTGTCTGTGACCAATATACTACATAAATTTTATCCATGATCTTCCTCCTTATCTTTTCCTTGTCTCTGCTTCTTTTTTCATCGACAATGTATTTTTATGCCACACATCCCCGGACTAGTTCTTCTATCCGAATTCCTCTGGCAACCGCTTGGATCAATGCTTCTTTTGCCTCTTCAAATGCCTGAAACAGGCAAATCTTCTCTCCCATATTCGTGTATACTTTCCAATATCCTGCATAAAGATAATTTTTGCCTTTCTGCTCTATAAATCCTGTGACATCATCGAGCGGATATCCAAGAAGCAGACCCATCTCATGCGGAAACATTCCTCCTGCTGTCATATAAGATTCGTAACGTTTCTGAAAGGTATACAAAATAGCTCCTAATGTCAACTGCCCATATCCTTCTTTCTGAAAGAAATCCCTCATCTTTGGATGTTCTATCACTTGTTCTAGATCTTTTCTGCGATATAGAAGATATGTGATCTTTTCTGTCGTCCGGAGTAGCCGGAAATAAGAGATTCCTGAGTGCTTCAAAACCATTTTTACTGCTGTTTCATTCTCCGCTGGAATGATAAAAAGATTAGAAACTTTCAGTCCCATGATCAATGGTGCACATTGCAGAGCAAGCTGTGTTTCGATCTTTTTGAAATCCATCCCCTTCACAAGTTCAAATATTTCCTGACTCATGTTTCCTCCTTCTCTTGTTAGTTGTTTCTAATTTATGTTTATATTATCTAATTCAAGTTGATTCGTCAATACTTTTATTGATCTATTTTTCTCAATAATCTTTCCGTTAAAAAAGAAGAAGTATCCTGCCATCTGTACAGACAGCAAGGATACTTCTTATCTCTCACACGCTTTTTGATATGCTATTCCATTAAATTTTTCATACTATCCAGCCCAATGAATAGTGTTGATGTATTATGAAACAATGCAGAGGCTGTCGGCTGCAGAATTCCTGCCACTCCAAGGGCAATGAGTGCAGCGTTAATTCCAACAATCAGTCGATAATTTCTTCCAATCCGCTGCATCAATCTGTCACTGAGTCTCTTCAACAAAACAAGTTCATACAAGTTATCTGCACTGATTGTAATGTCCGCAATCTCCCTTGCAAGCTCTGCGCCGTCACTGATTGCAATGCCGACATCTGCCGCTGACAGCGCCGGAGAATCATTGATGCCATCTCCAATCATAATAACTTTCTTTCCTTTTGCTCTCTCCTTCTCCACAAATCTCGCTTTCTCTTCCGGAAGCACCTCCGAATCATAATCATCCACGCCCACTCTTTTCGCAATGGAAGCTGCTGTCCGTTCACTGTCCCCAGTCATCATAACAATATTTGCAATCCCCTCCTCTTTTAGCAGGCGGATCACTTCCACTGCTTCGTCCCGCAGAGGATCTTCGATGCGGATCACTGCTGCAAGCTCCTGTTCCATCGCGAGATAGAGATGTGAGTATTCCCCGGAAAGACTCTCAAAAAGTTCTTCTTTTCCTTCTGGAATCCGACACTTCTCATCTTCAAATACAAAATGATAGCTTCCTATCACCGCTCGCTTTCCTTCAATCTCTGTTGAGATTCCATGGGCTACCATATACTCTACTTTGGAATGCATTTCTTCATGTTCCAGATTCCGCTTCTTGGCCGCATACACAACCGCTTTGGCCATGGAATGTGGAAAGTGCTCTTCCATACATGCCGCCACTCTTAACAGTTCATCCGGATCATCTCCATTAAACGATATGACATCCACAACCGTCGGATGAGCTTTTGTGAGTGTTCCTGTCTTATCAAAAACAATCGTGTCTGCTTCTGCAACAGCTTCTAGATACTTTCCGCCTTTTACAGTCAGATGATATTTGCTCGCCTCACGAATAGCTGATAGTACTGAGATCGGCATTGCCAGTTTCATCGCGCAGGAAAAATCTACCATCAGTACCGAGAGCGCCTTTGTCACATTTCTTGTCAGAAGGTATACTAGTCCTGTGCCTGCAAACGTATATGGAACCAACTGATCCGCCAAATGTTCTGCCTTTCCTTCCAGCGAAGATTTTAACTTCTCGGATGCTTCAATCATCGTCACGATTTTTTCAAATCTGCTCGAACCACCAGTCTTCTCCACACGCAGGGTAATCTCTCCTTCTTCCAATACCGTTCCGGCATAGACAGAATCTTCACTGCTTCTTCTTACTGGAACAGACTCTCCAGTCAACGCAGCTTGATTAATCATAGCCTCTCCTTCTATTACAGTACCGTCAAACGGGATAACGTTTCCCATATGTACAACGATTAAATCTCCTTTTTTTACGGTTGATGCCGCAACAAGGATTTCCTGATCATTCTTTTTTATCCATACTTTTTCTACATTGAGCGACATCATACGCGCAAGGTCATCCACAGACTTTTTATGTGTCCACTCCTCCAGCAATTCTCCGATAGAAAGGAAAAACATAATGGAAGATGCTGTGTCAAAGTCATTTCTCAGAATCGAAACGCCGATGGCAGTCGCATCAAGAACCGGAACTTCCATTTTTCCTTTACACAGTATTTTTAATCCCTGATAAATATATTTGACAGACATTGCAGCCGTATACAGTGCCGTCATCGGATAAGGCAGAAACCACTTACGCATCCATCGGAATAAAATTTTATCTATAATTTTTTCCTGATATGCTGCATTCAGTGCCCTGCCTGATGTCTCAAGTACTTCATTCGGAACAACTACCTTATCATAACAAAAGCTACGCAGCATTTCCAATATTCTACGTCGCTCTCCCTTGTAACGAATGACCGCATCCCCAGTGCGCTCGTATACTTTCGCAGAGATTACTTCACTTTTATTTTCCAGATAATAAAGTAATGTATCCGCCTGTCGGTATGTCATTGTACTTCCCAGAAAATGCACCCGCATTCGTCCCTCTATTTCATGTTTTATCTTAAATCTCACTGTTTACCCCTTTTCCATATGTAGAACAACTAAAAGGAAACACCTGCTGATCCTGTTCGCCTTTTGGCAAGAAATCCGCAAGTGTTCTCTCTGTTAATTCCATCCTGTTCTCTGCAATTAGAGTTCTCTCTTCGTTTCATCATCAGTACAAGTTTCCGACGCAACTTCTTCGACCTCTTCAAATACGTCTGCCTCTTCTTCCGAAGCACGTTTTGCGTTAATCTCCTTTGCTTCCTCGTAAATATCCTCTGCATTCTCCTGGATTGTTGTTGCTGTCTTCATCACACATTCTTTTGCTCTGAGTACTGCTGCGGTACAGTTTGTATACACTTTCTTCGCATCTTTACTCGCAAGCAGCTTTACTCCTGCTGTACCAAACAAAACTCCTGCCGCAAAGATTCCTGTCTTCTTCATGTTAATACATTTAAAACAATCTAACATTTTTATCCCTCCTAGATTTATTTATGTTTGTAGCCTGTGTAGAGTGTCATGAACAGACATGCGACCATTGCCCATGCCCAAAATCTATGGTTTTTCATCTGCCTCTTCCCTCCTACAATATTTTTGTCATTATAATCCTGCCTGCGGATAATTTCCATTATTTTTCTGTTATTGAGAAATTTTATCTTTTAAAGTCCTATCACGATCAGTCTCAAACACAAGACTCAATCACAACTGCTTTTACTTTTTGCGTTCCGATGTATCCACAGCTTTTCAGCCCTGCAAGAATCACTTCATTCCAGTTTTTTGATGACAGGTACCGTACAGTATGATCCTCCATCTCAATTCTGCATACTTCTCTGCTGCCATTTTCCTCATCGCAGGCAATTTTATACATATTCTTCCTGCTGATCGCACCAATCTCCTCCAGCTTATTGACAAGACGATATACCGTTGCCGTCCCAATTCCCGGATCAAGCTTAGATGCCCGGTAAAAAATTTCCTTGCAGGAAGAACAGTCTTCTTCCAATATAATATCCAAAAGGATCTGCCTCTGTTGCGTAATCCGGCAGCCTTGCTCCCGAAGTTTCTGAAGAACCATCTCTTTTTTCATCTTTGTCCGCCGATAGTTGCCTGTCTCATTTACTTTTTTAATCTGTCCTGTCATGTTTTGGCTCATACCGTCCTTTCCAAAATGAAAACTATTTCTCTCTAATGACAGTGCCCACCACAATGTTTACAATCTCCGCCACAGTGAAGTGATTTCCCATTTTTCTTATCTTTTACCATGCTTCTCACTGCGAGCGCTACTAACCCTACAACGATCATTCCTGCAACAATTGTTCCCATATTCCTTCCTCCTTTTTAATAATTTTTCAGTTTATAACCTATCTCTTTCCTATGAAAAAAAGACTGCCTCAGAGAACTCCTCCGAACCGGCAGTCTTTCTTATTTCTATTTTGCACCTGCCATTGCTTTCATATTGACATGAAGTGTCTTGCTTTCTTTATATGGACGTACAAGCAGATACATAAATCCAATCACAAGTAAACATGCGACTGCTGTGGCAATACCAAATGTTCCGGTAGTAATCCAAGTTCCAATCTGGTAAACACAGAGAGAAACAACATACGCCAACAATGTCTGATAACCGACTGCAAACCAAAACCATTTTGCATTGTTCATCTCTCTTTTGATCGCTCCCATCGCTGCAAAGCAAGGAGCGCAAAGCAGATTGAATACCAGGAAAGAATATGCCGCAACTGCTGTCATGCTTCCTGCAAGCGCACCCCATATCTCTGCTCCATCTTCTGCTACTTCCGCAAATCCAAACAAAATACCAAAGGTTCCTACTACATTTTCTTTTGCAATCAGACCCGTTACTGCTGCAACTGCCATCTTCCAGTCTCCCCATCCAAGCGGCGCAAATACTGGTGCGATCACACTTCCTATCTTCGCAAGGATACTGCTGTCAAGCTGTTCTGCTTCCAACATTCCAAAAGAGCCGTCACTCCATCCAAAATTCATCAAAAACCACAGTACGATGGTCGATAGCAAAATAATCGTTCCCGCTTTTTTGATAAAAGAAAATCCTCTTTCCCACATGCTTCTCAACACATTTCCGACTGTCGGCATATGATATGCAGGAAGTTCCATAACAAACGGAGCCGGATCACCCGCAAACATCTTTGTCTTTTTCAGAATAATTCCAGAGCAAATAATCGCCGCAATTCCCACAAAGTAAGCACTCGGCGCTACCCACCAGGCACCGTCAAAGAGCGCCCCTGCAATCAGTGCAATAATTGGAAGCTTTGCTCCACATGGGATAAAAGTTGTTGTCATAATTGTCATTTTTCGATCTCTGTCGTTTTCGATTGTCCTAGATGCCATAATCCCAGGAACTCCGCATCCACTTCCGATCAGCATCGGGATAAATGATTTTCCGGATAAGCCAAACTTGCGGAAAATTCTATCCATAATAAATGCAACTCTCGCCATGTATCCACACGCTTCTAAAAATGCAAGGAAAATAAAGAGCACAAGCATCTGTGGAACAAAACCAAGAACCGCTCCTACACCGGCAACAATTCCATCCAGAATCAATGCCTGCAGCCAGTCTGCACAACCGATTGCATTTAACGCACTTTCTACAAGAACCGGAACACCCGGAACCGAGATTCCAAAAAAGCTCCATCCATCTCCGAATACACCGTCATTTGCCCAATCTGTCGCCCACGTTCCTACTGTCGTCACAGATACATAGTAGACAAGAAACATCACTGCCGCAAAAATCGGCAATGCCAACCATCTGTTTGTCACGATACGGTCAATTTTATCGGAAGTTGTCAATTTTTCCTTAGATCCTTTCGTCACACAAGATCCAATGATAGAGGAAATATACGTATATCGTTCATTGGTGATCACGCTCTCTGTGTCATCATCAAACACGTTCTCCATTTCCTGGATTTCTGTACTGACATCCGGAACGCGTTCCATCTGAGATCCAATCTTATCATCTCTTTCTAACAGTTTTATTGCAAAGAAACGTTTCTGTTGTTCTTCTACAATTCCGGTTAGCTTTTCTTCTACTTTTCTAATGATCAGCTCTGCTTCTTTGGAGAACTCATGTACAGGCACCACCGCTTTGTTCTGCCGTGCAAGTCCCACCGCTTTCTCTGCTGCTTTCTTGATGCCGGTTCCTTTCAATGCAGAAATCTCAACAACCTCACATCCAAGTTTTTTGCTGAGCTCCTGAATATGGATACGATCGCCATTCTTCTCCAACACATCAATCATATTGACTGCCATCACAACCGGAATTCCAAGTTCCATCAGCTGCGTGGAAAGATACAGATTCCTCTCAATATTCGTTCCATCCACAATATTTAAAATTGCATCCGGACGCTCCCCGATTAGATAATTTCTTGCCACAACTTCTTCCAGTGTATATGGGGATAAAGAATAAATTCCCGGCAAGTCCATGATCACAACATCTTTATGTCCCTTTAACTTCCCCTCTTTTTTTTCTACCGTAACTCCCGGCCAGTTCCCGACAAATTGGTTGGAACCTGTCAGTGCATTAAACAACGTTGTCTTTCCGCAGTTTGGATTCCCTGCAAGTGCTATTTTTACTGACATACTACTTCTCCTTTTTTCTTATTCCTTTTTTACTAATTTTCTTTGTTTGTTTCACCTTTCTTTCGTTAGCATTCGCTAACCAGTGGGCAAAAAAAATTATTCTACTTCTATCATCTGGGCATCTGCTTTTCTCAGCGACAATTCATATCCTCTGACCGTCACTTCAATCGGATCTCCAAGAGGCGCTACCTTTCTCACAAAAACATCTACCCCTTTTGTAATTCCCATATCCATAATTCTGCGCTTGACCGGTCCCTCCCCTGTCAGCTTTTTTACCTTCACCGTCTTGCCGCAAGGTATCTTGTTCAATGTGTTCATAATTTTTCTCATTCCTTTCTATCAGATCTTATTTTCTAAATCTGTTTTATTCTGCGCTTCTATGACGATTGTTTGTCTCGCAGTGTTTTAAACAATAATTTTATTCGCCATATCTTTCCCAATCGCGATTCGGGCACCTTTGATCTCAACAATCATATTTCCTCCATTTGTAGAAATGACTGTCACAACCCCGCCCGGAACAAATCCAAGATTTTCAAGAAATCGACGTGTTTCTTCTTTTCCCCCGATTCTTATGATCGTGTTCGGTTCATTTACACTTACCATCGTCAGCGGCATACTATCATCTTCTTTCTCTGTTGAAATTGATAAACATTTTCATCTGTTGATTAGTATAATCTAATTACTATTAGTTGTCAATTACTTTTTTGTTTTATTTTTCATTTTATTGATCTCCGTGACAGCTTCGCTCTTCCTCAGTATTTATTTGTATTTTTTTCGCCACTATGTTATACTACTTTCAGTTTCATGTAATTTTTTTAAAGCAAAAATAAATTTCTATTTGGAAAAGGAGGCGAAGATTTTGAGAACTTTTGGAAATGAGTCTGCAGAAAATTACTTGGAAACCATTCTTGTTCTAAGTAAAAAGCTCCCGGTTGTACGCTCTGTCGATATCGCAAACGAACTGGGATTCAAAAAATCCAGTGTCAGTGTCGCTATGAAAAATCTTCGTGAGAAGAAGCATATTACTGTGTCAGAAGCCGGTTTCATTTTCCTGACAGATTCCGGGCGCGAGATTGCAGAGATGATCTATGAACGCCATGAATTTCTGACTGACTGGCTTGTGAAACTAGGTGTATCCGAGGAAATCGCTTCCGAAGATGCATGCCGGATTGAACATGTGATCAGCAGTGAGAGCTTTGAAGCGATTAAGCGTCATATTCCATCTGAGCGATAATTTTAAAAGAGTATTTCTCTATAATAAAAAAGTGTGCCTCACAGGTTAATCTCATGGATTCTCCTGCGAAGCACACTTTTATTTTCTATATACTTTTCTATGCGAAGCCGCTTCCTTTTCTTCTTTCTCTTTGTCGACAAACATCAGAAGAAATGCTGCTGCAAGAAGTCCCGCACTGACGAGAATCGCTTTTCCATGCAGATATCTGATACAAGCATTTCCAAGCACAGCTCCCATCACAAAACAAATAATAATCCCATAATAGAGCATTCCCTTCTCCACTGCCTTCCGATTTTTTGTACTCCAATATTCACAAAGGTTCTGTGTAGCACTCCTCAAATTTCCGATACACATCGTTGTGGCAATTCCCTGCCCGTGAATTTTACGAAAACTTTCCACCTGGATTCCACACGCAAACGAAATTAGACTGTTTGCAACTGTGTTCATGCTCTGTGGAAAAAATGCAACACAAATAAGGACAAATGCCTCTATCAGCACACAAATCTGGCGCCAATGAAAATTCTTCTCATCTGTCTTCATGCGTACGATATCTGCCAATGCGATTCCAACCACAAAAGCACTGATTGGAAACAGATAATGCAGCGCTGCCGTCCAGTTCTTCTCCGCCAACTGAATTCCAAATAGCAAAATATTTCCTGTTTGTGCATTGGCAAATACATGGTCTCTGTAAATATAAGAATAGGCATCCATCAATCCGCCTGACAAAGCAAGCAAAATTCCAAGTTCAATGGATTCTGACATCTGTTTTGAACGTTTCATCTCATCCCCGGCTTTCTTTTCCTTTTATGTGGAACAAAACAATCTATCTTACGAAAGTCTATTTTTGAAATCTTCATAACCGAATGTCCGCACAAGATGTTCTTCTCCTTCTTGATCGCGGAAAACAATCGATGGAAGTGCCATTCCGTTGAACGTATTTGTCTTTACCATCGTATAAAGCGCCATATCTTCAAATACCACACGGCTTCCTTCTGTAAGCGGTTTTTCAAAAGAATAGTCACCGATCACATCTCCTGCAAGACAGGTTGGACCGGCAAATCGATAAGTATATTGTTTTTCTCCCGGATTGCCTGACTTCTGTACCGGTGGACGGTACGGCATCTCCAGTACATCCGGCATATGACATGCTGCCGATGTATCCAGTATGGCAATCTCCATATTATTATGCACGATTTCCATCACACTTGCAACAAGATCTCCCGCATTTAATACGACTGCCTCTCCCGGTTCCAGGTAAACTTCCAATTGGTATTTTTCTCTCAGACGGCGGATAATCCTCACAAGTCGCTCTCGATCATAATCTGCTCTTGTGATATGATGTCCTCCTCCGAGATTCAACCACTTCATCTGCGGAAGCCACTTTCCAAACTTATCCTCCAGCGCTTCGACCGTCTTCTCCAAATCATCCGAGTTCTGCTCACAGAGCGTGTGCATATGAATTCCATCGAGAAGCGGTACGAGCTCCTCCTCAAATGCTTCTAATGTTGTTCCAAGCCGTGAACCCGGTGCGCATGGGTCGTAAATGGCATGGCCCTCCTGTGTGGAACACTCCGGATTGACACGCAGTCCGATAGATTTTCCCGCATTCTTTGCGCGAATCCCATATTTTCTTACCTGTGCCGGAGAGTTAAATACAAGATCATCTACATACTGGAGCAATTCGTCAAATTCCTCCGCCCGATATGCCGGGGAGAACACATGTGTCTCCCCGCCAAACTCTTCTTTGCCAAGTCTTGCCTCATAAAGACCACTTGCCGTAGTCCCGCAAAGATACTTTCTAAGAAGCGGATAGACAGAAAACATCGAGAATGCTTTTTGCGCCAAAAGGATCTTACATCCACTTTCTTCTGCCACCTGCTTTAAAATCTCAAGATTGTGAAGCAGTCTTCGCTCATCCACAACAAAATATGGTGTAGAGACTACTTCCTTCCCCATGCTGCTCATTAGTCCACCAGCACTGGATTGTGAGATTCGATCCATGGAAGTCCCCATGTATTGAGCGCATCCATAAACGGATCTGGATCAAACTCTTCGATGTTATGTACACCCGGTTTGTTCCATTTTCCAGTCATGATCATCATCGCACCAATCATCGCCGGCACCCCAGTTGTATATGCCACAGCCTGCGATCCAACTTCTTTGTAGCATTCTTGATGATCACAAATATTATATAACTGATATGTCTTTTCCTTTCCATCTTTCTTTCCCTGGAAAATACATCCGATATTGGTCTTTCCTTTTGTACGCGGTCCCAGTGAAGAAGGATCCGGAAGGACTGCTTTTAAGAACTGTAACGGGATGATCTCTTTTCCTTCATACATGATCGGCTCGATCGAAGTCATTCCCACATTTTCCAGGCATTTTAAATGTGTCAGATAACTCTGGCCAAATGTCATGAAGAAACGAATTCTCTTGATTCCCGGAATATTTAATGCAAGACTTTCAATCTCCTCATGGTGGAGCAGATACATATCTTTCTCTCCGACTCCATCAAAATTATAAACTCTTTTAATCTCCATCGGCTCTGTCTCTACCCATTTTCCATCTTCCCAGTAAGAACCTTTTGCAGACACTTCGCGAATATTGATTTCCGGATTGAAGTTTGTCGCAAACGGGTACCCATGATCTCCGCCGTTGCAGTCTAAAATATCGATATAGTTGATCTCATCAAATTCATGTTTTAATGCATATGCGGAGAAAACACTTGTCACACCCGGATCAAATCCGCTTCCAAGAAGTGCTGTGACCCCTGCCTTTTCAAAACGTTCTCTGTACGCCCACTGCCAGCTGTACTCAAATTTTGCTGTATCTTCCGGCTCGTAGTTCGCTGTATCTACATAGTGTGTCTTTGTCGCAAGACATGCATCCATGATTGTCAGATCCTGGTATGGAAGCGCAAGATTTAAAACAACATCCGGTTTTTCCTTTTCGATCAGTGCAATCAGTTCTTCCACGTTATCCGCATCTACCTGTGCAGTTGTGATCTTTGTTTTTGTCGTTCCTTCGAGTTTTTCTTTCAGCGCATCGCATTTTGATTTTGTTCTGCTCGCAAGACAAATCTCCTCAAATACCTCACTGTTCTGACAGCATTTATGCACTGCCACTGAAGCAACTCCTCCACATCCTACAATCAACACTTTACCCATTTTTTGTTCCTCCTTGTTTCTTTTCTCTTGTTTTTCTTTTATTTTTTGTTTAACTTCTCCGGAAACTTTTCTACTTACTCAGCGCAAGCAACATTTCTCTTACAATTTTACATGCCGCTGCTGTTGAGATGCCGCTTGGATCATAGTGCGGGCTCAATTCATTTACATCACAGGCGACAACATTTGCCCGGCTGCACACTTTCTCAGCCGCTTTTCTCAGTGCATCAAAGGTAACTCCTCCCGGCTCCGGTGTCCCGGTTCCCGGAAAGACAGATGGATCCAACACATCCAGATCCAGTGTGAAATAAATCGGCATTCCTTCCAGTTTCTCCAACACTTCCTCAAGTCCCTCAAAGTCAAATTTTTTCATTGTCACATGCTCTTTTGCCCAATAAAATTCTTCCCGGTCACCGGAACGGATACCAAATTGGTAAATTCTTTCGTCTCCGACAAGATCCCAGCATCTTCGGATCACCGAAGCATGCGAAAGCTGCTCTCCTAAATATTCTTCCCGCAAGTCCGCATGGGCATCAAAATGAATGATATGGATATCCGGATATTTTTCCAAAACTGCCCTAAATGCACCAAGCGTCACAAGATGCTCTCCTCCGAGCATAAATGGGATTGCAGAGTTATCTAAGATTTCTTTTGCCTGTTCTTCAATCTGCGCAAGCGCCTTTTTTGTATTTCCAAAGCAAAGCTCCAGATCTCCACAATCCATCACCTTCGTATCTTCCAAATCTTTGTCCTGGTAAGGACTGTAGCACTCGATCCCATAAGATTCTCTGCGGATCGCACTGCTTCCAAACCGTGTGCCGGGCCGGTAAGACGTCGTCGAATCAAACGGCGCACCGAACAATACGATGTCCGCCTCATGTGCTTCCTTTTCACATGCCATAAATACTTCTACATTTTTATTCAACATTTTCTAACATCTCCTCTACGTAGTACGGCAAATAAAACGCTCCCTTGTGGAGTGTCGTCGTATAATATCTGCAAGAGATTCCTCTCATGTTCCATGCAATATCATTTAAGTCTCTGAGCGGATGATATTTTTTTGATGCGAATCCAAACAGCCAGTGTCCGGACGGATAGGTCGGAATGTGCGCATGGTACACCTTGCTGATCGGGAAAGATTCCACGATCCGTTTGTGCATTCTCTGGCAGGAAATAGCATCTTCATCATAAAATGGACTTTCATGCTGGTTGATCATGATTCCGTCCTCTTTCAAGGCTTTGTTACAATTTCCATAAAACTCTCTTGTAAAAAGTCCTTCGCCCGGTCCAAATGGATCCGTCGAGTCAACAATGATCAGATCGTACTGATTTTCCCGGCTCCGCACAAACCGAAGCCCATCCTCATAATGGATCTCCACCCTCGGATCATCTAGCCGGCAGGCAGTCTGTGGAAGATATTTCCTGCACACTTCCACAACCTGCTCATCGATTTCCACCATATCAATGTGTGCAATTTCCGGATACTTTGTCAGCTCTCGGATAATCCCTCCGTCTCCCGCGCCGATCACAAGCACATTTTTCACGGATGGATGCACCGCCATCGGAATATGTGTCATCATCTCATGATAAATAAATTCATCCTTCTCCGTCAGCATAATGTAACCATCCAACACAAGCATTCGGCCGAACTCCGGCGACTCAAACACATCAATCCGTTGGAATTCACTTTTTCCACTATAAAGCTGTCTGTCAACTCTCACTGAAAATTTTACATGAGGTGTCTGTACCTCAGAAAACCATAGTTCCATCTTCCCTACACTCCTTTCAGCACATTCAGCCGCTCAATGTCCGGATCTTCCGGTCCGGTCATAGAGCATCCCTTGTCTTTTGCATAAACAATGTATTCCAGAATCTCTTCTGTAATTTTCTCCCCCGGTGCCAGAATCGGAATTCCCGGAGGATAGCACATCACAAATTCACTGCACACTCTCCCTGCACTTTCCTTTAGTGGAAGTGATTCCTTCTCCGCATAAAAGGCTGTCTGCGGAGAAACGATCACCTTCGGTTCGATATATTCCTGGGAAAGAAGGCCTACGCTTAGTCCCCCAAATCTTCTCCGCACTTCCGAAAGCGCACTGACAAGACGCTCGATATCCCTCGGGCGATCTCCGATGGAAAGATATGCAAGAATATTTCCAAGATCACCAAACTCGATCTGAATATCATATTCATCCCGCAGGAGATCATACACTTCAATCCCCGCAAGCCCGATTTCTCTTGTATGTACCGACAACTTCGTGATATCAAAATCATAGATGCTGTCTCCATTGCAAATTTCCTTCCCATAGGCATAGTACCCACCGATTTGATTGATCTCTTCTCTCGCATACTCTGCCATCCGGATTACTTTTTCAAATATTTCTTTCCCGCGAAGCGCCAGATTCCTTCTGGAAATGTCAAGGCTTGACAACAGCAAGTAGGAACCACTTGTCGTCTGTGTCAGATTAATGATCTGCCTGACATACCCTTCATGCACCTCCGGTCCGGTCAAAAGAAGAGAGCTCTGCGTCAGACTTCCCCCCGACTTATGCATCGATACTGCTGCCATGTCTGCCCCGCACGCCATCGCAGATGCCGGAAGATTATCCCCAAAGTAAAAATGTGTGCCATGCGCCTCATCGGCAAGGCAGAGCATCCCATGGGCATGTGCAAGCGCTACGATACTTCTTAAATCAGAACAGATCCCATAGTAAGTCGGATTGTTAACAAGCACCGCTTTCGCATCCGGATTTTCCAGAATTGCCTTCTCAACTGCTTTCACACTCATCCCAAGCGGAATCCCCAGTCTGTCATCGCACTCCGGATTGACGTATACCGGAATCGCTCCGCACAACACCATTGCTCCCATCACGCTCCGGTGTACATTTCTCGGAAGAATGATCTTCTCCCCTCGCTTCACAGTGGAAAGCACCATACTCTGTACCGCCGAGGTTGTTCCTCCGACCATCAGAAATGCATGTGCTGCTCCAAATGCCTCTGCCGCCAGTTCCTCTGCTTCCCGGATCACCGAGATTGGATGACACAGATTGTCTAGCGGCTTCATAGAATTGACATCCATTCCCACACATTTTTCTCCTAAAAGCTCTGCAAGCTCGGGATTTCCTCTCCCTCTTTTATGTCCCGGCACGTCAAACGGAACAACTCTTTGCTTTCTGAACGCTTCTAACGCCTCGTAGATCGGCGCTCTTGTCTGTGATAATTTTTCCATTTTTTATCCTCCTGTCATGGATTCGTTTTCGTAACTTCGATTCCATGATCCGGCTGTCTGACCAGATATTTCTAACTCTCTAAAAAATATTTCTTCCACTGAAAATCTCAATCATTTCCCGCCTCAGACTATTGATGATCTCCAGTCTTTTGGTCGGCGGTAATTCATAGACATCTGTCTTAAACAAATAGTCCTGAAGATCCAACTCTTTTACCATCATCTTCGTGTGAAACAGGTTTGCCTCGTACACATTAATGTCAATCGCATCGTATCTTCTTAAAATCTCCGGCATAATGTATTCCTGGATCGATGCAATCTTGTGGTCCATGAACAGTTTCTTCCCATCCACGTCTCTTGTAAATCCCCGGATCCGATAGTCCATCGTAATAATATCAGAGTCAAACGACTGAATCAGATAATTCAATGTAGAAAGCGGTGTAATCTCCCCACATGTTCCAACTTCAATATCTACCCGGAACGTAGCGAGACAGCTCTCCGGATGGTATTCCGGATAAGTATGAACCGTCACATGACTCTTATCTAAATGCGCAAGCTGTATTTCGCCACTTGGCAGTTTGCTCTCCTCTGAGATTAAAATTGTCACGGAAGCCCCCTGAGGCTCATAATCCTGTTTTGCAATATTTAAGATTTTTGCACCGATCATGTCCGTCAGATTTACAAGAATATTCGTAAGCCTCTCGGAATTATATTGCTCATCAATATATGCCACATAATCTTTCTGCTCCCGCGCCGTCTTCGCATAGCAGATATCATAAATATTAAAACTTAATACCTTTGTAAGATTGTTAAATCCATACAATCTGATTTTATTTTCCATTTGCCTTTCCCCCAGCATATTTTCCAATCTGCTCTCTGCGAGTCGCTATCCCCACACGCAGTATCTTTTTGATTGCAAGAACTCCAAAGTAATTTCCCAGACACTAAAAAAACGCAAATAATGTGAATCCATTCCATTACTTGCGTTTTAATCTATATTTTATTCTATCTCAATCTACATTTCTCCTACTGTAATCAGTAATCGAAATCTCTTCCATTTTTTTAATAGAATAACAAAGCTTAGAGTCTATATAGCAAATACTTTACTTTTACTACTCTTATTGACCATTTCACAAGTTGATGCACGCATTCACGCACTGGTTATAAAGTAACCAACTTATAAAATTGAGCTTCTAACTCAATCAATAACGGTAATAATATCACCTATCGGCAGTTGACCCGGCTGTCCGTATGGCCTTTCCCCACATCTGTGGGTGGTCAATAAATATTTGCATGGAACCCGATTGCTCTGTTCTTCCATGTCCTGTCCAGTATACATAATTTTTCTGCTATTGTCAATTAATTCACATTAAAAATCTTGCCCAGGAGCCAAATATATCGAGTACTTTGATCCGAAATGCTTTCTTGTCGCTAAGTTTCCTTGGCTTTTGTCCTTCTTTCAGATCATACTGACTCTCATCTACAACTTTCAATGCCTTTTCTTCATACTTTGCCATGGCCTGATTCATCTGTCTGGTCAGTTCCTCACTGTCAGCTACAAGCATCAGTTCTGTATCTAGATAGGCACTTCGCATATCCCAGTTAAAGGAGCCGATTCCGGTCAGACGCCCATCGATCGTAAAACATTTTCCATGGTAAGAAACGCCATCGTCATACTCCATGATCTGTACGCCAGTGTCAATGATTTTCCCCCGATTTCTCCGATAATCCATCGCACCAAATGGATTCCCATTGTTCGCTACAGAGTTCGTCATCATCTGGATTTCTTTTTCACCTTCACATACCTCTACAAGCTGTCTCATCATCCAGTCATTACAGATAATATAAGGTGTATGAAAAAGCACTTCATGATCTGCCTGCTTCATCAGTTCCGTCATCTCATAAAAAACAACCGGCTCTTTTGCATAGACATGCGTCGGATTTGAAAGCAATGTCATCTTTTTCACTTCTACTGTCTCTTCTGTGTAATCTTTTTCCATGATCCAGTCCGGATGCTCTTTTGCAATCTCCTTGTAACGTCTGCGCAATTCTCCTTCTGCCGTTTTCACCGACGGATTCCACTTCCAGATCGGGCTCTTTCCATACAGCTTGCAGTCTGAAATCTTCCACACAGATGAAAAATAATCTCTTACCTGCTCTAAAGATGTGTCTTTCTTTCCTTCTGGTACACAGACAAGTATATCCCAGTCATAGTTTTGATAGCCCGGCTGGTCTCCGAGGAAGAAGTCATATGTATTTCTTCCTCCTAAAATGTACATTGACCGGTCTACGATCAGATATTTGTCATGAAGACGTCCCATGAGTTTCCACGGCTGCCAGAAACGAAGTGGATTATAGATTTTGATCTCTACATTTTCCTGTCCTGCAAGTGCAAGAAAATAAGGATTTCCCCAGATGGAAGTCACATAAGGAACCCCATCCGTCACGATGGATACTTTCACTCCTCGATCTGCCGCATCCAATAATGCAGCAAGCACCTGCTTTCCACTGATATCTGCCTTTATATCATAGGTAGATAAAATAATCTCTTCCTTCGCCTGCGAAATCATGCGGATCCGCTCCTCCAAAGCTTCCCCATTTTCCGGTATGATTTTCGCCCGCTCTCCCGATGCGCTTTCTCCATAAAATTTTTCTACACTGAAATTTTTCTTTGTTTCTTCTGTAATTTTAGGCTGTTTTAAATAAGGAATCAGAACAACTGCAATAATTACAACAATGATACATACTGTCAGTATGATTTTCCACATACGACCTCTCCTGCCTTTCTTCTTCGATTCCCCTTCCTCTCTCTCCTGAATGTTTGCTTCCTGCTTTTTCTTATCCTCCTTCTCTTTCTCAGAAGCATTCTCTATTTCCTTTTTTTGGTTTCCTCCTGCAATACTCTTCCACACCTTCCAGTACATCTTCAAATATAATGCCAAGGAACTAAGCATGACTATGATTGCAATTCCAGCAAGAACATTGACAATCAAAATCGACATGCCCGGAAGAATCAATACAAGGATCATCACAAGATCAAGTACCGCTGTACATACCTTTCCATGCTTCTGTGCTCCATCCATCCGGTAATTTTTTTTCATCATATATAAGCCAAGTATTGCCATCAGGCACTCTTTTCCTAAAAACACGAACAGCAAAATCCCCATCGCCGGATATTTATAGGAAAAACTGATCGCCATCGCCCCTTGTGTCAACTTATCTGCCACAGGGTCCAAAATCTTCCCAAATTCCGTCACCATATCGAATCTTCTTGCAATCTTTCCATCAAAAAGATCTGTCAGGAAAGAAACAAGCAGCACAACTCCAGCCATATAATATTCTTCCGTTGTCTCCGCCCGAATATAAAGGAATAAATATACCGGAATCAACAAAATCCGAAAATATCCCATCAAGTTCGGAATGGAAAAATATTCCTTTAACACGCGTTCTTTCATACGCTTCTCCTCCTTTGAATGTAACAAATATAGCATATTTGACTCAAAAATCAACATCCCTTTCTAAAAAAGAAACAAACCCTCCACTTTTGTTTCTGTCTGTCGGAAGATTTTCCATGCAATAAAAATACCTTCGGAAGACACTCTGTATTTTGTGTCCGCCAAAGGTACTTTTCTTTTCCATATATCTGTTTCTATTTTCTACTGCTTCCTGATTTACTGACCACTCTGTCTGCTACACTTCTGCCTGTTTTTGTTCCGTTGCCTGTGCCTGATTCTGCTCTTCTGACGGTTGTTTTGGACGTGCCATATCCAATTTGATATTCACTGCATTTGGATTAATGATTACACCTTTTGCCTCCGGCGCCAGAAATTTTGGCAGATTCGAAAACTCTATGATCGCTGCCTTTAAGTTTTTCTCTTTGTTAAACTTGTTAAATTCTTGAATATCTGTAAATAATGGCTGATACATTTGTCCATCCTTTTCTCTCAGAATCGGAATCTGCTGCCCTTCTTTCTGTACTGCAACAATATATTTCCCCCTACGGAAATGTGCCAGCATCTCTTCATTTAACTCTTTAATTTCTTCAGTAATCCCGCCCTCTCTCTTCTTGCGAAATTCCTGTGCAAAATACAGCGCCGTCAAATGTAACTCCGGATTCTCAATACGGATCTGTCCCTCTGGAAGATGGTCTCCATCTGGTCTTCGGATCAGTTCATCTAACTGAACCACCGTCTCGATCTGTGTTCCTTTATTCACCCGCAGACAATTTGCCCCAATTGGAAGCAGGCTGATGTAAAATGCCAGCAAGGACTCATTCTTTACTGATACAACCTGAACCGGTTCTCCCTGCTGCAGAAGACGGACTGCCTCCTGCTTTGCTGCCTGCTCATTGACAAATACAATTACCTCATCGTCATATGTCTCCGGATCACAGACAACATACGGCATCTTTGTGCATACAGACATCAACACATAAATGGTTTCCGCATGCCGTAAAAGTGGCAATGTATTTCTTTTGATTTCCTCCGCGCTCAGTTCTTTTTCACTCATTCTTCAAACCCGTTCCTTCCTGTCAACCGCCTCTTGCCATCAAATCAACGGCTAACGATACTATCCTAAAGCGGAATCTTCCGCACTTTGTGCCCTTGGAAAGTTCCCTTTCTTTTTGCACCACAATAAATTTATTATACATGATATGTCATTCAAAGTATAGATGTAACCGAAAAACTTTTTCAAAAACTAGTACAAAAAATGCTCTGCCCAATGATGATATTTCATCAGGCAGAGCATATTTTTTCTGTACTGTCTAATTAGTATGTATCTTCCGTCGCCTTACTCGATAATGATCTCAAATTCTGATCCAATTTCTCTGGATTTGTAAGTTTTCCCATGGCTCTTTGCATACTTTTCCACATTCATCTTCTGATTCACTTCACTGACAAGCACTTTCACCGGACCTTTTTCATTTTTTAATGCATCTGCTGTCATCATCAGCGGTTCCGGACAAGAAAGTCCTCTTGCATCTACTTCTTTCATACTGTCGACCTCTCTTCGTTCTGATATTTCTTCTGCTTTATTTTCGCTTATTTCCTGCAAATGCAATGATCAGCAGAACAACAATGCAGATTACCCCTGCAATTTTTCCCTGGATTGCAGGTCCTCCGACAACTGCCTCCGTCTCTGCTGTGGCAGCCGCTGCTGCTGCAGAAGCAAGCTTCAAATTATGGCAGAGTGCAGAACCTACAAACATTCCTGCAACTGTCACTGCTGCATCCGAAGATCCCTGTCCAGCCAATACAAGCTGACGGAGCGGACATCCGCCTGCAAGTGTTGCTGCCAGCCCTACAATATACATTCCAAGAATATTCCACAAATGTTGTGCATGTGCAACCGGCTGTCCTGAAAAGCTCAGATGGAAATTTCCAGTTGCAATGTTGTAGATCAGCATCACTCCAAACAGAGCTGCAATCACTGAGAACAAGTCAAAGTTTTTCATTAACATAATATCACGGATACTTCCTGCAAAACACATTCTCGTTTTCTGCGCAAGTGCTCCAAATACAATTCCTCCGATCAGCGCTAACCACACCGGTGCATGCATACTTCCAGGTCCTTTCTCACTTGCGATCAAAAGAGAAGATCCCATCAGAATCATCACAAGAATGCCAAGCATTAATACCGGAAGCACGGCACCATTCATCTTATTTGTCTCGTGTGCTCTTCCAAGGCTGAATCCCTGCTTTAATGCTACAATTCCTGTTGCGATTCCTGCTACAAATCCAATCAATCCTACGTAAGCATTCAGATCTCCTGCTGCCATACGAAGTACCATACGGAGCGGACAGCCAAGAAACAATAACGCACCGATCATGATGATGATACCAAGGACAAACCGGATCATCGGAGAAGATCCAGCTGTTGAACGGTACTCTTTTGTCACAACCGAAATAATAAATGCTCCCAATACAATCCCTATAATCTCCGGTCTTGCATACTGTACGACCGCTGCTTGATGCATCCCAAGCGCCCCCGCCGTATCACGGATGAAACATGCGATACAGATCGCCATATTTCCGGGATTTCCAAAAATTGCCAGCAGTACTGCTACCACTCCACAAAGAGCACCTCCTACTGCCAGCTTTGCTTTTGAATCTGTTAAATTCATCTCATTCCCTCCTAGTTTCTTCTGTTTCTTCAAAATCTGTCTCTCCGACAGGTTTTTTCTCTGTGAGTCTGTTCTTGCATTTTACCAACAAATTTCAAGAAACACGCTCTACTATCAGTATAGGTTTCTATATTGTCTTCGTCCAATCATTATTTATAATAAATGGACACTATTTATAGTTTTCTTCTATAAATAGTGTCCACACTTCTTTTCTCTTTCAAAAATCTTCTATTTTTACAAAATCAAAAGTAATACTGCCACGATCAGAACAATGCTGACTACAATTGAGATGGAATTCACCGCACTTGCAAGCCCCACATCTCCTTTCAAATCTCCGGTAAATGCCGGTGCTGCCGAGGCAATCGGACTAAAACAGAGAATCACAAGCGCCTGGCGATATTCCAGCGGAAACGGAAGCAAAAAGTAAAAGGCAAGCGCCAATACGATTGATACCGCATACCGGGCACTCAAGATTTTTACAATTTTTCCAATCTGTTCCCGGTTTCCGGACAATTTAAATCCAACACCGATCATCAGCATCGCCATAAAGGCATTTCCATTTGCAATGATTTTTGTAAACGATACAACCGGAGCCGGAAGGCTAAGATGCAGCAACGATAATACGGTCATCAGAAGATATGCATCAAACGGCACAGACTTTAACAGCGTCTTAAAAATCGTCCTGATCTTAAATCCACCGCCTTCCCCCTTTGCCATAGAAGCAATGCTGTATGCACCTCCAAGACAGATAAAGGAATTCCCCGAATCAAACAGACTTGTTGCCACAATCCCCGCTGGTCCAAGAAAACTCTGCACAAACGGCATTGTAAAATTTCCAATATTATACCCACTCATATTTAAAATAGAAAATGCACGCTCTTCCTTTGACTTCCCCGCACTGATCAACCATGCAGTCCCAATCAAGATCACACCACCCCCAAGTCCGAGAAGGCTGATCAGAAGCATGGATGGTTCCAAACTCATCCCCGAAAAGTTAGAAACGATTGCCGCAGGAAGTGTGATCTTCAGCACGATCCTTGAAATGACATAAAAATCCTCTTCCTTAAAAAATCCTCGACTGCGCAACACATAGCCGAGAATAATAATTGCAACAAACGAAAACGCCTGCATCAATATTTCTCCCATAACATCTCTCCCAAATATTTTATTTTCATAAACTCTTCCTGTTTCGGTTATTCACTATACCATAACTTTCCTAAAAAAAGCAACATGGCAGTCAATCTTCGATTGTTCTATTTTGGAAACACATTCTTCTACCATTTCATATACTAATAGAAATCATACAAATCTTTTGGAGGAAAAGATTATGAAAAAGCGACCAATTGTATATTTAATTACCGCTGCTCTTCTCACACTTACCGTCAGTGGATGTGGCAGCGAAAAAACAGAAAAGCAAACAAAACAACCGACAGAAAAAGAGCCTACTAAAGTCATTTTAAACGAAGTCGCACACTCTATTTTCTATGCACCGATGTATGCGGCAATCGAAAACGGATACTTTGAGGATGAGGGTCTTGATATCACTGTCATTACTGGATTTGGTGCCGATAAGACAATGACCGCCGTTCTCTCCGGCGAGGCAGATATCGGCTTTATGGGATCAGAAGCTTCCATCTACACTTACAACGAAGGGGCTAATGATTATGTCGTCAACTTTGCACAGCTGACACAGCGCGCAGGCAACTTCCTTGTCGCCCGGGAAGAAATGCCGGATTTCTCATGGGATGATCTAAAAGGAAAGAAAGTACTTGGTGGGCGAAAAGGTGGCGTACATATATTAATGTAAATTTGGAGAGTATTGTAATTTTATGTAACTGGGTGGATGGGATGAATAGTGCGAAAGAATTTCAGACATTGAAATAAAAAATATCCTGAAATCAAAAGAGGAGCCAGATTTCTCCGGCTCCTCCAAGTATGTGTCCGCAAACACATACCCCAATTGCTATTAATAATATACTACAACGGCAAAAAATATGCAATAGATCAGATAGAATTTTTTAATATTGTCATCCGTGAAAACAAATCTGGATGAACAGTAATTGCAGCTACGTCAGAACTAACCTGCTCTTCATATTCTTTGGTTATTTTTCCAAAGTCTCTTATAAATGCTTTGATTTCGGTTTTTGATACTTTCAACAACTTTAAAAAATAGCATATAAGAATGATATAATCCCCGATAGTCTTAAAATTTATGTATGGTAAGCCCATTTCTAACATTAGACATTGTTTCATAGGTTTTGATGGATCCATTTTTCTAAAACGTGTATCATAAACAACGTCATTATGTGCAATGGCATTTCTTAAATCTTTCAATGTGTAAACGTATTTATAAACTAACGTACAATTAGTATCACTAGATAAATTCAACCCAATATTTCTTGAAATTTTTCTTCTGACATCTTGTGTTAAGCAAGAAAGAAGATAACCAAAATCTCCCATTGTTAAAATCTCAAAGGTTGCCCAGATCGGAACTTCATTATAATTCACAGTATTATAAAAATGCGTGATTTTCGGATTCTCCTTTCGGTATGCTGCTGCAATAGAATTTTGAATGGAACCCTGTAAATTCAATTTATTGTTTTGGAATTTTTTCTTAATGTCTTCCGAAGTTCCTGCTGGGGCATTTTTGTAACTGCTGACGGCTTTGTCATACATATCATAAATGCTGTTTGAATCAATCTCTGCCATAATAGTATTAAGGGCAATATTTTTAAGGGCAGTTTCAATCAACATCATCTTACCGTATAATAATGATTTTAATTTTGTGTCATATTGAATCGTAGCGTTAATTTCATTGTATGAGGTAAATGGAATTCTCCGATTGGATGAAACAAAAAAACGGTATCCCTTATATCCGTGAAAATATCCTGTATTAATCAATTGTTGTTTTTGGGAACTGCCTGAAATAGCAATTCCATTATTCCGAAGATGCCGCATAAGAGCATCTGTTGATTTATAATTTGACATAATATCTCCTGTTTAACATTTTGAAAACATTAATTGTTGCAAAGGTTTTATAATTCTATCAATTTTTATCGTGTAATAAAGCGAATGGTTTCCTTCAGTTCATCGCTAAATTCTTCTAAATCTTCCATAGTAATTGTACCCTCATTTAAAAGTGAAATAATGTTAGAGATGCAATTAGAACGACTCATTCTTAACTGTACACCCGTATCTTTTTTATTATTGGAATCCGCTCATCTAAAGCCCAGAATTTTTCGGAAGGTTTTCCTTCACCATTCAGCAACTCAATATATTCTTTATTCAATTTATCCATATAGGATTCTTGCCAGCCTGCAATTTTCTCTCTGAACAAAGACCAATCCTTTTTGGTAAAACCGTATTCTGACATTGTCATATTCCTCCGCTTTGACATAACTCAATTATAGTATAAGTATTTCTGTTTCACAATACTTGTATTTGAAAGAAGTTGCATTTGATGTTATGTGATTGAGAATGGTATTTCTTTCTTAGCATTATCAGGTGTTTTATAGTAAAATTGAATAAAAGACTAAAGGATAGGGGGAGGATGAAATTATTATACTTAAATGTTCTGCTATTAGGAACAGAAGATCATCAGGAAACAATAATAGACTGGTTTAATGAGCAGATGAAAATAGCAGACAGCGTCGAAAATCCAGTTGGGTATACTTCTAATGCATCACTTGCTGAATTGGATAGGCTTATGAATGAATGTAATATTGCAAAAGTATGTTTAAATATGGGAATGTACTTTATTGAAGGTATGTCGGAAACAGCGTATCATACAGCATTAAAAATTCATAAAAAGTAGCAGGAATCTGATACTGTAGAACTGTGAATTGTAAAGAATGTGCCTCTAGTGAGGAATGTCAATACCACATTAAATGGAATAGAGCTAGTTACATCTGCACCAAAGTCCACCGTTGAATTTTATAGAAGATGTGAAGCGTGTGTTTCGTTCTTCCTAAAATTGAAAGATTAACAATGCTGTTGACATAGTTCGTCAATTCGCCGTCGCGGGATAAGCAGCAATAGAGGACAGTAATTTTGTCAGACCGCCTTAACATAGTTTCTGCTCCTTTCATCGGTGGGTAGTCTGCCAATATAGGATTGTTTATCTCTATTGTATCGGTTCCGGTAGTTTTAATCAGCATCTTTCTTACCCTTTTCCTTCTCCATAAGGCGTAAAACCTTGTGGGGCAGGCTCCTTTCCCAGTCATAACTTCCCGTAAAGCAATAGAGCGTTCTGACGAATTTTATCGTGAATTCATGTGTCGGCAATTCTTGATAGAGTGGATTTTCCACCATGATATGCCCCGTCTTTGAGTTTTCACTTCTTTTCCATTCCTTTCCTATCCTTTCTTTGTTTTGGAATGTGATAAATTTCGTAGCAAGCATAGGAAAGGGGTACGGGTACACTTTTCATGAAATGCCATGCATTTTACTTGTTGGGAAGTTTCCCAAACCCTCTGAAATTTCTTTCACTACCTACAACACTGTGCAAAGCGATTTTGCTGAAGTTTTTTGAAAAAAATTCAAAAAACCTTTTCTCACTTCCTACTACGGAGGATAGAGCGGAAATACCTAAAAAACACAATAAAAACAACGTTGATATAGGATTTGGAATATGTTAAACTGAATTTGGTTTAAGTTGTCGTATCAGACAGAAAGAAGTGATTTATATGTGTATCAACACCCAAAAGAGAAACAAAGCTTTTCTCCATGCAAAGCCAGTAGACTGCGACGATTGCATGGAGTAAAATAGTCGCAAAATAAAAATGTTGGCTTTGCAACTTGACTATCATATCAAGGAGGAAGTCCGCATGAAATATCTGAATGCACAAGCTATTCTTCCGAACGCATTGGTAAAAGAGTTGCAAACTTATGTTCAAGGTGGATATATCTATGTCCCTGTCGATCAAGAACATCAAAAATGTTGGGGAGAAGTTTCCGGCTATCGGCAGGAATTAGCGCAACGAAATCAACAGATAAAAGAGGAATATCAAAGAGGTATTTCTATAGAGTATCTGTCTGAAAAATATTGCTTATCCTTATATGCTGTTCGGAAAATCATATATCAAAAGTAACCATAAGGGGCTGCCAAGTGCAGCCTCTTATTTTATACCAATCGTTTCGGTATCGTTCAGTGTATAGAATATCTGTCCCAATACCCGTAAACTGAAAGTAAAACATGAAAAGATTTTATGAAAGGCGACTACTATGTGTACCAGATTTGTTTATCACGGAAGTGACATAATAACAGGCTTTAATTTTGACATTGACCTTTCTGTATGGACGCATAAAGTAATGAAAGAAAAAGAGTGTTTCTATATCGGGATTTTGCGACCAGACGGAACCTATCATTCTTATCATGGAGTGAACCAAAACGGGAATGCTGGAACACTATTATATGTACATGGCAATTCTGCTGGAGCATATCAAGACGGCGATAACTGTATGACGATTGCTGCTTTAACAGAGCAGTTTATCAGGGCACAGATTTCCTTTGATGAGGTTCTTCAAATTGTTAAGTCAAAGAAAATTGTTTATGCGTCAGACGCTACCATGCAGGCAATATTGTCTGATGTTCATGGGCGTACGTTGGTAATTGAACCGGGAATAGGTTACAGAGAAGAACAGAGCAAGTATTCCTTAATAGCGAATTATTCTTTGATAAGGCCGGAAAGTACGAGAGATTTTATCGTACCGGGTGATGACAGATATGAACGTGCTTTACAGTTATTGGATAACTGTAAAAATGAGTTTTCAATTTCCGATGCATTCACACTACTTCACACAGTCCGGCAAGAGGGTGCGTGGGCGACCAGAGTTTCATTTGTTTACTCTGTAAATGAACGAACCGTGTATTACACAGAGAATAATCACTTTGAGCATATTAAAAAATTTACTTTTTCATTTGAATAACATGAAAGGAGCAATCATGCCTCAGAAAATTTATCTCCGTTCAAAGGACGAAGAAACAGTCTATTTAAAAATGTCATCAGCAATTCCCATATCATAATCGGCGATTACACAATATATAACGATTTTGTCAGAGAATCAAAGGACTTTGAGAAAAATAATGTTTTATATCAGTACCCAATCAGGATAAACTGATAATCGGTAAGTTTTGTTCGATTGCCTACCGAGCAAAATTTATATTCACTAGCGCGAATCACAGCTTATGAAAGCTATTTTGCAATTTCGTTTTGACAGGTAGAAAGTAGAAAAAAAGCTAGAAAAAGCCGTTAAGGACGCGCAAACGTGTATTTTATCCTTGACGGCTTTCCTTGTTGGCTTTGCTGTTGGACAACTAAGAGAGTGCAATCGGACAAACCGCTTATGCCCTCAATCCAGTATGGAGTGTTCGCATTTAGAGGTTAAAATTCTTTGATTTTATATGGTTTTTAGAGCGTGTTCAAAGCGAGTCAAGGGTTTTATATATTTATACCTCAAATAGCAATTCTACTACGTAACAAAATGTATATGTAAAAATATTTTAAAGGTCTTTGTTTTGAAAATAAAATAGTGTAAAATTTTTTATATTAGCAAGAATTAAAAAAACGGGGGTATTTTATGAAAAATATTTTTTTCTCATGGCAATCAGATTTAGATTCCAAAACGCATAGAAATTTTATTGAGAAATGTATTAAAAAATCACTAAAAGCTTTGAATAAAGTTGACGAATTACATGTTTTCCTCGAATATGACAGGGATACTTTAGGATTATTGGGTTCTCCGGATATTTCAATATCAATTTTTGAAAAAATAGACAAATGTGCTTTATTTATTGCGGATATAAGTAATATTACTTCCACCGACAAACGCACTATTCCCAATCCTAACGTTCTTATTGAACTTGGATATGCTATTAACATTTTAGGGTGGGATAGAATCATCTGCTTTTTTGATATAACTACTGGAAATGTAGAAAATTTACCTTTTGATATTCGTCAAAAACGTATATTATCATATAATCCCTCTCAAGAAAATGAAGAAAAGAGAATCATTTCTATTCTTTGCGAAAATATTTTGGCCTTATATAGTCAAGGTAAATTAGCTAATCCATTGGTTGATTATATGAAAGGTAAAATTGATAAATGTTTTTTAGATATAGGTCAAAAACTTTGCAATATACTTTTTGAGACTATTTCATTATCGGAAGGGGTAGCAGACATTAATAAACTTTTAAACATGACTTCCCATGATGTTCAAACAAAATTGGAACATACAATGTTTCCTGCGTTCATTTTCCTTGATGAGCATGAAACAACAGACAAACAATTAAGAGAAATATTAAAGGACTTATTTACATCAAATTATTTTAGTAAAGATTGGCCTATAGCTATTTTAAATCTTATTGATTGGCTGCGAGTATATAGAAATATTGTTGATCCAAGAGATTATAATAAATTTGTAGAAGAAACAGGTACTACTTGTTCTAATCAATATGCCGTAATATCTGCATATTCTATCAACAAAACGAATCCGCCAAATTCAAAACTTGTACTTGAAGTGTTTTATAAAGATGATGATTTACAGAAGTATGTAGATCCTCAACGTGGTAAGGTCATAAATACACTGGAATATCCAGACTTATCAAAGAATCTTGAGGAAATTTATAGATTTAAATATGAAAAAATTGAATATTTGACTAATCATATTTACGGGTTCATTAAACTTTTTATTCATTGGCTTGATATTACTGATAGCGAATTTATTTTAGACCCAGATTTTTTTCAAGTTGGACATTTTTAATACATCTTAACAACTTAATCTAAATCATGACCACCCGTCCAACGGGTGGTTTGCTCTAGGGCTATAAGCCCTTGTTACTAGGCCAGCGTCTCAAGGCGCTGGCTTTCTCTTTCTGCTATGGAAATTCTGTTTGCACAGCCTTCCCATAGCTCCGTTCAAGCCATATTGCTCTTGACTCGTCGCCACCCCTTAAGGGGTATTGTTACTACTTAGCGCTAACCCTTAAAAGGGTCTTCATATTCTTTTACACTTAATTTATCCATTGCAATATCATGCTTTTCCTGTTCCTGGATATATTTTTTTATTGTTGCTTCATTTAATCCAACTGTGCTAACATAATATCCCTCGGCCCAGAAATGACGATTTCCAAATTTATACTTTAAATTTGCGTGTTTATCAAATATCATAAGCGCACTTTTCCCTTTTAGATATCCCATAAATGAAGATACACTGATTTTCGGTGGAATACTTACCAACATATGAATATGATCCGGCATCAGATGTCCTTCAATTATTTCAACACCTTTATAACTGCACAATTGTTTTATAATATCTCTAATGTCTGCTTTATATTGATTATAAATTATTTTTCGTCTATACTTTGATGTGAAGACGATATGATATTTGCACATCCATTTTGTATGTGCGAGTGAATAGTCTTTCTTCGCCATAAATTACCTTTCCTTTCTACAATATAGCCTGAACAACTTTATTGTACATGGAAAGGTAATTTTTTGTATAACAATCGACGCGCACCCGCATAGCGGGTGGTTTATTGTTTCGCCCATCTCCATTTTTCGGATCAACGAAAAATGGAGATGGGCGAAACAGACTAAAGTCCATAATGAAAAAGCCGAATAGGAAATAAGTTATTCCTTACTCGGCTTTTTGCATCTTGTATGACAGCTCCCCTATTTCAATTTGTTGGTTGATGTACTGTTTTATGAGTAGCTGCCATTGCTGGGATCTTTTTTATTACTACTGTGGATGCCAAAATGTAGTATTAACCGACATCCATATTGTTGTTATATTTAGATATCAAACGGTACCTCATCAGTAATACACACTGGTTCATTTTTCTCAACTTTCTCATAAAGTAAATTATCAGAGTCATATTGTAATATGTATCATAAAAAATCCAACATACTCTGAATATCACTTATCATAAAAAAATAGTATTCTCTGCATTTTTTCTTTTCCAAATTATCAAGAGCAAGATCCACTCCGGTATTACCATATCGCCATCCTGCCGTATATGTAATATTTCGGGGTTTTATCTTGCTGGGGAACTGTCGCCTCCCCATACCCACTTTTTTATTAGCTACACCGGCGGTGTGCGCAGCAAAATATCATAATTAACATGATTATATTTTGGGCATTCAGTAAATAGCTGGATGTCTTTTTCTATTTGAAAATGCACATGGTGATGCGAACAAATTCTTTTGTAAGCCAATTATACAAGCAAGGGTATGGGGGATTGTCACTCCCCATCAAGAGAACCCCCATAAGGTGAACGGAGGCGGAAACGCCATAACGTTAAACACGGGTGGATCTTGCTCTTATAAAATTTTTTCTCTTCACACCCTGTAAAATGAGCCTTTTTCCTTTCGTTATATGAGGAGATATCAAAAGAGAATTTTTATAAAGCATAAAATCTCTTTGGGAAAGTCGGCATCCGTCTCCTTAATTTTTCAGAAAGGTAAAAGAAAATATGAAATTTGAATATATGATGGAAACGGAAAAGATACTTCCCTATTATCAGTTCCCTAAATTTTTGTTAGAGCTACCACTCTCTCAAAATGCAAAATTACTTTATATGCTGTTATATGACAGAGCCAGAATTTCACAGAAAAACCATTGGCTCAATGAAGACGGATATGTATATTTCGTCTTTCCGATTACAGAAATTTCTTTAAAATGGGGAAAATGTTGTACTTCTGTAAAAGCTGCCATGAAGGAATTAGATGAGTATGGATTGTTGATTCGCAGTTCCGGAGGATTTTCAAAACCAAATCATTTATATATGCGAATCCCCTGTATAGAGTTGATTTCTGAACCGGATGTAAAGCAGACAGACGAAAATACAACTTCCATGAGGATGAAAAGCTGTCCTTCATTCAGTCGGAAAACAGCCTCTTCTATGGTCGGAAATGTGCCACCTAGTAAAGTAAAAGAAAAATATAATTTTAGTAATAAGATTGGAGTAAATTACGAATATGAGGAGGGCGACAGTCTATGATAAAGCAGGAAAACACATATTTAGGTGCAGATGGATTAGCATATTGCAAGATTTGTGGAGAACCTGTAGAGGCATATTTTCCTCCAGACAGTATTCTTGGTATGAAAAAACATTTCAGACAATGTGCATGTATCCGTCAAAAACGTGAAGCAGAAGAAAAGGCATATAAAGAAAGAGAACATTGTGAATTAGTGGAGAGAAATAGAAAAATCTGTTTTGAAGAATCACGAATGTATGATTGGAATTTTGAACTGGCAGAAGAAACTACCACCATCGAGAAGGCAAAAGAATATACAGCGAACTGGAACGATATGAAGAAAAATCATATTGGTTTTCTCTTGTGGGGACCAATAGGAACAGGAAAGAGTTACATAGCCGGTTGCATTGCCAACGCACTTTTGAATCAGGAAATTACTGTGAAGATGACAAATTTTAATACAATTATTGATGATATGTTTCCATTAGAGGATAAAACAGAATATATCAATGCTCTGGCAAAATATGAACTTTTAATTCTGGATGACCTTGGCACAGAACGAAGTTCCGAGTATGCTCTTGGAATTGTATTCAGCGTAATTGATCGAAGATATCGCTCCGGCAGACCATTAATCGTAACTACCAATCTTCCGATAAAACAATTAAAAGAAGAAACGAACATAGAAAAGAAACGAATTTATGATCGTATTTTAGAAATGTGTGTTCCGTTATATGTTGGCGGTTCTAGCTATCGGAGTGATATTGCCCATGAAAAAATGGAGAAAATGAAAACCTTTTTCGCTACTGCCGAATCAAGTCAGACTGAAAATATTATAGAGCAGACAGGCACAAAAATAATCTGATGTTTATATCTTAGTATAGACATCAGAAATAGAAAGAGTGTGATAGCTCTGCAGAAACCTACATATTACCTGTGGCGAACAGATTATACATCTTCAGAAGACTTTGAGGCAGATAAGGAGAAATATACGAAAATAGGTTTTCGGGTTGTCACGTTTGCAGATGGACAGCCGGATAAAAATATACATAATGGAATAAAAGCGTTGATTCGAAACCATATAAAAGAAATCAATCAGTAATTTCTATGGGCGGGAGACATTCTCTCGCCCATATTTACTATTCACAATAATATAATTCATTGTAAAATTATATGATAATCCGTTTACGAAAAAGATTTTTCAATATATAATTATATTACATTATTCTATAAATAATATTTCAGAAAGGATGAGGGCATGAATGCTGGATATGTGCGTCTTTCAAGAGATGACGATAAGCGAAATTATGTTTCTATAGAAAATCAGAAGTTAATTATCAATCAGTATGCATCTGACCATGGAATGGTTATTGACCGATGGTATGAAGATGACGGAGTATCAGGTTATATTTTTGACAGACCAGGATTTCAACAGATGATGGCTGATTTGGATAAAGATATTGATACCGTATATGTGAAAGATTTCTCGCGTCTTGGCAGACATAATGCGAAGGTTCTTTTACTTTTGGATGAATTTCAGGAACGGGGAAAACATCTCATTGTCATTGATGATAATTACGATTCTTTCGATTCTAGCGACGACACCATTGGAATTAAAACATGGTTCAATGAGCGTTATGTAAAAGATACCAGTAAGAAAATCAAAAGAGCAATTGGAGCCAGACAAAAAGAAGGCACTCTTATGACAAAACCACCTTTCGGATATTGTCGGGATGTAAAAGACAAAAGTATCATCAAAATCGTTCCCAAAGAGGCAGAATTTGTCAAAATGGTTTACAATCTTTATATCTCCGGTTCCGGTTATCGTAAAATAGCAAATTATCTGACCGATCAGGGTATCCCAACGCCTTCTATGGTACAGCGAGAACGAGAAATTGAAGAAGGTCGCATAAGCAAAAAGAAAGTTGCAACCATTTGGTCTGACAGCATGGTGAAAGAATTATTAGATAATGATTTTTACATTGGAACTTTTCGTTTGAGAAAACGTGCCAGAAATACAGTACATGGAAAGGATAAACGTGTTCCAAAAGAAGAACAGTGTATTTTTGAAGATCATCATCCGGCAATTATTGATAAATCCACTTTTTCTCTTGTGCAGGAATTAAAGGAAAAGCGTAATCGCACGAATTATCGTGGAAGTAGGGGGGAATGGATCGGTTCAGAAATTCCCAATCCTTTTGGAAGCTGTTTGTTTTGCAAAGACTGTGGCAGCCGTCTGACACCGATTAAGCGTCAAACCTCCAGCAGAGAACGGAAATATTATATTTGTACTACCTATAATACAAAAGGTAGGCGGTATTGTGAGAAAGCGCATCTAATTGAGGAAAATGATTTGATGGAAGACGTGCTGAATTATATTAAACTGTGCAGAGAAGCGCTTTGTGAAGTGATTTCCACATATGATATGAGGGACTTTGAGGCAGAAAAGAAAACGCTGGCAGAAAAACGACAGGACATTCAGGAAGAAATTCAAAACCGAAAAAATCAACTAAAGGTACTTTTAACACAAAAAATAAAAGATTTATCCATAGCATCTGAAAATGAGGATTTGATCTATGAAACCTATGATTCTATGCAAAAGGATTTACTGGCGCAGATTCATGGTTTGGAGATGCAGGAAAAAGAACTGAACGAAACTACTATAGAAACACCGGATGTAAAGGACAAATTGAGAAACGCATTGGATGTAGTTGATAAAATCATTGCAGGTGGAACTCTTGACCGAAGAGATATTGAACTGTTGATTGAGAGAATTGACGTAGATAAAGAGGGAATGCCAGAAATTACTTTAAAATATGGTTTGTCTGATTTAATCAATTACAGTCCTGCTGATGAGATGAATCGCCGGGAAAATACTGTAATCGCTCTTGTAATGAAGCTGATTATAGAAGATGAACGTGGATATACATCTGCAAAATACTTGTCAGAACATATCACAGCATTGGGATTTAAGAAAACGAAACAAAGTATCTTACCTTATATCAATCTGATGAAAGAATGGGGAATTTTGGAAGATACGGATAATCCGCTGAAACCTTACAATATTGTGAAAACAAAAGAAGAACTTGCGGTATTGATGCATCAATACCTGCCGGATTTACCGGTTCAAATGACTTCTGAACAATTATCGGACAAATATTTACATTATAGTAATGGCGACAGGTGGTATGCCGGAGATGGTATTTGAGTATATCCTCCGCCAGAATGGCATTGACCCTGCCAAAGATTTAGAGATCAATCAGAATATTGACTTTGGCTCTACTGCAGCAGCTTTTTCTGAGGATGATTCAGATTTCACTGTAGAATTTGAACCTCATGCTACTTCTCTGGAAACTGGTGGAAAAGGACACGTGGTAGCTTCTCTCGGAACTGACAGCGGCTATGTTCCATACACTGCGTTCTGTGCCAAACAAAGCTATCTCAAAAAGAATCCTGAGACCATTCAAAAATTTACAAATGCCCTTCAAAAAGGAATGAATTTTGTGCGTGCTCACTCTCCAAAAGAAATCGCCGAAGTCATCGCTCCCCAATTCAAAGAAACGGATCTTGATACGATTACAGCAATCGTAACAAGATACTATGATCAGGATACTTGGAAAAACAATCTCGTTTTTGAGGAAGAAAGCTTTGAACTTCTTCAAGATATCCTGGAAGATTCCGGCGAACTAAAAACCCGTGTTCCTTACAAAGATCTTGTCACAACAACTTTTGCGGAAAAGGCAAAAAATTTTTAGGGTATTTCATTCTCTATTTTTTTGAAAATATGCCACAAAATCATTTTTATAGAATTTAATTCCCTATTTTTCTTATAACATCCATTTGGGGGATACGGAATTTCTGTTCTGTTTTCTTGGGATCTCAATTCTTTATTGCACACCAGCAGATTTCTATGGTATAATGAGATTCAAATGAAAGCTGAAAGAAGGTATCTATTATGTTAGTAGCTATCATTGGTATTTCTATTCTTGCAGCTGTCATCGCTGCAGTTGTCACAGCTTCATTTGCCGGCGTGCTCGCAGCAGAGCTTGACGATGAAGAATAAGAAATCATTAAAAATGGATGCAGACCTGCCACTTACAGATCCGCATCCATTTTCATTTATATAATTCTACATAGAAGAGACAATTATCCGCTGTACTAAACAATACTGTCATGTACAACACTTCCAAACGGCATCAGTGCTAGCTTGGCAATTTTAAAATGCTGCAATCCAAACGGGATTCCGATAATTGTAATACATAACAGACATCCCAGCAGCGCTGACTCAATTGCAAGTGGAAGTCCCGAGACAAGCAACCATATGATATTCAGCAAGAGGGAACCTGCACCTCCTCCATAAGTAATCTCCTTTCCAAACGGGAAAAACGACAATGCCGCAAACTTAAAACACTGCATCCCCACCGGGATTCCTATGATTGTGATACACCAGAGGCACCCCGTCAGAAGCCAGCTAAGCCCTAAGATCACACCTCCACAGAGAAACCAGATTACATTTCCAAGACATCCCATACTACATCCTCCTCTCCATCTTTCTGATATCGTTGATTCATCATCTGAAGGCTTAAAAGAAGCTGTCGGATCCTCTCAAGCGCTTCATCTACCTGCTTTGATGCACGCGTAATTTTTTCCTGCATAGCCCAATCTGATAAAATATTATCAAAAAATATATCTGCGAACTTTTCAAAACTTTGTATTTCCACATGAATTTCCGCATTTACGGAGATATCTGCCAGTTCTTTTTCAAACATCTTCACTTTCTTTCCGGCAAGCTCCAGTGATTCCTGTGCTTCTTCCAGTCGATTATGCTTCAGCATACTGCTCAAAGCCCCGCCTCCCAGAATATCCCATATTCCTAAATACTTCGCATCCTCTAACTTTTTCTTTGCCTCTTCCAGGCAATGGACTGCACATACTCCCGCTGCCATTGCCTCCTTTACCTCCTGCACATTTCCTTTCCTTTTTTCTTCCATAACTAAATCCTTTCTGCCCTTTTGGCTTCCACACTTTTCTCCCGGCAAAAATTCTTTTTTCTTCCAGCGGTATCCTGCCGAAACACATTTCCCGGCAGGTATATATTCCAGATGTACTTTTTCTTAAAATAGAAAAAGACTCCTACCGGGGCAATTTCTGCCTCGATAAAAGTCTTGCACATTTCATTTGATACGGATACCTCTCGATATCGGGTGACGATCTCAAACCCACCTTACGGTGTCTGGCTACTCCCTCTTATCTTGATTATGATTCTAATACGTTTCCCCGCTCTTGTCAATCTATTTTTTCTTTTCACAAATCATTTTACAAATCTTATCACAAAATGACTATTTCTGCTCAGTTTTTGCTCCGGAAACAGTAAACCCGTACTTCACAGTTCCATTTTCCCATACCGCTTCCAATTCATATACCGAATTCACCTCTGCTTCTTTCAGTTCGCCTTCACTTCCATCCATCGTGACATCCTGCTCTGTAAACTCTGCCGCTTCACCAGAGAGTGTTTCCATGCTCCACTTTTTCACAGTGACTTTTTCCGGTTTCCTTGAGAACATAAATTTCAGACTCTTATCCTCCGCATCACAGATAATCTCCGGGAGTACACCTGCCTGATACTTTTCCAAAATAGACCCTTCTTCTGCTTTTTGACTTTCTGTTGTCCCGTCATCCTCTGTGTAACTCCAGTCATAGGAAACAGGGGAAATGCTTGTCGATACGATTGCAAGCTTCTGATAATTTTCAATACTGAGCGTTGGTATTTCAGAAGGATCTGGCGCCTGGTAAAATGCATCGATCAACGGCTGGTATTTCTCAGCAATTTTCTGATCTCCCTTTTCTGTACGAATCATCTTTGTCACACCTGCATACTGTGGCGGAAGACTCTGTGTAACTGCCCCATTTCCATAAATTTCTATTGTATCTCCTGCTTGCAGATTTTCTTTGGAAATCTTTTCTCCATTTTTGTCAAATAACTTTCCATCTGGAATTTCTGCTTCAAACAATGTTTCATTTTTTATATCTGCAAAAATGTAAAATTCCTGTTCTTCCCCATAAGTGAGATAAACTCCTTCTACAGTCGGTATTTCCTCTTTTTCTTTAGTTGTATTTTCCTTTTTTCCACAACCTGTACCTAAAATCAGTACTGATGCGAGAAGCACTCCTATCATTCTGCTTTTTTTCTTCATGTCTAACGCCTCCTCTTTCTACTATATTTTTATTATCTTTCCCATTCTTTTTGAATGTATCAGCATTATACCAAAAGCTCGCAGAAAAAAACAGTGCAGAACCTTCTTTTTAAGATTTTGCACCGCTTTTCTTAAGATTTTACAAAGAATTCTATTTTCTTTTTCGGCAATCTATTTCCCTTCTGTATCTTTCAATTTACAGATTTTTTCTTTCAAATGTTCTGCTGCTCTCTTTGGATCATCGGCCTTCATGATCGCAGATACGACCGCCACACCATCCATCTTGCATCCTCTTAAAATCTCAAGATTCTCTGCATTCAATCCACCGATTGCCGTCACTGGAATCGGCACAGTTTCACAGATTGCTTTCAATGTCTCCGGCTTTGTGAGAATCGTGATCACCTTTGTCGTTGTCGGGTAAATTGCACCCACTCCGAGGTAATCTGCCCCTTCTTCCCACGCTTTTTTTGCGGCCTCCACAGTCTTTGCTGTAGCTCCGACAATTTTCTCTGGTCCAAGCAGTTTTCTAGCCACAGCTACCGGAAGATCACTGGCTCCGACATGAACCCCTGCTGCATCACATGCAATCGCCACATCCACCCTGTCATCAATAATCAGCGGAACTCCATAGCGATCGGTAATCTTCTTTACAAGAATTGCCTTCTCAAGATATTCTTTTCCGCCTGCCTCTTTTTCTCGCAGCTGTACCAGAGTCACACCTCCTTTACATGCTTCCTCCACAGTCCGAAGCAATGACTCTGTCGTATGATAAGTACTGTCTGTCACCAAATATAAGGTAAGATCTACCTGATTTCCTGTTCTCATCTGTCCACCTCTTCTATTTTCCCATTTTTTCCTTGACAGAATCTGTCACTTTTTCTATTCAAAATTCTGCTTGATTTTTTCCCGCAGTCGAAGTCGATTCCTGATTTCTTCTTCCTGCAGATCATATAGCGCATCTAAAAATGCTATCTGGAAACTTCCCGGTCCTCTGCTGTTTTCTGCTCCTAATTCCCCTGCGATTCCCATAACCGCTGCTGCTGCCAGCACTGCCTGTCCTCTGCTTTCTGCGGCTTCCGTAAGATAAGTCCCGCACAATGCCCCAAGCATACAACCGGTTCCTGTGATTGTTCCAAGCATAGCATCTCCATTTGCCAGACAGTAGCAGTGGGGTCCTTCTATGATCAGATCCTCCTGACCGGTCACGAGAAGAACTGACCTATACTCCTCCGACAGTCTGTAAAATGCAGGTAAGATTTCCTTCTCATTTTCCTCTGAAAACCGATCTCTTTCTCCTGCGTCCACTCCGGTTCCATATGTGGAAAGCCCTGCCAGTTTCCGCATCTCTGACATATTTCCTTTTAGTACGGTCGGACTTCCAATCTCTAGTAGTTCTTTGGCATAATGCAATCGAAGACTGCTGCACTGGATCCCAACAAGATCCAAAACAGTCGGAACACGATTCTTTAGTGCCTCCTGAAATGCTTTCTTCATAGAACTCATTCTCACATCGGTAATATTTCCAAGATTTAAAACAAGCACCTGCGCTGTCCTTACGATTTCTTCTACCTCCTGTGGATGCTCTGCCATGATCGGCCGACCACCGGCTGCCAGTACAATATTTGCACTGTCATGGATGGCAATCGGATTCGTGATACAATGTACAAGCGGTCTATGCTGCCTGATCTGCTCCCCCAGTACCGCGATCTTCGCCGCTATTTTTCTTAACATTTCCTTTGTCATATACTTTCGCTCCAAGACTCCATTGAATTTTTGCAAGCACTCCACTTCTGCTGAGCTGATTTAACAGAAGCCATGCCACTGCTCCTCCCATACAAGTTGCACCAAGAAACATTGGTGTATAGAAAAATGCATTCAGCCCATCTCTTCCCATCAGAAATGCCATGACCGGATAGGATACAAGTGATCCGATGATTCCTGTTCCGAAAATCTCCCCAAACACAGCACAGAAAATCTTTCCATGAGATGCACGGTAAAAAACACCGGATAAAAATGCTCCAAATACTGCTCCGGTCAGAGCAAGCGGCGGGATTCCCATGAACAGCATCCGGATAACCCCGATCATCGTCGCACAGAGCAGCGAATACCATGGTCCTAAAAACACTGCACAAACAATGTTGACAAGATGTGCCGTAGGACACATTCCCTCCACGCGCAAAATCGGTGAAATAACAACTCCCACAGCTACGAACATCGAAAGCATTACCATTCGGTTCGTGTTCATTTTTTGTTTTTTCATGATGTGATTCCTCTCTTTCTTTTGTTGGAACACACCTGACAATCATGCCTGAAAATTTTCCCAGAAAGGACATCAGTCCTTCTGAACATTTCTCTTAATACACTCCTTCGACCCGAAAAGCATGATCCATCGGACCACTTCCTTTTCCAAGATCCAACATTGCCTCCAATGCCCCGGAAATGTAATTCTTCGCATTTTCTACACTTTCTTCCATCGAAAAGCCTTTTGCAAGGTTGGAAGCAATCGCACTGGAAAGCGTACATCCAGTTCCATGGGTGTTCGGATTCTCAATCCTTCTTCCACGGAACCATCGAAATGTTCCATTTTGATATAATAGGTCATTGGCATCGTTCTTCTGATGTCCGCCCTTACACAGGACAGCACATCCATAGGCCTCACTGATCTTTTGTGCAGCTGCGATCATATCTTCCTCCGTGAAGATTTCCATCTCTGCAAGCACTTCTGCCTCTGGAATATTCGGAGTCAGAAGATCTGCCATCGGAAGCAACGTCCTTTTTAGTGTCGCAATCGCCGTATCTTCCATTAATTTTGCGCCGCTTGTCGCCACCATCACCGGATCTACGACAATCTTTTTTGCATTGTACTTTTTCAGATTCCGGGCAATGACTTCCATCAGTTCTGCCGATGATACCATACCTATTTTCACTGCATCCGGATAAATATCAGTAAAAATACACTGCAATTCTTCCTCCAGAAATTTAGGAGTTACCTCCATAATATCTATTACGCCGGTCGTATTTTGTGCAGTCAATGCGGTGATAGCACTCATCCCAAATACATGGTGTGCCATCATGGTCTTGATATCTGCCTGAATGCCGGCGCCTCCGCTGGAATCGCTTCCAGCGATTGTTAATGCTGTTCTCATTTTGTTCTCCTTTTGCATTAATTTTATATAGCGGCAGAAAGTGGTGCCCCCGGCCTGCCGCTTCTTGGGTTCCCGATAGCTATTCCGGCGACATCCGTTCTCTCTGTCGCGGTACGATCTGCACGGAATATTCTAATTTTACAGGATTCTAAAGAATTTCTGTAACAAAAAAGCTGTGATAATCCGCGCGGGTACTATCACAGCATAAACTTCTACCGGGTATTTTCCTACGTTGGCATTATCCAAATCAGGTTATGGGTCTAAGCATACAGCTTACTCTCAGCCTGCTTTTCGCAAGCTCCCCTTGTTCTTTTCCAAGTTTTATTGTAGCACAATTTTACAGCAATGCAAGACTTTTCTGATTTTCAATTCGCTCTGCAAGATCATTTAAATATACCCACCGCTCCATCTTCTCTTCCAATGTAGCTTCTGCAGCTTCTTTCTGTTCGGTGATTTCCGAAAGCTTCGCTGAATTTGTAGCATATTGCATCATCTGCTCATCCAACTCCTCGATTTTCTGCTCCAAAGATGCTATCTCATCATCGATCGTCTCATATTCTTTTTGTTCTTTATAAGTAAATTTCAACTTTTCCGGAGCATCCTTTTTCCAATTCTTTCGATCCGCCTTTTTCTTTGCGGATTCCTCAGATTCTCTGACAACAGTCCCATTCTTGCGCTCTTTCGCTTCAAGATAATCCGTGTAACCACCTTCGTACTGTACAAGCTTTCCGCCAGCCTCAAATGCAAAGATACGATCTGCAATATTATCAAGGAAATACCGATCATGAGATACTGTGATCACAATTCCCAAAAAAGAGTCTAGATAGTCCTCAAGGATGGTCAGCGTTGGAATATCAAGATCATTCGTCGGCTCATCGAGAATCAATACATTTGGAGCATCCATCAATACTTTTAAAAGATACAACCTTCTCCTCTCCCCTCCGGACAGCTTTCCGATCGGGGTATACTGCATTGCAGGAGTAAATAAGAATCGCTCCAACATCTGTGAAGCTGTAATTCTGCCATCTTTTGTCGGAACATATTCTGCCACATCTTTGATATAATCGATCACGCGCTGATTCTCATCCATCTCCGTGACTTCCTGCGCGAAATATCCAATCTTGACGGTATCGCCAATCTCCACCGTTCCCTGATCCGGTTCTTCTTTCCCGGTAATGATCTTCATCAATGTAGATTTTCCACATCCGTTTGGTCCAATGATCCCAAGCCGCTGATTTTTCAGTACAATATACTCAAAATCATCGATCAGCTTTTTCTGCCCATAACTCTTAGAAATATGGTGCAGCTCGATCGTCTTCTTTCCCATCCTCGTTTCCACAGAATCCATCTCAACCTCAGCATCTCTGACCGGAGCTTTTCCATTCTTCAGTGCCTCAAGCCGCTCCAACCTTGCTCTCTGCTTCGTTGTACGGGCACGGCATCCTCTCTTGGCCCACTCCAGTTCCATCCTGAGAACGCTCTGTCTTTTCCGCTCAGAGGCAAGTTCCATCTCCTCTCTTTGTGCTTTCAATTCCAGAAACTGTGAATAATTTGCCGTGTAGGAATATAATTTCCCATGGTCGATTTCTAAAATCTTATTTGTCACCCGATCCAGAAAATAGCGGTCATGTGTGACCATGATGATCGCACCTTTCCACTGGTTCAGATACTCTTCCAGCCAGACTGCCATCTCATTGTCAATATGGTTCGTCGGCTCGTCAAGAATCAACACATCTGCCGGATTGACAAGTGTCCGTGCAAGTGCTACGCGCTTTTTCTGGCCTCCGGACAAATGATCAATCTCTTCGTGATGATCTGTAATCCCGAGGCGGTTCAACGCATTCTTTGCTTCACTCTCTCTTCCCCAGTCTGCTCCATCGGCACCGTCTGCCACATAGGAAAGAACTGTTGCATGCTCCGGGAACTTCGGCGACTGCGGAAGATAGGTGACACGAAGTCCCTTTTGAAAAATCACTTGTCCCTGATCCGGCTCTTCCAGCCCTGCAATTATTTTCAGAAGTGTTGTCTTGCCAGTTCCATTGATTCCGATAATTCCAATTTTATCTCCCTGATGAATCCCACAGGAAATATCATCAAACACTTGCTTCTCTCCAAACACTTTACTGATATGCTCTATATTAATTATGTTCATCTGCAATTCTCCTCATCTTTATCATCTTTCCCATTATATCGATTCCAATGGATTTTCTCAAGACAGACTGGGGAAGAATTTCAGAAGTTTTTCTTTCCTCTATATATTATTCTACTCGCAACATCCGGTAACCCACCCCGATATGTGTCTGGATATACTGGGGCATATCCGGCTCGCTCTCGATCTTCTTGCGGAGTGTCGCCATATATACACGCAGCGATGCCACGTCGTTCTCCCAACTTCTACCCCATATCTCCTGCGTAATATAAGTATGTGTCAACACCTTTCCGACATGTTTTGATAGCAGGCATAATAATTTATATTCAATCGGTGTCAAGTGTAATTCCTTTCCATCCATATAAGCACATCCCGCGCCGTAGTCCAGCATCAGTTTTCCGTTTGTGAAGGTGGACTTTTCTTCCTGGGTTCCCCCTTGCATGATTGCAAGTCTTCTCTGTGTCACCCGCAGCCTTGCAAGCAATTCTTCTACGGAAAATGGTTTCGTCAAATAATCGTCTGCCCCCGCATCCAGTGCCACAATCTTATCATTATCCTCACTTCTGGCACTGATCACAA
>ENA-OQIN01000240-OQIN01000240.1-human-gut-metagenome-genome-assembly--contig:-NODE-240-length-53638-cov-7.044473_pt1 | contig 53638 bp, 48 predicted proteins | sample MGYA00242581_ERZ504746 | MGnify/ENA primary metagenome ERZ504746 (study PRJEB26092, sample SAMD00036436) | human gut metagenome | host: Homo sapiens | study: EMG produced TPA metagenomics assembly of...
TCCGGGTCTCTTCGTCTTTTAATTGTACCCTGTTATCCTCTTTACAGCAATGGGTAAAAGTGTAAATGGGCAGCCCTCTGTGAAAAGGGTCGAAGGTGCAGATGAAGATCACGTAGGACGGGTTCAGTTCCTCGTAGGGTTTGCCCTTGTCCAGCAGCTCTCCATCGATCAGGCTCTGGTAGAAACGGCTGCGTTTGGCCAGGTCATTCCTGGGGGAATTGGAACACTGCATTTCGATGTCGTAAACACGGCCTTCATTGTCTTCCACGAAGACATCCAGGCGGATGCTTTTGCCCTCCAGACGGAGATCGATGGTTTTTTCGAAACTCTGGTACTGGAGGGAACGGATCTGGATGTTCAGGAACTTTACTGGAAAAAGAAGGTCATTATCGGGCATTTTACCGGCATGAATGGGATTTGGGGAGCCTGATAGCTCCCTTCTTGACTTTTCTTTCCCCCCGTGCTACACTAGAAAAAACTTCAAAGAACCACCTTTTAACCTAGTCCTGTGAGACTAAGAAAGGGACTTTTATCCAGAAGCAATTATTAGAAGCCTTCTTGTCTTAGGACGAGAAGGCTTATTTTTGTTGAACCTGGGTGCGGCAGGGGCCGTTTCCCTGATTCCATCTGTAACTATAGGAGGCTACAACATGACAAAGGCGGCAGTCAGCCTGTCCGGACGGGATATCCTGGATCTTTCCTCCCTGTCCGTGGAAGAGTACGATCTGATCATGCGAACGGCGGCGGAGATGAAAAAGGTCATGAAACGGGACATCAAGAAGCTCCCGTCTCTCCGGGGCAAATCCATCGTGAACCTGTTCTATGAAAACAGCACCCGGACCCGGAGTTCCTTCGAACTGGCCGGGAAGTACCTGGGCGCCGACGTGATCAACCTGAGCACTGGTACCTCCAGCGTGAAGAAGGGGGAATGCCTGAAGGACACCATCCTGACCATGCAGTCCATGGCCTGTGATGCCATCGTCATGCGGCACCCGGTGGAAGGGGCGGCCAAATACGCGGCGGACATTGCCGCACCGGTGGTGATCAACGCCGGGGACGGGGCCCATGCCCATCCCACCCAGGGACTTCTGGACATGTTCACCATCCTGGAACACGGGAAACAGTTCAAGGGCCTGAAGATGGCCATCATCGGGGATATCCTCTACAGCCGGGTGGCCCGGAGCAACATCGCCGCCTGGACGAAACTGGGGGCGGATGTCCATGTGGCCGGCCCCATGACCCTGATCCCCCACGATATCCAGGAACTGGGTGTGACGGTGCACAAACGGGTGGAAGACGCCATTGAAGGGGCGGATGTGGTGGATGTGCTGCGGATCCAGCTGGAACGCCAGGACAAGGCCATGTTCCCCACCCCCCGGGAATACGCCCGGATCTACGGGGTCAACGAAGAACGGATGAAGCTGGCCAAGCCGGACTGCCTGGTGATGCATCCGGGTCCCATGAACCGGGGCCTGGAAATTTCCTGGGATACGGGCTACAGTGACCAGGCGGTGATCCGGGAACAGGTGACCAACGGGGTCGCCGTGCGGATGGCGGTGTTATTCTTGACGATTATGGGAGGAAAGCCAGTTGAAAACGCTAATTAAGAACGGACGGATCGTTGATCCCAGCCAGCAGCTGGACCAGGTGATGGACCTTCTGGTGGAAGACGGGAAAATTGCGGAAGCGGCGCCTCACATCGATGCAGCGGCGGACGAAGTGTTCGATGCCACGGGCCTGGTGGTGGCTCCCGGCTTCATCGACCTGCACACCCATCTCCGGGAACCGGGGCTGGAAGCCAAGGAAGACCTGGTCACCGGCACCATGGCGGCGGCCCACGGGGGCATTACCCGGGTGGCCTGCATGCCCAACACCAAGCCGGTGATCGACAGCTCCATTGTGGTCAGCGGCATCCAGGAACGGGCCAAAAATGAAGGGTATGTCCACGTGGAAGTGATCGGGGCCATCACCAAAGGGGAAAAAGGCAAGGAACTGACGGAAATGGGCGACATGGCCCAGCGGGGCGTCATGGGCTTTTCCGATGACGGCCACTATGTTTCCAGCGCCCTGGTGATGAACCTGGCGGCCCAGTATGTGAGCGCCTTCGACAAGCCCCTGATCGTCCACGACATCGACGAGGAAATGAACCACGAAGGGTACATGCACGAAGGGGCGGTTTCCGCCCGCCTGGGGGTGCCCGGCATCCCCTCCATCGCCGAAGACATCTGCGTGGCCCGGGATGCGGCCATTGCGGAATACACCGGGGCCCACATCCACATTGCCCACATCGCCAGCAAAGGGGCGGTGGACATTGTCCGGAAGGCCAAGGCCAAAGGGGTGAACATCACCTGCGAAGTGACGGTGCACCACCTGACCCTCACTGACGAGGCCTGTGCCGGATACAGCACGGCCACCCGGGTCTCTCCGCCTCTGCGGAGCCGGGACCATGTGGAAGCCATGCGGGCGGGCCTGAAGGACGGCACCATCGATGCCATCGTTACGGACCATGCGCCCCATGCGCCGGAAGAAAAGGATGTGGAATTCCGGTATGCCCCCAACGGGTTCTGCGGTCTGGAAACCTCTGTGGGGGTCATCCTTACGGAACTGTACCACACGGGAGAGTTCTCCATCAATGAAATCGTCAACAAGATGAGCACCAGCCCGGCCCGGATCATGAATCTGGACGCCGGCAGCCTGGCACCAGGGAAGAACGCGGATATCACCATCCTGGATCTGGACCGGGAATGGACGGTGGATTCCAGCAAGTTCTATACCCGGGGCAAGGTGACTCCTTTTAACGGAAAACACTGCAAGGGCATGGCAGTGGCGACCATGGTCGATGGCCGGTTTGTGATGAAAGACGGTGTAGTATGCAAAAAGTAAAAGGCAAATTGGTATTGAAAGACGGCAGCGTCTATGAAGGGACGCTCTACAGCACCCACAAATCCGTAGGGGAAGTGGTGTTCACCACCGGTATGTCCGGCTATCAGGAAACCCTGACGGACCCCTCCTTCTGCGGGCAGATCGTCATCTTCACCTATCCCCTGATCGGGAACTACGGCTGCAACGACCTGTTCTGTCAGAGCGACAGCTGCTGCTACAAAGGGCTGATCGTCAGCGAACTGTGCGATGAACCCTCCAGCTGGCGGGATGAAGGCACGGTACTGGACTTCCTGGAAAAGAACGATATCCCGGTGCTCACCGGGGTGGATACCCGGGCGCTGACCCGCCGGATCCGCTCCTACGGGACCATCCAGGGCGTGATGGTGCCGGCGGATACTCCGGAAGACGAGATCCAGGCCCTCCTGGCCACTCCGGAAGAACATGACCAGGTGGCCCAGGTGACCACCAAAAAGGTCTATACCATGGGTCCGGAAGACGCCAAATATTCCGTAGCCGTCATGGACTACGGGGTGAAGCGGCACATCCTGGAATGTCTGGTGGAAAAAGGCTGCCGGCTGACGGTGTTCCCGGCGGAAACTCCGGCGGAAGACGTGCTGGCCATCGATCCGGACGGGATCTTCCTGAGCAACGGCCCCGGGGATCCGGCGGACCTGAAACCGGAAATCGAAAACGTGAAGAAGATGATCGGGAAGAAACCCATCTTCGGCATCTGCATGGGGCATCAGGTAATGGCTCTGGCCAACGGGGCCAGGACCAAGAAGATGCTCTTCGGCCACCGGGGCATCAACCAGCCGGTCCGGGATCTGGTGGACCACAAAATCTGCATCACCTCCCAGAACCACGGATTCATGGTGGACGAGGATTCCCTGAAGGGACTGCCCATTGAAGTGATCAACCGGTCTTTGAATGACAACACCATCGAAGGCCTGCGCTATCTGGACCATCCCACCTTTACGGTGCAGTACCATCCGGAAGCATCCCCCGGTCCCAGCGGCAACGCTTATCTGTTCGACCGGTTTATCAAAATGATGGGAGGGCACTGATATGCCAAAAAAAGAGAATGTAAAAAAAGTCATGGTCATCGGTTCCGGCCCGATCATCATCGGTCAGGCGGCTGAATTCGACTATTCCGGCACCCAGGCCTGCCGGGCCCTGAAGGAAGAAGGACTGGAAGTGGTGCTGGTGAACTCCAACCCGGCCACCATCATGACCGACGTGCACATCGCCGACCGGGTGTATGTGGAACCCCTGGATGTGGAATTCCTGGAAGCCATCATCGCCAAGGAACGGCCGGATTCCCTCCTGGCCACCCTGGGCGGGCAGATCGGCCTGAACCTGGCCATAGAACTGGATAAGAAGGGCATCCTGAAGAAATACAATGTGCAGCTCCTGGGCACCCAGATCGCCAGCATCATGAAGGCGGAAGACCGGGAACTGTTCAAGGAAACCATGGAAAAACTCCACCAGCCCATTCCCCAGAGCACCATTGTGGAAAGCGTGGACGCCGCCAAGGAATTCGCCAAGAAGGTCGGGTTCCCGCTGATCGTACGGCCGGCCTATACCCTGGGCGGCACCGGGGGCGGCATTGCCCACAACATGGACCAGCTGGATGACATCACCACCAAAGGGCTGATGTACTCCCTGATCGGCCAGGCCCTGATCGAACGGTCCGTGGCCGGCTGGAAGGAAATCGAATACGAAGTGGTCCGGGACCATGAAGACAACTGCATCACCGTCTGCAACATGGAAAACATCGACCCGGTGGGGGTCCATACCGGGGACTCCATCGTGGTGGCTCCCTGCCAGACCCTGACGGACCGGGAAGTGCAGATGCTCCGGACCGCCGCCATCGACATCGTCCGTGAACTGGGGGTGGAAGGGGCCTGCAACGTGCAGTACGCCCTGAACCCGGACAGTGAAGAATACATCGTCATCGAAGTGAACCCCCGGGTGAGCCGGTCTTCCGCCCTGGCTTCCAAGGCAACGGGCTATCCCATCGCCAAAGTGGCCGCCAAGATCGCCGCCGGGTACACCCTGGACGAAATCGAAAACGCAGTGACCAAGAAGACTTCCGCCTGCTTCGAACCCACCCTGGACTACTGTGTCATCAAGATCCCCCGCTGGCCTTTTGACAAGTTCGTCAATGCGGACCACACCCTGGGGACCCAGATGAAGGCCACCGGGGAAGTGATGGCCATCGAACGGAACATCGAAGCCGGCCTGCTGAAAGCCGTCCGCTGCCTGGAAATCGGCCTGACCCACATGGATATGCCGGAACTCCACAAGCTGACGGACCAGGAAGTCTTTGAAAAAGTCCGGAAAGTGGACGACGAACGGCTCTTTACCATCGCCGAAGCCTTCCGGAGAGGGATGACTGTGGACCAGGCCCACGCCATCACCAAGATCGATGAATTCTTCCTGCGGAAGATCCGCCACATCGTGGAGCTGGAAACCCGTCTGAAGAGCGAAGCACTGACTCCGGAACTGCTCCGGGAAGTGAAGAAACGGGGCTTTGCGGATGTGACCATCGGGAAACTGGTGGGCAAGACCGGTCTGGAAATCCGGGCCATCCGGAAAGAATGGGGCATCACCCCGGTGTACAAGATGGTGGATACCTGCGCGGCGGAATTCGACGCGGAAACTCCGTACTACTACTCCACCTACGGGGTGGAAGACGAAGTGGAAGACACCCCCAACAAAAAGGTGCTGGTCCTGGGCTCCGGTCCCATCCGGATCGGCCAGGGGGTGGAATTCGACTACTGCTCCGTCCACTCTGTATGGGCCCTGAAGGATCTGGGCTACGAAACCATCATCGTGAACAACAACCCGGAAACCGTATCCACCGACTTCGATACCGCTGACCGGCTGTATTTCGAACCGCTGACCCTGGAAGATGTGCTGAATGTCATCGACCGGGAAAAACCGGAAGGTGTCATCGTCCAGTTCGGAGGCCAGACCGCCATCAACCTGGCCGGGCCGCTCCATGAATGCGGGGTGAAGATCCTGGGCTCCTCCGTGGACAGCATCGACCGGGCAGAAGACCGGGAACGGTTCGACGAACTCCTGACCAGCGTGGGGATCCCCCGTCCGAAAGGCCATACGGTGTTCGACATCGACGGGGCCCTGAAAGCCGCCAACGATGTGGGCTACCCGGTGATGGTGCGTCCTTCCTATGTGCTGGGCGGCCGGGCCATGGAAATCGTCTACAATGATGACGAACTGAAATACTACATGAACAACGCCGTGAAGGCGTCCCAGGAACACCCGGTGCTGGTGGACCACTACCTGATGGGCACCGAAGTGGAAGTGGATGCCATCTGCGACGGCAAGGACGTGCTCATGCCCGGGATCATGGAACACATCGAACGGGCCGGGGTCCATTCCGGGGATTCCATCGCCGTGTATCCGCCCCGGACCCTCAGCGAGCATGTGATCGAACAGATCATCGACTGCACCACCAAACTGGCCCTGGGCCTGGAAGTCCACGGGATGATCAACATCCAGTACATTGTCCGGGATGACAAGCTGTATGTGATCGAAGTGAATCCCCGGTCCAGCCGTACGGTGCCGTTCCTGAGCAAGGTGACGGGCATCTCCATGGTGGATGTGGCCACCAAATGCGCCATGGGCGTATCCATCCGGGATCAGGGCCTGGAACCGGGCCTGAAGCTGTTCCCGGACTACTATGCGGTGAAGGCGCCGGTATTCTCCTTCAACAAGATGACCGACGTGGACATCACCCTGGGGCCGGAAATGAAATCCACCGGGGAAGTGATGTGCATCGACGCCCAGTTCCCCAGAGCCCTGTACAAGGCCTGCATCGCCGCCGGCACCCACATCCCCAAGAGCGGGGCCATCCTGATCACCGTTGCGGACCAGGACAAGGAAGAAGTGGTGCCCATTGCGGAAGGATTTGAAAACCTGGGCTACGAACTGGTGGCTACCGCCGGTACCGCCAAGTTCCTGGAAGAAAAAGGCATCCATGTGGGCCGGGTGGAAAAGGCCAGCGCCGGCACCCCCAACCTGCTGGATGACATCAAGGAAGGCCGGATCTGCATGGTGATCAACACCCTGACCCACGGCTCCGACGCCACCCGGGACGGCTTCAAGATCCGCCGGTCCACGGTGGAACACGCCATTCCCTGCCTGACCAGCCTGGATACGGCCCGGGCCCTGTACAAGGCCATGGGAGCCATGCGCCGCCGGAATGTGGTGAGTGTGGTGGCCCTCCAGGATCTGAAAACGGAGTAAATCATGGCAGTGTATTTGGATGGAACCATTGTCCGGCAGGAAAAACTGTCGGAAGACATCCGGCTGATGGAGATCCGCTGCCCGGAAGTGGCGGCAGCGGCCCAGCCGGGTCAGTTTGTGACGGTGCGGGTGAATCAGCTCCACGAACCCCTGCTCCGGCGGCCCTTCGGGGTGGCCGGGGCGGACCGGGCGGCGGGGACTTTTTCCCTGATGTACCGGATCGTGGGGGAAACCACGGAGCTGATGGACACCATGGAGGCGGGTGCAACCATCAGTGTGGTGGGGCCTCTGGGCCACGGTTTCCACCTGGGGGCCAAACGGGGTCTCCTGGTGGGCGGCGGCATGGGCCTGGCGCCCCTGCATTTCCTGGCCCAGGCTGACCCGGATCACAAAATGGAAGTGATCGTGGGCGGCCGGACCAGGGCGGAAGTGTTCTGGGCGGACCTGTTCAAGGACAAGACTGCCAGACAGTATGAAACCACCGATGACGGCTCCTACGGGGTGAAGGGCACGGTGAACGCGGTGCTGCCGGGGCTTCTGGCCACGGGACAGTATGACTGCGTGTACGTGTGCGGTCCCAGCCCCATGATGAAGGCCGTGGTGGAAGTGGTGAATCAGTACGGGGTGCCCTGCCAGGTATCCCTGGAAAAATACATGGGCTGCGGCCTGGGTGCCTGCCTCTCCTGCTCCTGCGAGGGCAAGGGCGGCAAACGGATGAAGATCTGCAAGGACGGACCGGTGTTCTGGAGCCAGGAGGTGGTGGAATGGTGAAGCCTTATGAAGATCCCCGGATGCAGGTGGACCTGGCGGGGGTGACCATGAAGACGCCGGTGACCACGGCCTCCGGCACCTTCGGGTTCGGCCTGGAATTCACCGATTTCCTCAACCTGGACCACATCGGCGCCATTACAGTGAAGGGGACCACCCTGAAGCCCCGGCCCGGCAATAAGGGCCAGCGGGTGGTGGAGACCCCGGCAGGGGTGCTGAACTGCGTGGGGCTGGAAAACCCCGGAGTGGAATTTTTCCTGAAGGAAACCCTGCCCCAGCTCCGCAAGGTGACAAAGACCCCGGTGATCGTGAACATCGACGGGGACAGTGCGGAAGACTACGGAACCCTGGCGGAAATGCTGGATGTGGACGGAGTGGATGCCATTGAGCTGAACATCTCCTGTCCCAACGTGGCCCAGGGGGGCCTGGCCTTCGGCACCGACTGCCATGCGGCGGGAGAAGTGGTGAAGGCAGCCAAAGCCCGTACCCACAAACCGGTGATCACCAAACTGTCCCCCAATGTGACGGACATTACGGAAATCGCCCGGGCCGTGGAAGCGGCGGGCACCGATGCCATTTCCCTCATCAATACCCTGGTGGGGATGAAGATCGACATCTGGAAGCAGCGGCCGGTGCTGGGGAATACCGTGGGAGGCCTTTCGGGCCCGGCGGTGCACCCGGTGGCGGTGCGCATGGTGTACCAGGTGGCCCAGGCGGTGAAGGTGCCCCTCATCGGCATGGGCGGCATCAGCAGCTGGCAGGATGCGGTGGAATTCATCCTGGCAGGGGCCACGGCTGTGGCTGTGGGCACCTGCAGCTTTACGGATCCCAGCCTGGCGGAAACCATCAGCCTGGGGATCCAGCAGTATCTGGACCGCACGGGAGCGGCATCTCTGGACGAGATCCGGGGACAGGCCCTGCCGGGACGGAACTGAGGAGGAACGACCCATGGATGCAAGAGACAGACTGATCTGCGCCCTGGATTTCCCCACCTTTGATGAGGCCAAAGCCCTGGTGGAGGAACTGGGAGACGCGGTGACCTTTTACAAGGTGGGGATGGAACTGTTCTACGGAGCAGGTCCGGACATCATCCGCTATCTGAAGGAAAAAGACAAGAAAGTGTTCCTGGACCTGAAGCTCCAGGATATCCCCAATACGGTGGCCCACAGCCTGGCGGTCCTGACCCGGCTGGGGGCGGACATCATGAACGTCCATGCGGTGGGCGGTTCCAAAATGATGGCCGAAGGGATGAAGGCGGTGAAGGAAGCGGCGGCGGAACTGGGCCGGCCCGCTCCCAAGCTGATTGCCGTCACCGTGCTTACCAGCATGGATGAAGCCCAGTGGAAACCCCTGAACTATGCCAGACCCATCGGGGAAGAAGTGCTGGACCTGGCGGCCCTCACCAAAGAGAGCGGCCTGGATGGGGTAGTGGCCTCTCCCCGGGAAGCGGCGGGGATCCGGGAACGGTGCGGGAAGGATTTCCTCATCGTCACTCCGGGGGTGCGCCCGGCCTGGGCGGCCTCCAATGACCAGAGCCGGATCGCCACGCCGGCAGCCGCCATTGGCAACGGATCCACCCATCTGGTGGTGGGACGGCCCATTACCAGGGCGGACAACAAACAGGAAGCTGTACGGAAGATCCTGGAAGAAATGGAAGGAGCTTTTTAACCATGAACGATACGACGGTACTGCATATGCTGGAAGAAACCAACGCGGTGATGCACGGTCATTTTCTGCTGACCAGCGGTCTGCACAGCCCCACTTACGTGGAAAAATTCAATGTGCTGCAGCAGCCCCGGTACACGGAAGCCCTGTGCAAGGAAATCGCCGCCCGGTTCGTCAACGACAACGTGGAACTGGTGGTGGGCCCCATGACCGGCGGCATCCTGCTGGCCTATGAGGTGGCCAAGAACCTGGGCACCCGGTTCTTCTTCACCGAACGGGTGAACGGGAAAATGACCTTCAAGAGAGGGTTCCACATCGAACCGGGCACCCGGGTGCTGATCGTGGAAGACATCGTCACCACCGGCGGCAGCGTGCGGGAAGTGCTGGACGTGGTGAAGAGCGAAGGCGGCGTGCCCGTAGGCGTGGGTCTTTTGGTTGACCGGAGCGGCGGCAAAGTGGATTTCGGCGTCCGCACCGAACCCCTGCTGCGCCTGGATGTGGAAGCCTACAAACCCGAAGAATGCCCTCTGTGTCAGGAGGGCGTGCCCCTGACCCAGCGGGGACGGACGGGGAAATAAAAAATGGGGTGTGAAAAATACTTTTCACACCCCGTCACTGGTCACTAGTCACTAGTCTCTAGTCACTAGTCACTAGCCAAAGGAAGCCAGCGAATGCTGGCAAAATAAAAGACGCTGTGGGAAATTTTTCACAGCGTCTTTTTTGTGCCTCATTTTGCTTCTTTTTTGTCGTCGCCTTCAACTTCTGCGATGCAGTCGTTGATGTCGGCGATCAGGGCTTCCACGTCGATGCCGTGGGCGGCAGCACCCTGGCCGATGGTCTCGAAGTTGGCGGCCATGCAACCGATGCAGCCCAGACCATACTGCATGAAGATGTTGACGATTTCAGGGTGCATCTGCACCGTTTCAATAATGCTGGAATCAGCAGTAACCTTTTCCATCTGAATCCTCCTTAAGTACATTTAATGGGTATGATTTATTATACCACAGGTTGTCAAGAAAGGGGGGAGCCAACGTATCTTCCGCGCCTGGAAGAAATCCGATTATTCTGCGGGGCGCCGGGCCTGCGCCCCCTGCGGTTGGAAAAGAACCCGACCATCCAGGAGGGTTCTTACCATCAGCCATTGACCATTGACAATAGACCATTGACAACCAGGACGCCTGCACCCCTGTCTTGTCTGACTTTGCATTGCTTTTTCGGGGAAAACATTCTATAATGGTGAAAAGTGGGTAAAAGTGGCGGATTTTTTCACGGAAAGGGGGCGCGGCCCATGCTGATGGGTGAATTTGAACATGCACTGGACAGCAAGGGCCGTTTGTTCGTCCCGGCGAAAATGCGGGAGAACCTGGGCCCTTCCTTTGTTGTGACCAAAGGGGTGGACGGCTGCCTGGACGTGTATCCCCTGGAAGCCTGGGAGAAGCTGAAAAACAGCTTTGCCCAGAAAATGATGCCCAAACAGAAGATGCGGGATGTGTCCCGGTTCATTTTCGGCGGTGCCTGTGAGGTGGAGCCGGACAAACAGGGACGGATTCTGCTGCCGGCCAACCTGCGGACCTATGCCCGGATCGGGGAAACGGCCCTGATCGTGGGTGTGGGGGGCAAGGCGGAAATCTGGGATGCCCAGCGCTATGCGGATTACACCAAAGCCGTGGAAGGCGATGTGGCGGAACTGATCGAAGAGCTGGATTTTGAGTAAAAATGGAAGCCGGACGCCTGCTGCGTCCGGCCTGAAGGGAAACGCAGCTGGCGCTGCTAACCCACTACCAGCCTTACGGCTGGTCCCCAGCTACGGCATAAGCGACCGCCAACGCCGCTAAAGCGTCGGGCGCCTGCTTACGCCCTTGAAAAGGGCGGATAGAAAACCCGGTGGCCGGGAAGGGCGGGACTGTGGCTCGCCCCTACGGCGTGTTCGCCGGACAACCGGGGTAACGGTCCGGGAGACGGCTTTCTCCGTCAATATTTTACGAATTGTTTACGGACCAAGAAACCAGACAAAGATTCAGGAAAATTTGTGTATGGAAAGATAAGAGCCTGCAGGGGCAGTTGCAAGGGCGGCAGGCCCGGCCGCCCACTCCAGGTTCCTGCTTCATGCCAGATGAAACACTAAGGAGGTACCATCATGTTGTACACCGACGCTGATTACAAACTGTTCAGAAAGCGTCTGCCCGGCTGGCAGGAAAATTACATGGCCCGGCTGTTGGAACAGTACAAGGCTATTATCGGGGAAGATGCCCTGGCTTCTGAACGGTTCCACAAACTGGAGCAGGAAGTCAAGAAACACAGAAGAGACGTGGGCGTATGCTGCGAAGTACGCAACTCCCGGATGTTCGACAACATCCTCTGGCTGATCCAGGAAGGTGCCATCACCCAGGACGACCTGGAAGGGTTCAGTGAAAAATTGCGAAAAGATGTGGCCGAGTGGCTCAGACTGGACGAAATCAGTAAAGAATGAAGAGGACCTGAGTAGAAGTCAGAAACGACCCAGGGGAAAAATCCATTCAAAGCCAAATGCCCGGCATTTGGCATCCAAAACGATGAACGACGAACGATGAACCACCTAACCACCTAACCACCTAACCACCTAACCACCTAACCACCTAACCACCTAACCACTTAACCACTTAACCACTTAATCACTTACCACACCAACGGGGGGCAGCCGGACCGGGCACCCCCTTCCTTTTTTTTGCCGTTCATCGTATAATTAACTATTGAGACTTTTTACTGCCATCCTGTGCAATCATTACAATAGAAGGGAAACAAACACCAATGACCAAGCATTACACCATTCTGAATTACGGCTGTCAGATGAACGAAAGCGATTCAGAACATTATGCCGGGCAGCTTTCTGACCTGGGCTATCACTATACGGAGGATTACCACGATGCCGACGTGATCCTGATCAATACCTGCTGCGTCCGGGAAAGCGCGGAAAAGAAGATCCTGGGGAAAATCGGCGAAATGAAGCAGGTGAAACGGGAGGATCCCTCCAAGGTGCTGTGCGTCACCGGCTGCATGGCCCAGAAGGACGGGGAGGATTTCCTGAAGAAATATCCCCAGGTGGACCTGCTGATTGGCACCGCCCATGTGAACAACTTCAGCGCCATCCTCCAGGACTACCTGCACCAGACCCAGCGGAAATCCGGCATGTTCAACGACCTGACGGTGATGCCCCGGGAATTCGAGGGCCATTTCGTCCGGAAGAGCAGCTATGCGGCCTGGGTGCCCATTATGTACGGCTGCAACAATTTCTGCACCTACTGCATCGTCCCCTATGTCCGGGGCCGGGAGCGGAGCCGCAGCGCCGAAGCCATCTGTGAGGAAATCCGCAAAGCTGTGGACCAGGGGTACCGGGAATTCACCCTGCTGGGCCAGAACGTGAACTCCTACGGCAAGGACCGGGGGGACAAGGATGCCTTTGCCGCCCTGCTCCGCCAGGTGGACGCCATCCCCGGGGTGGAACGGGTCCGCTACATGACCAGCCATCCCCGTGACATGAGCGAGGAACTGATCCGCACCGTGGCGGAAAGCAAACATGTGTGCAAACATTTCCACATTCCCGTCCAGAGCGGCAGCACCCGGATCATGCAGGCCATGAACCGGGGGTATACCCGGGAATCCTACCTGCACCTGGTGGACACCATCCGGAAATACGTGCCCGAAGCGGTGCTCACCACGGACATTATCGTGGGGTTCCCCGGAGAAACAGAAGAGGATTTCCAGGAAACCCTCAGCCTGTTCGAACGGGTAAGCTATGACGCGGCCTATACCTTCATCTATTCCAAGCGGTCCGGGACCCCGGCGGCCGCCATGGATGCCCAGGTGCCGGAAGCGGTGAAGAAAGACCGGCTGAACCGGCTCATGGAACTCCAGAACCGGCACAGCCTGAAGCACAACCAGAAACTGGTGGGACGGACCCTGCCGGTGATGGTGGAAGGGCTCAGCCACAACAACAGCAAAATGTGGAGCGGCCGCACCGATGGGAACAAACTGGTGCTGTGGCCGGTGGGAGAACGGTTCTTCAACCCGGGAGACCTGGTCCCGGTAACCATCGAAACCGCCCAGACCTGGCTCCTTAAAGGTCGTGCTGCCTTATGACCGCCCTTACACCCATGCTCCAGCAGTATCTGGAAATCAAGGAACAGCACAAGGACGAGCTGCTGTTCTTCCGACTGGGGGATTTCTACGAACTGTTCAATGAAGACGCCCTTACCGCTTCCCGGGAACTGAACCTGACCCTGACCAAACGGGCCGGAGGAAAGGCCGGTGCTTCCAGTTCCATGCCCATGTGCGGGGTGCCCTTCCATTCGGTGGACGGGTATCTGGCCAAGCTGATCCGGAAAGGGTACAAAATCGCCATCTGCGACCAGATGGAAGATCCGAAAAAAGCCGTGGGCATCGTGAAGCGCCAGGTGACCAAGATCCTGACCCCGGGCACGGTGCTCAGCGACGCGGTGCTGGAAGAGAACCACAACCAGTACCTGGCCTGCCTGGAACAGCAGGAGGACACCCTGTGCCTGGCCTACGCCGATGTGTCCACCGGGGAATGTGCCTGGTACACGGCCCGGGGGAAGGACCGGGAAGAAGCGGTGCTGGACCAGCTGTACCGGATCCAGCCGGCGGAACTGGTGCTGACGGAATCTACCGAGGCTTTCGGCGGCCTGCTGGACAAAATGGTCCAGAAACTGCCGGACTGCATGGTGAACCAGTACGACCCGGTGCCCGGCCTGGATTACTTCACCCGGCATTTCGGCAGTGACTGTCCCGCCGGGAAGCTGCCCCTGGTCCGGGGCACCGTGGAGCACATGCTCCAGTATATCCATGAAAACGTGAAAAGCGATCTGGCCCAGATCAACCGGCTCCGGGAAATCACTACGGACGCGGTGATGAACCTGGATGCCACCGCCATCCGGAACCTGGAACTGGTGAAGAACATGAAGGACGGCACCCGCCACGGCACCCTGCTGGATGTGCTGGATTACACCCGCACCGCCATGGGGGCCCGGCAGCTGCGCCAGTGGGTGGAAGCACCCCTCCTGGATACCGCCCGGATCCGGCTCCGCCAGCAGGCCATCGGCTGGATGGTGGACAACGCCCGGTTCCGTACGGACCTGGGGGATGCCCTCAGTGAAATCACCGACCTGGAACGGATCCTGTCCCGGATTGAAGTGGGTTCCGCCAACGCCCGGGACCTGGCCGCCCTCCGGACCGCCCTCCGGGCCCTGCCCCAGGTGAAGAGCCTGCTGGACCAGGTGCCCCAGGGGCTGCTCCATACCCTGGACGGCCGGATCAGTCTCCATGAGGACCTGCTGGACGAACTGGAACGGGGCATTGTGGACGATCCGCCTTTCACCGTCCGGGACGGGGGCATGATCCGGAAAGGCTTCAACGCCGAACTGGACGAAGTCCACGACATTGCGGAAAACAACAACCAGTGGATGCTGCACTTCGAACAGAAGATCAAGGACCAGACCGGCATCAAGAACCTGAAGGTGGGATACAACAAGGTCTTCGGCTACTACATCGAAGTGTCCAGGGGCCAGGTGTCCCAGGTGCCGGATACCTTCATCCGGAAACAGACCCTGGTGAACGGGGAACGGTACATCGTGCCGGAACTGAAGGAGTTCGAAAACAAGATCCTCAGCGCCAGGGAAAAGATCCAGCAGCTGGAATACTACCTGTTCAACGAAATCCGCCAGGATATCCGGCAGCATCTGGTGGAAGTCCAGGAAACCGCCCGGGCCCTGGGGGTGCTGGATGTGCTCTATTCCCTGGCCATGGCAGCCTTCAAGGGCAGCTATGTGTGCCCCCGGCTGAACGACCGGCAGGAAATCCTCATCAAAGACGGCCGGCACCCGGTGGTGGAAAAACTCCTGGAACGGGAACTGTTCGTGCCCAACGATGTGCACCTGAACAATACTGATGAACGGCTGATCATCCTCACCGGCCCCAACATGGCCGGGAAATCCACCTACATGCGCCAGGTGGCCCTTTTGACCCTCATGACCCAGATGGGCAGCTTTATCCCGGCCCGGGAAGCGGACGTGTGTCCCGTGGACCGGATCTTCACCCGGGTGGGGGCCAGCGACGACCTGGCCACCGGCCAGAGCACCTTCATGGTGGAAATGAACGAAGTGGCCAACATCCTGAAATATGCCACCAGCCGCAGCCTGATCATCCTGGACGAAGTGGGCCGGGGTACCAGCACCTACGACGGCATGAGCATCGCCCGGGCGGTGGTGGAATTCATCAATGACAAAATCAGGGCCAAGACCCTGTTTGCCACTCACTACCACGAACTGATCGAACTGGAACAGCTGGATCCGGGGATCAAGAACTATTCTGTGGCGGTGAAGGAAAAGGGCAAAGAAGTGGTGTTCCTCCGGCGGATCGTCCCCGGGGGCACCGATAAGAGCTACGGGATCCATGTGGCCCGGCTGGCGGGACTGCCGGAAAAAGTGGTGAAACGGGCTGACGAACTGCTGGCCCAGTACACCGCCCAGGGCACAACCGGGCAGCCGGCGGCACCGGTTCCCCAGAAGCCGGAGGCCCCCAAAGAAGAAGACCTCCAGCCCAGCCTCTTCGGGGATGTGATCGGGGATACTCTCCGGAACCTGGATGTGATGACCATGACGCCCCTGGAAGCCCTGAACACCCTGTACAAGCTCCAGGAAGAAGCCAAACGGGAAGGAGGCCGCAGCTGATGAGTGCCAAAGTGCAGCTGCTGGACCAGAACACCTCCAACCAGATCGCCGCCGGGGAAGTGGTGGAAAAACCCGCTTCCGTGGTGAAGGAACTGGTGGAGAATTCTCTGGATGCCGGCGCCGATACCATCGAAGTGAGCATTTTTGCCGGGGGAACGGAGTTCATCCGGGTCCGGGACAACGGATCCGGCATGGATGAAGCCAACGCCCGGATGGCCATCCTGCGCCATGCCACCAGCAAGATCGTGAAAGCGGACGACCTGCTGACCCTCCATACCCTGGGGTTCCGGGGAGAGGCCCTGCCCAGCATCGCGTCCGTCTCCCACTTTACCCTGCTCACCCGGGAAGCCGGGGCGGAATTCGCCACCCGGATCACCCTGGACGGGGGAGAGGACATGGACGTGGAATCCATGGGCGGGGATGTGGGCACCACCATTACGGTGAAGGATCTGTTCTACAACGTGCCCGCCCGGCGGAAGTTCCTCCGGACGGTGAACACCGAAGGCCGCTACATCAGCGATATCCTGTCCAAGATCGCCTTGTCCCGGCCCGATGTGCACCTGGTGCTCACCCGGGACGACAAGGAAGTGATCAATACCCCGGGCAGCGGGGACCTGGTGGATACCATCGCCTCCCTGTACGGGAAGGAAGTGACCCGGGAACTGCTGACGGTGGATTATGCCCAGGACGGCATCACTCTGAAAGGGTTCATCAGCCGTCCCACCCTGCTGAAAGGCACCCGCCAGTGGCAGACCCTGTTTGTAAACGGCCGGTGCATCAACAACCGGATGGTGAGCAAGGCCATCGACCACGCCTACCAGTCCCAGATCCCCAAAGCCGGGTTCCCTTTTGCGGTGCTGAACATCGGCATCGATACCCATCTCATCGACATCAATGTCCATCCCCAGAAAAGCGAGATCAAATTCGGGGACGAAAGTGCCGTATACCGGGCGGTGTACCATGGCCTCTGCCAGGCACTGACCCAGCCCATGGCCGGGAAATCCGAAGGGGACGGCACCGTGGCTCTGGCCCAGCCGGGGTTCCGGAAAAGGGAACCGGCGGCTGCGGGATCCGGACAGAACCGGGGACCGGCCCCGGAAGAGAAGCCTTTGTTCCAGGGCGGGGACCGGGGATACCAGCCCCGGACCAGCGCCTTTGGCCGGAGCTATGCCTCCAGTCCTTCCGGGAGCTACGGCCAGCCGGTATGGAAGGTGCCCGATGCCATTTCGGAAGAGACCACGGAGAAATTCTTTGCAGCCCAGCGTCGGGAAGACCCGGTCCCCGGGGCCGAAGGGGCAGGGGAGGGAACCGGGATCCCTCTGGAAGAGGACGGGGGACCGGCTCCAGACGGCACGGCAGCCCCGGCCAGTGACGAAGCCCTGACGGAAGAAGCCCGGGACGGGGCCCTTTCCAGCGGGGTGGATCTGATCTGGCCCCTGGGCCAGGTGGACCGGGTGTTCATCATCGCCCAGTCGGAAACCGCCCTGTATCTCATCGACCAGCATGCCGCCCACGAGCGGATCATGTACGACAAATTCATCCGCCAGCAGCAGGAGATCCCTTCCCAGCAGCTGCTGATCCCCCTGTTCCTCAACGTGACCCGGCCCGATGTGGACCTGATCGAGGAATACCGGGAGGAATTCCTGCAGCTGGGGGTGGATGTGGAACCTGCCGGGGAGACTTCCCTCCGGGTGTCCGCCCTGCCGGCGGATGTGGAAAGCAGCCAGGCGGAGGGCTTCATCGAAGACATCCTGAAGCTGCTGTCGGAAAACAAAAAGATCAAGGCCAGCGACCTGCGGGAAAGCGTGCTCCATTACGCCGCCTGCCACAGTGCCATCCGGGCCGGGGAAGTGCTGAACATCCGGCAGATGCGCCAGCTGATCCTGGAACTGCTGAACACCGAGCATCCCTTTACCTGCCCCCATGGCCGGCCCTGCATGATCCAGCTGACCAGTGACGAACTGTACCATATGTTCAAACGAACCTGAGAAAGGAGCGATCCATTCATGTCCATCTATGGCGTAACGGCCATCCGCAAATGCGGCACCGAACTGTACAACGAAGCCAGAAGCTGGGCCTGTACCCTGGATCTGCCCTATATCCCCCGGCCCATCCACGGCACCCTGGACCAGCTGCTCCGGGAAAAAGGCCTGAAAGCGGTGCTGGTGGCCACCCACCAGGGGCCCCAGGTCTATACGGAAGAAGGGATCCTGAAATACCACCCTTCCATGGGGGTGCCCCGGATCCGGAACCTGAAGCGGGGAGGCAGTGACCATCTGGCCCAGGCCTGCGGCTTCCGGACCGGCATGCGGGTGCTGGACTGTACCCTGGGCCTGGCGGCGGATGCGGTGGTGGCCTCTTTCCTGGTGGGACCCGAGGGCAAAGTGGTGGGCCTGGAAGCGTCGCCGGTGCTGTACTGGGCCGTATCCCAGGGGCTCAAAACGTATGCCATCGACGACCCGGACATTACCGCCAGCCTCCGGCGGATCCAGCCCCGGCTGGGCAAAGCGGAAGAACTGCTGCCCACGTTCCCGGCGGATTCCTTCGATGTGGTCTATTTCGACCCCATGTTCCGGAAACCGGTGGGGAATTCCGCCAGCATGCAGCCCCTGCGGCCGGCTTCCTACCACAAGCCCCTGGATCCTTCCATGATCCGGGAAGCCCTGCGCCTGGCGCCCCGGGTGGTGGTGAAGGAACGGGACGAAGACCTGCTCCGGAGCCTGGGGGCCCGGGAAATCCAGGGAGGCAAATACAGCAAGCTCCGGTACGGCATCATCCGGCGGGAGGAGGGAGACCAGTGAGGGAAGAGAAACCCAGAGTCATCGCCATCATCGGTCCCACTGCCACCGGCAAAAGCCACTGCGGCATCGCCCTGGCCCGGAAGCTGGGCGGGGAGATCATCTCCGGAGATTCCATGCTGGTGTTCCGCCACATGGATATTGCCACTGCCAAACCTACGGCGGAGGAACTGGCCCTGGTGCCCCATCATCTGGTGGATATCCTGGAGCCGGACGCCAAATTTTCCGTGGTGGATTTCCAGCAGCAGGCGGACCGGCTGATCCGGGAAATCAACAGCCGGGGGAAGATCCCCATCCTGGTGGGGGGAACCGGCCTGTATGTGAAAGCCCTGCTGGAAGCCTATGATTTTTCCCACGTGGACGAATCCGCAGCCCTGCGCCGGCAGCTGGAAGAGTTCGCCGACCGGGAAGGGAACCAGGCCCTCCATGACAGACTGGCGGCCCTGGATCCGGTGAAGGCCGGTGAATTGAAGATTAACGACAGAAGGCGTATAATAAGGGCAATCGAAACCATCCGGGGCGGGGAATCCGTGTCTGCGGCCAAGGCTGCGGAAAGTCCCTACCACGCGGTCGTTTTCGGTTTGACAATGCCTCGAGATTCTTTGTATGAGCGGATCAACCGGCGGGTTGATCTGATGGTGGAACAGGGCCTTTTTGCAGAGACCCGGAAGCTGATTGCCATGGGGGTGCCGGAAACGGCCCAGTCCATGAAGAGCATCGGCTACCGGCAGGTGCTGCAGTATTTCCATGGTGAGTGGACAAAGGAAGAAGCCATCGCCAAACTGAAGCAGGCGACCCGGAACTTTGCCAAACGGCAGATCACCTGGTACAAGAAGATGCCCTATATCCAGTGGTTCCAGATGGACGATCCTCCGGACTACCGGAAGTGCGTCGCGGCCATGCTGGATTCCCTGGCTGAAAAAAAGTTTATCCCGCAACAGGACTCCTGAGGCATGAAGCGGCCCATCCGGCCACTGAGGCTCAAGGCGGATGCTGCAAGGCAGACTCCGTACCAAAATCCCAACAGAGAGAAGGAAATACGATGACAACAGGAATCAACAAACCTCTGAATCTGCAGGACAGTTTCCTGAACAGAGTACGCAGCGAAAAAAAGACCATTGTGGTGTATCTCCTCAACGGCTTCCAGGTCCGGGGACGGGTCTGGGGCTTCGACAACTTCACCGTCATCATGGAATGTGACGGAAAGCAGCAGCTGATCTACAAACATGCCATCTCCACCATCGCTCCCTTGGAAAACGAGGCAATTCTAGTGCTGAAAAAAGGGAATGATCAGGGTGTCACTGCGAAATAAGCTGGAAAAAGAAATCAATCTGTTTTTGGAATATCTGACGGTGGAACTTGGGCTGGCCTATAACACCCGGGAGTCCTATGGCCGGGATCTCCGTCTGTTTGCCGGCTGGATCAAAAAGCCCCTGGAGGATGTGAAACGGGAAGACATCCTGGCATACATGCGGATGCTGAAGGTGCACCAGTATGCCCCCACCTCTGCTTCCCGGAAGCTGGCGGCCCTCAAGGCCTTCTTCCGGTTCATGACGGCGGAAGGCTTCCTGGAGGAAGATCCCTCCGAAGTGGTGGAAGCCGGCACCCGGGGAGTGGTGCTGCCCAAGGTCATGAGCCTGGAGGAAGTGAAACAGCTGTTTTCCGCTCCCGACCTGACCCAGCCGGAAGGGTTCCGGGACCGGACCATGCTGGAAGTGATGTACGCCACCGGCATGCGGGTATCGGAACTGCTGAGCCTGAAACGGGCCAGCGTGAACCTGGAGACCCGGTATGTGATCGCTTACGGCAAAGGGGCCAAGGAACGGCTGATCCCGCTGGGCCAGTATGCCATCCAGTATCTGAAGAAGTACCTGGCCCAGGTGCGGCCCCTGTTCGTGAAGAACGGGAAGGATGACGACAGCCTGTTTCTGACCATCCGGGGTACCGGCATGACCCGGCAGCGGTTCTGGCAGATCATCCGTGCCTACGGGGTGAAGGCGGGGCTCCAGAAACCGCTTACGCCTCATATCCTGCGCCATTCCTTTGCCACCCACATGCTGGACAACGGGGCGGATCTCCGGACGGTCCAGGAACTGCTGGGCCATGCGGACATTTCCACCACCCAGATCTATACCCATCTCACCAACAACCGGCTGAAGAAAGTCTTTGACAAAACCCATCCCAGAGCCTAGGGAGGTGAATGATTATGCTGAAAACCACACTGTTGATGGGCCTGATGACGGCACTTCTGCTGGTCATCGGGGACTATATCGGAGGCAGCAGCGGTATGACCGTGATGCTGGCCTTTTCTCTGATTTCCAATGTATTGCTGTACTGGTACAGTGACAAACTGGTCATTGCCCAGTACGATGCACGGCCGGTGGACGCCGGGAGCGCTCCTCAGCTGTACGGCATTGTGCAGAGCCTGGCCCGGCGGGCCCAGCTGCCCATGCCCCGGGTGTATGTGGTGGATACGGCGCTGCCCAATGCCTTTGCCACCGGACGGAATCCGGAACATGCGGCGGTCTGTGTCACCACCGGCCTCATGGAGATGCTCACGCCCCGGGAAGTGGCCGGGGTGCTGGGCCACGAAATGAGCCATGTGAAGCACAACGATATCCTGATCAGCACCATTGCCGCCGGCATGGCCGGGATCATTTCCGTCATGGCCCGGTTCGCCTTCTGGTTCGGCGGGGACCGGGATGACCGGCGGAACAATCCGTTGGCCGGGATCCTGATGCTGGTGCTGACGCCTTTGGCCGCGGCGGTGATCCAGCTGGCCATTTCCCGTACCCGGGAATACATGGCCGATTTCACCGGGGGCCAGCTCAGCGGGGACCCGGATGCCCTGGCAGACGCCCTGGAAAAGATCGAAGGGTATGCCCGTACCCGGACCATGCCCCGGGCCACGGAAGCCACGGCCCATATGTTCATCATTTCTCCGTTCTCTGCCAAAGATGCCCAGGCCATTTTCAGTACCCATCCGCCCACCGAAAAGCGGATCGAACGCCTGCGCCAGGAGGCCCAGGAAATGCGCAGCCGGGGCATGATCGACCCGGTGGTGTAAGGGGGAAAAAAGGGGGGGTGTTGCACGTCCTGTGCAACACCCCCCTTTTTTTATGAATCGTTACAATGTCCACGATCTGCCATATAGGATGCCTTATTTATACCATCCTGCAGGGCAATGTATTCTGTATATGCACAATCTTCATTGTGTAACAAATAAGATAACGGTTATAGTTATTAATATTCAGACTATTCCCTTGAATTTGTGACTTTATTGTGCTATAATGTTCCAGTAACGAAGGTCAGCCGGGCTGGAGCCGGCTGACGCGCTGCATGGTTTCATTATTTTTTATTTAGAGGGGGTTTCAAAAATGGAGAGGATGATTATTAAATTATCCATGTTCCACACATTGGCATTGGGTGTACTTTCCATCTGGTTCGGTGACTGGCTGAGAGCCAAATTCCCGTTCCTGAAGAAGTACTGCCTGCCTGGTGCAGTTGTCGGCGGTACGATTTTTGCCATTATCAGTTTATTGCTTTACAACGCGGGCATCTGCGAACTGCAATTTGATTACAAGGTAGCCAACAGCCTGTTCTACTGCATCTTCTTTGCCGCCAGCGGTGCGGCAGCCAGCCTGAGCCTGCTGAAAACCGGCGGCAAATACGTGGTGCTGTTCTGCATTTCCGCTGCCGTCCTGGCCGCTCTTCAGAACGGTATCGCCCTGGGCCTGGGCTCTGTACTGAAGGTTCCGCCTCTGCTGTCCATGATGACCGGTTCCATTCCCATGACCGGGGGCCACGGCAACGCCGCAGCCTTTGCTCCCATCGCCGTACAGTTCGGCCAGAGCAATGCCATGGAAGCCGCCATCGCTGCAGCCACCTTTGGTCTGATCTCCGGCGCCATCATCGGCGGGCCTTTTGGCCGGTTCATCGTCCGGAGACATCACCTGGAAGATCCTGCTCTGGATGGGAAGGGTGAAATGGAAGAAGAATCCGGGAAGTCCACCATGGGCAACCTGATGCACAAAGGGGATGTGGTCCAGGCCATGTACCTGATGTGCTTCGCCCTGGGGGTTGGCGGTGCCGTGTTCACCGTGCTGAAAGCCCTGCACATCTCCTTCCCGATCCACGTATGCTGCATGTTTGCCGGCATCCTGATCCGTCTGTTCTTCGACGCCAGGAAGGGCGCAGATCATACGGCCCTGTATGAAGGCATCGATACCGTTGGGGACTTCTCCCTGGGTCTGTTCGTGTCCATGTCCATCATTTCCATGAAACTGTGGACCCTGGCCGGCATGGGCCTCCAGCTGTTCATCCTCTGCATGGCCCAGGCCATTTTCATCATCTTCTACTCCTATTTCGTGGATTTCTTCGGAATGGGCAAGAACTACGATGCAGCAGTCATCGCCGTTGGTCATACCGGGTTCGGCATGGGTGCCGTGCCCGTATCCATGGTAACCATGACGGCCGTGTGCAAGAAGTACCGTTACTCCAAACTGGCCTTCTTCGTGGTACCGGTTATCGGTGGGTTCCTGAGCAACATCACCAACGCCATCATCATCAGTAAGTTCCTGGACATTGCACATACCATGCAAATGGCCATGGGGCTGTAAGCGCAAGGATAGTCAACAGAATATCCAATCACACAAAGAGGATCCTGCTCCAGAGGGTCCTCTTTTCGCATATCTGAGAAAATTTCCCAAACCCGCATCCCGCCTTGTGTTCCATGAACACACGTTTTTGTCAAGTCTTTTATATTTTTTCAGCCGTGATATAATGATACCGATTTGTCAGGAGGGGAGGGAGAAACATGCACATTGCCGGCTGGCAGAAAGTATCCCTGGTGGATTATCCGGGGAAAGTGGCCTGTACCCTGTTTACCGGGGGATGCAATCTCCGGTGCCCCTACTGCCACAACAGCGAGCTCCTTGAAGGCGAAATGCCCTCCCAGGATATGGAGGAAGTGATGGCCTATCTGGACGTCCGGAAGGGCATCCTGGATGGAGTGGTGATCAGCGGAGGAGAACCCTGTCTCCAGTCCGATCTGGTTCCCTTCCTGGCCCGGCTGAAGGAAAAGGGCCTGCTGGTGAAACTGGATACCAACGGCTGCTTCCCGGCCCGGCTGGAAAAGATCCTGGACGCCCGTCTGGTGGATTACGTGGCCATGGACTGGAAAAACGATCCGGACCACTATGCCCTTACCGCCGGGGTGGAGGAGTCACCCCTGGCCGCCGTTACCCGGAGCCTGGAAGCGCTCCTTTCAGGGACAGTTCCCTTTGAGCTTCGTACAACCGTTGTGGAACAGCTTCACAGCAAACAGTCGTTCGAACAAATCCGGGATTATCTGCTGCCGCTCACTGGGAAAAACGGGAAAAAGATCCCGGCCTTTTATCTCCAGGCTTTCAAAGACCGGGATACCGTTCCCTTTGCCGGGTTCACGGCTCCGGATAAAAAAGCCCTGGAACAGTATGGGGCCTTGCTGGAGCCCATAGCGGACACTGTCCGGTTACGGGGTGTATAACACTATATTTGGTATACAACGTTGTATAGAACCACTAGATATTGACATTCATCGGTTTCCGGACTACAATGAAAGAGCCTTTTGGAGCAACAATTTTGAGAGAAAGAGGGAATGGAGCCATGTATTCCGTGGTAAAACGCGATGGCCAGATCGTTGATTTTGACGTGACCAAGATCAGCAGCGCCATTACCAAAGCATTCGAAGCACTTCATAAAAACTATCATCCCAGCATCATCAACATGCTGGCTCTGCAGGTGACTGCTGACTTCGATCCCAAAATCAAAGACGACCGCATCAGTGTGGAAAGCATCCAGGACAGTGTGGAAAAAGTCCTGTCCGATTCCGGCTATGCCGATGTGGCAAAAGCCTATATCCTGTACCGGAAACAGCGGGAACAGATCCGGAACGTGAATTCCTCCCTGCTGAACTACAAGGACCTGGTGGACAACTACCTCCATGTGAATGACTGGCGGGTAAAGGAAAACTCCACCGTCACCTATTCCGTAGGGGGCCTGATCCTGTCCAACAGCGGGGCCATCACCGCCAACTACTGGCTGAACGAAATCTATGACAAGGAAGTGGCCGATGCCCACAAAAGCGCCGCCATGCACATCCATGATCTGAGCATGCTCACCGGCTACTGTGCCGGCTGGAGCCTGAAACAACTGATCCAGGAAGGGCTGGGGGGCATTCCCGGGAAAATCACTTCTTCCCCCGCCAGCCACCTGTCCACCCTGTGCAACCAGATGGTGAACTTCCTGGGCATCATGCAGAACGAATGGGCCGGGGCCCAGGCTTTCTCTTCCTTTGATACCTATCTGGCACCCTTTGTGAAAAAGGACAACCTGAGCTACAAGGAAGTGAAACAGTGCGTCCAGTCCTTCATCTACGGGGTGAATACCCCCAGCCGGTGGGGCACCCAGGCGCCTTTCTCCAACATCACCCTGGACTGGACCTGCCCGGACGATTTGAAGGACGTGCCCGCCATTGTGGGGGGCAAGGAGCAGGACTTCACCTATGGGGACTGCAAAAAAGAAATGGACATGGTGAACAAGGCCTTCATCGAAAACATGATCGAAGGGGACGCCAACGGGAGAGGCTTTCAGTATCCCATTCCCACCTATTCCATTACGAAGGATTTCGACTGGAGCGAAACGGAAAACAACCGGCTGCTCTTTGAAATGACCGCCAAATACGGTACCCCGTATTTCTCCAACTACATCAATTCCGACATGAAACCCAGTGACGTTCGGAGCATGTGCTGCCGGCTGCGTCTGGATCTCCGGGAACTGCGGAAAAAATCCGGGGGCTTCTTCGGGTCCGGGGAATCCACCGGGTCCGTGGGGGTGGTCACCATCAACATGCCCCGGATTGCCTACCTGGCCAGGGATAAAAAGGACTTCTATGACCGTCTGGACCATATGATGGACATTGCCGCCCGGAGCCTGAAAACCAAGCGGACCGTAATCACCAAGCTGCTGGATGCGGGGCTCTATCCCTATACCAAGCGGTACCTGGGCACCTTCAAGAACCATTTCAGCACCATCGGGCTCATTGGCATGAACGAAGTGGGGCTCAACGCCAACTGGCTCCGGAAAGACCTGACCCACCCGGAAACCCTGGCCTTCACCAAAGAAGTGCTGACCCACATGCGGGAACGGCTGAAGGATTACCAGGAACAGTACGGAGACCTGTACAACCTGGAAGCCACCCCGGCGGAATCCACTACCTACCGGCTGGCCAAGCACGACAAGGAACAGTATCCGGACATCATCACCGCTAATGAACATGGTACCCCGTACTACACCAACTCCTCCCATCTGCCGGTGGGGTATACCGAAGACCTGTTCACCGCCCTGGATATGGAAGACGATCTTCAGACCCTGTACACCTCCGGCACCGTATTCCATGCCTTCCTGGGCGAAAAGCTGCCGGACTGGAACTCTGCCGCCGGCCTGGTACGGAAGATTGCCAGCAACTACAAGCTGCCGTACTTCACCCTGTCTCCCACCTACAGCATCTGCCGGGAACACGGGTACCTGAGCGGGGAACAGTACACCTGCCCCTACTGCGGCAAAAAGACCGAAGTCTACAGCCGGATCACCGGCTATTACCGGCCGGTCCAGAACTGGAACGACGGGAAGATCCAGGAATTCAAGGACCGGAAAGTCTACGACCTGGGCCAGTCCCATCTGAAGAAAGAAGAAGCGCCGGCTGAACGGCCGGTGTTCCGGAAACCCTCCGTGAAGACCGCTCCCACCGAAGCCAGACAGGTGGCCAGCACCGGAGGGGACAAAGGATGGATCCTGTTCGGGACCCATACCTGCCCCAACTGCAAAATGGCCGTTAGAGAACTGGAAAAACACGGCGCCGCCTTTACGGAAATCTTCGCCGAAGAGCATCCGGAACTGGCGGAGAAATACCAGGTGCAAAGCGCACCCACCCTGCTGGTCAACCAGGGAGACACCCTGAACAAAATCGTAGGATTCGGCCCCATCCGGGCCTTCATCCGGCAGCAGGGGATGTAAGAAAAAAGGAGCTGTGAAAAAATGAGAGATCATTTTTTCACAGCCCTTTTTTTATGGGAAAATGGTGGAGAGTGCAGAGCGGGACGGCGGTCCCGACAGCCCCATTGCGGGTCCGTAGGGGCCGCACGCCGGGCGGCCCGCAAACAGCACAGAACTTTGCTCCCAGCGCCGTAGGGGCCGCACCAATGGAGGCCGCAACCCCAGATGGGACGCGGCTTTCCAGACTTTGGAAAAGTTGGCAAATTTTGCCCTGCTGATTTTTGAAAAGTTGGCAAAAAGTTGGCAAAACAGGCATGAAAAAAGGAACGGTGTGAAACGTCCAGACTGTTTTAAAAAACCCAAACCCCGCATGGTATCAAGGTTTTTAACAGTATGTGACGCTAACCCGTTCCCGTAATAAGCGTTGGTGGAGATGAGGGGAGTCGAACCCCTGTCCGAAAGCATTGCCATGCGAACTTCTCCGAGCGCAGACTGCATATTTTGTTTCGCAGCCCCTTTGCCTGCAGACGGGCCAAGGAACGTGCTATCTCGATGAGTTTCCCTGTCAGCCTCCGAGAATTGGCAGGCAGGTATCCTGCAAGTGTCGTCTATTCTTCTTCAGCAGGAATGAAGAGGAAAGACGTTAGCAATTTAAGCTGCTAAAGCGTAAGAATCGTCTGCGTTTATAACGCGTTTCCACCGTTTTATGGGGTTGGCGGGATCCCAGCTCGCTTATCGCACACCATCTACCCCCGTCGAAACCGGTACATCCCCGGGTATAGTGTGTACATTGTATTTTATCATGGGGTGGTGTTTCCGTCAAGGGAAGCCAGCACTTCCCGGGCCCGGCCCGCTTCTTTTTCCGCCACGTCGATGTAGTACATATCCCGGTCGATTTTTCCCCGGGGTCCGAAATCCCGGATATCCAGTTTGGCGCCGCAGCCGCAGGTGGGGGCTTCGCTGGGGAGCGAAGTGGAGGAATAGGGGATGCCGGCGGTTTTCAGGGCATCCCTGGCTGCCTGCCAGCGGGCTTTGCAGCCTTTTTCCTTGAAAACAGTAATCTTTTTCGTGAAGAATCCCATGGGGGCCTCCTTTCTGTAGTCAAACAAATATTCAGTTAGAGAATTATTATTTGTTACCTATTATATCACATTATCCTCTTTCTTTCCCGGGATTTTTATGGTATCATGGAGTTGTCAGAAAAGATTGTCGGAAAACGGCAGTCGTGTTTTGGAAGAATAAGGAGGAGAAAATCCATGGAACAAAAATTCTACAAATGTGCCCATTGCGGCAAGATCATCGCTGTTGTCAAGGAAACCGGGGTGCCGGTGATGTGCTGCGGCCAGAAGATGGATGAACTGGTGCCCAACACAACCGATGCCGCCCAGGAAAAACATGTGCCCGTTGTGGAAGTAAATGGCAATATTGTAACCGTAACCGTAGGTTCCGTGCTCCATCCCATGCAGCCGGAACACTATATCGAATGGATCTCCCTGCACACCAAACAGGGGAACCAGAGAAAAGAACTGAAACCGGGAGATGCGCCCAAGGCCGTATTCGCCCTGGTGGATGGGGACGAAGTGGAAGCCGCCTATGCTTACTGCAACCTGCACGGGCTGTGGAAGAAATAAATTGGTTGTCACCTGATCACCCAACCACCTAACCACTTAATCACCTAACCACCTAACCACCTAACCACTTATTCACTTACCCACTTGAAACGGGCCTGCCCCACAGCAGGCCCGTTTGTGCTATAATCAAACCAAAACCACCCAAGGAGGCCTTTTCCCATGTCTTTTCCCCTGTACTGCATCACCAACCGGCATTTGTATGCCCTGCCGTTTCTGGAACAGCTGGACCGGATCCTGGCCCTGCGCCCGGCGGGGGTGATCCTCCGGGAAAAAGACCTTTCTCTGGAGGAATACCTGGCCCTGGGCCGGCAGGTGCTGGAAAAATGCCGCCGGGCAGGGGTGCCCTGCTGGTTCCACACGTTCCTGGAGGCGGCGGTGGAACTCCGGCCGGATGGGATCCAGCTGCCCATGCCGGTGCTCCGGGAGCTGTCTGCCGGGTGGCGGCAAGGTTTCCCGGGGAGGGTGGGGGCCTCCTGCCACAGTCTGGACGAAGTGCAGGAAGCGGCCCGGCTGGGGGCGGATTGCTGCACCTTCAGCCATGTGTATCCCACCCAATGCAAGCCGGGGCTGCCGCCCCGGGGCCTGGAAGCCCTCCGGCAGGTGTGCGCCCAAAGTCCCGTTCCCATCTATGCTCTGGGAGGGGTGACACCGGAAAAAATCCCGGAACTGGAAAAAGCCGGCGCCGCCGGAGCGGTGATGATGGGGTGGTGGAAGACTGTTGACTGTTGACCGCTGACAACCACGTATCCTATAATATGGAAAGATAAACAAACTGAGAAGGGGTGGGCCCATGAAAAAACAACTGCTGGCCCTGGTGTTTTCCTGCTTTGTCCTTTGGGGCTGCGGGGATGCTCTGGCGGCCAAACCCACTGAATGGAGCCTGTTGGGCGAAAACAAATCCGGAACCTATTATACGGATCTGGCCTCGTTCAAACAGGAACCCAAGACCCCGTCCCTGACCCAGGCTACGGCCCGGGCGGTGCTGAAGAATCCCTCGTTCATCCGGCTGCTGGACCATCTGTACGCCAAAAAGCTGAAAGAGACGGATTCGGCCAAAGAATGCATCATGGATGTGGAAATCGACGAGGCCGGCCATACCTACCGGATCAACCAGATCCAGGTGCTGACCCGGAACGGGAAGACCCTGGAAAAGAAAAAGATCAAGGAAAATTTCAGCCCCATTCCCCAGCGGACCTTTGTGGACGCCTTGGAAAAAGAAATCCAGGCCTGGAAAATGGAGCACAAAAAGGAGTCTGTGAAACATGAAAATCCGCGGTTTTGAAAAAATCTCTTCCTATAAAGAAATGGATTTCCCCCTGCCCAGCCGGCAGACCGCCCGGAGCGCCGGGTACGACATCTACCTGCCGGAAACGGTGACCATCCCGGCCCACGGCCAGAAAATGGTCCCCACCGGGGTAAAGGCCTATATGCAGGACAATGAATACCTGGGCATCCATATCCGGTCCAGCATGGCGGTGAAGCGTCACCTGCGGCTGGTGAACAACGAGGGCATCGTGGATGCGGATTACTACAACAATCCGGACAACGAAGGCCATCTGCTGCTGGCCCTGGCCAACGATACCGACCAGGACGTGACCCTGGAAAAGGGGGAACGGGTGGCCCAGGGGATTTTCTACACCTATCTGCTGGCCGATGACGACGGCAAAGCACCCAAACAGGAACGGAGCGGCGGCTTCGGCAGCACCACGAAATGAGGCACTGATATGACGGAAAACAAATGGAAGAAAATGATCAGCCTGGTAGACACCATGGGAGACTGGGGCGGCTATCAGTTGTATGAATGGTTCAAGCTGTTCCCGGAACAGCGGGAAACGGCCCTGCGGGAATACATCTACCTGAAGGCCCATCTGATCCGGGGCTGCATGGCGGCTCTGAAAAAGGATCTGACCCAGGAGGACTGGAACGAATTCTATCTGGCCCTGGGCAAACAGATGGAAGCCACCCCGGATTACAGCTACGGGGCCACCTATGAAGAAATGGTGGAAGCCCTCCGCAGCTATGAAGGTCAGTCCCTGGCCCAGCAAAAGGCCATTTTCGCCAAACGGAGTACCATTGACAGCACGGTGTATTCCCGGCAGTTTGTAAAGGATTTGACAAATTTCTTCAGCCGCACCCAGGCGGAACTGCGGAAGGATCTCCGGGACTGAAAAAAATCAGCTTTGTGGGAGAATAAAGGTTGACAAGCCAGCCGGAAACTCCTATACTGTAACCATAACTGAACAAAAGATAGAGGCGCGGAAAACATCAGTAATTCTCAGAGGGACACCGACGAAGGGAACGAAAGGGGAACCGCCGAAGCAAAGCTGCGGGTGCGCGCTTATGCTGGGATGCAGGTGAACAATCTGCAGACTGTCGCCTTTGGGTGGAGAGCTATCAATGGGAACGGAAACAAGTCCCCTGCCATGGCAGGAGCGGCTTCTTTTCTTGCAGGTCATTGGGTTCGCCTCCATGACCTGTTTTTTTGTCTCCCAAAGGAATGCACAAAGGAGAGATGCTTGGTATGATCAAAGTGTTGGTAAACGGTGCCCTGGGCAGAATGGGGCACACAGTGGTACAAACGGTCCTGCAGCAGAAAGATATGGAACTGGTGGGTGCTGTGGACAAGTTCGGCAAGGACAAAACCGTGGAAGGCTGTCCGGTGGATACGGACCTGGTCCGGGCCCTGGAAACCTGCAAGCCCGATGTGGTGGTGGATTTTACCCGGCCCGATGTGGTCATGGACAACCTGCGGATCATCCTGAACGCCGGGGTCAACGCCGTAGTGGGCACCACCGGCTTCACCCAGGAAAATCTGGAGGAACTGAAAGGCCTGGCGGAAAAGAACGGCGTGGGTATCCTGGTTTGCCCCAACTTCGCCATGGGGGCTGTCCTGATGATGAAAATCGCTGCAGAAGTGGCCAAATACTTCCCCCAGGTGGAAATCATCGAAATGCATCATGACAAAAAGCTGGATGCTCCCAGCGGCACGGCCATCCTTACCGCCCAGAAACTGGCGGAAGTCCGGGGCGGCTTTGTCCAGCAGGGCAATCCGGATGAAGTGGAAAAACTGCCCCATGCCAGAGGCAGCGAATACGAAGGGATGCGGATCCACAGCGTACGGCTGCCCGGGTTCGTGGCCAGCCAGGAAATCATCTTCGGCAGCATGGGCGAAACCCTTACGGTGCGCAACGACCCGGTGAGCCGGGAATGCTACATGCCCGGGGTCATGCTGGGCTGCCGGACCATGGTGAAACGCAAGGGCCTGGTGTACGGACTGGATCAGATCCTGGAGTAAGGCTTCCATAGGAAGTCCTTCCCTGAAAGGGAAGGGGGACCGTCCCCATGGACGGTGGATGGGTCCCCTTTTTGGGCATTACCTCATGTAAACAAAGGAGACGAGTGCAATGAAAGAATACAATCTGGCAATTCTGGGTGCCACCGGCGCCGTTGGACAGGAATTCATCAATCTGCTGAACGAACGGGATTTCCCCTTCAAAAATCTGAAGCTGCTGGCTTCTGCCCGGAGCGCCGGCAAGGAACTGACCGTACGGGGCAAGACCTATAAAGTGGAAGAAGCCAAGGCTGACTCCTTCAACGGGGTGGATGTGGCCCTGTTCGCCGGCGGCAGCATTTCCAAGACCTTCGCACCCATTGCCGTAAAGGCTGGTGCCGTGGTCATTGACAACTCCAGCACCTACCGGATGGATCCGGATGTGCCTCTGATCGTTCCTGAAGTGAACCCCCAGGATATCACCAAACATCACGGGATCATCGCCAACCCCAACTGCTCCACCATCATCATGGTAATGGCCCTGAAACCCATCTATGACCTGGCCCGGATCAAACGGATCATCGTTTCCACCTATCAGGCTGCTTCCGGTGCCGGCAAAGACGGGCTGGACGAACTGGAAAACCAGATCAAACAGGCTGCCCGGGGCGAAGAAATGACCGCCAGGATCTTCCCCAGCGCCAGCGCTGAAAAACACTTCTCCCTGGCTCTGAACCTGGTGCCCCAGATCGATATCTTCCTGGACAACCTGTACACCAAGGAAGAAATGAAGATGGTCAACGAAACCAAGAAAATCTTCTCCGATCCGGAAATGCGCATCACCGCCACCACTGTCCGTGTCCCCGTTTACCGGAGCCACAGTGAATCCGTCAACGTGGAACTGGAACATGATGTGGAACTGGAAGACATCCGCAAAGCCCTGGCCGGCTTCCCCGGTGTGGTGCTCCAGGATGATCCTTCCCGGCAGATCTATCCCATGCCCCTGTACACCTCCGGCAAGAACGATGTGTATGTGGGCCGTCTGAGACGGGACGAATCCGCCGCCAACAGCTTCAACTTCTGGTGCGTAGGCGACCAGATCCGCAAAGGGGCCGCACTGAATACCCTGCAGATTGCCGAAACCATGGTGAAGAACGGCTGGCTGTAAGAACAAGAACCTAGAGATTTTGAGGGGAGCCTGAGGTTAAAATGAAAATCATTGTACAAAAATTCGGAGGAACGTCCGTAGCTACGCCTGCCACCCGGGAAAAAGTGGTGGGCAAGGTCCAGGAAGCCATTGCCCAGGGCTATGCACCCATTGTGGTGGTATCCGCCATGGGCCGCCGGGGAGACCCGTTTGCCACGGATACCATGATCGATATGCTGAAAAGCGTGAACCCCAACCCGGCTCCTCACGAACTGGATCTGCTGATGGCCTGTGGGGAAATCATCTCCTCCACAGTAATGGCCGCCACCCTCCAGGAAAGAGGCCTGAAGGCCAAAGCCCTCACCGGGGGCCAGGCCGGCATGATCACCGATGACGAATATGGCAATGCCAAGATCCGCACCGTGGAACCGGACAACCTGCTGGAACTGGTGGAACAGGGGATCATCCCCGTGGTCTGCGGGTTCCAGGGCGTGACGGCGGACCACAAGAACGTGACCACCCTGGGCCGCGGGGGCAGCGATACCTCTGCCGCCGCCTTCGGTGTGGCCGTCCATGCGGACAAAGTGGAAATCTACACCGATGTGGACGGGGTCATGACCGCCGATCCCCGGATTGTCAAGAATGCCCATATCATCAAACAGATTTCCTATGATGAAATCCGTGAGATGGCCCACCAGGGTGCCAAAGTCATCCATCCCCGGGCCGTGGAAATCGTTATGCGCTATGGGGTCCCCATGGTGGTGAAGAGTACCTTCTCCGAAGCCCCCGGTACCCTGATCAGCAAGGAAGACCAGCCCAAGGAAATGGAAGAAACCGATTCCCTGGAAGAAAAACATGCCTGCGGGGTAGCCAGCAAGAACAACATTGCTTTCTTCTCCGTGAACCTGGACAGCAGTGACGGAGCCGATCTGTTCGATACCCTGGCCAAAAACGGGGTCAGCATCGGCACCATGAGCCTCCAGCCCCATTCCCTGATGTTCGCCGTGTACAGCGCCGCCGCCGATGATGCGGAAAAAGTGCTGAAAGCGGAAAACTGCCAGTACACCAAGGTGGAAAACTGCGCCAAAGTGACCGTGGTGGGCTCCCACATGGGCGGCGTCCCCGGCATCATGGCCCGGTTCATCAATGCCCTGGCCAAATCCGGCATCGAAATCCTTCAAACAACAGATTCAGACAACCTGATTTCCGCCATTGTACGGGAAGAACAGGTAAAAGAAGCAGTCAATGCCCTGCACGCTGCTTTCCAACAATAAAAGGTGGTAAGCATGAACAAGAAACCCTATTTCGGACGACTGATTACAGCCATGGTGACCTTCTTCCATGAAGACGGTTCCCTGAATGCGGACGGGACGGCGGAATTCGCCGCCTGGCTGCTGGACCACGGCTCTGATTCCATCCTGGTCAGCGGCACCACAGGTGAAGCTCCCACCATGACCTATGCAGAAAAAGAAGAACTGTTCACCAAAGTCATTGCCAGGACCAAGGGCAAGGGCCAGGTGATCGTGGGTACCGGCTCCAACAATACGGCCGATGTACTGGAAATGAACAAACTGGCGGAAAAAGTGGGCGCCGACGGCGTCCTGGTGGTGGGTCCCTACTACAACAAGCCCTCCCAGGAAGGCTTCTACCGCCATTACAAGACCATTGCGGACAACACCAGCCTGCCCATCATCATCTACAACGTACCCGGACGGACCGGCAGCAACATCCTGCCCGCCACCATTGCCCGGCTGGCCCACGAATGCAAGAACATCGTGGCCATCAAGGAAGCCGCCGGCAATGTGAGCCAGGTGGAAGATCTGTACCGCCTGGTACCGGTAGATTTCTCCATTTACAGCGGGGATGACGCCCTGATCCTGCCCTTCATGAGTGTGGGCGCCGTGGGCCTGATTTCCGTCCTGAGCAATGTGAACGGGGAAATGATCCAGGAACTGATGCAGAGCTATGAACGGGGCGAAGTCCAGAAAGCCCGGGACCTGAACAGAACCATGGTCCTCCAGTCCCGGAGCATGTTCCTGGTGAGCAACCCCATCCCGGTGAAAGAAGCTGTGGCCCAAATGACCTCCTTCAACCCGGGGCCCTACCGTCTGCCTCTGTGCCCCATGACCGACGAAGAAAGAGAAAAGGTCACCCGGGCCTGGAAAGAAAGCGGGCTGCTGAAGTAAATACGGTCAGCTGTCAACGGCCAGCGGCCAAAGGAAAGGAACCGTTCCCAGTGGCCGCTGACAAAATGGAGACATTGAGGTTTTGCCTCAATGTCTCCATTTATATACCCTGACCTTTTTCTTCTTCTCCACTTCCGTGGCCTTTTCCTGGATTTCATCATCTTCTTCTGAATCCCACAACAGCTCGAACCGGGGATCGTTTTTCAGGTTCACGTACAGGGGGTCCAGATCAGTGGTGAGGAAGTGGGTGAAGGGATACCGGGTGACAAAATCACGGTAATCCAGTTTCCCCCAAAGCAGGGAGCAATATTCCTCCATCACATCTTTCTGGTGATTCAGTTTGGGCTTGAATACTTCCGCCCGGGCGTCCATGTAGCAGGGAATCCCCTGGAATTCCGCATAGGGACCATCGTTGTATCCTGTCCACAGGCAGATGGGGTTGCTGCCGGCATCCTGTTTGATGATTTCCACACTTTTAGAGAGAACGATATCTTCCCGGGGCGGTTGGAACCAGGCCACGGAAAAGGGAATCATCAGCATCATGACAACCAGTGCAAAGAACATCCGGATATTTTCTTTCAGGGTTTCTTCCTGATTATGGGCTTTCCACAATCGCCAAAGAGACCAAAGGGTCATCAGCGCCAATAAGATAAAGCTCCCAAAGAACAGGGCTCCCCGTCCTTCCGGAATTTTGGTCTGTTGGAACAGGGCAACGGATCCTGCAATGGCTGCCAGCACCATAAGGGCCACCATCCGGCGGGCCCGGGACCAGGCATAGGAAGCACCGGCAGTTTTTCGGAATTTGTGGTTGGCCAGGATTTCCGCCAATGGAAACAGACCGGCCAGCAGGAACAGCAGACTGCTGCGGGTGGCCTGGAGAGCCATGAAACCGGTGCCCAGAGCCAGCAGCTGCTGCCGGAGAGGCAGGGAATGGCGGGCGTAACAGACCGTGCAAATAAACAACAATGTCAATATTATGACCATATAAGGAGTTCCGAAATCAAGGGTTAAGGGATGCATTTCAGAAGCCAGTTGGTTGATTTCATGGTATCCATAAGAACGGAAGGCATAGGTCATGGCTTCCGTTCTATAGGGGTTGCAGAAACCTCCGGCCAGGACGGCTGCCAATAGCAAAAAGAAGTCCCTGGCCTGCCATGTCAGTTCCCATCGACCAAAAGGAAGTTTGGGCCCTGCCAAAGCTTCACAGGCATAAGGCAGCAGGAAAACGGTGAACATGGGCCACATGGCTCCATGCAGGTTACTCAGAAGAACAGAAAGCAGAAAGAAAAACGGGACAAGGAACCGGGGCATACGATCCCGTTTGGAGGACTTTTCCAACAGGTAGATTTCCAGAAGAAAAATCAAACCGGACATTGTCTGAGGCCGCTGGAACAAATACCCCATGGACATCAGAAGAAGCCAGAGCAGCAGAAAAAGGCGAACAGCTCCCGAAATCTGTCCAACTTTCAATTTTATCAAACGGGAATATAGAAAAAGAAAGACAGCTGATATAATCCAGTTGTAAGCAATCATGGCTTTCAGACCACCCAGCTTGTACAGCTTCCACAACCCCAGATCAAAGAGCCACTGATGCATGACAAAATGGAAGTTCTGATGGATGGTAAAGGGCTCCACATGGGGGATGCCGAATTGTTCCACATACCGGCCACTGTTCAGCAGGAACCAGCCATCATTGTCAAACCGGTTGGTGAAAATCACTACAACCAATATCATCAGAAAAGCGTAGACCAGAGATCCCATCTTATTTTTCATGGTTCTGCCCTCCCTGTGTTTCTGTTTCCTGGTACTCCTGTTCCGGAAGAAATGGCCATTTTCCTCCGGGCCTGTGTGAATGCCAAACTGAATGTAATGATCAGCGGCGGTACCGGTTCCGGTAAAACCACCACCCTGAACGTGCTCAGTTCCTTCATCCCTCATGATGAACGGATCGTGACCATTGAAGACGCGGCGGAACTGCGGCTGGAACAGCCCCATGTGGTGACCCTGGAAGCCCGGCCTGCCAACATTGAAGGCAAAGGGGCCGTGACCATCCGGGACCTGGTGAAGAATTCCCTGCGGATGCGCCCGGACCGGATCATCGTAGGGGAAGTCCGCGGGGGCGAAGCCCTGGATATGCTCCAGGCCATGAATACGGGCCACGAAGGGTCTTTGACCACCGCCCACGCCAACAGCCCCCGGGATGTACTGTCCCGTCTGGAAACCATGGTGCTCATGAGCGGCCTGGACCTGCCGGTACGGGCCATCCGGGACCAGATTTCTTCGGCTCTGGACCTGATCATCCATCAGGAGCGGATCCAGGACGGATCCCGGAAAATCACCTATATTACGGAAGTCCAGAAGATGGAAGGGGATGTGATCGTCCTCCAGGACCTGTTCCGGTATGTCCAGACCGGGTTCGACGAAAGCGGCAAGGCTCTGGGGGAATTCCGTCCCACCGGGCTCCAGCCCCAGTTCCTGAGCAAGTTCAAATCTCACAATGTGGAATATCCGGCCTTTATGCAGAAGGCCCGGCCGGGGATCGACTGGGAAGAAGGTGACTGACCATGCTGGCACTGTCTCTTTCCATTGCCCTGGCGCTATTCTTCTATCTATCCCTGTCGGTGCTGGCCCTGAAGAAGATCCAGGGCGAAGAAGTGAAGCGCCGGCTGGAAACCTTCCGGGAAGAAGAGAAGCCCCAGGAAGCAGAGGACAATCCCAATGACCTGAAGAAAATCCCCCTGTACCAGCGGACCATTGGCCGGCTGCTGGCCCAGGCCATGGACTTTTTCTCCAAATTCGCTCCTTCAGCCCTGCCCCAGATGATGGAACAGCGGATCATCCTGGCCGGGAAGCAGGGGATCTGGAAGTCCCGGACCCTGGTGGGCATCTGGTTCGTTTCCATGATTTTCTGGGGGTTCCAGGGGTTCCGGTACACCACCGGCCATCCCATGAGCACCTTCGGGGGCCTTGTATTGATCTGGGGATGTCTGCTGTTCGGAGCCATGCTGCCTTTCGGGGTGCTGAACCATATCATCCGGAACCGGCAGACGAAGATTATCCGGCAGCTGCCGGATGTGCTGGATCTGCTGTCCATTTCCGTCCAGGCCGGTCTGTCGCTGGATGGAGCCATGCGAAAAGTGGTGGAACGGATGGAAGGCCCTCTGATCGATGAATTCCGCCGGATGCTCCGGGATGTGCGGATGGGCATGACCCGCCGCCGGTCCATGCAGCTGATGGCCAGGCGGTGTGATGTGCAGGATGTGTACCTGTTCGTCATGTCCGTGGTCCAGTCAGAACGGCTGGGAGCTTCCATGTCCGATACCCTGGTGATCCAGGCGGACAACATGCGGGACCTGCGGAGACAGCGGGCCAGGACCCAGGCCATGAAGGCACCGGTGAAGATGATCTTCCCCCTGGTGTTCTGCATTTTCCCCGCCATTTTCGTGGTGGTGCTGCTGCCGTCGCTGATTTCCCTGATGCAGGGGATGAAATGAGAAAGCGGGGCTGTTGCAGGAGCAACAGCCCCGTCATACGTCATGGGTCATACGCCGAAGGAGAAAATAAATTGTCCAAACAGGAAACCTGGTCCTTTGGGGACCATGCTGAAATCCGGATTGCTGTGGAAATCGCTGACACCTGGTGGGGACGGTTCCGGGGGCTGATGCTGCGGAAGCCTTTGCCTCCCGCCTCCGGCCTGTGGCTGAACCCCACCAACAGCATCCACATGTGTTTCATGAGATTTGCCATCGATGCGGTGTATTTCAACGATCGGATGGAAATCGTGAAAATCGTCCGGAACCTCCACCCCTGGCTGGGTCTTTCCGCCTGCCTGAAGGCCAGTTCCGTACTGGAACTGAAAGCCGGAGAAGCGGACCGGCTGGGGATGAAGGTGGGGATGAAGCGGATTGTTGCATAAGCAACAATCCCTGTCAACGGTCAGCTGTCAAAATGGCCCGCCCGGGCGGGCAAAAAAATTCCACCCTCGAGGGGTGGATTTTTTTTATTTGATCTTCGTCTTGTTCAACTTGGCCGAAATCTTGTTCCCGATGGTCTGGACCAGCTGGACCAGGGCAATCAGGACGATGACGGTGGCAATCATGGTGTCGGCCTGGAACCGCTGATACCCGTAGCGGATGGCCAGGTCCCCCAGGCCGCCGCCCCCCAGGGCACCGGCCATGGCGCTGGAACCGATCAGGCTGATCACCGCCAGGGTGATGCCCAGCACAATGGAATGCATGGCTTCCGGCAGCAGCACCTTCCAGATGATCTGGAGAGGGGAGGCCCCCATGCTCTGGGCGGCTTCAATGACCCCGGGATCCACTTCCAGCAGGGAGGATTCGATGATCCGGGAAATGAACGGGGTGCAGGAAATGGTCAGAGGCACGATGGCGGCGGTGGTGCCGATGGAAGACCCCACGATGATCCGGGTGAGGGGAATGATGGCCACCATCAGGATGATGAACGGCACGGACCGGAGGGCGTTGACAATGGAGCCCAGGGTTTTGTGGAGAGCCGCATTTTCCTTGATGTGGCCTTTTCCGGTAATGGTCAGGATCACCCCCAGGGGGATGCCGAACAGGGATGCAATGGCCGCAGAGAGGGCCACCATGTAGAGGGTCTCTCCCAGGGCCTTAATCAGCAGATGGATCATATTAGGAGACATAACCGATCACCTCGTCTTTGACTTTTCTTTCGTGGAGGTAATCCAGGGCTTTCTTCAGATGGGCCTCGTCCCCTTCCACTTCAATGAGCAGGGTCCCGAAGGGGGTATCCTGCAGGTTTTCGATATTGGCCGTGAGGATGTTCACGTTGGTATCGTATTCTTTGATCAGCACGGAAACAATGGGCTCTCCGGCGCTGTCGCCGATGAAGCTCAGGCTCACCAGGGCCTTGTCTCCGGCTTTGTAATCCTTGTGGATGTCCAGTTTCCTGACGAAATCAGGCAGGTCGTTGTGCTGGATGCTGGCCACGAATTCCCGGGTGGTGGCTTTCTGGGGGTTGGTGAAAATATCCACCATGGAGCCCTGTTCGATGATCTCCCCGTTTTCAATGACGGCCACCCGGTCGCAGATTTCTTTCACCACATTCATCTGGTGGGTGATCATGACGATGGTGATGTGGAGCCGTTTGTTGATGTCCCGGAGCAGGTTCAGGATGCTTTCCGTGGTCTGGGGATCCAGGGCGGAAGTGGCTTCATCGCAGAGCAGCACTTTGGGATCGCTGGCCAGGGCCCGGGCGATGCCCACCCGCTGTTTCTGGCCCCCGGACAGCTGGCTGGGGTAGTGGTCCGCCCGGTCTTTCAGGCCTACCAGGTCCAGCAGGGGTTCCACTTTCTTCTGGATGGCGGCTTTGTCCAGCCCCTGGATTTCCAGAGGGAAGGCAATGTTGCCGAAAACGGTGCGGCTGGACAGCAGGTTGAAATGCTGGAAGATCATGCCGATGTTCTGCCGGGCCTTCCGCAGCTGTTCTTCGCCCAGGGCGGTCATTTCCTGGCCGTCCACGATCACCTTGCCGCTGGTGGGCTTTTCCAGCATGTTGATGCACCGGACCAGGGTGCTTTTGCCGGCCCCGGAAAGGCCGATGATGCCGAAGATCTCACCTTCGTTGATGGTCAGATTGATGTCTTTCAGGGCGTGCAGATCGCCGGAAGACGTATGATAGATTTTGTCGATGTGCTGCAGTTCTATCAAGGGGGTTCACCTCCGTAAAAATAAAAATTCCCCTTCATGAAAATGAAGAGGAATCAGTTGAGCTCACTCATCTTCATCTTTCAGGCAGTGCCTGATGGACTTAGCACCGTTCAGCCAATAGAAGCGCTGATGGTTGCCGTAACTTCATAGGGCCAGTCCCTCCGTTACTCTGGATGAATTCTGTGCGTATTAAATGATACCGTATAAAGTACAGTTTGTCAATGGGAATTGGGCCATTAAGTGCAGAAAGAAGAGTGCAGAGGGGGATGGAAGGAGCGAGCAGTCTTGAGGAGATTGCGGGCCTGTTTTATCGATATGTAATGTTTTAGAATAAGTCGGAATGGGAACCTGTACGAAATTTGTTACGTTCTTATTTATCAAAATTTATGATCTGTCCATCATCCGGTACAGCTACCTGTTTGCCTAACTTTCTGCTATGGACAAAGTCGCGCATATTTTTGCGTGATACTGTGCAATGGTTAATGGCATCCATATGCACTGCTACAATTTTGGCCTTTGGCATTCTCGTTGCCGCTCTGCCTACATCTTCTGTACCCATAATAATGGAATCATTGTAGCAGATGGACTTAGCATAACCAGTATTCATAATCAGAATATCGGGTTGACGATTTTGCAGCGTTTTATCAACCCGGGCCGTCCAGACCGTATCGCCCATCAGGTAAGTAGTTTTTTCACCGGGAGCAGCAAAGACCACGCCCATACTTTCTCCGAGCAGTGCGCTATAAGCGGGATTTGCATACATCTCTTCCGTACCATGCGTGCCTTCTACTCTGGTCAGGCGCACCCCTTGGAACTCGATATCCCGATTCAGCACCTGAATATTGCGGAAACCTTCCTTGCGAATTTCAGTAGCGTCCTTATCATCCTGCACAAATACAGGAATATCTTTGTTGATGAACTGCTGAGCTACTTCATCCCAATGGTCAAGATGGGTATGCGTGACAATTAACGCATCAACATCCTTTAATACATCCTCCTTTGATTCGGGCAAGTCCACCTTGGGATTGCGCACCTCACTGTTAAAAGAACCAGCAAAGCCTTCATAACGGCCTTTTTCTGCCAGCATGGGGTCTATCAAAAATACCGTATCGTTGTACGCCAATTTGCCCGTAGCATTGCGTACATGCTGGTAAGAAACCTGTGCAAAGGCACTGCCCGTCATCATCGTCATTCCCAAGAATGCAGCTATTAAAGTTTTTCTCCACTTCATTTCATTTCCTCCTCTGAAGCACAATTTAATTTACATTGTGATTATACTTTGCTAGAATTTTACTTACGATACAGGATTTCAAGAGATGCAGACAAATCACTTGAAATTTTCAAGTTTTCAAGTTAGGAGCATTGCCATGAATTTTTTACCTGCCAACAACAAAAAAATTGACAAAACTGACCATGAAATCCTCAGCATTCTGCATAAAGAGGCCAGAATTTCCATGACTGAACTGGGAAAACGCGTTCATTTAACCAGTCAGGCGGTCAGGAATCGTCTTGACCGCCTGACTGATTTGGGCGTTGTCCATCACTATACCGTGAATGTCAACTGCCCCATATATGGTTATAAAACACATGCCCTTATAAAAATAACCCCACACAGCGGTTTTATGAAGTCCCTGTTGGATTATCTTACTCAGTGCCACAGCCATATCAACCACTGTTATCAGATAACTGGTGCCCAAACACTATCCATCGACAGTTATTTTACGGACGAGGCCGAATTGCAGGAATTTATTGACACAATCCAAAAATGGGGGGATTATGAAATCGAATTGGTATTAAGGGACATCTTACTCTCTGAAGGTGATGAATGATTTTTTTCTGTAACAGACACATTCACTATCCGCAGACATAAGATTTTGTGTGGTTTCCGTCAGGCTTTCCCAAACACCTTGAGACCTTGATCATAAACTGATTGGGCAGAGGAGAACAGGTCGAGACGATGGCCTCTCTCCAGCCCGCCGTGTTATTAAAGGAAGAGTGAAGAGCAAGGAGCAGGACGGTGTCGGTCCAACGATCTTTTGCAATGCCGTAAGGGCCCGATCGGTGATCCGCCTGCTTACAGACCTGGGAACGGACGCCCCTTACGGTTCGTCCCTACGGATATCACGTACTGTACGATATCACTCCGTAGGGGCTACTCGTCAGGGGAGCCCGTCCCGGCCACCCAGAGGGCAGAAAAAGAAGGCCTGCAGTCTTGAGAAGATTGAGAGCCTTTTTCTGTCGTGATTTTTGGATAGGTCATTTGCTATAATGAACATAAAGCAAGAAGGCTGTTGGTAAAGAGTCAGGATGGAGGTGCGGCAAGTATGAGCACAAACCGTAGTCATAAACATGGGTTATCCATTGATACAATGTGGGATGACTTGAAACCCCAGGTTCACCAAGCAATTAAAAAATACTTTGCTGAACATAATCTTTCCGTACAAAAATTAAAGAAATGCGGAGTAAGCGAAAATTATGAAAGCCGTGTCTATCAGGTTCCTGTCTCACCCTATAATGTACCTGACAAGGACGACGATAAGAAAGGTGAGGAAAATGCTCAACGACGTTATGACTTTGGCCGAAGCCTCTGTTATCTGGGGTATCAAGTATGAAGGCTTACTAAAATGTATAACTGCTGGGCCTTTAGATCAGCCCAAATTTCATGATGATGAAGTGGATAAAATTCAAGATACATGGCTTGTGACAAGGCAAGCCATGGAACGCCAGGAGAAGCTTTGAAAATTGCCGAAAACCATGTGGGAACTAAATTTCATAAATATACTGATATTGATAAAGAGGTGATCATCGTGAAAAAGCATAGATCGTTAGCCAGTTGGCTGCTGATTATTTTTCAAACCGTATTTGGTATTATCGTAGGCGCTCCTTGGCTTATTCTTGGCTTACTCATGGTTGATGCTTTCATTATCTTCATGAGTGGCGCACTCAATATTGTTTCCTTTGATTCCATTGTAACTTTTCTCAAAATCTCAAACGTCTGTGCGTTTGCAGCAATGGTCTGCTATGCATATTATGTAGCAAAAAACGACAACTGATGCCCATTGAATAAAGACTGCCGGATGGACGGGGTCCAGGGGGAACGGGTGGTTCTGGCGGCATTTTGTTGGTGGCAAAAGGGATATTTCCTGAGTGGGCAGACCGGACGGGATTGCTCCGTAACCCTGGGGCAGTCCCTACGCCGTCGATCTCGGAGCTTAGTGCAGACCAGGCGGGGGGCGCGAGCCTGGAGAGGCGCATGGACTGGGGATAATAGAAACATATGAAGTAAATTTACATTCAGATACAGGAAAACTTGCTCGCAGGAAAGGGTACGGCAAGGGAGATGGTCCGTGGTGGGAGTTCCTGCCCGGGCTTTTTTCTTTAGTTGTCCTAAAATTAGCACAGCGGCTATGTTATAATAAACCATAGTATTAACAATGGAGAAACGCATTGAAAACAGCCAATGTAGTGGCTGCACCGGCAATCAGCCATGATAAAGTCTTTGACAAAATAAAAAATTATTAATAACTAGCAAAGTAAGGAGATATCAAAATGAATAAACAAAAACTGGCTTCCAAAATCTGGGAAAGCGCCAATAAGATGCGTTCTAAAATTGAAGCCAATGAATATAAAGATTATATACTGGGATTTATTTTCTATAAATATCTGTCCGACCAAGAAGAACGGTATCTGCTGCAGCGGGATTACCGTCCGGAGGATATCCGTGACTATGTGAACGAGGAAGATGCGGAAACGGTTCAAATGGTCCAGGACAATTTGGGCTATTTTATTGCTTATAAAGACATGTTTTCTACTTGGCTGAGCATGGGAAGAGACTTTACTGTAGACAATGTCCGTACGGCTCTCAGTTCTTTTACCCGTTTGATTTCTCCTACGCATAAACTGGTATTTGATAAAATTTTTAATACACTGGAAACCGGGTTAAGCAAACTGGGAGAAAATACCAAATCCCAGACCAAAGCGGTGCGAGACCTGCTTCAGTTAATCAAAGATATTCCCATGGATGGGAAACAGGATTATGATGTGCTGGGTTTTATTTATGAATATTTAATCAGTCAGTTTGCAGCCAATGCCGGGAAAAAAGCCGGGGAATTCTATACCCCCCATGAAGTTTCTCAGTTGATGTCAGAAATCATTGCCCACTATCTTCAGGGCCGGGAAGAAATTTCCATCTATGAAATGCAAATCCCCGTATTGATAAAAGAACTTTTCGCACCCCAAATCTTGAAAATCGCTTGATATATGGGCTTTTGAAGCATGCCGCTTCGGAAGTCCATTTTTTATTTTTCGGCAAAAAATTCATTTGCACATTTTTCGTATCAAATTTTCTGAAAACCAAAATGCACAACATTTGAACGGTAGGTTAAAGGGTATCGTTCTATAGTTTGATAATCGTTCATGATTTAGATGACAAAAGACTCCGTGCAGACTATATCAGTTTGCACGGAGTTTTTTTAATCATTGATTGTTTCCAGAATATCCTCGACACGGCAATGAAGAGCTCCACAGATTTTAAGCAGGACATCAGTTGTGATGTTAGCACCTTTACCGAGTTTTGCAATTGAAGCGGCGCTTACGCCGGCGGCTTCTTTTAATTCCATTTTGGTCATGTTTTTGTCAATCAACAGCTTCCATAGTTTATTGTAGCTGATGCGCATTTTATCTTTCTCCTTGTTCGATACCCATCATCATATTGAAGTGCTGTTCTTGATTCATGTATTTGAAAATCATTCTAAATGTGTTCCGGTAGAGCTGTTCATCAAGAAAGTCGTCCGTATAGTTGATTCCATCATTCACACTGGAATTATCGGAAATAATGTAGGAAAGAAGCACTTTCGCCATCTCATATCGCTCTGGAGTTTCTCTACCATTTTCATCAAATAGAAAGTCGTTCTTATGGTCTTCCAGAATACGCTTCCTTAGATCATCCTCTTCATACCCGCAGAGTTGTAGGAAATAATATTCTAGAATCCTGCGAATGGTGCTCTTTAACGGGATACCGCTCCGGACTTCCTTATAAGATTCCCAAAGGGCAGCGTAGGAGTTCTTAACAGGATTGACATTCATCATTTTGGTAGGGCAGTCGGGGTTCTGCTTTTCAAACAACTGGACGGAAGATTTATTGTTGATTTTGCGGACCAGGTAAAAAGATACAAAGTCCCAATTCCGGGCATAAAGATAAGTTACTTCACGATGGAAATAGGCATTGTGGGTAAGAATGAAAATCTGCTTGATGAAATTCCCAGATGCTGCTGGTTGTCGGTTATCGATATTGTTCCGACAGATATGGATCATCTTACGGATCTGGGCACTCACGATGAAAAGTGTACCACTATCCATACTCGAAACAGGATCATCAATAACGACAATTTTTTTTCGAGCATTGTCGTCAGCATCGGTGCTTCCGAATACAGTTTGCTGGAAATACAGGAAAGCAATGAAATTCTTTTCTCCTTCACTAAGGTCGTGGGCAATTTCATCTTCTCCCGTTGCATCATTGGTACGTACTACCGCGTAGTTTCGGACCGGTGAAGAAATCTCCCGTTTGATTGAGCCATCTGGATTTTTTATTTCTTCCCAGTGGGGGCAGACTTTGAATCCCTGGAATCCGGCATCTTTTAACATGAGGTTTATGTTGTTCATGGCGGACTCAGTTTCTTTTGTCTGGCTGTTCAGATCTTGGATTTCTTCTTTGATGTTTGTAATTTCCTCGGTTTGGCTATCAATGATATCCTGTTGTTCCTTTAGCTGTTCATTAATGGTAGAGGTACTTTTGTTGAAGGCTTTGATTGAGTCCTGCACTTTGAATGACATCAAAGAAAAGACTTTGTCTCTGCATTCTTCTTTTTTCCTGGGGGCGTTGGTAACTACTGTGTTGTTATCGGAAATCAGCTCATTGTAACCCCTAATCATTTCTTGGAGTTCTTCCAATATTGGGGCGGTTTTTTCCAGTTTGATAGGCTTCGATGGCTCGGCCACTTTTTCTCTTATCAGAGCTATATTTGTGGAAATGATTCCCTTAAGGGCCTCCAACTTGTTGTTGTAAGGCTTTACATCAAGAACAGGATACAGCGGATCCGGAATTTTAAACAAGGGGGCATATAGGGTGTTGGCTTCCTTTCTGTAATCATCAAGGAATTTTGACAGTTTTGAGAGGTTTTCCTCGTATTGATTATCAAAGCTAGCTGTCAGTAATTTTTCAAATTCTGATGGTAAAAGCTGTGAACAAAAAGGACATCTCCCATCAGCTTTGCCATGGTATGCAGCATGGCCTTGGCGTACCCATTCAGATGCGTTGATTTTCTTCCAGAATTTTGCAAGCTGGGTATCTGAGGAATTGACAATCGCAACAGACAGAATGTCATAGCCGTCTATGTTATCAAGTACAGTAGTATCGGCAATTGAATTAAAATGCGAATAAATCTTTGACGTGGAGGAATAGGCAGAATCATACATACGCTTAAGTTCATCCAGATTACATTCTGTAGAAGAACACTGTTTCACTTTTTCGGCAAAATTAGCCTTTGACTTGAGATACCCAACCTGTGTCTTTGGAAATGCTTCACGAAGTTTTTTAGTTTTCTGCCAGATCAATTCGCAGAATTTATTACGGATATTCTTTTTGGCATTGTTTAATTTCTCCTTTTTATTCGTGGCATCTGTTACTTTTTCCTGTGCTTCATCCAGTTGCCTTGTAGCATCATCAATCTTGTCCTGGATTTCAGCATTTTCCTCGGCCATAGTAAAAACACCTGGAAGGTTATGAAAATTCTGCATATTCCGGTTTATGTATTCCTGGTTGAAGACCAGTACTTGGTAGTCTGATGCAGATCTTCCAGGAGTATATTCAACACCAGTCCCGGATTGGATTGCTTTGGCAATGGTGGATTTTCCCGTACCATTGTTTCCAAAAAAGTAGTTGATATAGGTAGGCGAGATGCTGGTATTGGTGTCTTTAAAGGTTGCAGCATCTACTCTAATTTTCCTTATTTCACCTTGAAATTTTTCATTCATAAGCGGTCACCTTTAAATAGCCGGCTGGGGGAGATCCATTAGTCCGGCTTCATTGAAAGCTTCAAAAAGATTAACTTTATGGACAGACCAGGCACTGTGATTCAAATCTGTAATGGCGCAACTCATGTTTAAATCAAAATAAATGGCATATTTCTTTTCACAAAGTATTTTTTGCGGGAATAATCCTATTGGATGGAATGCCACTCTAATTTGGTTGCCTTCATTTTTTACTTGTGTAATATATGCGTAAATCGCATTCTGGTCAGGGTTCGGAATTCCATGGTACTCGGTGTTTTCCATACAGACAAGAGCTGGGAATGTCTTTAGTTCGGTAATCCCTTTTTCTGATAGGGATGAACAACGGGCTAATATTTCTTCTGGAACATATCGTTGACCTAATGCACGGTCTAATGGAAAAGTGACATTATTGGTTTTAAAGACGTCTGGATCACAGGTAACAAGAAGCTGATAATACTTTTTACTAAAGTTGTGAATTGCTATCATTTGGGCGGCACTATTTGGTGCGCCTTGATTAGCTAAAATTGTAGTGTTGAAGATGACTTGGCATCCATCCATATTGTATGTTCTGTTATTTTGGTTCTCTATATACGTGCTGTTAATTGGGCGTACTTTATTGGGGCCAGGAGCCGTTAAATCATTCATGCCTTTTTTCTCCTCAGTCATTAAATGTGACGTTACAATCTTTTAAGTTATACGTCTTAGATTCGCTATGGCCGATATTTGTCTGATTCTGGATAATTGTAATGTGGGGGCCACTTTGCGTTGTCTCTACCTTCTTTCAATTTTTGTGTGGTAACTTAATGAAAAAAATTTTCTGATGTTGAGACAATACAATAGAAACTTTCCTTGAAAATTAAGAAAAAGTAATACCCTTGCATATGATTTTAAAAAAATCAACAAGTTGTAAAACTGTAATGACAGGCGGGCGTGTTGAATGAAAAAATCAAAAGTGTTATAATGGCAAAGGAAATATTTGACTTGTTGTTAATATGTTGATGATTAATACAACAATTGTCTGTCGCATATTTCAGATATATAACCTGTTTTCTCACGCGGCAGTGGCTGCGTATCAATATTTATTACAAAACATAATTATAGGAGGAATGTTTAATGAAATCTTTAGCAAAAATTGTGGCTATGGGATTGGTAATGAGCAGTGTTCCTGTAATGGGAGCCTGGGCAAAAGATTTGGAAGTTACAACGCGCGATCAATGGGATTATAAAGATCCGAATTACACTTATCGTGCATATACACCATTTCACCATACCGATAATAATTTCCATGATGTAACAATTTTTATGGATGGTAAAGAACAGAATGCACAGGATGCAAAAGATGGGTACAGCATACCATTTGATGCAGTCAACAACGATGATTCAAGCTTTCCAAATGCTATTTTTAAAGCTGATGGTAATGTATATATTAAAGATAGCTGCAAATCTACACAAAGTACAAACGCTGTTTATACAAGATTGGGAAGTGCAGATAAACCTAATATAGACTTCCGTGGAGCAGAAAAGGTGGTAGTTATAGCTAATGCTTTGCAAGATGGCTATGGCAGTCAGGCTTTATCAGCAAAAAATGGCGGTTGTATTGCTATAGCAACGCAAGAAACCGGTTATACAAAAATTATCGGCGATATTGATATGGCTCATTTAAAAGGTGGAACTATTAGTGTTGATTTAAATAATAAAAATTCGTATTGGTATGGAAATCATAAGATTTACTACGAAAAATATGGATTTCCATTAAAAAATGAGGGCAATCTACAGTTGACGATTCGTAACGGAGCTGAATGGATTTATACTACAGGTGCAATCACAAAAAGCTTTGAAAAGAAAGCATATACAACAGGCACCTATATTGGCAATGTTACCTTAAAGGATGGTGGCATCATCAATCTGCGTAATGCTGATGTGAAGGAAAAATTTGACGAGGTAAACAACGACGCAGCACTCAGAAGTAAGGAATTCGGGGATCTTCATATGTACGATAACGGTGATCACCGTTATGTGCAAATCGGTACCTTAAATGGTGATGGTGGTATCTTCAAGGTTGATTTGAAATATACTGCCGGTGATGATAAGGCAATTACCAGTACAAGCACGGTAAAAGAAGACAGCGACTATATTTACATTACGAAATCCGGAGAAGGCACTCATGACGTACAGTTTGTAGCAAATGAAGCAAATCTGGACGCTATGGGAAAGGACAGCAAGCTGTATTTTGCTAACGACAAGAGCGGCGGCGCAACCTTCACCAGCAGTACAGTGGAAGAGCTTGCTCCTAAGACTTCGGCAGCTAACCTGTATGACTACAAATACGCTGTAAAAAATGAAGCAAACGGAAATGCTAAGGATTGGTTCATTGCTTTAGATCAGGGTGATGCCAACGAAAATATTCCGGCAGCCTTCAAAGCAATGCAGGCCGGCTATGCTCTTGGCACAGAGATGGACAGATTCAACAAACGCATGGGCGAAAGCCGTTATCTGGAAGGCGACAGCGGCCTTTGGGTTCGTTATCGTCATGCACGCACCGGTTGGGAAAACAGCTTTAAGACTAACAGCAACATGTTCCAGGTTGGCTTTGATAAGCTGAAGCTGGAAAAGGATGGCAAGCACTATCGCGGCGGTGCAGTTGATTACACAGATGCCAACACCAGCCTGCTTGGCCTGAAGGGCAACGGTGAGCATGAGCGTTACGCTTTGAGCCTGTATGATACCTGGATTGGCGACAAAGGCCATTACCTTGATTTAGTTTTGCGTGGCGGTCGCACTAGTAATGATCTTGATGTAACTACCCGTAATCAGGAAATTATCAAGGGCAAGTATCATCAAAACTTTGGCAGCATCAGTGGTGAATGGGGCAGAAAGCTTGCCAACGATAATGGTTGGTATGTTGAACCTCAGGCACAGCTGCAGATTGCAAGAGTAGGCAGTGCTGACTACAGAACTAATTATGGCGTAAAGGTTGAACAGGATGCCGCAACAAGCGTTATTGCCCGTGCAGGCTTCCGTCTTGGACGCGACTTTAGCGATAAAGGTAACTTCTATATGAAGGCAGACTGGCTGCATGAATTCTGTGGCGACCAGAATATTAGAGTAAGCGCTGCAGACGGCAGTGAACAAAGCAGCTTTAATGGTCAGGACAGCTGGTGGGATTTGGGCTTAGGCGCGGACTTTAGCCTTGGCAAAGATACCTACCTCTATTGTGATTTTGAACGTACTCTTGGCGGTAACTATGACCGCACCTGGCAGGCTAATGTTGGTTTACGCTATGCCTTCTAACGTATAACTGAATAGAACTTGTGCTTAACAACCCCCGCTCTGTCGGCTTGGCCGACAAGGGCGGGGGTTTTGTTATGCCCAAGCAGTAGTGCGGTACTTTTCTCTATGGATAAAAACCTACTGAATGCATAGCATATAAAATTTCGTTTATAAAAGAAATATGGGTACTGTCAAAGGTTTCCTCTAAACCATTTTCTAGTTTGTCGGCAGCCTTGTATATAAATGCCGGCAAGATACATTTCTACCAAGGCTTCTTCTACGGAGCATTCACGTCTTTGGTAGCGCTGAATAATAGCAGACTCAAAAGTAAGACCTTTTAATTTAGGCACTTTTAAAGTAACGTCACCAGCTTGAGTAGAGAATGATCTTTCGTAATGACCGGCGCGATAACCTTTTCTTGTTTGCTCACGTGCGTAGCGTTCAGCTTGTACAAGTTTGTCAGCTTCTGCACCCAAAAGAGCATTGAGAGTTTCTTCTACACTATTTTTCACAATAGTTTTAAGTTCGTTATGGATAAATTGCTCGTTCAATTGTATAATATTACAAGACATAGATTCGTCTATGACCGTAGTTTTAACAGTCTCGGCTTCATCCATATCGATATCGAAGTCTCTAATATACTGGCAAAGCCGTTTATGCAAGATTGTGGTCTTTTTTCTGTCAGTAACAACCTGTTGACGTAGTTTTTCTTTTTCCATTGGATTCTTTATGCAGATTAAGTACGCAGATGCTTCGTCATACCAAAGATGACGGCTCCAAAAACTGAAATAAGCATTTAATGTGTTCAGAATATTATATTTCAATTCATTCAGCTCTGGGTTTTTAAAGTCCGTATCATTATCTTTCCATTCTTTAAGTTTACAATCAAAGGTTCCTGGAAGATCGAAAGGCATAGGGGTTGTGGTAAGATCCGTGTCTTTGCTGAATTTGAGAAGCGAATTAAAGTCCTTCATCAGTTTTGGCAAAAGCCTAGCATCCCCTTTGGAAAGGGGATTTTTGGCGGAATCACTACTGTCATTCTTTATGCCAGTGTGATTTACAGGTTCCTTGACGGAAGGGTGGGTATTCTCTGTGTTTTTTACGGGTATATCCTGGAACCCTAGGTCTGTGGATACTTCCAATTCACCAAGGGTTTTGTCGATTTCATCAAACTTCTTTGGCTTGAGTTTCCATTTTGCTTTCGGATTAGGCTGATTAAACCAATCTTCAAAGGTGGGACGGCCGGACTCGCAGTCCGGACAATTAGTGATGACATAATGCAGTACGCTGAGGAAAAAGGGTAGAAAACGTATGCTCTTTGACTCATGGAGTTTGCTTACAGGTATGCTCTTATCGAAGTCTGTATTGATTTTTGTATTTTGACTAATGGCTTTATCCTTCTGCATGATTTCAATCAAGGCTTTGACGAACCATATATACTTTTCAGGATCCAAAAAATGTTCGATAAACTCTGCTGTCCTCTTGAGGATGGCGGGGTCTTTTTTTATATATTTCGAATTAAAGCTGGACCTGTAACTTTCCTTGGTAAATGGATTATATTCACTCTTGCTATTGACACACGTTTTATATTCGGATACAACTTTGCTTTTATCGCCTTTATCTCTCGGGTCATTCAGGTCAGCACCGGTAACGACCTTTACAAGACCGAAATACACATCTGTATAGGTAAGACCGTCAGTACCGCTATGGTCCCTGTCACGCATACTTTTGCGTAGTTTTGTCGTTTCCAATAAAAGAGCGAACAATATACCACCGCATAAATGGGGAATACTGAAATCGTTTTGTGAGGGCATAACAGTACCTCCTGAAAAAGTAACCTTAAGTATCGCTAGTAACCCTAAACCACCTGTGCGACGGATTGACAGTAACCTTATCTAGAATAGGATAAAGCCAAGAAATGAAGACGAGAGGTGGAATGAAGTGTGATTGCTTGTTTTCTATCATTATACCATGCATGTGCGGGAATTAGTGTGTAGTTGTGAATCTAAATATTGCAAATGCAGAAATATCATCTGCAATCAGTTAATTGGATCTTGTTATGGATAGCCGAATAGTAAGTGTTTCAAGAACCGGCTATCTGCAGTCTGAACATTGATACGGCAGCAGGCAAGCCTGCTTCCATATGAGTGCTCAGGCACTCGAAAAAAATCTCTGTAGTCCGAGATGCGCATGAGGACGATGGGATGCATAGACAGTTCTGGATCACCGCAGTGATGCGGTGGGCAGGACTGGA
>ENA-OQIN01000250-OQIN01000250.1-human-gut-metagenome-genome-assembly--contig:-NODE-250-length-52441-cov-4.375220_pt1 | contig 52441 bp, 50 predicted proteins | sample MGYA00242581_ERZ504746 | MGnify/ENA primary metagenome ERZ504746 (study PRJEB26092, sample SAMD00036436) | human gut metagenome | host: Homo sapiens | study: EMG produced TPA metagenomics assembly of...
GTCTTCTGCGGCAGGAGCTCCTCCGCGCTGGATATATCCGAGAATGGTAGTACACATATCAATTCCGGTGCATTTTTCAATATATTGAGACAGCTCACGCCCGTCAGCAGCCCCTTCTGCACAGATAATGATGCTGTTTGTCCTTCCCTCAGCCACCTGGGACTGAAGTTCCCGGCACAGTCTGTCTCTGTCAAAAGGAATTTCCGGAACCAGCACATACTCAGCTCCGCAGGCAATGCCTGTGGAAAGTGCCAGATGGCCTGCCTTTCTTCCCATCACTTCCACCAGGGCGGCCCTATCGTGGGAAGAAGCCGTATCACGGATCTTTCTTACGGCATCCAGTGCTGTATTAACAGCTGTATCGTAACCGATCGTATAATCTGTTCCATTCATGTCATTATCAATGGTACCCGGAACCGTCACTGTAGGAATTCCCAGAGAAGACAGACCTTCTGCACCAGCCATGGATCCGTCTCCTCCGATGACAATCAGCCCGTCAATATGATGTCTGACTAAAATATCAGCGGCCCTCTGGCGGACCTCACTTTTTAGAAAAGCGGGGCATCTGGCCGTCTTCAGGACAGTTCCCCCCAGATAGACAATACCGCCGGCACTCCGTGTATCCAGTTCATGCATGTCTTCTTCCAGGAGTCCTGAATAGCCTCTCATGATTCCGGTTATTCCGCAGCCTTCCTCCAAGGCTGTGCGGATACAGCTCCGAATCGCCGCATTCATGCCCGGCGCATCGCCTCCGCTGGTTAAAACGGCAAGATGTTTTTTCTGCTGCTTCATGATGATTCCTTCTTATTTCTTTTTTGAAATTGGATATGGTGGCAGTCAATATAGCGGGCAATCAGAAGAGCTGCCTGCACAGGATGGCGGTTTGTGGTATTGATGCATAGATCCGCCCGCTTCATCCAGGTATCCCACTGTGTCCGCATTTTTCTCACAAATCCGTCCACATCGGCATAATCCATAGTAGGCCTTTTTCCAATTCTCCGCCTGACCCTTTCTGCCAGACGGAAAGGACGGGCATACAGCATGACTACCACACCGAATTCAGAAAGCATTTCAAATTTTTTTTCGGTCATGGGAAAATTACCGCCCATGGCAATAACGGCCTCATGATAATAGCGCACTTTTTCAATAATTTCTTTTTCTTTTTCCGCAAAAGCTTCGGGTCCGGCACTTCTCCAGAAAACGGCCATCTTCATTCCGGTTTCTTTCTCCAGAATGCGGTCTGTGTCCGCCAGCTGCCATTCAAGTCCGTCAGCCAGCAGTTTGGCGGCCCGGCTCTTCCCTGTGCCCATAGGCCCGATCAGGACGATATTTCTCTTTTTCATTGGCGCCTCGATGGTAAAAAGTTTGAATTTCACCTTCAAAAAAAAGCTTGTTATTTTTTCTTTCCAAACGGTGAAACTCCAGGGATGTCCACATTGTCTCATCTTGTATTATATCAAAAAAATCCAAAATACGGTAAAAAGATGATTCCCCTGAAATCTGAATCCGCCGTATTGTCCATATTCCCTGCATCAGAGGCTCTTTTTCTTCAATTTTCTCTATATAAATTCCTTTTTCTCCCGCTTTTTCTGCTATCCGTTCTAAAGAAAACTGATCTCCTGATGAAAGTTTTTGATAAAGAACAGCATCATGTATTCTATGCGATTTCTGGTTCCATATTTCCGCTGTCTGAATTTCTTCTTTTTTCTGGGTTGTTTCACTTCTGATAGATAAAGACAATAAAAAAAGAGAAATCCCTGCTCCGGCCAGAATCAAAAGAAAGATTATTTTTCGTTTAATGTCTTTCATTTTTACCGAATTCCTTTATTTTTTTCTTTTTCCCATTCTTTAAATCAGGAGGATTCCAACGCAGCGAATAAGAAATCAAAGCAGAACCTGCCGGCTGGGATGCTGATGCAATAACGGCGTTTCCTTCCCATATCCATGAAATCCTTTTCTGCAGCATCATTAAATCCGCCATGCGGACAGCCGTTCCTTCAATCTGTATCCCCGGCGGTTCTGATTTTATGGAACGGAATACAATCCCCGGAGGCAATATATCCGCAGCCTCTGCCAGCTTTTGTTCCCAATGCAGGCTCTGCTCTTCCAAATGAATAATTTCCTCTCTGACTTCCTCATTTTTTCTGCGTGTCTCTTTATATATGCGCATGTCCTCTCTGATTTTTTTCTGCTTTTGATAGACCCCCTCCGTTTTTTTCATATCTGTCCATGCCTGCTCAAAAGAAAAAACGGAAAAAACAAAGAACAGAGAAACACATCCTGTCATAATTCTCATAACCGGGATATGATAAACTGCCAGACGGATTCTCTCTTTTTTAGATAAATGAAAGAAAATTTGCTTTTTCCGGCAGGATGGAATCCCCCTTAACAGAACGAAAATAACAGAAAGAAAATCTCTTTCTTTATTTGAAAAAGCCTGTGAAATAAGGGGATTTTCTGTCAATATAAAAGAATAAGCCGCCTCTGCTTCTTTCCAGAAAAAATCAAAATCAGTATTCCCGGATGTATCAATTTTCATATACAGCGAGGGTTTTATTCCATGAGCCTGACAGACCGGATCTATCAGGCTTTTGATTTCCTCCTGCGTATGCGGTATCTCTTTTTTCCTGATGTATTTTTGATCTTCCCATTGTCCCTTCCGAAAAAAACTGATAAAAATTCCGTCAGCACTGCTTTTAAAAATCAGCCCTGAACGTCCGGAAAAAAATTCTGCTGCCAGAGATGACTCAGAAATAAAAGACTCTATATGTCCTCCTTCCCTGTTTATTGCCTCTTTCCATCCTGTCAAAAATTCTGTTTCGCAGGCATAGGCCAGCAGTTCATAACCTTCGTCATTCTCTTCGAGGATTTCATAATCAAAAAGCATTTCTTTTTTAGTACGGAAAAGTCTTTCCTTTTCCCATTGAAAGGTATCATCCAGTTCTTCATGTGTCATAAAAGGAAACCGGATCCTTTTCATACGGTATCTTTCAATGGGAATAACAAAGCAGATATGCCGGATATCCATATGATGGGCCTGAAGAAAATCAATAAATCCGCCGGGCGGGTCTCCCTTGTCCGGCTTTACCGCTCCAGGTATCATCAGATAAGAAGATACCATGCCCGTACTCCTGCATTCTTTGATCTCCGCCGCCCACAGGTGAGATACGCCTGTAAAAAGGACGGTCCTCTTTTTTGAATATGGTAAATATTTCATTATGGCTCACTCTCCGCTTGATGAACTGTCACGAGAAATACGGATTCTTTCCTGACTGCTGAAAAAGAAAGTTTGACATATCTGGCTGTTCCCGACGTTTTTTCAATTCCTTTGGACAGAAGAATTCCTCCTTCATCTGAAGAAATATTCTCCCCTTGAGGAGGAAGAAAATAAATCTCGGCCTTTTGATTTTCATCAAGAGAAATTTCCCATTTTTTCTCTGCCGGAATTCCGTATTTCTTTAAAAAAGACAATCCCCATACGGCGCCGCCTTCTGCCGCATAGGAAGCCTGAATCCCCCTTCTGTAGGATTCTGTTTCTCTGCCTATACGGCTGACAGCGGCCGTCATAGAAATCCCTGCCACCGCCAGTACGCAGAGAAGAATAAGAACAGCCATCCCTATACTGCCTTTTTCCTTATGGATCATATTCTTCTCCTGTTTTAAAATAATCCGCATAAGAAAGAACGGAAGACCTGATTTCATAGTCATAAGCTCCCATCCACCAGGTAAACCGATATGAAAAAGAAATCAGTCCCTTGTCATAAATTGTAAAAAACGAAGGATCTCCGCTTCTGAAAGCACATATTTCATAATTTCCCTGGTCAGATTCTCCGGTAACGGGCTGTCTCTGCCCGTCAGAAAATTGAATTTTTAATTTTTCCCTGTCTATCAGAAATGCATGCCTTTTCATTTCCTGGTCACTTTTAAAAGAATAACTCCATGAATCTGAATAAATCATATGGGAGACAGATGACCTCTCAGCCTGATTTCTCATATTTTCAGTGATTACATGTCCTGCAAAAACCGCTTCGCCGGTACAGACTGTATGATATGAAATCTCTTTAATGAGGCGGTTCATATTCCAAAGTGCGGGAGACAGTAAAGCCGTCATCAAAACCGTAATAAATAATGCATAAAAAGCATCCAGTTCAAAAAATCCTCTTCTTTTCATGCTCTGTCCCCCGGCACAGCTGTTGCCCCCTGAATTTTGTATCCCATAGAATCAATTACAGCACAGTTTATTTTTTTAATGGGAATGTCCCTTATGAGACAATTCTCTTCTTTGATTTCTATGGTATAAGTCTCTCCGTTTAATATCATGCTTTTCATAATTTCAGGATCAGATTTTTTATATATACTTCTGTATTTTATTTTTTCCATCGTATCCTGAAAAATAAAAATCTGTCCGGCTCTGCGGCGTGTTTGTTCGGAAAAACGAAATGCTTCTGCCAAGGATGTCACAGCTGCCGTCATGATCAGGGAAACCGCCATAACTTCAAGAAATGCCTCAATTATCAAAAATCCTCTTTTACCGGATTTTTTCATAACGGACTCTTCCTGTTGCCGCCGCCATAATGATTTCATAAGCATGTTTCTCATCCTTGGTAAGAACCTGAAAACGAAAATCTTCACGGGATCCTCCTCTCCCATTTTTCTGAAATCCCATTTCTATAAAAGAAGGCTGAATCTTTAAAAAATAACTCAGTGTTCCCTTCGGACGGAGTCTTTTTGTTCCGCTTCTTGTGTAATATCGGATTTGTCCATGATCCATAAAACAGGTAAAGTACCGGTATGACGGCATGTCCCATGAATCTCCGTCATAGCTGTTGGCTGCTTCTATTTCAGCTTCTCTGACAGAAGACTGAAGTTCTATTGCGGCCATTTTCAAAATTATTTTTTGTGATGAATCCCATACTGCAGGAATACACAGCGCCGTGACAGAAATAAAAAGAACTGTGAAAAAAAGAATTTCCCACAATATAAATCCTTTTCTATAAGAAGATAGTTTCATATTCTCTCCAGATTTTTTCTCCATAAAGATATGCCATCCATGAATTTGCCGCCAGAAAAGGACCGAAGGGAAGAGAACTGTACAAAGATTTTTTCTTTATCATACATAAAAAGATTCCCCACAGACTGCCTGAGGCAAAAGAAAAAAACAAAAAAACGGCTGCCTCTTCCGGATTCATCCAGAGAGACAGCCCTGAAGCGAAGAAAATATCACCGCTTCCCATTTTTCCAGAACAGATGAAGTAAATTCCCGCCATAAAAATTAAAGCTCCTATACAGGAAATGAGATGAGTAACAAAATCTCTTCCTCCGGCTGCAGAAGATACAGCCCCCATTAAAAACAGCCACCAAAGACAAAAATCAGGAATAAAACCCGTATGACTGTCAATCTGTGCCGGAAAACAGGATGCAGAAAAAAGCAAAAGCATCCATAATTGCTGCTCCTGCTCCATAAAAATCAAAATCCAGGAAAACGATATGCCCCATATTAAAATCCATAGATCATTTTTCATGAGCATATCTTTCCATAAGAGAGGATATAAAGAAAATGGAAAAAATGAATTTTCTTTTTGGATTCTGCATGAAATAAACCCTGCTATACATCCCAGACACATTCCTATAAGAAGTCCTAAGAAATACAAGAGATACCTCCATATAAAAAAATAAAATTATAGTATATTTTCGAATTTTCATTTATCTCAATATAATAAAATCTATTTTTATTCTCTTCTATTTCTATATATTAATCAAAAACCAAAATAAAAGCAAGCAGTTAAAAAATAAACTGCCTGCTTTTATAAAAAACTCTGCGGAATTATAATTATTTTCCCATAGGGAGGAACATCGTCGGATCCACGGCTGTTCCATTGACTCTTACTTCATAATGGCAATGCGGCCCTGTGCTGTTGCCTGTGCTCCCCATCAGTGCAATGAGATCTCCCTGATCAACATGCTGTCCCACTCTCACAAGAACAGATGAATTATGTCCATAGCGTGTTACGATGCCTCCGCCGTGATTGACTTCCACCAGATATCCATAACCTGCTGTCCATCCGGCTTGTGTAACAGTACCTGCTGCCGTCACATGAATGGGCGTATTATAGTCATTGGCAATATCCACACCTTCATGATAGGTAGATCCGATACCGCCGCCCGGACTCGACCTCCATCCGAAAAGACTGGAAATTTTTCCTGTTGTGGGCCATATGGAAGGAACTGAACTATTTTGCGTCTGACTCTTTATGGTATGAAGAACATAGGAATTTTCCATCAGATCTGTCCGCAGTCCCACCATAACACGGATCTGATGATCCATTTTCTGATCGAGTTCCACCATTTTTTCCAATAAATCTTCAGGTGTCGATATATTTGTACCGCTGTCATCCTGATCTGCTTTATCGGGAACAGTGGAAGCACCGCCCTGTCCGTTGTCAGAATTCTTTTGCCCGTTCTGACCGCTCTGTACCATCTGTTTGATTTCATTATTCATTTTATCCACAGTATCAGATTTTTCAATGAGCTTGCCCATTTTATCTTCTGCAATTTTCAGCTGATTGCGGTACAGCTGATTTTCGGAAGATAAAGTAGACATAGAAGATACCGCATAAATAGCTGATCCGGCTGAAATGACACAGACTGCAGCGGCAGCCGCTACAGCTGATTTAAAGATCAAGAATTCTTTTTTCGAAAATGTAAAAGTAACATTTCCGTTTTCCTTATTCTCCTGATGCCTCATTTTTCACCTGTTCCTTCTTATCTTTTTTACCTGATGCTTCAGTAAAAAAGGGCAGCCCCTGAAAAAGACTTTCCTGTCCTTCTTTAGGAATCTTAATCTGTACTTTTCCTTTTCCTGAACGGGATGAGGATTCTTTTTTTTCAGCAGCCGCAATATTTTCCCTGCTCTGAAGCGCCAGATTAATGCTTTCCGCTTCTTCAGAAGAAAGCGCTTCTTTGCACTGGCCTCCGATAATCCGTTTGGAATAGATTCGTGAGTTCTCCCGTCCTACCAATGAGGAAAGGACAAAACCATTATTCATTCCATCCATGACAGTCAGTGAAAAACTCAGTTTATCTCCTGTGTCATCAAAAGCATCGTATTTAACAAGTCCTATTTTCTGAAAAGACTGATTTTGCGCCTGAAAAAGGATTTCCTGCTGCTGGATCATCTGCTCCGCAGCCTGCGTCATTTCCCGCAGTTCCTTAACTTCCACCGACAGTTTCCGTTCGACACTGATGCCGTCTTCTCCTGACATGTAATAATTATATTTTTTAAACAGACGGTTCAGTTTTGCACGAAGGGCAAAAGTCTGCATAAAAAGAAAAACCGATAAAACAGCAAAAATTGCCATTAATATATATAGAACCAGATTTGCGTTCATTTTTATTCATTCCTCTGTTTTTTCTATTATTCCATACGGTCGGAATTTTCTAAAAACCGGATCAGACGCTGAAATTCATCATCACCGGAAAAAGAGATTTCAATAATTCCATTTTTCTTTTTTGATCCCAATTTAATCCGTACCGGTGTTCCTATGGAAAGCTTCAGTTTTTCTTCAATGGACTGATAAAAAACTCTTTCTCCCCCGGGCTCTTCCTTTTTTTTCATGGCCTCACGGGGCGATGTCATCTGCTCTACCTGTCTTGCACTGAGCCCCTCTTCTGCAATCCGTTTTGCCAAATGAATCTGCTCTGCCGGATTTTTTAAAGCTAAAAGAGGCCTCGCCTGTCCTACAGAAATCTTTTTTTCACTGAGAAGTGTCTTTACTTCTTCAGGCAGCGCCAATATGCGGAGCATATTGGCTACATAGGAACGGCTTTTCCCCACCATTTCCGCTGCTTTTTCCTGTGTCAGCTGAAATTGATTCATCAGCTGTTCATAAGCAATTCCCTCTTCAACAGGATTTAAATCCTCACGCTGAAGATTTTCAACCAGGGCTATTTCCGCCGATTCACTGTCATTATACTCCCTGACAATAACAGGAATTTCTTCGAGTCCTGCCATTTTAGAAGCACGGAGTCTTCTTTCTCCTGCAATCAGTTCATATTCCTGACCTGTTTTGCGGATAATGACAGGCTGTACTACACCGTGTTTCTTGATGGATTCAGATAATTCTTCTAATGCTTTTTCATCGAAAAAAGCTCTCGGCTGATGCGGATTAGAATGAATAAGATGAACCGGAATGGAAGTGATTTCTGATTCTCCGGCCTCTTCCCCAAGAAGTGCTCCCAAACCCTTGCCGAGTTTATTCATTTTACGCACGTCTTACAACCTCCCGGCACAATTTTTTATAAGCTTCCGCTCCCTTTGACTTTGGATCATAAGTCACAACGGGTTCTCCAAAACTGGGTGACTCACTGATTTTCACACTCCTGGGAATCATTGTTCTGAAAACTTTTTCACCAAAATACTTCTTTACTTCTTCGGCTACCTGAAGAGAAAGATTAGTCCGTCCGTCAAACATGGTCAGAAGAACTCCTTCAAGATAGATTGAAGGATTCATTTTCTTCTGTACGCTTTTTATGGTTTTCATAAGCTGCACAACTCCTTCGAGAGCATAAAATTCAGCCTGAATAGGAACCAGAATAGAATCCGATGCCACCAGAGAATTTAATGTCATGAGCCCCAAAGAAGGCGGGCAGTCAATAATGATATATTCATAATTGTCCCGGATAGATGAAACCGCTTTTTTCATAATATATTCCCGGTCTGTCATGCCGACCAGTTCAATTTCAGCACCGGCCAAAGATGTTTTCGCCGGAAGAAGGTGAAGTTTTTTTATTTTTGTTTTGACAACCGCGGATGAAGGTTCTTCTCCGTTAATCAGCACCTCGTAAAGTGTGTTCTGAAGTTTTTCCTTTTCAAATCCCAGTCCTGTCGTTGTATTTCCCTGGGAATCACTGTCAATCAAAAGTGTTTTATGTCCGCTTAAAGCAAGACAGGATGCCAGATTAACAGCTGTCGTTGTTTTTCCGACGCCCCCTTTTTGATTAATAATTCCTATGACTTTTCCCATGGAAAAACTCCTCTCTCATCCGCCAATTATTCTTATTATATCATAAACAGGCTGAAAAATATGATCATATTCGCAGTGTTTTTCCTTTTATTATCTGCTCTTTAGGATTACTTATTCAAAAAGGAGAAGAGAAATGTTTCACGTGAAACATTTCTCTTCTCCTTTTTGAACATCAGATTACTTCTTTTTTTCAAGAGCTTCCTTCAAATCTTTAATTTCATTGATATTGACCATCTGTATAATTTTCTGAAACTGCTGCAGCTGCTGCTGTATTTCCGGTTTAAGATCAGGAAATTTGGGATCTATCTTTTTTAATGCCTGAAGCACAATTTCGGCAACTGTATACCGGCTGTACCATTTATGATCGGCAGGAACAATATACCAGGGAGCATAATCAGTAGAAGTATGTTCAATCATATCTTCATACAATTCCTGATACCGGTCCCAGTACTGTCTTTCATTAATGTCCGACATGGAGAATTTCCAATTTTTCTTTTTTACCAAAATTCTGTCAATCAGACGCCGGCGCTGTTCATCCTTGGATAAATGGAGAAATATCTTCAGAATCACAAAGCCATTCTCACTGAGATATTTTTCCCAGTCTCTGATTTCACGGAATCTTTTTTCCCAAATATCCTTATCAATCAGACTCTGGGGCATATTTTCCTGTTTGATCAGGTCATGGACCCGTGTGACAATAACATCCTCATAATGTGATCTGTTGAAAATACCGATTTCACCCCTGCGGGGAAGGGCTTTATTGATTCTCCACATATAATCATGGTCTTTTTCCTCGCTGCTGGGTTCTTTAAAACTTTTAACATGAACACCGGATGGATTTAAATGGGAAAAAACATGATTAACGGTTCCGTCTTTCCCAGCCGCATCCATGGCCTGGAGAACAATAAGCACACCATACGTATTCTCTGCAAATAATTTTTCCTGGAGTCCCTGCATTTCCTTGATATCTTTTGGAAAAAGTTCTTTTTTTACTTTTTCCTTATCCAGATCAGCATCACAGTCAGTCGTATATTTTTTTAAATCAACTTTCTGTCCTTCTTTGGCTTTATAACGGTCAAGATTCATAAGATCCCTTCTTTCCCCGCAAATCAATACTGATCATTTCTTTTTTTCAAAGAGAAGGCAGTATATCAGAAGAAACCGACAAAACAAAATATCCCTCACGGCACTCAGCCTGACTAATAACAAGATGACCGGCTAATATTTTTCCCATGGCGCTTCCCTTAGCTAAATCAGAATTCTCATCTAATCCGTTCATAGACACAGTCACTGTATTTCCATGAATCTCAATTTCCATCTGATCCCCTGTTTCTGCATGACCAAGCAGTTTCTGCGTCATAGCCAGAGAAATTCTTGAAAAAACAAAGGAAAGAACCTTTTTATCAGGAAGAGTTTTTTTATGAACTTCATAAGTCATTACAAGACGGCCCTTTTCATACTCGAAAGAAGACAGAACTCCCGACATCTCCACTCTTCCGACATCCGCCATTTTCATATGTACATCCAGTGAATCTTCATGAGAAGAAACAGCAATTCCCTTAATTTCCGAAGAACTGTAATCCTGATTCTGCAGAAAATCATTGACTGTCTGTTCAGGAATTGTAATTTTCCCCTGACTGATCTCCTGAATTGTCTCCTGATCCCAGGTTGCCTGCGCAATATTGGAAACAACTGCTATATTCTGCATTGAAAAAGGATAATCTATCATATTTAACAAGCCTTCATTTCTTTTGATTGGGAGATACGGAAAACTTCATATGATCTGGAGAAACACAGCGTTTTGTCAGTGTCACGGCAGAAATAGGCGAGATATATATCTGATCCCTGCATACAATATATGTTTTCTGCATCTGAGGATCAATCACCTTCCTTTTCATATTTTTATAACAGTCAAGAACATGACATTCTTTTCTTCTGCTGACTGATAAAATAGCAATTAAATCAGACATGCAGATCATATATCCATTTCCTATATGGAGAAACATAGGACCTCCTTGTTAAAATATACACCTTATTTTCGGGGAAAGAAAGAGCGCAGTGCTTCCGTTTCTTCTTCTGTAATTTCTTCTGTTTTTTTATGTATCAGCAATGAAAGAAGCTGCTTTTTCTCATCAGCCGTACACTGCCCCCTGAAAAGGTTTTGTCTATACCGGTGAACTAAATTTTCTTTTCCTTCTGCATATTCTCCATAAGTACAGGAAATTTGTTCATTTACCTGTTCCCACAGCAGATGGGGTTTTTTCTTTAGAATCACCATCACTGAATAAACAGTATTTCTCTTTTCTTTCATACGGCATAAAAAACATACTTTTTCTTCTTTAGGGCATAGGGAACCGCAGGATCTGCAGGGATGCCAGCCATTCTGTATCTCCGCTTTTCTTTTTCTGACTGTATCCATAATCAATTGTGCAATCTGTTCTTTCAAAAAAGAAGAAGCATGACTGTCAGCCCATGAAATAATTTTCCCTTTTTCCGAATCGCTCAACTGTATCTTTGAAAAATCAGGATTTTTATTTTTTTCAATGAAGAGTCTTTCTGAAGAATCTGATTGTTTATCTTTTTGAGGAATTCCCATACGGAAATGAATGTCTTCTATATCAGAAAAATCAGAATTTTCACGGATTCTCTGAAGAATCTCTTTTTTCATCATAAAAATTTCCTGCATCCATGATGAATTGGTAACCCCCACCAGAAGAATATGATTTTTTAAACCGCATATATAAGATTCTCTGGCCAAAACTGAACCCACAATATCTTTCCAGCTTTTTCGGAGTTTCATCATCTGAAACCCTCCGCTTTTTGAAAGATATCTGCCCATTATCTCAGGAAGAATATCCGATAAATTTTCTAAATTTCTCTGTTTTCGTTTCATAAACTCTCACCCATTGTTTCACGTGAAACATTATCAAGAGCAATGACCTGTGCATTTTGTAATAAATTTATGTTTTCAGACGAAGTAATCAGCGTCTGTACCTTTCCTGAAAGAAAATTAAAAAGTTTCTTTTTCCGTTCACTGTCCAATTCACTGCAGACATCATCCAAAAGAAGAACCGGATATTCTCTTGTTTCTTCCCGGATAAATTCCAATTCACTGAGTTTTAATGAAAGAATCGCCGTTCTCTGCTGTCCCTGGGATCCAAATCTTGCCAGATTTTTTTCATTAATTTCAAAAACGATATCATCTCTGTGAGGACCTACAGAAGTATGAAATAAACGCTGATCCTCCTTCCTTGCCTCGGCAAGCTTTCTGATATACCAGTCTTCATCTGTCATAATTTCTTTTCCATAAGGCTGTTCATAACGAAGAACCAGTTTTTCTCTGTTATTGGAAAGCATATTCTGCATTTTTTCCGCATATCTGTTCATCTGCCGGAGGGACTCCACCCTTTTTCTTACCAGATAGGCAGCACCGGAAGCGATCTGCATATCCCATGCATCCACATGAGCTTCCCGCCCGGAAAAATACGCATTTCTAAAAGCTGCATTTCTCTGCATAACAGCTCTGTTATAACGGGAAAGTTCCTCATAATAGCGGGGATTGACCTGTGAAATTTCTAAATCAAGAAAACGTCTTCTGTTCTGAGGCGGTCCTTTGATCAGCTGAAGCTCATCAGGAGAAAAAAGAACAGTCTGCATGATTCCCATAAGATCTTTTTTTCTTGTGGGAGTTTCATTGAAATAAATCTTTTTCCCATTTTCCCTTGAAATACGTATTCTTATAGTATGCAGCATGCCATTTTTTTCGAAATCAATGAAAACGGCCCCTTCGTCACAGTCAAACTGGATCAGATCATCGTCCTGCATGGTTCTGTAGGATTTTCCCACAGAACAAAAATGAACAGCTTCCAGAATATTTGTTTTTCCGATTCCGTTAGGGCCTGTAAAAAGATTGATATAGGGAGAAAGAGTAAAGATCCGGTCCTCATAATTCCGTATATGAAGAAGACGGATTTTTTTGATGTGCATGATTATTTATTTTCCCGCGCAATAATAAAATCTTCTCCCTGAAAATGAATTTGATCTCCGGGATAGACTTTTTTTCTTTTTTCTGTGCAGAGTACATGATTGATCCTGATGGCTTTTTTCTCAATGAAAAAAGCCATCTCTCCTCCGCTCTGAATCAAGCCTTCCTTTTTCAGAGCCTGATCAATCTGTATAAAATCAGTATGTATCAATATTTTTTTCATCAGTGTCCTCTCATGGGTGTAACTACATAAGAATAAGAAGGATCATTTTCCTGTTCAACCAGCATAGGACCATTTTTTAAAAGATGAAGAGTAATCGTATTACCCGCAGAATGTTTTAAAATATCTTCTATATAAAAACAGTTAAAAACAATTTCCACATCATCACCTGTCAGAGACGCAGGGACTGTTTCATTGATGGCGCCGACATCTTTATCTTCTACAGAAATATCCACTGCATCATCCTTAAAAGAAAAATTAATGGTGTTGTAGCTCACATCTCTTGAAAGAAGTGAGGCCCTTCCGATAGCTTCCGTAAAAAGACGTCTGTCAAGGACAACGGTGCTGTCAAAATGATCAGGAATGACACGGTGATAATCCGGATATTCTCCGCTGATCAAAGTGGAAATAAAATAAACACTGCCGAATGTAAATGCAATATGGCTTCTCGCCCATGATATTTCTACCGAAACCGGATCTTCTGAAGGAAGAAGGCGTGTTACATCGCTCATGATTCCTGACGGAACAATCATTCTGCCGTTAGCTGACGCTTCTTTTTCCAGAGTAAAATCTTTGGCAGCTAAACGGTGTGTATTGGTAGCAGCCATTGAAAAACGGGTTTTTTCCACTTCAAAAAGAATGCCTGTAAAAAATGGCTTCTGTTTATCTGTAGAAGCTGCAAATTGTGTAAGAGCTGTCATATCTTTCAGTGTCTGGCTGTCAATAAAAAAATGGTTTTGATGATCCATCTCCTGCAGCATAGGAAAATCATCGATATTTTTGGTCAGAAATTTATTGATGGTTTTTCCGCATGTGATCTGAACTGTATTTTCATTTTTCTTTTGCTCAATAGTGACAATTCCTTCAGGGAGACGTTTAATCATTTCTGGTAAAAAGTGTGAGAGAATAACAACTGATCCCTCTTCTTCGATTTTTCCTTCACAGATGGTTTTAATTCCTATTGAATAGTCGTTTGCCTGAAATTCAATCTGTCCGTTTAAAGCACTGATGTAAATTCCGTTGTTCGTGTTTGATGTAATTTTATTCTGTGCAGCTCTCTGTACTGTGTCCAATGCTTTGCTCAGGTTTTGTTTCTCAAAAGTGATTTTCATGATATCTCCCCTAAACTATGATGAAATGATGGTAGTGATAGTAGAAGAAGTAGAAGTAGGGCCTGTGGATAAGTGGATAACTCTGTGAAAATACAGCGTGCGTATCGAATTTGTGCTGTTGATAAATCTGTGCATAAGTGAAATCAGTTATCCACAGATTTCACTTATTTTTCCAAAAGGCTGTTTTCCACAGGCTATAACCAGTTAATTCCCCCAATTTTCCACTGACTTTTTGATCTCTTCTATAATTCTGCGGAGATTGGGATCCTTTTTCATAGAGTCTTCCACTTTTTCGCAGGCGTAAATAATAGTTGTGTGATCTTTTTTATGAAAATATTCTGCCAGCGTCGGATACGATTCATCCAGTTCCTTACGGCATAAATACATAGCAATCTGTCTTGGAATTACGATATTTTTAGGACGGCTTTTGCCGATGAGCTTGTCTTTTTTTACAGAGAAATAGCGGCAGACCTCATCAAGAATATCATCTACCGTGATTTCATGATTTTCATCATCGCTGATCTGGTCACGGAGGGCATCCTTTGCGAATTCCAGTGTAACCGGAGTCTGTTTGATCTTTGAAAACGAAAAAACTTTATTGAAGGCCCCTTCCAGCTCCCGGATATTTGTGTTGATATGAAAAGAGATATATTTAATGACATCATCGGGGAGGTTGAAATTTTCTTTTTCTGCTTTTTTCTGGAGAATGGCACAGCAGATTTCAAAATCCGGTTTTGTGATCGGAACAACCAGGCCGGAACCAAAACGGGACCGCAGACGGTCTTCGAGTTCTTCTATATCATTCGGCGTCCGGTCACTGGTCATAATAATATGTTTCTTATTATTAAAAAGATCATTAAAAGTATGAAATATTTCCAGCTTGGTCGCATCTTTGCTTCCGATTCCGAAGAACTGCACATCATCGATGAGAAGATAATCTACAGTGCGGTACCGTTTTCTGAAACGGTCAGTGGTTCTGTCACGGATAGCTGTAATCAGATCATTGGTAAATGTTTCACTGGTGACAAAACGCACATTCATCGAAGGAAAATGGTTGTTTACATAATTGTTTATAGCATGAAGAAGATGTGTTTTTCCCAGTCCTGACGGACCGTAGATAAAAAGAGGATTGGGTCCTGTTGCAGGATTTTTGGCGGTTGCAAGAGCGGATTCATAAGCCAGCTGGTTGCAGTTGCCGTAAACAAAATTTTCAAAAGTAAATTCATTATCCATGGAATTTACTTTATTTTCTGTGGAAAGAGAAATTTTTTCTTCCGGCATGGGAGAAAAAAGAGTTTCCTGCTGTCTTTCAATTATGGTTTGAATATCAGGAAGTTTGACTTCTTCCGGCTTCTTTGGTTTTAAATTACTGAAATCGGGCGGATTGGGGGGCGTCTGGATATCCGGTTCTGCGGGAGATTCAGACGGGGATTCCGGCATTGTTTCCTGGGCAGGCAAAAAAGAATTGTCCTGAAGAATTTGTACGGATATATGAATAGGATGTCCGATCTTTTTGGCAGTAATTTCATTCAGTTCTTTCCAGTAGATTTTTTTAAGCCACATAATCAGATAGGGTTTTGTGACGGCAATAATCATATGATCCTCTGAAAAGGATACGGGAATGATCTGGGTGGAAAACATGGTAAAAAGCTGGGGGTCCTTTTCTTTGATCTGGTTGAGGACACAGTCCCAAATAGTAAAAATATCCATGAAAAGCCTTTCTTTGTTGTGGATAACTTGCAATTTTTGTGGATAACTTAATATATAAAAATCCTTTTTTGTGTCAGTAATATTCGATATAAAAAGGGTATTTTGGTCAAATCAGTCTGTGGATAACTATTTTTATTTTAGCAGAAAAGCACCTAAAAGTATACGCGGTAAAAAAACAGAAATACGATTTTTTCTTGTTTAAAAAGTGCTTTTTTCTTTCGAGGGAATTTGATTGAATTTTTGATATTTTCCTATACAATGAAGGGAAGAAAAGAGATGAATATCATGAACTCTCTGTGTATAAAAAAAGTTATGCTGGCATTTATGCTCGGATTTCCGGTGCTGTATTCCCAGGCGGAAGAACCGGCGGTAATGCCTGTCCTCCCTGATACGATAGCCGCACCTCATACTGTGAAGTCAGAAGGAACGGTGCAGGTGGCTTTCAGTCCGCGCGGAGGCGGACAGGATATCATTAATAATGCACTTCATGAAGCAGACCGTTCTATTATGGTGCAGGCGTATCTTTTCAGTAATAAAAGTATTGCCGCACAGCTGGAGGCAGCTTCTCAGAGAGGTGTTTCCGTGCAGGTCATTTTAGACAGCAGCCAGGAAAAAAAGACGAATCATCTGGTGGAAAAACTGATCAGTGAAGGGATTCAGGTCAGGGTGGATCATGATTTTCATGTGGCTCATAATAAGATTATGATTGTTGACAGGAAAACAGTGGTAACGGGAAGCTTTAATTATACCTATGCTTCTGAAAACAGGAATGCGGAAAATGTTCTTGTCATCCGGGGCAATCAGAAATTGGCCAATCTTTATGTAGATAATTGGGAATGGTGCTGGAATCATTCTCAGCGCTGGAATCCGCAGTGACAGAAAATCAAAAAGGTCCTTTTCCTTTAAACGCAGGAAAGGGGCCTTTTTTTATTTTTGGAGTATACTTTTATTTCCATCGGCATAAAATGCCTTAAAAAGCCTTTTGCACCTTCTTTAAATAAAGAAATTAGAGAACCTCCGGATTCCATGTTCAAGAAAATTACACGGATTCTTACGGGGCGGTTTTCTGGATAATATTAAACTATAGGCACAAAAATAGGCACATATCAAAAATAACGGTCTTCCCAGGAACCTGAGAAGACCGATCGTTACTTGGTGCGCCCAAGGTGATTCGAACACCCGACACACGGTTTAGGAAACCGCTGCTCTATCCAGCTGAGCTATGGACGCCTGACAATTCATTATATCATATTGTTTTTTCTAGAAAAAGACCTTAATCAGAATCAGCAGAATAACAAGAAGACAGAAAAATGCAGTGTAGGAAAAATGATTTTTCTTTTTTGGTATATGCCTGCCCCGGAGAGGCGCTGCCTGTTTTTCCATATCTCTGACAGAAACTTCCGTGACGGCTGTTTTGTGGGAATGGGAAGAAGCAGATGAAGGACGGAAAGGTTCCCCTGGAATAAAGGAAGGGAGACGGAGAACAGGGGGAACAGGGGGAGCAGATGATTTGGCAGGAGGCCGGTGTTCCTGGTGATGTTCTTTTTCTCTGTCTCCGTCAGCAGAAACATAATGATAGGCTGTCGCTGTACTGTCCGGCGTATTTTTATCTTTTATGTAATAAAGTCTGTTAAAATCCTGTCCGTGAAGACGGTCAATCAGAATATCGCCCATAATCTGCGGTGAAAAATAGGAAAAAGGAAGACGGGGAGCTGTCCGTGCAATAGAAGAGAGAAAAAAGGATTTTACGGCGCGGCCGCTCATTTCTCCATCTTCACAAAGATGCTTCATCAAAATAATAATTCCTTTTTGCGTGGGGAAAAGATTCTCATAGCGGCATACCCTGTTATGATTTTCCATACCGCTCATGTCCATGAAAAAAACAAGGAATAAATAGGAAAGCGCTTCTTTTTCCCTTTGGATTTTCAGCAGAAAATTAGCCATGGTGAAATAGAGATTTCTCAGTTTTGTCCATTCGCCCGCCATGGAAAAAATGGATGCTTTTTTTTGGAAAACACGGCAGAGAATGTCATTGGCGGAAAAAGGAACGCCTTTGAGCGACAGGGCATGCTGTGATTCGCCGATTTCTCCCTCTGTCAGTCCGTAATTGCCCCGGACGTTCATGACATAAGCCATGTTCCGGGATATTTCTTTCTGTCCGTCTCCTGTTACCACAAATAATTTGGGAACAGCATGGGCATATTCATTTTCCGGGATTTTTTCAATAATTCTTCTGACCAGTTCCACATGGGATCCCTGGGAATCCTGCTTATATTTAAGAAGAAAGTCAGAGAGTGCTTTGTCAGGGAGCATGTTTAATGTTTCCTGGGGACGGCTGTGACGGATCCAGCCCTCTTCACACAGATCCTGAATCCGGCTGTTTGCATCGCTGCCGTATACATCAAATTGAAAGTTCGGCACTCGGTTGTGCACAGGCTTTCCATTGAAAAAGTCCAGAAGAAGAACATCCCGAATTGATAAACTCATAGAAACTCCTCTTTCAATGTAAAAATATCCAGTATCAGTATAATCTGAAAAGAGGCACTTGAAAAGGGAGCAAAGGGAAAGACTACATAAATCCTGAAGAGGTCATATCCAAAACAGGCATAATGATAGAAAAAACAAAAAATCCGATTAGGCATCCGGTAATAAGAATCATGACAGGCTCCGCCATGACTTTGCACCGGTTCAGTGTGTCTTCTGTTTTTTCTTCCATGATCAGGGCGCACTGAGTAAGAAAGAAGGGAAGCTGACCGCTTTCACTTCCCAGAGCGGTCATCCTTTCCAAAAAGAAGTCATGAATATTTGAGTTTTTTATGCTTTCTGAAAGATCCTGTCCTGAGTTTATATTTTTTCGGATTTGGGAAATACTCTGTTTTAAATAACGGTTGGGAAGAAAATTTTCCATATCTCTGAGAGAATCAGAAACGGGTTTCCCGCTTTCGAGAAATGAAGAAAGCATCCGGCAGAACTGGATGGACAGAATCCGCCGGCATAGAGGAATAGAAAACAAAAAGCGGTCCCTGTTCTTTTTTCCTAATTCGGTCATGAAAAAAGCGGCGGCCGCTCCGGCGGAGGCAGAAGAGAGAAAAATGATGTGCAGTCCGTGGGTCCCTGTAAAAACGCCTGCAGCCAGAAGAATGCGGGTGGCATAAGGCAGGGGAATGCGGAGGGACTGAAAAAGGGTTTCAAAAGCCGGCAGAATCAGGAGGGAGGCAATGATCATCATCAGGAGAAGAAACAGAAGCAAAAAAGAAGGATAAGCCAGAGAAGAAAAGATTTTTTTTCGAAACTGGTTTTCCTTTTCATAATAGTCAGAAAGGAGCAGGAGCTGCTCTGACAGGGTTCCGCTGGTTTCTCCCGTATGAATCATAACCGTGAAAAGAGAAGGAAAAGATCCGCATTTTTCAAGGCTTTCAGTGAGGGATTCTCCGCTCTGGATATTTTTTTGAAGGGACAGAAGAAGATGTCTGTCTTTTTGTTTCATATGATGGGCCATGAGGGAAAGTGTTTCTGTTAAAGGAATTCCTGCCGTTATGAGAGACGACCACTGCCGGCAGAAAAGAGCATATTTTCCGGGACCGGACAGAAACGTTTTTTTAGAGAAGCTTTTTTTCTCAGTCAGAGATATCAGAGAAAGATTTTGTCCGTGCAGTTCCTGTACGGCAGATTTTTGGTCAATGGAAAAAAGAGTGCCCATTTTTACTGTACGGTCCGGTGTAAATGCTTTATATAAAAATTCTCTCATTACAGGTCTCCTTCCGGTCCTGGACAAATACAGTTTTTACAGACCGGCCGGCAGTTCGGCCTTTCTCTTCAGTTCTTCCTGCTCACGGGATGACAGGTTGAAGGTACGGACGGCTTCTTCCGCAGATACTGCAAATGTTTTCATATTTTTCCCGTTCATTTCCATATAAGCGGGAATCTGCTCATATTTTTTTTCACGGATCAGACGGGATACAGCGGTGTTGTTCGTCAGAATCTCCCGGAGAAGAAGACGTTTTTTTCCTATATTGATGAGACGCTGTGAAACAGAAGAACGGAGTATGGAAGACAGCAGATTTCCGGCAGAGCCTTCCCGCTCTTTAGGCAGGGCCTGGATGATCCGCTCTGCTGTTTCAGCGGCCCGCTGGGTATGCATGGTGGCCAGTACGAGATGGCCTGTCTCCGCCGCTGTTAAAGCGGCTTCGATGGAAGAAGCATCCCGCAGTTCTCCGATGACAAGCACGTCAGGATCTTCCCGGAGGGAGGCTCTTACGCCGGAGGCAAAATCAGGAACATCTATTCCGATTTCCCGTTGGTGAATCAGTGATTTTCTGTCACTGAACAGATATTCCACAGGATCCTCCAGGGTTATGATATGACAGGATCGGCTGCTATTGATTTCTTCTATGATCCGTGCAAGGGATGTTGTTTTTCCTGATCCGCAGGGGCCTGTAATAAGGACAAGACCGGAGGAGAGGCGGGCTGTTTTTTGTATCCAGGGATAATCAGGATCTTCTTCAGGGAAGGTTTTTCCGGGGAGAATGCGGACGGCCGCCGACAGGGCATTCCCTGACCGGTATATATGAAGACGGCATCGTACAGAACCTGATGAAAAAGCGGTGTCACAGGAGCCGGTACGGATCAGGCATGTTTGTTTTTCTTTGGAGAGAAAAGGCTGAAGAAAGAAAGCAAGATCTTCTCCGGACGGAATCCATCCGCCGGGCATGAGGAGTCCTTCTGACCGTATCAAGGCGGGTTTTCCTGCCGTCATATGGATATCGGTGATATTTTTTTTTACAAATAGAGGAAAATCAAGAGTCATCATAAGGCGGCCTCTTCTGCAGAAGAACTGATCAGCGGCAGTGCATCTTCCATGGAAATAATTCCCTGCTCCATTTTTTTTACGGCGGTTTGATACAGCGGCATTTCTCCCTGTTCTTTCATGGCATGCAGCAGTTCCTGTTCTGATGCATGGGAGCGGAGCTGTGTTTTTATCCGCTCGGTGATTTCCAAAACTTCAAAAATTCCTGTCCGGCCTGTATAGCCCTGATGGGCGCATAGTTCACATTGTTCATATTTTCCTGGCTGAAAAAGACATCTGTCAGCTCCGTCGGGGTAAAGGCGTTTTTTCTCAGACTCCCAAAAAGGAGACAGGCAGGACGTTCTGCACCGGCTGCATAAAACACGGATAAGACGCTGTGAGATAATGAGAGAAAGAGCCGGAGCCAGGAGATAATCAGGCACACCCAGGTCCAGAAGGCGCAGAGGGGTCTGGGCGGCTGTCCCCGTATGCAGTGTGGAAAGTACCAGATGTCCCGTGAGAGAAGCCTGTACAGCCAGTTCAGCGGTTTCCCGGTCACGGATTTCCCCGATCATAATAATATCCGGGTCCTGCCGGACAATGGCACGGAGGCAGGAGGAAAAAGTAAAACCGCCCTTTTCATTGACGGGAACCTGGCTGATTCCGTCAATTTTATATTCCACAGGATCTTCCAGTGTAATAATGCGTGACTGCTCACTGCGCAGAATGCGCAGAAAAGTATATAAAGTGGAGGATTTCCCCGAGCCTGTGGGTCCGGTGATCAGGATGAGGCCGCTTTTTTGGCGGAGTCTGCGGAGGATAATCTGCCTCTGGCGGAGGGTCAGGCCCAGTTCCTGTTTCTCAATGAAAGGAACATGGCTTCTGAGAATTCGGACGGCAATGGATTCTCCGTACAAAACGGGAAGTGTGGACATCCGCAGCTCACAGTCCTGCCCCTCTAGGGAGACAGTGCAGCTGCCGTCCTGGGGGATCCTTTTTTCTGAAATATCCATACGTCCCATGACCTTGCAGCGTATGGCAAGAGAAGAGGAAAGTCCGGACGGGAGATGAAAACGGATCCTCAGCAGGCCCTGAATCCGGAAACGTATGCACAGATCTTTTCTTCCGGGCTCAATATGAACATCGCTTGCATTTTCTCTGACAGCTGTCTCCAGTATCTGATCAAGGAGCTCTGAAGCTGAGACATTGGAATGATATTCCATAGAATTATCCTTTGCTTTTCATTTATAATCATTATACATCATAAAGATGAAAATGAAATAATATATTTTATTTATGAGAATATTTATTACGAAAAAATTCTTTAAATAAAATAATAAAAAGACATATTCAGAATCATACCTCGATAAATGCCTGAATATATAGAAAATGATGGATTTAAAATATAAATTCAAAAAGTATAGAGCCGGAAAAAAAGAGAAATTGAAATCTTTTTTCTTCCTATAGGCAGTTTCTGTCTTTCTCCGGACAGCGAAATTTGATATAATCGAGACGTACAAAGTATGGAATTGTTTTTTTTACATAAAAGGGAGATGCAGCATTTATGAAAATGAGTGATCAGTTATTAAAGGCCATGAACGATCAGGCCAATATGGAATTTGCCTCAGCCTATCTTTATCTGGGCATGTGCTACAACATGGAAGAAGCCAATTTAAAGGGAACGGCCCACTGGCTCCGCAAGCAGTATGAAGAAGAACTGACCCATGCTTATAAAATTCTTGATTTTATTGAAGACAGAGACGGAAAAGTGGAACTTCCGGCGATTCCGGCATACACACTCCATTTCGACTGTCCTTTTGAAGTATCCAAGACTGTTCTGGCTCATGAACAGAAGGTAACGGCGTCCATCCGCCATCTGTTTGGCCTGGCCCGTGAAGAAAAAGATTATGAAGCGGAAATTTTCCTCCAGTGGTATGTCAATGAACAGATCGAAGAAGAAGTAAACAGCCGTGATCTGGTAGATAAATTCGGGATTGCCAAGGACTGCAAGGGTGCTGTTATGATGCTCGACGCGGAACTGGCGAAGAGATAAAAAGCACAGGATAAAAAGCATCCTCCGGAATCATATCTGATTTCAGGGGATGCTTTTTATTGAATAAAACATAAACCGGATTCTTACAGCATATCTTTTTTCCAGAGAAGATAGGCCACTACAGCGGTAATCAGAAGTCCGAAAATAATCAGGTCAATGAATCCCATTGGCGATTCGGCCATGGGAACAGGCACATTGACGCCGAACAGACTATATATCAGGGTGGGTACCGCCAGCAGAATGGTCATGGATGTGAGAAATTTCATAATGGAACTCAGACGGTTTGAAATAATGGAGGAAAAAGAATCCATCATGGAAATTAAAATATTGGAATAAATTTCCACCATTTCCAGAGCCTGCTTATTTTCAATGATGACGTCTTCCAGCAGATCCTCATCTTCTTCATACATTTTCAGCAGCGATGGAAGCTGACTGGTACGGAGCCTCATGAGACGCTCCATCACATTTTCATTGGAGTGAAGGGCAAAATTAAAGTAGGTCAGTGATTTCTGCAGCTCTAAAAGGCGGAAGAGCTCAGCATTTTCCATAGATTTTCTGACCTGGTTTTCGATGGCATCGGTTTGTTTGTAAATCTGCTGCAGGAAGTACAGGAAGGAAGAAGAAGCACCGCTGAGAATCTGAAAGAGGAATCTTGTTTTCTTGTAAGTCTGGAAAGAAGCAACTCCGTTTTTCAGAAATTTTGCCACAACGGCATTGGGTTCCAGACACACGGTAATGAAAAAATTACGCGTCAAAAAAATACCCAGAGGCAGCGCGTCATAAGAATCCTTTTCCAACACCACAGGGGTATTTACAACTACGAAAATATAAGTGTCTTCCAGCTCTACGTGGGACCGTTCTTCCCGGTCCAGAGCTGTCTGAAGAACATCTACGGGAAGAGCGGAGATTTTGCTGAGAAGATTCAGTTCTTCCATGGTGGGGGCTGAACAGTTAATCCATGATCCTTTTTCTGCCGTTTCAGGCGGAATTTCTTGAAGTACATGATTTTCATCATGTTTGTAGGCTTTAAGCAATAGATTCTCCCTCCTCTCTCATGCTTCTCTTACTATAGTGATTCGGGTTCCGTCTGTCAATAGAACGGCCCTGCAGCGGATTTCCGGCTCTTTTCATGTAGTATAATAAAAGCAGCAGGGTCATGATAAGCCAGTGATTTTATTATAAGAGGTGATAATGATGGAACGGTTTACATTTTGGAATCCGGTTCGGATTGACTTCGGGAAAGGGGCAGCATCGCATCTTCCCGGCCTGCTGGCACCCTTTGGCAGGAAAGTGCTTTTGGTTTACGGCGGGGGAAGTATCAAAAAGAACGGCATTTACAGCGAGGTTACAGAACAGCTGAAAAAAGCCGGGTGTTCTGTATGGGAACTGCCGGGAATCATGGCTAATCCCAGAACAACTAAGGTACTTGAAGGGATTGACATCTGCCGCAGAGAAGGAATTGATTTTCTTCTGGCCGTGGGAGGCGGATCCGTGATTGACTGCGTCAAGGCCATTGCGTCCGCGGTGCCTCTGGAGGATCCCCGTGATTTTTGGGACCGCCTGTATATAAAAAAAGAAAAGATTACATCAGCCCTTCCTTTCGGGACTGTGCTGACAATGGCAGCTACGGGCAGTGAAATGGACTGCGGCGGCGTGATTACAAACTGGGAAGAGCACCGCAAGGAATCTTACGGCAATCCCCTTCTGTACCCTAAATTTTCTGTATGTGACCCTGTTTATACCTATACCGTGCCGAAAAATCAGGTGATCTTCGGCAGTGTGGATATGCTGTCCCATACAATGGAGGCGTATTTTTCAAAGCCTGATACCCCCAATGTAAGTGATGATATAGCCGAGACACTCATGCGGGGCATTATCAGCAATCTGGAAGCGGCGCTGCAGGATCTTCATGATTACACAGCCCGGTCCAATCTGATGTGGCTCAGCACACTGGCCATTAACGGATTGATTGCATGCGGTAAAAAAGAAGACTGGCAGACGCATCAGATTGAACATGCCCTGTCTGCATTTTATGATATTCCCCACGGGGCCGGCCTGGCGATTGTGCAGCCTCATTACTACCGGTATATTTATCATGAGGCTCCGGAGAAATTTGCCCGCTGGGCCCGTTCTGTATGGCATATAGACGGAAAAGGCATGACAGAGAATGAACTGGCTCTGGCCGGCATTGATGCTCTGCAGTCATGGCTGAAGAAAATCGGGGCCCCCACGACACTGAAAGAGGTTGATATTCCGGCAGAAATGGCGGACCGTATTGCGCCGACGGTCAACCTGCTGGGAATTGGCTATGGAAAAGTCAGCACAGAAGATATCAGAAAAATAATTTTGTCCTGTAATGAAGAATAAAAAAGCAGCCTTTATAAAGAAAACCCCGCGCCATGAAAATGGCCGGGGTTTTTGTCTGTCCGCAGAGAGTTATAAATTCCGGTTATAAAATTTTTCCATCGGTTCGTGAATCTGTGAAGTGAAATGAATGGTATGGCGGCCGCTGAGGATTTCCAGGGCATAGGCGGCGGCTGTCACAGCCCCGGCCCTGAGCCCTTCCTCGGCGAGATCAAATCGGTCCGTATGATGGGGCGCGCCGCTGCCTACCTCAGGATCCATAATTCCCGTGAATGCCAGAATGCCCGGATAAAGCTGAAGCATCAGTGAAAATGTTTCCGAAGCCATCCATGGATCGGCACTGCAGAGAGCCTCCTCTCCCAACTGCTCTTTGACGGCTTTCCGGCCGATCATGACACAGTCATGGTTATTCCGGACTTCATAAATGGGATCGCGGTCACGGAGAAATTCACAGGTACATTCATTCAGTGCAGATACAGAAGAGACAATTTCCCTGAATTTGTCATGGAGAGGGATGCCTGATTTCTGGGTGTTCAGAGTGCGGCAGTTGCCGGAAAAAGTCAGCTCATCGGGCACAACGTTGAATTTCTGCCCGGCTGACACACATGTGATGGCAAATGTGACTACGTCGGCGGGATCTGTATATTTCATACGCAGCTTCTTGCATTCATCGTAAATCCCCGCAAAGGCGTCAAGAGGATTCCTGGCCATGTCGGGACGGGAAGCATGGCCTCCCCGGCCCCGGAGACGGACAACAAAACCAAAGCCCCCGGCCATGGCAGGGCCGTCGATAATGCACATCTTTCCGGCGGGCACATCCCAGCGCACATGGGTTGCATAGACCGCATCAATTTTCAGGCCGCTTTTTTCCACCAGATAGGGAAGGAAAAAACGGATATTTCCGGTCAGCTCCTCGCCACGCTCAAACATGAGGACAACCTTACCGGAAAACTGATCTTTTAATTCATTGAGCACTTTGGCGGCGCAGAGGAGCATGGACATGTGCCCGTCATGGCCGCAGGCGTGCATAACGCCCTTGACGGAAGAAACGGCGATTTTTTTCTTTGTCAGGTTCATCGGATTTTCTTCAATGGGGAGCGCATCCAGATCAGACCGCAGGAGAACCGTTTTCCCGGGTTTTCCCGAATCAACGACGGCAAGAATTCCTGATTTCGGGATCTCCTGGTAAGGAATTCCCATATTTTCCAGTTGTTTTTCCACAAAGGCCATGGTTCCAAATTCATGATCGGATAATTCCGGATGCTCATGAAAATGACGGCGCCAGGCAACCATCTGGCCAAAGTTTTGGTTAATTAATTCTTTTAAGTCAATCATTGTACAGCCTCTTTTCCACAGGGCGGGAACTTTCCCGGATTTCGGAGTGTGTCCTGTATTCTGTCGTGCGCAGTATGGATATTCCAGTTACTTATGGTCTAACGTTATACCCCTCAAAGCCAGTTGGCAAGATTATATGCATAATAATGAATTATAAAAAAGAATTATTCATTTTGTCTGCAAATAAAAAAACGGCTTCTCTGAAGATGGCCTCTGTCAGTCAGTCTGATTGACGGAGATGCCATAAATAGAGGCCGTTTTTTTATTCAGTCATTGCGGAGAACCCGTTTTAAAATTTTTCCCGTCGGATTCTTGGGCAGGGCATCCATGGGTATGAAGCGGCGGGGGATTTTGTAGGCCGCCAGATTCTTCATAAGATAACGGCGGATTTTGTCTTCATTAAAATCAAAGCCGTCCTTCATCACGACATAGGCCCATATAGCCTGGCCGCGGAGGGGATCAGGATGGCCAATGACAGCGCATTCGCTGATTTCATTCATTTCATAGAGACAGCTTTCCACTTCGCCGGGATAAATATTTTCCCCGTTCATGATGATCAGGTCTTTGACACGGTCTACGATATAAATATAGTTTTCATCGTCCAGATAAGCCAGATCACCGGTCCGGAGCCATCCGCCGGCGGACAGTACATTTTCCGTTTCTTCCGGTTTGTGCCAGTATCCTTTCATGACATTTACGCCTTTGACATACAGCTCTCCCACGACGCCAGGCTCACATACTGTATGATCTTCAGAGAGGACTTTAACCTGAATTCCGGGAAGAGCAGGGCCTACTGACAGATATTTGATATGACGGGGAGGCAGTACGGATACAACGGGAGAGGCCTCTGTCAGGCCGTAGCCCTCAAGCACGGGTCTGTGATACCGTTCAATGAAAGCCTGTGCTACAGGCTGGGGAAGGCAGGCTCCGCCTGAAACGAAAAACCGGACGGAATTCATATTGGCCGGATCTCCCCGGCGGGCCAGAAGATGATACATGGGAGGAACCATAAATGCCACAGTGACATGATAACGGATAATGGCATTTACAATTTCCGTGGGACTCTTTGTCCGAAGGACAGTAATGGAACATCCTCTGGAAATCGGATTCATAATGCTGGTAGTCCACCCATAGCAGTGGAACATGGGAAGAATGCAGAGAATATTGTCCTCTTCCGTCTGAGGAAGAACGGCATTAAACTGGTCAGCATTGCCGGTGAGATTGCGGTGGGTCAGCATGGCGCCTTTCGGACTGCCTGTGGTTCCTGATGTATATACAAAAGAACATACATCATCTTCTGTGAGGTCATCGGGGAACGGAGAGGCTTCCGGATCGGACGCGGTGCGTGCCCGCTGGTCCAGCTGCTGTATGGACATGAGCTCTGCCGGCGACTCCAGGGGTACGTCGGCAATAAGCAGGCGGATGCCGGCATCAGACACGATGAAGGAAACTTCTTTTGAAACCAGATAGTTGTTGATAGGGACGATGACAGCGCCGAGGCTGACGACAGCCATATATACGTAGATAAACTCAGCTCTGTTGGCAGAATAAAGTCCTACACGGTCTCCCTTTTTGACACCCTTGGCAGCCAGAGTATTCCGGTACAGATGTACGGATTCACGCAGATCTCCATAGGTTGTATTGGCTTCACCCAGAAACAGAGGATGGGAAGGATCTGTGGATTGATAGATTTGATGGACAAATATGATGATTCACCGTCCTTATTAAAAAAAACATACCATTTTATTGTAACAGAAGGGGAGGCATGATTCAATCAGACGGAGTAGAGTGCAGACCGGAAGGGATCCGGGAAAACCTTCTATTGAAAAAATCCACAGGATACTCACGTTTATTCACAATTTTCTGTGGATAAGTCGGTATTTCTGTGGATAAGTTCGTTTATTCAGAGGATATTTTGTGGATGATTCATGACAGACTGACTTTTTCGGGGGGATTTTCTTCTTTTGGAAGGAAAGGAAGATCTTTTTCGTATTCAGCGGAAACACCGGTAAGACGGGAAATCGTCAAATTCATGAAAGAACGCATGGCGCCTGTAATGAATTTGTTTTTATGATACAGAAGCTGTGTCCATATCCCGATGGATGAGGTGTCATAATCCAGAATAGACAGGGTTCCGTCGTGAAAAGCATCATGGCAGATATAAGCAGGAAGAAAAGCGATGCCGTCATTTTTTCGGATCAGCTGAAGAATGACATCCGGATTTCCTATGCTCAGACAGGAAGAAAGGGAATATCCTTTCTCCGACATATGCCTTTCCAGGGCTAAACCGTAACCGGAGTCGCTTTCCGTCTGAAGAAAATCCGCGCAGAGAATATCCTTCAGCGTCAGATAACGCACGGATGCGAGGGAATGCTCGGGAGAAGCAACAAAATAAATAGGTTCCCGTTTTTCCCACGCAGGGATCAGATAAGGAGCACGTACCCGTTCACTGCAGACAAAAATAAAATCCACTTTATTATGGGCCAGCCGGTCAATCAGCTCTGACACAGTGGCAGTCTGCACGATCAGAGATGATTTGGGGTTCTGCATGTGGTATTCATGAATGAGATCGGGCATGTAATGATTCTGCAGTGATTCTGTAAGGCCGATCCGGAGCGGTTCGCGGATATCTGTATCGGTTTCTCCGATGTGGGAGGCCTCGGCAGCCGCATTGACGATGACAGCGGCAATTTTTTTCAGCTCTTCACCTTTTTCAGTGATCAGTACGGTTTTTCCGATTCTGTCAAACAGGCGGACGCCCAATTCTTCTTCCAGCTGCTTGATCTGCATGGTGACTGTGGACTGTGCATAGCCAAGATAAGCAGCGGTTCGGGAAAAGCTTTTTTCCTCCGTAGCCCGCAGGAATGTGATTAAATTACGAATTTCCATAGTTCCCTCCGACCTATTAAAAAAACGCCGGCAGAAGAAACCTCTTCTGCCGGCATCATTGCCGTTTATCTTTTTATCTCTCTACTCCGTAATTATAGCACAAATTCTGAAATAATAAATAGGGTATGCCCAAAGAAAGGGAATTTTATATTTCGTGCCTATTAATAGAGGGAGATGTTTTATAAATTTTTTGTGTTACAATCAAGGAGGAAGGAGGACATAGAGGGAAATGGAGATCTGCAGGAGGACGCGGATCTCCGGCGGAACATCCTTGGAATATGACAGGGACTGCCATGTTTCCGCCTTAATAAATAATGGGAATATAGGAAAAAGCAGAAGCCGGCGGATAAAAACGGCTGACTGCCGTTTCTTCTAAAAGACACGGGGCCCGGTCTTTGGCGGTGAAAATTTTTTTCTCCGCATATTGCCAGAAAATATGATATATGGAAGGATCTGTTTAGTTATGTTAATGGTCCGGTCTATATATGAAGAAGAGTAAGGGCCGTATGATACAACTATAAGGAGTTTGTTTATGGCATTTTCAAATAACAGTACCGCAAATAATTCAAATTTCCGTCTGGAAGACGGAAAAGTACTGGGGCGTATCAAGCCGGGCGTCAAGCTGGCATCGCCTTCAGCAGGAAATCAGGACTACCGCTTTTTTGTAGAGCCCCTGAGCCCGGTTCCCGGGCGTTTTGAGGAAGCAGAAAAAGTGGGGTTCACGGGATTTATGAGCCGCATCGGATATGACTGCAGCTTTTTTGCTTCTGAAGAAGAAGCATGGGAAACACTGAATCATGACTGGGGAGACGGACTGGTTCTATTTACGCCGGCCATGAGAAATAATAAATATTTTGTCATTGAAGATCTGCAGAAAGAAAAAAAGCCGGACAGCTGGGACGGCGAATCGGCTTTTGTTCCGGCTCCGGTTTTTATGATCGACAAAAATCCTATTTTTGACGGAGATCTGAATAAATTTATTCTTCATATCCGGGACGGAAAACCGCTGCCGGGCCTGTCCAAAAGATATTGGGACGACCAGGTGGTTCCTCCTGCTGTCATGGCGGGATTTACAGGAAAGGAGGGCCATTTTCTTTATGCAGCATTTGCTCCTCTGCAGGGAGAGAGCTTCCGGGAAGTGACCATCAGTGAAGGGGGCGCTTATTTCCCGATTCAGGGCGATCAGCCTCTGGGCATGCTGACACTGGATCTGGCTTCCTCAGAAATCCGGGGGCAGGTTGTCCTGTGTAAAACAGCGCCTCTCTGCTTCTTTACACAGGAAGCATCCAAGTGGGTTCAGGACCACCTGAAGCCCCTGCCGGAGCATCATGAAGCGCTGGTGAAAGCTTCTTCACTGGCGGGCCGCAAAAAAGGCCAGAAGGATTCTAAGACGGTCAAAGAGAATAAAGATACGAAGGCAGTCAAGGAACAGAAAGAGACGAAGGCAGCCAAGGAAACGAAAGATACAAAGGCAGTCAAGGAACTGAAAGATATGAAGGCGGTCAAGGAACTGAAAGACACGAAGGCGGTCAAGGAACTGAAAGACACGAAGGCGGCCGCAGCGGTCAGGCCGGCGGTGCAGGTGCAGGCGGGAAAGACATCCGCCATGCCTGTAAAAAACATCACACTTCCTGCTGAACAGCCGGTAAAATCAGCTCCTGTGCAGGAGAAACCGGCTGCCGATACGGAAAAAATGTTCTTAAACCGTTTATGCAGAACCGCTGCCGCAGAAGGCCTTTTGTATGAAGATAGGGACCTGATTAATTTTCATGTTTCCGTTAAATCTTCCCGCCTTGTTATTCTGGCCGGAATGAGCGGTACAGGAAAATCCAGACTGGTTACGCTGTACGGTGAAACATTGGGACTGCCCCCCGAACAGGTGAGAGTTCTTCCGGTCAGGCCTTCATGGATGGATGACGGGGATATTCTGGGATACCTGGATCTGGAGCATATGATTTACCGCCCTGCAGATACAGGTCTGGCAGACCTGCTCCGGGAAGCGGCGCAGCATCCTGAAAAGCTGTACATGGTCTGTTTTGATGAAATGAACCTGGCCCGGGCCGAGCATTATTTTGCCCAGTTTATCTCGGTTCTGGAAAAAAGAGACAGCGGACAGGTCATCCGGCTGTATAACCCGGCGCTGGAACCGCGTGTTTATAACCGGTCCGAATATCCCTCGGAGCTTCCCGCAGGAAGGAATATTCTTTTTACAGGAACGATTAATGTGGATGAATCGACCTATCATTTTTCAGATAAAATTCTGGACAGGGCCAATGTGATTACTCTGCACCAGGGGAAATTTCAGGACCTGAAAAAACTCAGGGGAAAACAGGAAGCCGTGAAAAATCCTGAAATGACAGCTCCTGAATTTTTCAAGTTCGTAAAAAACAAAACGGGATTGTCCATGAGTGACCAGGAACTGGAATTTCTGGATGCACTGAATACAGTGATGAAGGACAGTGATATTCAGGCCGGCATCGGATTCCGCATTGTGGAGCAGATGGACCGGTATCTGGCAAATATACCGGAGTCATCGGGCATCAGCCGGGGAGAAGCGCTTGATAATCAGGTCGTTCAAAGAATTCTGACGAAATTCCGTGGTTCGGCAGACCAGATGAAAACCCTTCTGACTCTGGACGAAGGGGGAAAGCTGGCGGGCAAAGCGCCGGAAGTCTTTTCTCATTACGGAAAGCTTTCTTCCTTTACAGAGTCCTGGCGTGTCCTCTCCAAAAAAGCGGGAGCTCTGAAATCTTATGACTATACCATCTGAAAATCCCTCTTTTTCCGTTGTCCTCAGAGCAGAGGACGGAGACCATATACTCCGGCATTTCACGTCTGACAGCCGGTCTCTTCTGGAGGAAGATTATATTCCTGAAGTATCTCTCCGGGAAAATCAGGATATTTCCATACGTTTTACCGGACCGCGCCATGCCCGACTGACTCTGGACGGACTGGATGTGGTTCCTGTGGCCGGAGCCGAGGAATCATCAGGCGTCTTTATGCTGCTGCCCTCGCCGCGGCTGGTTTCTCTTTTTACTGCAGGAAATTTTCCTCTGGTTCCCGGATATTATGTGCTGACAGTCCAGGAGGACAGCCGCACCTGGTATACGGGAATTGAAATCGTGCCGCGCCATATGGAAAAACAGCAGTGGCAGGAAATGCGTGACGAACTGCGGGGCGAAATCCGGGATCTGGCTTTTGATTTTATGAAACGGAATATGAATATCAGCCGTCCCCTCAGTGATGCATTCGGTGTCAGTGAAGATATGCTGCTCCGCTTTTATATCATCAGTGATACTTTTTCCCAAGTTATGGCTGTTCTTGATGAATTGGGGCGGTCGGCCAACAGCTGCATCAGAAAAACGCGGGAACGCGCGCGCAGCGGTGCCTGCGGAGGAAGAGAACAGTGTGTCCGCCCGGGCAGCGGCGGCAGTGCGCCGGGCCGGGTCCCAGGCTACAGAACCGTGAAGCAGGTTACGTGGGATGTTCCGGAAAACCGGTTTGTGAAATCGGTGCTGATCAATCTCCAGCAGTGTCTGCGGTCTTTTTCCGGAGAACTGGAGCATGCCTTCAGACAAACCCAGGCAGAACAGAAATTAGACGGTTTTTACAAAAACAACTATCAATACACACTGCGTGAGGAGGCACTGTCCCATTTCAGACAGTATCAGAAACGGGCTTTTTGTCTCCAGGCGGCCATCCGGTCCATCGCACAGACGACCTGGTTTCAGGAGACATCGTCGGAACGCACGTCTGTCAATACGCCGCTGACGGTCTTTATGGATCCCAGATACCGCCTTTTGAGGCGGCTGGGGCATGCCCTTCAGCATCCGGAAAAAAGTCTGGCGGTCTCTTCTTTTTACCTGTTCCAATGGAAACGGACAGACAAATTATATGAACTGTGGTGTTATCTCCATTTTTTGAAGGCGCTGGCTGAAAAGGGATGGGAGATGACAGACGGACCGGCTATCCGCAAAACAGACGGACAATACCGCCTGGAAAGTCTTGAGTCAGGTACGGCCATCACCCTGAAGCGGGGAGAAGACAGAGTGCGTCTGGTCTATGATGCCCTGATTCCGGATACGGCATCTGAAACAGACAGAGATGAGAATCCCCTGTACACGAATAATCCCAGGAGACGTCCCGACTGCCGTCTGGATTATTACAGGAAAGGCCTGTACTGCGGTTCTCTGGTGGCGGATTTTAAATACCGGAATGTTTACCATATATGGAATGATGAACGGGGCAGTGTTGATCTCCGTCTGCAGTTCAATGCCTACAGGGATGTCAATACCAAGTATTACCTGGATATGGATGAACTGACATCACGCAGAGACAGCCGGCCTGTAAAAGAAGTATGGGCTGTATTCCCGAAGGAAATTCAGGCAGTGTCCGATGAGGATTATAATCTCCGATTCATTTCCCTGGCGCCGGGGCTGGAATCGAACCGCCTCCTGCCGGAACTTTTAGAACAATATTTTCAGGGCCTTCAGTGATATTTCACGGAGCAGAAACTGTTTTCTGCTCATCAAATAAAAAGGATCCGTTCTTTTTTCAAGAACTGATCCTTTTTATTTAAGAAAATACGCTAATAATTATTGAGTTTTATTCTATGTAAATATTGATATTTTCATATTTTACCAATATAATATAAAAAGCGGAGGGGATATTTTTTATGAGGAGGTTCTATGGAAATCAGGGGAAAACAGGGATTTACATTGATTGAGCTCATGATAGCGGTAGCGGTTATCGGGATTCTGGCTGCCGCCGCCGTTCCGAAACTTACGGCAGCGGCGGATCAGGCAAAGGCGGCGCGTATACAGTCTGATCTGGGAACCATAGGCGCGGCCGTGGAAATGTACTATGCCCGGAACGGGTCATATCCGTCAGGACTGGAATCGCTGGTGTCAGAGGACGACGGAGAAGGTTATCTGCGGACTGTACCCCGTGCGCCTTCACCGGCGGAATACACAATGACTTCGTCCGGAGAGGTGACCTGTACATTTAACGGCAGGACATATTCTTCCTTCGGGTCAGCTCCGTCGGAGATATGAAATAAGGATTTATGGGTTTTGGTCAGAATAAGGGCCTTTTGCGGACAGCGGCGCCATCTATAATAACATATAGAAATCCAGGAGGAGGAAAGAAGATGAAAATTGACCGTATTGATGTCATCCGTGTATTAAATCCATTCCGTCATCCTTTTGAAACCAGTTTCACCCGCTTTGTCAACCGTGACGCCCTGCTGATTAAAATCTATTCAGAAGGACTGGCCGGATGGGGGGAATGCAAGTCCTTCTACGGACCGTTTTACAATCCGGAGGACAATGGCACTGTGCTTCACGTACTGAAAGACCACATTGTGCCCCGTATTCTTCACACCGATGTGAAAAGTCCGGAATCGTTCATGCAGTCTGTACAGATGATCCGGGGCAACCGCCTGGCCAAAGCCGCTGTTGAAAATGCGCTGTGGGATCTGATGGTGCAGAGGACGGGCCATTCTTTGAAAACACTGCTCGGAGGAACGCAGAATGAGATCAAGGTCGGCGTTTCTCTCGGCATGGAGGGAGATATTAATGAACTCCTGCAGGAAATTGACCACTATTTGTCCCTTGGATACCACCGGACAAAATTGAAAATCAAACCTGGTGCGGATCTGTCCGTGCTGCGGGCGGTGCGGAAGGAGTTTCCTGATATTACCCTGACCGTGGATGCGAATTCTGCCTATACGCTGAAAGATATTGATCTTTTCAGGGCCATGGACGAGTTCAGGCTGCAGTATATCGAGCAGCCTCTGGGAGAAGAAGACATTGTGGACCATGCCGTTCTCCAGAAAGAAATCCAGACTCCGGTCTGTCTTGATGAAAGTATTGTTTCTTATGAGGCGGCGGAAGCAGCTATCCGGCTTGGAAGCTGCCGGGTGATTAATATCAAGTCAAGCCGCTGCGGCGGCCTCTGGGAGGGCCGGCGTATTCATGATCTTTGTCTTAAAAAAGGCATTCCCGTATGGTGCGGGGGCATGACGGAACTGGGGATCGGACGGGCGCAGAATATTTCTTTTGCCAGTCTCCCCGGATTTTCCGGACTGGCCCATGACATCGCGGCGGCAGACCGGTACTTTGAAAGAGATATTACAGACCCCATGGTGCAGATTACTCCCCGGTGCACGGTTGAAGTTCCTGATGATACAGGAAACATCGTGTATCATGCAGATGAAAAGGCCATTGATTCCATGGCGGCCGGCCACTGGATCTGGAGATAATTTCGAATCATCCCGTGCATGGCCGTTACAGACAGATCCCCATCAGTTCAGCAGTTTCACTGATGGGGATCTGTTTTCATTCTGATTGAGGGGCCTGATTGATGAGGGGAACTATTCTTTCAGGAGAGAAGGCGGAGATCCAATATACGGCTGGGACGTCCGTTTTGATGAATAAAGCTTTTTCCCACTTCCTGACAGTAACCTCCGTCCATTAATTTAAGAAGAATACGGTTAATCGTCCGCTGGCTGACATCGGATGCATCTGCCAGCTCAGCTGCGGTGAAGCGGGAATTTCCTCTTTCCCGGCAGACAGCGCAGAGCATGGAGAGTATGCGCAGACTGATTCCTGTACGGCGTGAAATTTCACTGAGGCGCATATCCAGTGCGGAATCAGAGACGATGGCATCTCCCGCCGGGAGGGCCTTCACGGCATGGCCGTTTATGCCGCAGAGACAGGCCCGGCCTCCTCCCTGGCGCGAGGCTTCATACATGGCCCTTTTGGCATGGGCACAGGCTGCGGAGGCTGTTTCTCCATATCCGACACCGACGGAAAGTGTGCAGGCTGTATGGCGCTGTACAGCCTGCAGCAGGGACAGGGTCTGAAAATGCTCCAGCTCCTGTTCCACCTGCAGATAGGTGGAGAAGAGAAGATAGTCGCGGGGCGGACTGTCAATACAGGCCGCCTGGATGCGCCGGGCAAATTCATATACATAACGGGTGACATTAAGCTGTTCCAGGGCCTGGTCATAATCCCCGGACAGGGTATCTTCCGTTTCTCCTATATCGGTATGGACGGCCAGCACTGTCATGCGGCTGTCCCGGCTGGCCTTCAGGCGGCATGTCATGATCAGTTTGGATACGGTCTGGTGTATATCTTCATAAGAAGGAAGCAGCATATAAACAGGAATATGACGCTTTCTCAGGAGGTGATATACCTGGTAGAAAATGGTGATGCAGAAGGCGGATTCCCCCGAAAGGACTCTTTTTTCCAGGGCTTCCGCATCCGCTGTGATAAAATGGTCTGTATAAGGCAGGGGCGGTATGAAAGACAGCCGGGTCTCCTGCGGCGTCAGGCCCGCTTCCCGGAAGGCCCTTTGAAAAACCTCCGGTTCATGCATGTCTGTGGCAATGCGCAGGGCGTAACCGGAGCGGCATGCCTGCACAAAAAGACGGAGCAGGGAAGAAGCGGAACGGGGAATGGATTCCCAGGGGATGGTAGGCTGGATTTCCCGGGATGCATAAAAACGGGCTGTCTCTCCCAGGAAAAGAAACGAATCAGCCCGGCTCTGGTGCCCCTGGAGAACCTCGGGGATCTCTGAAATAAAATGATAGGGGAAAGGGACTACCTGTTCCTCGGGAAATTCTTTCTCGATATAGGAACAGGTATCCTGCATTAACTCTTCGGGGATTACGATGCCAAGTCTCATAAGAAATCTCCTTTTAGTCACATTAAAGGCCTGTTCAGGACAAATTATATAACTTATGATAGCACTATATTATAATTTGGTAAATGAGACGTACCGGAAACGGTGCGGGGCAACGGAGCCGCAGAGCCACCTGTTTTCCACAGGTCGTCTTCTGCGGCCTTTTTGGTTTTGACAGGGGGCTCTTTATGGGATGGTTAAAACGGTTTCAAAGTGATAACAAGTATCTGGTTTTCACACTTCTTTATCTCGGCTTCTGTGTATCTTATGTGGACAGGGCCGCCATCGGCATTGCCCTGACGGCAGTCGCCAAGGAATTTCAGCTGGCGCCCAATGAAATGGGAATTGTCATCAGCGCATTTTTTGTGGGCTATTCCATTATGCAGATTCCCGGCGGCTGGCTGGCGGATAAATACGGTTCAAAAATCGTCATTATCACGGCGCTTTTCTGCTGGTCCCTCTTTACGCTCGGCACAGGATTCGCCGCATCCCTCACCATGCTTCTGGTGATCCGGTTTCTTTTCGGACTGGGTGAAGGTCCTTTCCCCGCATCATCCTTTAAAGCGATTGCGGAATATTTTCCTAAAAAGGAAAGAGCGAAATTCACGGGCGGTCTGGTATCCTCCAATTATATCGGCAGCGCTTTGGCGCCGATGATTATTGTGCCGCTTATGATTTATTTTGGCTGGAGAAATATGTTTCATGTGCTGGGCGTCCTTGGATTGGCTTATATTCTTTTTTATTTTCTTCTCGTCCGTCCCCGGAGAGTTGATGAAGAGACACAGGAAGACAGGGAAAACCGGGGCCGTCATATGAAAAAGCTCCTTTCTATGCCGCTCATGTGGAAACTGATTGTTGCGGCTTTCTGTATCTCCTGTATTAATAAAGGCCTGGATGCATGGATGCCGACCTATCTGTTGACAGTGCGTCATCTTGATTTGAAGGCAGTGGGGATTCTGACGCCTCTTCCGTTTATTGCGGCGGGCCTGTCCAGTGCCATGTGCGGTTATGTCATGGACAAATTTTTTAACCGGAAAGAACAGTATCTGCTGGCCATATGCGCGGCGGGCACGGCTGTTTTTCTGTATTTCATGTACACGGCGCAGACGGTGGCAGGTGTCATTTTCTTCCAGTGTCTGGTGTACTTCTTTAAATCCTGTGTTCTGGCTTCCGCGGTGGCCATCCCCATGAAACTTATGACAGGAGCCGTTTCCGGAGTGGCATCGGGCCTGGTCAATATGGGAGGCCAGGTGGCTGGATTTATTTCTCCTGTCATCATTGGATATCTGGTATTGTTTTTCAACGGCTCCTATAATGCTGTATTCTATTACCTGATTGCAGCGGCAGCGCTCTGTGTGCTGTGCAGTGTTTCCATTCCCCGGCGCCGCACGGACAGTGTTTCTCTATAAGATTTTACAATGATGGCAGATCCGGCACGGCCCCTGTTCCGGAGGCCGTGCCTTGTCTTTTTTAGGAGGTTGAAAATAATGAAAATTACAAAAGCGGTGGTACGCCGCATGTCGATTGATTTTAAAGTTCCCTTCCGCACCAGTTTCGGGCTGAACACACAGAAGGATTTTTCCATGGTGGAGCTTCATACGGCGGACGGACTTGTCGGATATGGGGACTGCTCTGCTTTTTTCAGACCCTGGTACAATGAGGAGACTACAGTGGGGGCGCTGTTCGTAATCAAAAATTTTCTGATTCCAGCTTTGTTTGAGCAGGAAGATATTAAGGATCCGGAAACATTCTTCGACGAAACCTCCTGGATACGGAGAAACAGAATGGCCCGCGCTTCCGTGGACTGCGCCTTGTGGGATTTGTATTCCCGTGAGCTGGGAGTTCCCGAATATAAAGCTCTCGGCGGAACCAAAACAGAAGTGGAGGCGGGAGTTTCTCTGGGAATTGAAAAAACGCCCGATGATCTGTTGAAAACAATTGAAAAATACATGAAACAGGGATACCGCCGGATTAAATGCAAAATCAAACCGGGATACGATATCCGTTATATGGAGGCAGTACGTAAGGAATTCGGGGATATCATGCTCATGTGTGATGCCAACTCCGCTTATACATTAGATGATATTGAGCTGTTTAAAGAAATGGATGATCTGAATCTTCTCATGATTGAACAGCCTTTGGCATCGGATGATATTGTGGACCACCGGCATCTGCAGTCCGTGATCAAGACTCCTGTGTGCCTGGACGAAAGCATTGATTCCATTGATGATGCAAGGCGGGCCATTGAACTGGGAAGCTGCCGGATCATTAACATTAAAGTAGCCCGGGTGGGCGGTCTGACGGAAGCGCGCCGTATCCAGCAGTATGCCGGGGAACACGGCGTGTATGTATGGTGCGGAGGCATGGTGGATACAGGAATTGCCCGGGGTCATAATATCGCGGCGGCGACGCTGCCTTATTACCGTTATCCCAACGACATTCCCGCCAGTGACCGTTATTATGAAGATGATCTCGTTGCACCGTCCACTTTTCTTGACAGCCGTGCCATGATACAGGTGCCGGACCGTCCCGGCATGGGTTTTGACCCTGTTCCGGATATGGTGGAAAAACATACTGTTGAGAAATGGGAGTTTCAAAGATGAAGGCGGATCTGAAGGAGCTTTTCCGGCAGGCCGAGGAAATGCATCCGGAAATGATGAAGGAATGGCAGTTCCTGGTGGACCGGGACTGCGGGCCTGACTGCAAAGAGGGGGTAGACCGCACGGTGCGGGATACCGCTGATTTTCTGGAAGCCATAGGATTTTCCGTGCGTTTTCATGTATATGAAAACGCAGGAAATATGCTGGTGGTCGAGTATGGAGACATGAATTCGCCTTTTGTGGTGCTCACAGGACATCTGGATACCGTGTTTGCCAGGGGTACGGTGGCCGGACGGCCTTTTGCAGAAGAAAACGGCCGTGTCACAGGACCGGGGGTCCTGGATATGAAGGGCGGCATTACCATTCTTTTATATGTCTGCAAAATTTTGGCGGAAAACGGCTATGACCGGTATCCGCTGAAGATTATCCTGGCCGGTGATGAAGAGACAGGCCACGCCCGTTCCGGGGCGGCCGGGGATTACCTCAAAGAAGCCCGGGGCGCATTGATGGGATTTAACCTGGAAACCGGTTTTACGGACAACCGGGTGATTGTGGAACGGAAGGGCGTGTTCCAGTGCCGCTTTGATACAGAAGGCATCGGGGCCCATGCCGGAAATAATCCGGAGGACGGCCGGAGTGCAGTCCGTGAACTGAGCAGAAAAGTATGGGATATAGAAGAACTGACGGACAGGACTAAAGGAACCAATGTGAATGTGGGTGTCTTCTCCGGGGGCACCGTGGCCAATGCAGTGCCTGAGAAAGCATCCTGTGTGGTGGATGTCCGTTTCCGCACCAATGCCGAGCTGGAGCGGGTGCAGAGGGGACTGGAGAAAATCGCTGCTTCCTCCTATGTGGAAGGAACAAAAACAACCTATACGCCCATTGTGCGCGTGGCGGCCATGGAAAAACTGCCCGGAACGGATGAACTTTTCAGCCGGGCGGAAAAAGCGGCTGAAGAATCGGGGCTTCCGCCCATGAAGGCGGATTCTGTGGGGGGCGGCAGTGATTCTGCCTATCTGACCGCAGCAGGAGTTCCCACACTCTGCGCTCTGGGTGTGAAGGGCCAGTATAACCATACTGTCAGGGAATGGGCAGAGGAGTCATCCCTGACTGAGCGGACAAAGCTGATGCTTGCATTGTTAATGAAGTTATAAGGAGGCCTGCGCCGTGAATACAAAAGAAAAAGCATTTTCCTGGGTGGACAGCCACCGGGATGAAATGGTTGATTTGTGGAAACAGATGGTGACCATAGATTCAGGAATCGGTGTTAAAGAAGGCGGTATGGAGATGGGAAATCTCTGCGCCGGCATACTGGAGAGGCTGGGTTTTTCCATCCGCCGTGTTTCTTATGAAAAATGCGGAGATACCCTCATTGCCGAAAGAGGATCCATGGATAAGCCCTTTGTAATTCTCATGGGTCATATGGATACGGTGTTTTTCAAAGGAGAACCGCTCCGCCGTCCCTTTACAATCAAAGACGGAAAAGCCTACGGACCCGGTGTTTTGGACATGAAGGGCGGCGTTACAATCCTTCTGTCGGCGCTGCAGGCGCTGGAAGAAGCCGGATACAGGGATTTTCCCGTCAAGGTCATTCTGGATGCCGATGAAGAACCGGCCCATATGTACTCCGATGCGCCGGAACTTATCAGGAAGGAATCCAGAGGGGCTGCATGTGCTTTTAATTTTGAGACCGGCTTTACAGACCATGGCCTTGTAGTGCAGCGCAAGGGATGCTGGCGCTTTTTCGTGGAAGTATTCGGCAGAGGCTGCCATGTGGGAAATGATCCTGAAAACGGACGCAGCGCTATTCTGGAAATGGCCCATAAAATTATTGAAATTGAAAAGCTGACCGATTTTTCAAAGGGTTATAACGTCAATGCCGGCACCATCGAAGGCGGTACAGTGGCGAACGCAGCGCCGGCCTACTGTAAGATAGAATGTGACTTCCGGTACACCCATCCGGAAGATCTTCCCGTACTGAGGAAGAAGGTGGAGGAAGTCTGCAGCCGGACCTGGGTCCCCGGCACGAAGACGAAGGTGTCTGACAATGTAGGCTTCGGAACCATGCAGAAGCTTCCGGGAAATATGGATCTGCTCCGTTTGGCGCAGCAGGCAGCGGAAGAGAACGGATTCCCTGTTCCCGGACCTAAACTCTGCGGAGGCGGATCAGATGCCGCTTATACCACTGTGGAGGGAGTTCCGACATTGTGTGCAGCGGGTGTGGAAGGCGCCAGAAATCACACGGTGGAAGAATGGGCGGATGTGGAAAGTCTGTTCCGGCGCACAAAACAGATGGCGGCTATCCTTCTGAAGGTAGAAGAAACTTTATAATCATTCTTTGAACAAAAAATGGAAGCAGATCCCCTGGGGAAATGCTTCCATTTTTTTGTTCAGATTCCCAGCCGGAAAAAAACAGGAGAGCCCGTATGGATTATCCGTCTCTCCTTACAAGACGGAAACAGGCCATGCCTGCGCCGGCTATACAGAAAAGCGCCGCCGCCGTGCAGGCAAGGCGCATGCCGAAGAGAAAAGCCTCCTCCTGCCCCGGCGACAGATCAGATACTGGATATCCCAGCATAAAGCTCATACCCCCGTAAAGGAGGAAATTGGAAAGACACAGTCCGAAGGCCTGCCCTACATAACGCATGAGAGCATTGACGCTGCCGGTTATGCCGTAATTTCCGGAAGATACGGAACTCATGACCAAGGTATTATTAGGAGGCTGAAACAGCCCTGTTCCCAGCCCCATGACAGATAAAGCCGCGGTCATGGCTGTCAGAGGAGAATTCAGGGATGAAATAGTTAACAAAAGGAGTCCCGAAGCGGTCAGAGACAGCCCCAGCAAAGTTGTTTTTTCGGCGCCCCACCGGTCTGCGAGCCAGCCGCCGAGAGGAGAGGATACGATCAGCACCGCAGCGTAAGAGGCCAGATAGAGTCCGGCCGGAGCGGGAGAAAGAGCCCGGATGCTTTCCAGATAAAAAGGCAGTACCAGCGTATAACAGCCGATAGCTGAAAAAGAAGAAAAAGCGCAGAAGATGCTGATGGAAAAAGTCCGGTTCCGAAACAGAGAAAGAGGAAGCAGGGGAGAGCAGGACTTCTGCTGTGCCCTGATAAACAGGAAAAACAAGAACAGGGATACTGTCAGCAGACCGAAAACGGAACGGGACTCCGCCTTGAAATTCCCGAGAGACTGGAGAGAATAAAAAAACAGAATGACTGAAGAGGCAAATAAGAAAGTGCCCTTCATGTCCATGCGGCCCCTGACAGCGGGAGACCGGGGAAACAAAAGCAGTGCGCCCAGAATGACCAGCGCACAGACGGGCAGATTGATAAGGAAGATGAAAGGCCAGCTTTCATAAGCGAGAAGCCAGCCTCCTGCCGAAGGGCCGGCGGCCATGCCCAGGGCCACAAAAGCACCGTTCAGCCCCAGTGCGCGCCCTCTCTGGGAAGCCGGAAAAGTCCGCACAATAATACCCTGACTGTTTGCCAGGGCGGCGCTGCCTCCGGCAGCCTGAATCATTCTGGCAGCCAGCAGTTCCCCAAAGCCGGAAGCAAAGCTGCATAGCAGCGACCCGGCAGCGAACAGCGCCATGCCGCCGGTGAATACCTTTTCCTGTCCCCGGATATCCCCCAGACGGCCGAAAAAAAGAATAGCGGCAGCCATGACGATGGTATAAATATTGGATACCCAGGCCACGGAGGAGCTTTCTGTATGGAGAGAACGGGACAGTACGGGAAGAGCCACATTCACAATGCTGGCATCCAGCGTGGCGGTAAAAGGGGCGAGCACTGTAATCAATAAAATCAAAGTTTTTTTCCGAGACGGGGATACATCCATAACGGGCCTCTTTTCACAGGCAGGCAGACCGGTTTGCTTCCTTTTCCGGCAAGGCGTAAGATAAAGAAGAAAACCAATGACAGGAGGGGCATTCTTATGAAACATCTGCTTGTTTTTGCACATCCGCGGCGCACCAGCCTGAACCGCGCAATATTGGAAAGAACGGAACATGTCTTGGAGTCAATGGGACATTCCGTTCAGGTACGGGATTTATATAAAATCGGATTTGATCCTGTACTGACAGAAGAAGATTTTTCCTCCATGGGACGGGGACAGATTCCGGAAGATATTAAGAAAGAACAGGACTTTGTGGCGGCAGCGGATGTCATCACCCTTATTTATCCTGTATGGTGGGCAGGTATGCCGGCCATTATGAAAGGGTATATTGACCGGGTACTTGCCTATGGATTCGCCTATGCCTATACGCCGCAGGGAGAACTGCAGAGTCTGCTTGCAGGCAAAAAAGGATGGATCATCAATACGCAGGGAGAGGCAGAAGAAATTTACCGTAAAAACGGCATGTCCCGGTCTATTGACCAGGCGGCGGAAGAGGGGATCTTTGATTTTACGGGCATCAGTCCCCTGGGACGTCTCTGCTTCGGATCCGTGCAGGATGCCGGTGAGGAGCAGGGAAAAAAGATACTTGACGAGCTGGAAAAGAAGATCCGCGGGCTCTTCTGAAAAAGGCTCTTCAGAGCAGAAAAGGCAGCGTTTCAACGCTGCCTTTTCCGTATGCCGGGAAATCAATGACGGCCTCTTTCTGTCTGTTTCCAAATGACAGTCAGGATTCTGACTTGCTGTGGGCGGTTTCTTTTTCTGGGGCGTCAGCCGGCGCCAGGGGATCAGGGCCGAAGCGGTTGGGGCCTGAGGTTCCCTTTTTGAAGAATAAAACAATAAAACAGAACAGGGACAGGGGTCCCAGACCCCATCCGGTGACGGGATATATCTGTGTCAGATGGCCGCTGGCAAAATTTAAAAGATACACAATGACGGCCCACCATCCGGGCAGATTCATATCATGGAGACGGCGCGAAGTGAAAAGGATGCTTACGGCGGCCATTACAGGGCCGAATACGGTGACAAAAGAAGCCATGGATCCGCCGTTGGTCAGAATCAGATCCAGCACGAAGAGCATGATCACGACGAGAATAACATGATAAAAAATATAACGGGAACGGTTGAGCCGTCCTTTATAAGTCAAATAGGAAAGAAGAGGGGATTTTCTGAATTTCATGAATATATCCTTTCTGCGGCTGGACAGAAAAAAGCAGGAACTCTGCCCTGAACGGCGGACACCTTATGAATGCAGGATAACACAAAGAAAAAATCTCTGCAAGGAAAGTGAAAGGAGGCTTTAGGCATTTTCCGCACGGCGCAGGAGAGAAAATTTTCAAAAACAGAGTGGAAAAAGCAGGAATTTCCGGCTTTTTCAGTGGAATTTGCAAACATCTTGTGCTATAATACGAAATTGTTGTTTATAAGGAATAACAGAAAAAATCAACAGTCCTCTGACTGCCGTGTACGCAGATTTCTATGCTATAATCATAACATGTGGGTGAAAAGAGATGCAGGCGGAAAACAGTATGATAAAAGATGTAATGATACGCGTGACCAGTTTGCAGCGTAACGACAGCGGGCAGGATGAAAAAATTTCCCTGGAAACACCGGGGAAATTTGGCATACAAAAAGGTTTTTCCTATATTACGTACCAGGAAACGGAACTGACCGGCATGGAAGGGACAACGACGTCTCTCCGCTTTTATCCCGATTCGGTCAATCTGGTCCGTGTAGGGAAAATCCTTCAGCAGCAGGAATATAAGCCCGGTGAAGTCACCTATTCACAATACGAAACACCGTTCGGCACATTGCAGATGGGCGTCCATACGCGGGGGTTGGAAAATACCATATCCGGCGGAAGCGGACATATGCGGATTGCTTATGACATTGATCTGGACGGTGTGTTTTGCCATTATAACGAATTAACTGTTGATGTGTGGGAGGATCCTGAAAAACATGGAAATAAGGGAGCAGCTGAGACAACTGATTGAACAGGCGGGGCAGGAGGCTGTGCGGAGCGGTGATCTTCCTGAAGGAGATTACGGTACCGTACAGAAGCTGGAAATACCGCCCAGAAAAGAATTCGGGGATTTTTCATCCAATGCGGCCATGCAGTGGGCTAAAACGGCTCACCGTGCGCCGCGGCAGATTGCAGAAATCCTGGTGCGCCACCTGCAGAGCGGACTGATTGCCAAAACGGAAATTGCCGGTGCCGGTTTCATTAATATTTTTCTGGCGGCCCAGGCGGTATATGACAATTTAAAGACGATTCTGAACACCGGCGCGGATTACGGCAGTCTGCCCGTGCGCAGAGAAGACACCGTGCTGGTTGAATATGTATCAGCCAATCCCACAGGACCTCTCCATGTAGGCCATGGCCGGGGAGCGGCTTATGGGAGCGCCCTGGTCAATCTTCTGCGGGCGGCAGGCTATCAGGTGGCCTCTGAATATTATATTAATGATGCAGGCAATCAGATTGAACATTTGGCGGAATCGGTCAATGCCCGTTACCTCCAGCTGTTTGGGCAGGATGCAGAAGTGCCGGAGGACGGATACCGGGGCCAGGACATTATTGAAACAGCGCGCAAAATCAAAGACCGCGACGGAGATAAATATCTCCGCATGACAGAGGAAGAACGGCTGTCTGTTTTTAAAGATCTGGCTCTTTCCGAAAAGCTGGCGGCTCTGAAAAAGGATCTTTCCGATTTCCATGTGACCTTTGACCGCTGGTACAGTGAAAAATCACTCTATCCGGACCGAGTGGAAGCAGCGCTCGATGTGTTGAAGCAGCGCGGCAAAATGTATGAAAAAGACGGCGCCTGGTGGATGAAAACCACGGAATGCGGAGACGATAAAGACCGCGTGGTCATCCGTGCCAACGGAGTACCCACCTATTTTTGTTCGGATATTGCCTATCACCGGGATAAACTGGAAAGAGGCTACCGCCAGCTGATTGATATCTGGGGAGCTGACCATCACGGCTATATTGCACGGATGAAAACAGCCATTGATTTTCTGGGATATGATCCGGACCGTCTGGAAGTACTCCTGCTGCAGATGGTGACGCTTCTCCGCGACGGAGTGCCTGTCAAAATGTCCAAGCGGACAGGAGAAGCTGTGACGCTGGCAGAACTGATTGAAGAAGTAGGGACCGATGCGGCCCGGTATTTCTTCAACAGCCGTTCACTGGACAGCCAGATGGAATTTGACATTGACCTGGCTAAAAGAGAGTCCAGTGAAAATCCCGTGTATTATATCCAGTATGCCAGCGCGCGGATACACAGCCTGTACCGGCAGGCGGCGGAAGCAGGCATTTCCTGGGGCCGCTGGGAGGACACGGATTTCGGCCTTCTTACAGAAGACTGTGAAATCAGCTTAATTAAGAAAATGGAAGAATATCATGATCTGATTGCCGCAGCGGCCCGGGAGCGGGCACCGCACCGTGTGGCCAGATATGCCTATGAACTGGCCAGTCTGTTTCATCAATTCTACCGCCAGTGCCGCATCCTCGGTGTGGAGCGGCCGCTGACCGAGGCCAGACTGGGGCTGGTGACAGCTGTTCAATATATATTGGTGCATGCACTGAACATCCTGGGTGTGACTGCACCGGAGCATATGTAAAGGGGAGGGGACCATGACAAAGTATATTTTTGTAACCGGCGGAGTGGTGTCATCGCTGGGAAAAGGAATCACCGCAGCATCTTTGGGACGCCTTTTGAAAAACCGGGGCTACAAAGTAACCATTCAGAAGTTTGATCCGTACATCAACATTGATCCGGGGACCATGAATCCCTATCAGCACGGAGAAGTCTTTGTAACCGATGACGGAGCGGAGACAGATCTGGATCTGGGACATTACGAACGCTTTATTGACATTAACCTCTCCAAAGCCTCCAATGTGACCACAGGAAAAATCTATCAGTCCGTGATTAACAAAGAACGGCAGGGAGATTATCTGGGATCCACTGTTCAGGTCATTCCCCATATCACCAATGAAATCAAGGACCGGGTTCTCCATGTGGGACGGGAAGACAATGCGGATGTAGTGATTACAGAAATCGGCGGCACCGTGGGGGATATAGAATCACTTCCTTTTTTGGAAGCGATCCGCCAGGTGCGCAAGGATGTGCCGAACAGAAATGATGTGCTTTATATTCATGTAACGCTGATTCCCTATATTTCAGCAGCCGGAGAGCTCAAAACCAAACCGACGCAGCACAGCGTCAAAGAACTCCGCAGCATCGGTATTCAGCCGGATATCATCGTATGCAGGACAGAAAAAGAAATCTCCGATGACATGAAAGATAAGATCGCCCTCTTCTGCGATGTGGACAGAAATGCCGTCATTTCCAATATGACCTGCAGCAGCATTTATGAAGTGCCCCTGGAACTCCAGAATGAAGGACTGGATACTATTGTCCTGAAAAAGCTGGGTCTTGAGGACAGACCCTGCGACATGACCGAGTGGAAGGCTATGGTGCGTCATATCCTGGAAGCCAAAAATACCGTGACAGTGGCTATTGTAGGAAAATATGTAGCCCTTCACGATGCGTATCTGTCGGTTGCGGAATCTCTCTATCATGCAGGCTATGCTTTTGACACGAAAGTGAATATCCGCTGGATTGATTCGGAAGACCTCGAAATGGAAGGCACGGACATGGACAAGGTTTTCAAAAATACAGCGGCCATCATTATTCCGGGAGGATTCGGGAACCGCGGTATCGAGGGGAAAATTGCAGCCATCCGCTATGCCCGTGAAAAAGGAATCCCTTTCCTGGGACTTTGTCTGGGTCTCCAGTGCGCCATCATTGAATTTGCCCGTGATGTATGCGGACTGAAAAACGCCAACTCCCATGAATTTGATGAAAATACCGAATACCCTGTGATTGATCTGATGGATGATCAGGAAGAAGTGACGGAAAAGGGCGGCACCATGCGTCTCGGCCTCTATCCCTGCAAGCTGGCGGAAGGAACACAGGCCAGAAAACTCTACGGGGGAGAGGAAGTCGTTTATGAGAGACACCGCCACCGCTATGAAGTCAGCAACCGATTCCGGCCCCAGATGGCGGCAAAAGGCATGGTTTTCTCCGGAACCAGCCCTGACGGACGCCTGGTGGAAACCATTGAACTGAAGGATCATCCTTTCTTCATGGCCAGCCAGTTCCATCCGGAATTCAAATCACGGCCCACAAGGCCTCATCCCCTGTTCCGCGGACTTATAGAAGCCGCCATCAAGCGGAACCGCAGTCATTCCTGAGTCTTCACGCCCTCTCCTGCATCCGGGACGAGGGCGTTTTTTGGAAAGACACCTTTCTGGAGGATATCATGATCGAAGCTATCAGACAAAGGAGAAGCATCCGCTTCTTCCTTCCCGACCCTATTTCCGATGAAAATCTCCGTGAAATTCTGACGGCCGGCCAATGGGCGCCGTCTCCTAAAAACCGGCAGCCCTGGCGCTTTATTGTGGTCCGCGGGGAAGCCAAAAGGGGGATGGATGAAGCGATGAAAGCAGGCCTGGAAAAAACGGCCCGCGGAGAAGGACCGCTGGCGGGACGCCCCGAGTATCTTCCCAATGCCGTGTACACCCAACGGGTTATGCAGGCGGCGCCGGTGACACTGTTTATTTATGATTCCGAAGGCAGGTCCGTTTATGAACCCATGAGTCCGGCGGACCGTATCCATGAAATGAGCAATGTGCAGGCCATAGGCGCCGCCATACAGAATATGGCGCTGGCCGCATGGGATATGGGAATCGGCAGCCTGTGGAACGGCAATATTTTTTTTGCTTATGATGAGCTGAAGGAATGGCTGGGAGAGCCGGGGGAAATCATTGCCGCCCTGTCCCTCGGTTATACCCGCCGCCCGGTCTGTCCGCTTCCCCGGAAGCCGCTGGAAGAACTGGTGTCATTTAAATAAAAATAAGTACTTGTCACCGGCAGAATAATTAATTATAATAACTGTTATGCTCTTGCATCAGAATCATCACAGTGGAGGAATTTCATGATCGAAGCCATTTATAAAAGAAGAAGCGTACGCAGATTTCTGCCCCGTCCGGTCCCTCAGGATGTCATCGAAAAAATTTTAGAGGCAGCGGTGCAGGCACCTTCCGCGAAGAACAGACAGCCCTGGAAATTTGTGGTGGTACGGGGACGGGAAAGACGGGATATGGTTTCCGCCATGAAGACAGGGCTCCAGAAAGTCCGCAGAGGAGAAAGCCGTTTTACCGGATGGGAGCCGTATATTCCCAGTGCTGTTTATACAGCCCGCATTCTGGAGCTGGCGCCGGTGACCATTTTTGTTCTGAATAAACAGGGACGTCCTCTGGGTGAAAATCTGTCTGTGCCAGATAAAATCATGGAGATCTGCGACCTGGAATCAGTCAGCGCAGCGGTTCAGAATATGTCACTGGCAGCAACAGATCTGGGTGTGGGAAGCCTGTGGACCTGCAATATCTTTTTGGCTTATGATGAATTAAAAACATGGCTGAATACAGACGGCGAAATGGCGGCGGCTATGGCTTTCGGCTATACAGACAAGCCCCTTCCTCCTGCCCGCAGAGAATGGAAAAATTCTGTACTGTACCGGGGAGAAGACTGAAAAAACTTCTTTCCCTGTGAAAGACGGCTTCCAAGGCCGTCTTTTTTGTATGACAGATTGACATACGATGAAAATTAATTGTGATTGAGGCAAAAAGCAGTATATGTTACAATAAGGAAAATCAGGCAGGAACCGTTGGAACCCTGCCGGAGCAGAGGGGGCGGCAGGATGGCATTGGCAGACAGACGGGGAAGCACTCTGTCTCCGGAGGAACAGATACATGCGCTGCATGAAAAATTCCAGTATCCGCACAGCCGGATCCGCCTATGGCTGGAGGAAGCCCCTTTTAAAGATGTAGAGAAAGCCCTTCTGTATGCATGGATGGCGGAATGCGATCCCGGGCAGGTGCTGAACATGAGAAAAAAAGAGCCATGGGAGCGGATACAGCGTCATCTGCATCTCACACCGGACCGGTACCAGATCCGGTGGCATGACTACTGCGCCGACAGACTGCACCGGTGGTGGGGCGTTGACAAGGCGCAGGCGCTCCGGCTTCTTCAGGAGGGCTGGCCCATGCATTATATAAAAATGGCCGCCCTTCTGTCGGTTCCTCTTTCCATGAATATGAAAGCCATTCTGCAGAAACGGACCCGGGAATGCCGGTGGAGGACCTGGGCGGTAGAGCGTATGGGAATGGACGGAGACCGGTATGATAGCATGATGCAGGCCGCGAGAAATCCGTCTCTTCCTCCCCGGAAAGAGAAACAGGAATCCGCACCGGCAGAAAGGAACAGATCACTTTGAAACGACTGCTTTTAATGCTGCTGATGATTGCCGCAGCAGTTCTCGGCGGATGCAGCGGACAGGGAAACACACAGAATGCCGCGGACCCTGAGCCTCTTCCCGCTTATCCCGTAACAGTGCATAACTATACAAGCGAAGGAAAAATGAATGATTTGACCTTTCAGGCAGCGCCGCGCCGGGTTGTTGTCTGTGAACCGTCGGTAGCGGATACCCTTCTGGCCATGGGAGTAGGAGACCGTATCGCCCTCCTCTATATTTCACCCTATATGGAAAACGGAGAAGCGCTGCAGGAAAAATATGAGAAGCTTCTTCCCCATGCGCAGATCGTGCGGTCGGCGCCGGGCGTACAGCAGGTCAAATCAGTCAATCCCGATCTTATCATTGGATGGTATAAAGACTTCAGGGAACATTCGCTGGGAAATACGAATTTCTGGAATGAACAGGGCGTTCCCGTATATATAGAAGAAAATTCAGGGCCCGGATCCGCGCCTGAAGACCGGGAAATGGCTTCACTTCTCAACAATCCTCCTCCGCCGCCGGAAGAATCCCAGGGGCCTAAGGATGCAGTCAGGGCGCCGATGCCGGCGGACATGGGCAATGTATCGGACACAGATCATTTCCCTCCGGGAACCGTGGAAAGTGAAATGGAATTTCTGTCCCATATGGGAGATATCTTCAACCGTCCCATGCAGGCGGAGCGGTTGATTGAACGCATTATCGGAGAAATTGAAACGACGCAGGCCATGATCGGCGAAAGAACAGAACAGACGGCGATGGCTGTGGAATTCTCCAGGGGCCAGATACAGGAATACGGGAAACGCCGTCTGGTCGGAGACATGATTGAAAAAATGGGCGGAAAAACGGTGGATGCCGGGAGTAAATGGATTACACCCCAGGAACTGATCCAGGCTGATCCGGACGTTGTCTTTGTTGTGTACCGCGGCGGCCCCGGCGACCGCGCCACCGCTCTGGCACAGTTTCAGGAGCCTGTTTATGCAGGCATGAAAGCGGTCAAAAACAGGCGTGTCTTCGCCATACCCAATACCAAAATTGTGGCCAGTGCCATTCATACAGTAGAAACCATGAGGCTGATCCGGCAGGGACTGTATCCTGATCTTCCGGCGGAACGGTGATGCGGCAGTGAAATAAGAAGCATTCTGTACATATAAAGTGCAGGATGCTTTTTTGTATTAAGAAAATGAAAGAATCTAAGCATAGGATGAAAATATAAATATAAACAATTATTGACTTTAATAACAAATCATGATGCTACTGTCAACGGATGTTCGCAATTTTAGGATTCCTACTACGGTATAGTGAATTAAGCAGGCAACAGCTCCTGAATGGAGTCCTGTGCGATATAACACCTTCCGGTTGACCAGTCCTCTTCATATTCCATCAGATATGTGCTCACCAGACGGATATAAGAAGATGGATTGGGG
>ENA-OQIN01000299-OQIN01000299.1-human-gut-metagenome-genome-assembly--contig:-NODE-299-length-46848-cov-11.889782_pt1 | contig 46848 bp, 34 predicted proteins | sample MGYA00242581_ERZ504746 | MGnify/ENA primary metagenome ERZ504746 (study PRJEB26092, sample SAMD00036436) | human gut metagenome | host: Homo sapiens | study: EMG produced TPA metagenomics assembly of...
TGTGGTTAGCAGCTTATTTGATGGGGCTTCCACCCACCGGACTATATACCCTTTGCTGGACGCACGGTCAGACCCCAATGTGGTCAACCTAGCATCCATTGTTCATACCCTCATTGGTACTGCTCGGGTCTCCGACTACCTGCATTTCTTTTGTAAAGTATACAAGTACTGGAATCTTCACTCTGGAATCCTCTGGTCTTCCCATAAGTATCTCTCACCTCCAATACACCATTTGATTTTTCTTCAAGGATCAACAGGCTTTACAGCATTTCTAGGCAATAGCTATATTTTTCCTTTTTTCTGCTCCAAGTACCCTTCCTTGATTACATAATAAGGAAATTCTTCTTGACGATATTCCCCATAGTTTAGACATTTCTGCTGTTATTATGTACTCCTTAGTTTTCCTCCAAAACACACTATCTTTAGATATAAGTATATTCCTTTATCAGAATAGCTTCAATCAAAATAAATCCGCCATACCACTGAAGAACCACATATGTTGGAACCTTCACTCTTTTAAGCTGAGATGTAATATTGGCAATAATCAGGTTATTGGAATGTTCATTTCCTGCATTGTTCTGTACCGGTATTTCACGAGGTCTTTCCCTAGTGTTTTTTCCTTCCTAATTTATTATTACTTTAATCATAATTTTTCTTTGCCGCGATCACTTTCGCCTGTACCTTTTCATTCTTTTTCTTCCAATGTTTTCCTGCTTGTTTTTGCTATTCTTGCTGCTACCTAATCATTCAATCCATTTAATTCCTTTTCCGCTGGGTAATTTTAAAAAACAAGAACTATAATATTCCCCACTAAGTTTACGCTGAAGAATACGGAAAATTTTTTCATCATGCGTAGAAATCACAATTTGCCAATTCGAATTATCAATAAGACTTCTCATTAAATCCGCAAATCCTAATATGTTCATATCATCGAAATGTCCAATTGGATCATCAATAAATATTGTTTGTATCGGAAGATTATTTTTTCTATCTAATGCTCTACTAAAAAAAGAACTAAACGCAACTGTATTTAGCTGTGCCGTACTAAAATATATTTCGGGTCTATAATCTGAATCTGATTCACTTTCTGATAAAGTAATAAATAGTTCACCTTTTTGAGCATCATTAAAAGAAAGATGATATTCCAAGCGTTTCATAACATCATGTGGATCAATTTTTTGATAGATTTCATTCATAGTTGATTTACTAAAATATAAACTAAGCTCTTTTTCAAGATTTTTCTGTATCTTATCCAATTCCACAATTTTATTTTCCTTCTCTATTTGTAATTTTTCTGACCTTCTTTCTGCATTCCACATAGCTCTTTTATTTTGTTTATAGTTGGTAAAATAAAATCTAGCCGTATTTTCTTCAGAAATTTGACATAAAAGTTCTATCCTAATCCCTAGTTCAACCTTTTCCGCATTATATTTATCTCCCATTTCCAAAAATTCATTTTCTGTGTAATTTTTATATATTGTAAAATCAGAAACAGTTAATTCCATCTTAGCAACTGTTTGCGTTATGTTCTCCAATTCATTTTCTAACACATTAATATTTAACACTTTAAATTCCGTTAATGGCTCCAGTTCATTTTTTAAATGACTAAGTTTATTATTAATATCCGTATTTTTTCTAATTAGTACTTCATAATTTTCATCAAATTGCATATTTATATTCAAAGCAAAACTTACTAACGGAAATTTAGAAGTATCACTTACTATTTCCGATTTTTGATGTTTATAATCATTCAACATCACTTGTATGTTTTGTTCAGTAGTTAAATATTTTTTTATTTGCGCACTTACTACTTGAGTTATTTTTTCCTCATTCAATTTTTTTTCTTTTACTAATGCATAAAAATTGAAAATCTCTTGTTGTGTGTCATATATTTCTATTTTATTAATCTGAAACCATTTCACTAAATGTTTTTCTTTATCTTCTAATGTTTTTAAATGTTTTCTATTATTTTCATAACTTTCTTCACCCCCCATCCTATTGTTCATTAAAGCCTCTATTTCATTTCTTCCTTTTTCAATTTCGGTTTGGAGAAACTTTAAAATTTCCTCTCGAATCACATTATAGCGACTTACTATAACATTTTGGCTTTTTACAAGTCTTTCAATAGCTTCATTATCATTTCCTACAAGTTCGGATTCTTCAATTTTTTTCCACAAAGCCTCCCATGATTCAAATTTACTATGACATAATGGGCATTCACAATTTTCCTTATGTATTTTTTGATATTTTGCTCCATCTTCTTTAATTAAAAGGAACGTACGCTTCATCTTAGATATACTTTCTTTTTCAGCCAATATGCTATTTTCAAGCAATCTGTAATCCATTCGTAAACTATCAATTTGTTCAATTATAATTGGCTTAAGCAATTCCCTCCATTCAGAAATTTTAGACACAGTCCATTCATCAATAGTAAATGGAACATTCTTTTTTTCTAATAAATCAAGTCTTTTTTCCAATTTGAAAATTTTTTCATTTATGTCCTTTATATACTCTTTCTTTACATCAAATGTTTCTTTTCCTATTTGTATAGAAGATCGAGTTTCTTGCAACTCATTAAATTTATTAACACCTAATTCTTCCGTTTCAAGTATTGCTTTAAATTTGGAGATATTTTTTTCTCGTAATTGTTTTTCCTCATTCAATTTTTCTATTTCTTTTTGAACAGAGAAATGCATATTATTTAATTTTTTTATTTCTTCTTCAGCATTTTTATATTTTCGAGCCAAATTTATAATATTTTCTTTTCCAACTTCTAAAATTGAATTATAAGGATATAAAGTCTCCATAACTTTAAGATGATTTTCTTTAGTATTTGTATATTCCCTCTCTAATTTCTCTAGTTTCTTTTTATTTTCTATCAAGCTACTTATTTTAGAAATTCGTTCTTTCAAGCTCTTTATTGTGTTTAAACGTTTCTTATATTCTTTAAAACCCATTGTGTTTAATTCATTATACAATATCAGATGATCCTTAAGAATATTTAATTGCCTATTATAGTCTCTAATTATTTTTTTTACTTCATTTAACAATTCATCATATTCTGTTTCTGTCGATAAGCTTGTAATATTGGGAAGAATCGTCTCTGATCTTTTATTAAAAGCACTAATCAGTTTCTGAATATTCTTAAAGTTAGACTCGCTTTTTTCAAGTTTCTTCCTTTCATTTTCCAATCTTGCAATTTCTTTTTTTATTTCAATAAGCGATTTATCTATTACACTGATATCCTTACCTATTCTTTCAAAATATTTTCTTTCTTCATTTAATTCAGGAGTACTATTAAACCATTCTATATACCTTTCTTCTGGTTTACTAGCCGATATAAAACTATCAATTTTAGCATGTGGAAGAAGAATATTATCCCACTTATTATTGTCCTTTTTTAACCCAACAATATCTTTAGCTTTTTTTCCGGATGCAGCAACCACATCTGTATCTGTCCCATTTTCTTTAAGAGTATGAACTTTTCTATGTATTTCTTCACCATTATCCAAGAAAATACTTGCGTATGCTTCTTCGTATGCTTTTTCTCTATTATGATAAATTGGACCTTTAAATTTAGATATTTTTTCTGTGTTTTTTAAATAAGATACTTCACCTTTCAAAGCATATTCAACTCCATCAAATAAGCTAGTTTTACCAACTCCATTAGGTGCATAAATAACTACAAACGATGCAGGTTTTTTATCCTGATCAACCAAATTAAATTCTACACATCCTTTATACCCTCTGAAATTCTTTAATTTTATTTTTTTTACCCGCATTTTTTTATTTTCGTATTCTGTGACTTCTGATACTGCAAGATGAAATATTTTTTCCTCAACATAATTACGCTCAACATACAAGTCCTCTTGAAAATTATCATAAACATACTTTTTGGCACAAAATGGATTATACTCGATCTCTCTTTTTATTTCTTTCATAACAGTTTTCTTCACAAAATGGATTATATAAAAGTTGCTTCTTTCAATAAGCAATTCTGTTTGGCTTTGAATATTTACAGCTACAAAAGAATCTATCTGATTCCATCCCTTTAATAATTGCTCTTCTGAATCCCAATTTACTAAAAATAAATGTGAATTATATCCGCCATTCATTCTCCGTGTATAATAATGAATTCTAAATTCTTTACATTCAGCATAATCATCTAAATTTATTTCCTTACTCCAAGTGTTCATCCAGAACCTCCCATGCATCTTTAATTAATTCATTAAATTTTCCTCTCATTTTTTCTATATTTCCATTTCCATCATAAATTACAGTATCAAATAGCTCTCCCATTCCAATCATTGCAATATTACTTTCTTCAATATCGCCATCTACAATATTAAAAAAATCATTTTTCTCACTCAACTTTTTTTTCTGTCTTGGCGTATTTGCAATACTGACAATAATTCTTCGGATTTCACTTCTTCTTATCGTTTTGGTATAATACACAGAAGATTGGCCATTCCATAATAAAATAATTCCGCTCTCATTCTTTAGAGTCTTTTTCAAAAGCGCCTTTTCAAGTAATAATTGTATGCATCTGCTTACCTTTTCTTCCGTACACAAAAATTCAATTCGAATTGTATATCCATCTTGTTTATCAGAAATTTTAATATCAGAAAGTTCTTCCGGATTTAACCCTAATATCTCGCAAAAGCATATGGCCCTTGTAAGTTGCCCTTTCCAATAGTGTTTACAACTTTTTCTATCTGTTTTACATAATAAGTCAGCAGATTCAATAGATTTTTCATGTATACATTGTGATGGCAATAATTTTTTATCTTCAATTAAAGTATCTACTGAATCTTGAAGAAAATTTCTGACATCTTCAGAAAACTCTTCAACTTGTTCAAGTATATCTTGTTTATATGGCATAAATGAATTTGGAATAGCTGGTTGCATATCAAGTTTCTCAATCGCTCTAAAAAAAACATTACTAGAGATTATCCACACTCGACTTCCAGCACTCTCCTCACCTGCTGCACCTGATAAACATCCTGTAAAATATACTTTTTCATTTTCTCTTTGAAAAAGACCAGTCCCTGAATATCCTGACATTTCATCATGCCTAGAAACTCCTCTCTCTCTAGTTGGAGCCTCATAATTCAACACATATCTATCAGATATGACATTCCCCACTTTTCCAGTTATACTAATACAAGTACCTTCTATTTCCGTAGACTTCGAATTCATAGCTTGCGGATATCCCCACCCATATACTGTTTCATTTAAAACAGCATCTCTAAATTCATACGTTGGTAATTCTTTCATCCAGTTCTCCCATGGAAATGAAATCACGGCTATATCATTGTTCAAATTATAACTATTATAAGAATCAGGTATATATACCCATCGTTCATTTGCATTTTTTTGATCGACTTTATCAAAAGCCCCTTCAATTAAATGGTTATCATATTTTTGATCGTAAAAATCTAGAAATAAATATACTTCCCCATTTATATCAAAGCAGTCACTTATAACATGAGCAGCAGTAAATACGCATACTCTTTCATTTAGATTTCTTATATAAAGAATCCCTGTCCCTTTCAATTTCTCCCTATTACCAACTGCAATTCTTACAACTAACGCTTTATAGTCCCTATCAGTTCCACTCACCATATATATTCAATCCTTCTTTAATCGAATATGCTTTATCTGATAAATAACATAATCTAAGTTTATCATTTTCAATATAGTTACATTTATCATTTGCTGTAAAATATTTATTATGATAGCAATACTCCCACCATTTATAATTACATAATAGTTGAATACCTGTCACACCCCCTTTTTTCAACATTTTAGCAATTCCTAGTTTTCCCGGAACAGTTAACTGACCTTTTAATGTTCTTCCATTTGAGCTTATCAAATATGTATCTGTCTTTATCAAATTCAAAAGTTGATTAGAAATATTTCTTGAACTTCCATGATGCGATGTTTTCACCGCATCTACTTCAAATTCCGAATTAATTCCAAATCTCTTTAATCCTCTACATATTACGGGCGCAACTGCATCTCCCCAAAATGCAATTTTTGCATCATCATATTCAAATATAAAGCCTATCGAAACTCGGTTTGTTATACTAGAATCTGCTGGAGGAAATTTTTCATTCATGAGATCCTTTAAATCTATATTTAAATTTTGAGGCATATTGGCAGAATATCCTTTTGTCACTGCTCCATCTTCATCAACTTTCTTTGTACATTTAGTAACAAATTGTATTAATTCTTTATCTGATGGGCTAACTATTTTTAAAGAAGCACCGGCTATACAAATGTTTCTACCTGCAAAAACACATCCATCTATTTTATCATCAATTTCTTTTTTCTTAAGTATCTCTAACAATGACACTGCTTCTGAAATTGAATATCCCTTTCCTGATGGTATATAGGTCTTAATTGATTCTTCCAACCCTTCTGATGAAATAGAATCTATTCTAAATTTATCGAGAATATCTTTCTTATTATTAAAATAAATGGTATCAACACATTTTTTTAACACTTCTGCATTACTTATCCCAATTCCTTTTATTAATCCTCGAATATGATCTCCATCAATATGTGTAACAAAAATATCAACCTTTTCATTTCTTTCAGCTATATTTTCTATTATTGAAGCAATGTCTCCTCCATTGGATTCTACGCCTCCATCAATTATTATATTATGTCTTGTTCCCTCTTTTTTTCCATATCTAACCCAAAGACAATCTCCCTCATTTGCTGGAAGTAAATAAACATCTACCATAATAATATGCCTTTCCTTATCATATTCATAATAATTCATTAAAATCTTTTGCATAATTGTATGCTTCTTTCATACATGTAGCTTCTTTTATATAATCTATATATCGTTTTCGATAATAATCCATTACCCTATACTCAATCACATCTTTCATCTGCTCTGCTAACACAGAATTCTTTATAATTTCTTTCATTTCATCCCTTAATACCAGCGCTGAATCTTCCCTTTTCAAAAAAAATCCTTTTCCTGATTTCACTAAGAAGTTCACTGGCATCTTAATAATCCTTTTAATATGATCTTTATCCGAAATTTTGCAGTACTGCTCATATGTAATCCCTGTATCCAGATCTTTCCAGTTCGTTCCTGTAGAGAAGAATTCTTTCCAACTTGCCAAAAGTTCTGTTTCTGTCACTTCCATTCTTACATCACCATGATTATAGAAAGCCATCAGTACTGGCATTTTGTATACCTTGGTCATATTGGTGTTTTCCAGCAGTTTTATAAATTCTTTTCCTATTCCCTGGAAGAAAGTTTTTTGTTCATCTGTAAGTTCATTTAATTCATTCAGATATTCCAGATACTTTTTAAATGGATTCTCACTTGAACGTGCAATTGCCTTCTGATAAACGTCATCATCCATATATGTAAATAAATCCATTCTGGATGGTTGTTTGCCGAGTAATTCTTTTACTCTGAAATATTCTTTTTTTATCTGATCTTTAAGTGATTGTTGTTTCTTGTCCATTTCTGCAAACAAATCAATTAATTTCATATCAAAATCAACAAAACAATCATCCGGATAATCTGTTTTATCTGCTGGAGAATAGGTTTGTTTCTCTGCTTTACTTTTTCCTGTCAGTAAGTATCTGACTCTTCCTGCCTTTTCGTAATTGCCGATGAAGTCCAGGACATTGAGATATTCTTTTCCTTTACTTCTCCGCAATCCTCTTCCAAGTTGCTGCAGGAATACTATTGGAGATTCCGTCGGACGGAGAAACATTACCATATCTACAGAGGGAATATCTACGCCTTCGTTGAACATATCCACCGAAAAGACGACTTTGATTTTTCCACTTTCCAATTTCTCAATTGCTTCTGTTCTGTCCATGGAGAATTCTCCATTTGCATTACTGTAAACTGCTGCTGATGGGATTCCTCTTCTGCTGAATTCCTTTGCCATTTCTTCTGCATGTTTTCTGGAACAGCAGAAGCCTAATGCCTGTTTTGAACCATATTTACAGTAATATTTGTAAATCAGATCATGTCTGTAAGCATTTCCTATGTATGTTTTGTTCAGTTCTTCTTCCGCATATTTTCCTCTGACTATATGCAGTTTGGTATAGTCTGTCTCGTCGTAGATTCCGTAATAGTGAAATGGAACCAGCATTCCTTTATTGATGCCATCTTTTAATGAAATCTCATACGGCACATTATAATCACAGATTTCATATATATTTTTGCCATCCATTCTCTCAGGTGTTGCTGTCAGTCCGAGGAGAAATTGGGATTTAAAATACTCTACGATTTTTCTGTACTGATCATTGACTGCATGATGGAATTCGTCGATTACTACGTAGTTGAAGTAATCCGGTGCAAAGTATTTTTCATTCAGGTATTCTGATTTTCCGAGAGTTGCTACTGAAGCAAAGATAACTGATTTATCCGTGCATTTCTCATCTCCTGTAAAGAATCCATAATCCTCCGAATTTCTTACATTTCGGAAAGAATCTGCCGCCTGTTTCAGGATTTCCTCTCTGTGTGCAACAAATAAAACCTTTTCATATGGTTTGGAATCAAATGCTGCCAGATAAGTTTTTCCGATACCCGTTGCAGCCTGGATGAGCGCTTTCTTTGCTCCTTCTGCTCTTGTATCTTCCAATGCACAGAGTGCTTCAATCTGTGCCCCTCTTGGTTCATACATTGTTTTAATTTTAGTATCTTCTGTATCCTGTTCAAAGTCATATTTGTCAAGATCTTTTGCAACTGCAGGACGATGCCAGTTCTGGGAATATCTCTTTAATTCTTTATCATCGATTATGATGGAATGGTTTTCAAACAAGTCTTCAAATGTATAAAAAAATTCAGCATAGTTTTCTGGATCTTTTTTGCTGCTAAAACGGTAGTTCCATTCTATTCCTGAAGTCAGTGCACTTCTTGAAATATTGGACGATCCAATGTAAAGTTCACTATGGTCTGCATAATGGAATATGTAAGACTTTGGATGAAAAGAACGGCCTTTTTCGCAGTAAAATCTAAGATCAACTCTGTCACCGAGTTTTCTTTTAATCAGATATAGTGCAGACGGCTGGGTTATTCCGAGATAATTTCCTGTCAGGATTCGGATTTTGGCTCCGCGTTTCAGGGTGTTTTCCAGTTCCTGAAGAAGCATTTTTACTCCTGATTCCATAAGGAATGAAACAATGATATCAACGCTTTCTGCTTTCTTCATACTCTGGATTAACTGATAATATAATTGTCTTCTTTTATCAGGTCCGCCGGTCATGGCATCTGTGGAATATTCATTTTCATATCCGATGTTCATTTTTTCTGCATAATTAAGTTCAGCCATTTTTCCTCACCTCTTCCCGGTCGGACATCTCCTGTGATCCAGTGTTCTTCTATTTGCAGATTGTGTATCTCCTGTACAAAATCCGCAAATGTGTCTATTGTAAAATCTGTAAAGTATCGTCCGTTTCGCTCTCCCTCATACTCTCCATATTTGAAAGAAGTATAAATCCGTCCACCAGGTTTCAACGCTGTGAGCATTTTCTTGAAAACCTCTTTTAGTTCTTTTTTCGGTAAATGAAGAATGGAAGCACAAGCCCATATGCCGTCGTATTTCTCATTCACTTTCAGTTCCTGAAACAGCATCTGTCTAACTTTGATTCCAGTATGTTTACTCGCAATCTGGCATAACTGTTCGGAACCGTCTATTGCCTCTACCAGATAGCCTTGGTCCAAAAAATATTTCGTGTCCCTTCCTGCGCCGCAACCAAAATCGAGTATATATGCTCCCGGATTAAGCTTTTGCAAAAATTTGTCCTGCATTTCTGTAAACTCTACGGAAACAGTTCCAGACGCAAAGGACTGTGCATTTTCGTTATAGTAATTTAAAGTCTTATTCATTATTTTTATCCAATTTCCAAATGTCTCTTCAGACATTATTTCTCTTTTATATTCTTTACTGCCTAAGTCATCTGATAAAGCTAACTACTTTACGTCATATTATACAATTTTTCGACATAAACGGCAACAATTTTCGTTCGACATTACCTATTATATTCAATTCACTGTAATACAAAAAGAGACATACCTTCTACCTCTGATATGTCCCTTTCTTTCTAAGCAATTCTTGTTACTTTATTATTCAGTTTTAATATTTATGCTTCCGCGTCCATCTCCGCCTTAATCTCATCCTCGCAGTCTGCCATTGCCTGCAGTGTCATAGTGAGCAGCTTCTGCAGTTCCCAGCCAAGTTGTTCGGCTCCTCGCTCGATGACTTCTCTGGAGCATCCTGCTGCGAAGCCCTTGCTTTTATATTTCTTCTTGAGGGATTTGAGTTCCATGTCTTTTGTGCTTTTGGATGGTCTCATAAGTGCTGCTGCCCAGATAAGTCCTGTAAGTTCGTCTGCTGCAAAGAGTACTTTTTCCATTTCGTGTTCCGGTGCTACGTCAATAGTTGTGCCACATCCTACTGTGATGCCGTAACCGTGGGATACAACTGAATGGATCACGTCTTCGCCTACGCCTGCTTCACGGAGCATTTCCGGAGCTTTCAGGCAGTGTTCTTCCGGATATAGTTCAAAGTCGATGTCGTGGAGGAGTCCTACAATTCCCCAGTATTCTGCATCTTCGCCATAACCAAGCTCATTGGCGTACCATTTCATTACTGCTTCTACAGTCAGGGCATGCTGAATGTGGAAGGGATCCTTGTTGTATTTCTTTAATAATGTAAATGCCTCGTCTCGTGTAATTGTCTTCATTATTTTGTCACTCCTCATATCTGAATTATCAGGCGGATCAAATCATCCGCTTTACTGGTTGCTCATAGCCAAATAACTACTCCGCAGTTTATCTGTCAATCTGAATCTGACATGCTTCCATTGCTTTCAGTGCATTCTCATGGCTTTCCGGTGTTACACCTGCACAGCATTTAGCATCTACGATGATCGGAACTTCCGGGAGAGATGCTTTAACCAGAAGTGCATTGGAAATAACACAGATGTCTGTGCATAAACCTACGAATGTGATACTTTCAATTCCCTGATCTTCATCTAACATCTGTAATTCTCCTGCCAGAGTTGTGGAACCGAAAGTTTCTTTGTCAATGGGTTCTGTTTTTCTGAGTGCATCTAATTCGCTTCTGATCTGCCATCCTTCAGTATCACGGATACAGTGCGGTACAGGAAGTTTCTTTCCTTCCTGGGTGTCAAGATAATTAGTCTCGTGGGTGTCTCTGGTAAAAAAAACAACTCCATCAAAATTTCCGATTTTCTCTTTTACACCAGGTACAATGGCAACTGCCTCTTTTGTTTCAAGAGCTCCGTCGATGAAGTCGTTCTGCATATCTACAACTACTAATACTTTCTGCATGTTTTCTTTCCTTCCGTTTCTTTCTTCACATTTTTCAGATAATCACATAAACCCCTAAAAATATATGCTTTTATTATTTGCTATTACTATACAACAACAAAGTGCTTTTGTACAGGCAGAAGCGCCCGTTTTACTAAAATATCAATCATCTATTTTGTAGAATATTTTTCAAATCTGTACTTCTGTTTAATATCCGGATATTTCTCTCTGTCTACTTCACTCATAAACATATCATAGGGTCTGGCGCAGATTTTGAAAGGTGCGTAGAGTGCCTGGTAGATCATCAGTTTTTCACCGTTTTCTGTGTGATGGGCTACTGCAAGGACTTTATAGAGATATTCGGAAGTATCCGGGGATACCCATTCTCTTTTGAAATGCTGTACAATGTCGCCTGTATGGATAGCGTGTTCCGGTGTTTCCGAAATATTTTCATTTTCCGCACTGTCAGGTTCTTCCGGTTCTGTATTGAGTTCCATATATTCTTCTTTATCAAGGGAAACCGGAATTCCGGAACGGCCGTTGATGTGAACACCGCCATACCAGGTACCTGTGACCTCACAAATATCGCCTACTTCATACTCCATGCTACAGTCATTATTTTTCTTTATGATTCTAATCTTTGCCATTTTTTCTCCTCATTATATATAGCTATTTCTTTCTGCCTGATAATCATGTATGTTTCAAATAAGACCTGCATACACAGGCATTATTATCACCATGATTATCATCATACCACAGTACATTAAAAACACGTCCTGTCATGTATCCATAAAGTCTGTGATTACCAGTAAGTCGTAGTGATATCAGTGATTCTGCTTCAATATATTTTGATGCCAGTCGATCTTGTGCACTTTTATTAAGATCATTTACAATAATCGAATGGTTTTGTTTCTTATCTTTAACCAGAATTTCACTCCACGTCTGACTTTCAAAAGCTCTCAGTCGAGGAATTATTTCTGTCCAAATCGTATTTCCTATATGTTTTTGTGAAAATGACCACATTTCCTGATCTGAACTGGCAAAAGACCAGGCTGGATTTTCCGAATAATATTGCTCAGGGTTTCCGCCCTGAGCAATATTTTTTCCCTTAGGAATTTCTCTCTGTCTGACTTGTTTATATTTCTTAGAGGCCGCCATAATATAATGCCATACTTTCTTTTGTAATTATATTGTTACATCCCATTCCCGAAGGAACTCCTTTTCTGGCTTTCAACCAGGGATCTTCCATATGTGTTAACTGGCTCAGCCACTGTGCATCATGGCCTCCATAATATTCCAGTACTTTGCCAATTGTATCTTTTTGGTCATCTGTAAGATTCTCTTCCCCACCGGTTTCATCTTTTGCACTGACAGAATACATTCCCTTTGTCTTGAAAAATAATTCCGGACATACCGGTCCATTTGCCCATGCCTGAAAATCTTCATCAAATAAAGGAGCATCATCCCAGACAAGTGCCCATGCCTGAGAATAATAGCATAACTTCTGAAGTTTCATGGTTGACATTTTACCCGACTTCTCCAGAATATATTTTGCTGTATCAAATACATTTGCCATTCTGTTTCCTCCTCTTTTTTTACTAATATAGCACTGTATTTCATTTCTGAACAGTATATATATTATGAAATTTTCATAAACACTCTGACATCCATTTCTTTACCATGAAAAAAATTTATTTCCAGCTTTTCCAGATCTCCGGCTGATATCCCACTGTCGCCTGTTTTCCGTTTCTTACCACAGGGACTTTGATGATGCTCTGGTTTTCGAGGATTTTCTCTGCTTTGTCTTCCTCTGCAATATAGGTAATCAATGCCAGCAGGTCTTTATCCTTGCAGTCAGTATCTATCAGTTTGTTATAACCACCAATTGCCTTGCAGACAGATTGGAATTCACCTTTACTTAAGCCTTTTTCTTTCATATCTATAAACTGATATTTAATTCCCCGTTCTTTGAAATAGCGTTCTGCTTTCTTGCTGTCAAAATTTTTCTTTGTTCCGAATATTTGTATATTCATAGTTTCCTTTCCATTTTATAGCAAAGCAATTTCAAATTACTCTACACATTATTTTTCTTTTTTATTACTCCGATCGCATGACCCAGTATCCTGATCTGATCCGCATTGACCATCATGGGTTCATACTCATCATTTTCCGGAATTAGCAAAATGGTACTTCCCATCTTTCGAAAAGTTTTTAATGTGACATTTCCATCAAGTTCTACAGCCGCAATCTGCCCGTTATCTACCACATTTGTTTTCCGCAAAACGACTTTGTCTCCATTATTAATATCTGCATTAATCATAGAATTTCCCCGTACAGTCAAAAGAAAAGTTTCCGCAGGTACTGAGATCCATTCTAAGGGTAATTTACATATCTCTGTTATACCTTCCGTCATTTCTATCGGAGTTCCTGCTGCTATTTCAGCAAATACAGGACATTGTACCAGTTCATTCTCTTTTAAACTTCTCTGCGCATTTTCTTCCTGAAGGATAAATTCGTCCGGACATTCTTCGTCACACATATACCTGTATTTTTTGTCCCGTACAAAATCCACATATATATATTCAGCAATTCCTGACGGAAGCATTGAAACATCAAACTTCGGAATATCCTCTACTTCTACTCCCTCTTTATTGATAAGTTTCAGTTCATTTCCATCTGTAATAATTCCATAGCAAACCTCTGGACTTACAGCCATATAAGAGCGCAATTGTTCTTCAGCTACGCTTATTCCTGCCTGGTATTGTTTTACCTCAGCCATAATATACGGTACTATCCGATTATTTTTATAAACCATGACAACGACATCAACAAATCCCATTTTTGAGAAAACCTGTACTTTATATTCTACATCTAGCAATTCTGACGGATAATGATAAACTGTTTTCAGTTCATTCAACAACCATTGACGTATTTTTTCTTCTTTACTATACGGATCTGCAATTTTGTCCTTAAACATATAATTCTGTAAGGGAATATCTGTCAGGCAACGAAATGCCGCTCCCTCCCTCATTTTCAGAAATTTTGGTTCTATACTTGAAATAAACCTCGAAGGAACACCATGACAGCTCATATACAGTCTCTCTGTTGCCCTTGTCATACCTACATAAAGTAATTTTCTTTCCATTGTTTCTACATAAGCAGCATCTTCATTTTCCTGCAATAACATAGGATTCGGAATTAATTTGTCTGATAATCCCATGAGAATTACTATTTTAAACTCAAGCCCTTTTATAGAATGCATAGTCAGCAGCTTAATTGCCTCTTCTCCGAAATTGATTCCTTCCTGAGAAGTATACAGCGTCATCTTTATATTCTCATCTGTTTCTTTTTTAACTTCTTCCAGGATTCTTTTGGTTCTGGCAACAATTGCAATTTCTTTCGCTTCATAGCGTTTAAGAAGTTTCTTTAAAAGTTTTTCCACTCCCAAAATTTCTTCCCCAATTGTATTATACCGGGCAAAAACCGGATAAATCCCCTGCTTATCAATAAGTGAAGGTTTTACAAAGTTATCATCATTTACAATATCTGAGTCTTCTCTGATCAGACTATATGCAGCCTCAGCAATTTGTGTGGTTGTACGATAATTTTTTGCAAGGGATGTGCTTCTTCCTGTCATATCCAAACCTATGCTGGTAAAGCTCCGTCCCTTCACAAGCCATGATGTACTATAAATACTCTGTGCTGTATCTGCTACAAACATAATACTACTGTAATCCTTTTCAGAATCATACATTTGCATAAGACATTGCAGCTGAACTCTGGATAAATCCTGACTTTCGTCAATAATAATATGTGTATATCCAGATATTTTATGGTTTTTCAGATACTTTAAAGCATACAATGCGACATCCTGAAAATCACAAAGATTTTGCGCATAGCACTCTTTCGTATATGTTGCCATTAATTCATAAATCGCCTGTCTGATCCGGCTGTTTTTCTGTAATTTCTGTGGTCCCTCATTGCTTCCTTTGCTTCCCATTCTTCCAATCCTGTCAGCCGACTGATAACTTTCATATTCCACATAATTACAAGCCTTAATCCATGCAATTTCATTTTTCAAAAATCCTAAATACTTTGCATCCAGAATTTTGACATCCCCGAATGTCTTTTTTACATTACTGAGACTTTTCTGCCATATTTCAATTTCTTTTTGTCCTTGGACAATTTGAAGCAGCTTCCCTTTTTCCTGACAAAATGCTCTAAAATAAGAATACAACAGTTTATCTATATTCGTTATTTTTACGTTTTTCTGTAATTCTGTTTTATCAAACAATCCATATTGGTCATCTTTATCAATCTGACCATATATATACTCAATATAATTTGTCAGACTTTTATTATAGGTGACCATCAATATTTTATCGCTCGCACCATAACAATAATTATCAAGCAAAAATGAAATTCTATGTACTGCTACTGTAGTTTTTCCAGAACCTGCTACCCCTCTAATAATTGAATGTCCCATGGCTGAACTCCGAATCAGTTTTTTCTGTTCCAGATTTAGCTGCATACCTTATCTCCTGTATCTTCAAAATATCATAACCATTCCCTGTTTTCACAATTATAATAATTGATATTCATAGTCTTTTGATAACTGTTCAGTATCTTCTTTGAAAATAGAAATCTGAATAGTTACATCTTTTGTACTTTTATCTTATCATAACTGGTAAATGCTTTCAATGTCAGGTCTTATGCAATTTGTTACGTTCATTTTAAATTTCCATCTATTTCACAGTTTTTTCAAATTCTCACCACATATTTCTCACATTTTCTGGTTATATTATTACCTGTACAGAGCAAAGAGTAATTGCAAATAAAACTTTTTCTTTTTCATACTTTTGCCGGGAATCGATGAGGTTCCCGGCCTCCTTCTTTTATTTCGATATTTTTCAGTCCTATTCCATTAAATTTTCTTTTTAATATGGTTATAGATATTCAGTCCTTTTGTCTGTCCGTATTTGGAAATGATAGATCTGTAAATCTGCTGCTTTCTGTTTTTGTCTTCTGCATTTTTCTCCACAGTTGTGGAAACGTAGTTTACCACTTCCTTTGGCATGCCTGCCTTGTCGAGAACCAATACCAGTTCCTGCTGTAATTTCTTTGTTCCGGCTTTCATGTCAATTATCTTTTGTTTTGGCTTTTTTGTATTCTGATTCTCTGATTGTTTGGCAGATTGCTTTTCAGATTGTTCATTCAACTGTTTTTCTGTTTTCTGATCAGTTTGTTCTGCCACCTGTCTGTCTTTTTCTTTACTGGTCTGTTTTTTTACCTGTTTCTTTGTCTGTATCTGTTTTCCGGAAATCTTCTCGTTTCTAGAGATTTTCACATTTTTTTCTGCTTTCCAGAATTCTATAATATGATCAAATCCTGTATCCTTGCTGATTACAACAATTTTACATTCTTCATCCTGACCTGTACACTCTTTTCCTATCAGATATCCCAGATAAGATCCCAGATGCATATCTGCTGACTGATTTCCTGTCGGTACTTTATGTGTGATCAGTTTTGACTCTCCGTGATCATTGATAATATCAAGATCTATTTTTCTGCTGTTATCTGTATAAAAAAGATGGATAATATCTGTTTCCCGTAATTTACCGCATCCTTTGAAGCCTTCACTTCCTACATTTTCATAATCAATTAAATAATAAGTTTTGATAATCTTCATCCTCTCTTTATTTGTTAATGTTCACTCCGTTCACAGTAACCTTTATTTTTCTCTGCTGTATAATACTCTGTCATTTTCAGCCGGATAATTCTTTCCTATTTTAACATGCATCTTTTATCAGCACAACCACATAGTGGCAGCTCTCCTGGTTAGTATTTTCTGGTTGCCTTTCCTGTCTGTTCCAGTCAGACAGAATATTATCATATCCACGAATAGTATTCCCATATTGCCACTATAATAAATTTACATACCTTTTGTGAAAAGTGACGGATTTTTATCAGATTTAAGTTGATAAATCTTTAACAAAATTCAAAAAAACGCAAAAACCCTGTTGATTTTAACCGTTAAATATGTATAATAGAAAAAGAGAAGCGAGAACTAGTCGCTTTTTTGGTAAGGTATCTTAAGGCCTGTTTAAACAGGCGCTTTCATTAACGAAGAAAAGAGGTTAAACGTAAGATGGCAAAAATCGATTTAAGCAAGTATGGCATTACCGGAACTACAGAAATTGTCTACAACCCTTCTTATGAAGTATTATTTGAAGAAGAAACCAAACCGGAACTGGAAGGCTTTGAAAAAGGTCAGGTCAGCGAACTTGGTGCAGTTAACGTTATGACAGGTATCTACACAGGACGTTCTCCTAAAGATAAATACATCGTTATGGATGAGAACTCCAAAGATACAGTATGGTGGACAACAGACGAATACAAAAACGATAACCATCCTGCAACTCAGGAAGCATGGAATGCAGTAAAAGAAATCGCTAAAAAAGAGCTCTCCAACAAGAGACTTTTCGTAGTAGATGCATTCTGCGGTGCTAACAAAGATACTCGTATGGCTATCCGTTTCATCGTTGAAGTTGCTTGGCAGGCACATTTCGTAACAAATATGTTCATCCAGCCAACAGCTGAAGAACTTGAAAACTTCGAGCCAGATTTCGTTGTATACAACGCTTCCAAAGCTAAAGTTGAAAATTATAAAGAATTAGGCCTTAACTCTGAAACAGCTGTAATGTTCAACATCACAACTAAAGAGCAGGTTATCGTAAACACATGGTACGGCGGAGAAATGAAGAAAGGTATGTTCTCTATGATGAACTACTTCCTTCCATTAAAAGGTATGGCTTCCATGCACTGCTCTGCAAACACAGATATGAACGGCGAGAACACAGCTATCTTCTTCGGTCTTTCCGGAACAGGTAAAACTACTCTTTCCACAGACCCGAAACGTCTCCTGATCGGTGATGACGAGCATGGCTGGGATGACAACGGCGTATTCAACTTCGAAGGTGGATGCTACGCTAAAGTTATCAACCTTGACAAAGAATCTGAGCCGGACATCTACAATGCGATCAAACGCAACGCTCTTCTTGAGAACGTAACACTTGATGCTGAAGGCAAGATTGATTTCGCAGATAAGAGCGTAACAGAGAATACTCGTGTATCTTATCCGATCAACCACATTCAGAATATCGTTCGCCCGATTTCTTCTGCACCGGCAGCTAAGAACGTAATCTTCCTGTCCGCAGATGCTTTCGGAGTACTTCCTCCTGTATCTATCCTGACAGAAGCTCAGACTCAGTACTATTTCCTGTCTGGATTCACAGCTAAACTTGCTGGTACAGAGCGTGGAATCACAGAGCCTACACCTACATTCTCTGCTTGCTTCGGACAGGCATTCCTTGAACTGCATCCGACAAAATACGCAGAAGAACTTGTTAAGAAAATGGAAAAGAGCGGAGCAAAAGCTTACCTCGTTAACACAGGATGGAACGGAACAGGAAAACGTATCTCCATCAAAGATACTCGTGGTATCATCGATGCAATCCTTAACGGAGATATCCTTAATGTTCCTACTAAGAAGATTCCATTCTTCGATTTCGAAGTTCCTACAGAACTTAACGGCGTAGACACAGGTATCCTTGATCCTCGTGACACATATGCTGATGCAACTCAGTGGGAAGAGAAAGCGAAAGATCTTGCTGGAAGATTCATCAAGAACTTTGCTAAATACGAAGGAAACGCAGCTGGTAAAGCACTTGTTGCTGCTGGTCCTCAGTTATAATTTAAATTGTCCAGATGATTATGAAAGGGATGCGAATGATTCGCATCCCTTTTTTGTACTGTTTCAAATATCAGACAACAAAATTATAAATGATGTCTTTATAATGCTTTAAGTTTTTCTGCCACCTTCTCATATGCCGGTACCGGAACGTGATATTTTTCACCCATTCTTACTACTTCATAGACTAATCCATCAATTTCAGACCGTTTTCCTTCCATGATGTCCCTCTGCATAGAGGTAGTTGCTTCCGGTGCAAGGTTGGAGAGAATTTTTAAGTTTACATCTACCATATCTTTCTGAAACGGAACTCCCATGGCTTCTGCAAGTGCAGCGATTTCTCTTATCATGGCTTTAAAGAGTTCTCTGGCTTCGCCTTCTTTCTGAAAATCTGCGGCTGTTGCATGATAGTAGAGCCCTGCTGCACCGATTGGGGAAACGTAGGAAAATTTCTCCAGAGCTTCGCGGCGGATATTCTCGGAGAGGATTCCGTCGATGTTGCTGTCGCAGAGGTCTTTCTGGATTTCTTTCAGTTCTGGTCTGGATTCTGCTTTGTCACGCACACCAAATACGATACGCAGGATCTGTCCGTGTTGGAGTAGTCTGCCTGGTTCTTTGATGTTTGCGGAGACGTAGATGCATCCGTCTGTTACAAGGAGCTCAGGAAGCTGTTTCTGCATCTTTCCGCCGGTTCCGTAGATGTTTAAGACCGGAATTACAATGGTTGTTTTCTTTGCAATCTGTTTGATAAATGGAATGGTTTCATCCAGGGAATAGCCTTTTACGCAGACAAAAATTACGTCTGGATGGTCTGTGTAATGTTCCATGTCTGCAGCCGGGATGGTGATCGTTTCTTCGGTTTTGTCCCACATTTTTTCTAAGGTAAGGCCCTGTTCCTGGATTGTTTTCAGGTGTTCGCCTCGGGCGATCAGAGTTACATCCTTGCCTGCTTTTTTCAAATAATATCCGGTAACGCCGCCGGTTCCGCCGGCTCCGATGATTAAGTATTTCATAGTTTTTTCTGCCCCGCTTTCATAGTTTGTTTCTTATATTATCATAGCACAATTGTAATTTTTCTTCAGTATATTTATGCATTACGTCGACATAATTTTGCATTGACAGTTTATTTTTTGACCTGTAATATCAATATATTAATATTTATCCAACTCTGACATCAGTAAAACGGATATAAACAATATGGCAATAATTATCCATACGATTAATTGTGCAAAGGAATCATCAAGATGGAACGATATCTGGAATTTAGAATAGATGAACAAACTGCAGAAATTAAAATTGAAGCATTCCTGAAAAAGAATGCAGGACTTACGAAACGACAGATCAGTCAGGCGAAGTTTCGACTGGATGGGATTACAAAAAACGGGATACGCTGTCGTGTGACTGAGACAGCATATCCCGGTGATGTGATCCGTGTTTGTCTGGAGGAAGCGCAGACTGCTTCTGCACATCTTGAAAATTATAATTTCAAAATCGGTAGTAAAACTCAAGCAGGCCTTCATTGTGATAAAGCTTCAATTCCAGTTTCCGAAGCTTCTCTTTCTCTGGATATTGTATATGAAGATACAGATATTTTGGCAGTTAATAAACCGGCGGGAATGGTTACGCATCCGACAGGAATACATTATGCAGACAGTCTCTCCAATCTTGTTGCCGATTACTTTCGAGAGAAAAATGAGTCTGTCTGCGTCCGTCCAGTAGGACGGTTGGATCAGGAAACTTCCGGGATTGTGATTTTTGCCAAGAATCAGGTGGCTGCTTCGAGACTTCAATCTGTAAAGTCTCCATGCAAGATCCATAAGCAGTATCTTGCTGTTGTATCCGGTGCTTTGCCTGTAGATGCCCCTGATGTCTGGCATACCATAAATCTGCCGCTGATACAGGACCCTGCGAATCATCTGAAAATGAAAACTGCTGCTGATCTTTCCTTACATTCCTCTGTATTATCAGGAAAAATCAAAACAGCAGTTACTCATTATCATACTCTCTTTACCAGTCAGGATTGGTCACTTGTCACACTTAAACTGGACACCGGACGTACCCATCAGATCCGTGTCCATATGTCTTCGACTGGGCATCCACTTCTTGGGGATTCGTTGTATGAAAAAAATATTACTGAAAAACAATCACCTAATAAGGATGCAGATATAGCTCCAGTATCATGCTTGCAACATCCATTCAAACGTGCGGCACTTCATGCATGGAGAGTTTCTTTTCAGCATCCTTTCAAAGATGAATTTATCTCACTGGAAGCTCCATTGCCTTTCGATTTTCGTGAGCTGGTTTCATTTTTTGGCCCTGGCTCTATTTAAGCCTCAAGTTCTTTTATTAAATTTACCATCTCAATGGCACTGAGTGCACAGTCATAGCCTTTATTTCCTGCTTTTGTACCTGCGCGCTCAATTGCCTGCTCGATATTCTCTGTTGTAAGTACTCCGAACAATACCGGAACTCCTGTTTCCAATGACACTGATGCAATACCTTTGGAAACCTCGTTGCATACATAATCATAATGGCTGGTATTTCCACGGATCACTGCACCAACACAGATCACAGCATCATATTTTCCACTTTTTGCCATTTTGGACGCGATCAGCGGGATTTCAAAAGCACCTGGCACCCAGGCTACCTGAATATCTTCTTCCTTTACATTATGACGTGTCAGTCCATCCATTGCACCGCTTACCAGTTTAGAAGTAATGAACTCATTGAAACGTGCTGCTACAATTCCTACTTTCATTCCATCTGATACTAATTTTCCTTCTAATGTTTTCATTCTTTTAATCCTTTCATCTGTAAATTTATTTTTAACCTGTACAGGTTTTTATACAAAGTAAGTTTTATTTTCGGTAACGTTATTGTTACGTTAAAAATTCTCTGCCGCATTTAATACTTCAGAATATGTCCCATCCGTAATTGTTTTGTTTTGAGATAGTGCAGATCATATGCTGTCGCATTCATCTGGATCGGAACTCTCTTTTTGATCTTGATTCCAAATTCTTCCAGCTGATAAACCTTATCCGGATTATTTGTCAACAGGCGCAGTTCTTTTACTCCCAGATTTCTCAGAATCTGCGCACCTATATAATATTCTCTTTCATCCCCGGCAAATCCAAGTGCCAGATTCGCTTCGAGTGTATCCATTCCCTGTTCCTGAAGTTCATAAGCACGGAGTTTATTGATCAGTCCGATTCCTCGTCCTTCCTGTCTCATATAAAGAAGTATTCCCCTTCCCTCTTCTTCAATCTGGGACATAGCTGCTGCAAACTGCTGTCCGCAGTCACAGCGCTGAGATCCAAACACGTCTCCTGTCAGGCACTCCGAATGCACACGACACAGAACATCTTTTCCATCTCCAATTTCACCTTTTACCAGCGCCACATGATGTTCACCATTAAGACGGTTTACAAATCCGTATGCCATAAATTCTCCGTATCTGGTAGGCATTTTTGTAGTCGTCACGCGGTCCACCAGAATATCATGGCATTTACGGTAATTCTGAATATCTTTAATTGTTATGAATTTAAGATTCCACTTTCCGGCAAGTTCCCGTAACTCAGAAGTCCGCATCATAGTGCCGTCTTCTCTCATAATTTCACAGCACAGCCCGCACTGTTTTAACCCTGCAAGTCTGCACAGGTCTACAGTTGCCTCTGTATGTCCGTTTCTTTCCAGAACACCGTTCTTCTTCGCCAGAAGTGGAAACATATGTCCGGGGCGTCTGAAATCTTCGGGTTTTGCATTCTCATCCACACATTTCATGGCAGTAACAGAACGTTCTGCCGCAGAGATTCCTGTAGTGGTGCTGATATGGTCTACGGAAACAGTAAAAGCAGTTTCGTGATTATCTGAATTTTCTGCTACCATCTGCGGGAACTGCAGTTTTCTTACATATTCCTCAGACATTGGCATACAGATAAGTCCTTTTCCGTGAGTTGCCATAAAGTTAATATTTTCTGTTGTGGCAAACTCTGCTGCACAGATAAAATCTCCTTCATTCTCTCTGTCCGGATCATCCGTTACCAGAATAATTTTTCCATTCCGAAGTTCTTCCAGAGCTTCTTCTACTGAATCAAATCCGTTCATTTTTTCTCTCCTTATGCAATGTATTTTTCTGATACAATATATTTTTCTGTTGTTAAGAGGGCAAAATCATTCGTATTGGCTGCTTATCTGGTTCGTGTCAGGCAGATAAAACATCCACTGTACAGTTCTGCATCAATCGAATAACCGCTTTGTGGTTAATTCTGTCAAAAGCCATACTTGTTCAGAAAATCCCGTGTAATATTACTTTTTATCGGCTGTTCTTTCACAGGCGTTATTAATTTTTCCACGTATTTTCCAATTATGTCTGTCTCCAGATTGACGATATCTCCTTCTTTGCGTTCTCCGAGGACTGTAATCTTTACTGTATGAGGAATTGCAGAAATGGAAAAGTCTGTTTCTGAGACTTTTGCCACTGTAAGACTGATTCCATCAACTGTTACAGAACCTTTTGTCACAATATATTTCATAATTTGTGGTGAAGCCTGAATGGTGTACCAGACAGCATTATCATCTCTGCGAATTTCCGTGATTTTTCCTGTTCCATCCACATGCCCGGCAACAATGTGTCCTCCAAATCTTCCATTTGCAGGCATTGCCCTTTCCAGATTTACATGCTGTCCCAAAGAAAGCTGAATCAGCGCAGAACGATTCAATGTCTCATGCATCACATCTGCTGTAAAACCATCTTCCAGACATGCAGTTACAGTGAGGCAAATTCCATTTACAGCTACACTGTCCCCTGTTTTCAGATCATCCAGAATTTTCTCTGCCCGTATCGTAAATACTGCTGAATTTGCTCCTTTTTTTATTTTTTTCACAGTTCCCAGTTCTTCAACAATTCCCGTGAACATTACTCTTCACCTCACTCTCTATAAGAAAATCATCTCCTATTCTGATTATTTCGCTGTTTTTTAATAATATTGCGCTGGCAGGATCAGGAAATCCTTTTCCTTCTATCGGTGTCTTTGCACTTTCTCCCCCAAAAAGTTTGGGTGCTATATAGGTCTGGACTTTCTGAACAATACCGCTTTCGAGTGCTGACCAGTTTAAAGTGCCTCCTCCTTCCAGTAAGATACTGTCTATCTTTGCAGCTCCCAGAAGTTCCATTAGTCTGTTTAAATCTATGTGTCCGTTTTTTTCCGGGACATCCAGAACTTTACATCCCATATCTTCATAATTCTTTATCTTCTGCTGGTCTTTACTGCTGGTTGCAAAGATTGTTGGAATTGTTGATGCCGTTTTCACAATTCTGGAATTCAGTGGTGTCCGCAAGTGGGAGTCACAGATAATACGCACAGGATTTCTGCCGTTTTCCAGTCTGCATGTAAGCATCGGATCATCTGCCAGCACAGTTCCCACTCCAGCCATAATCCCTGTATATTTCAATCTCTGTTTCTGCACATGCATTCTGGCAGCTTCGCCTGTCACCCATCTGGATGCGCCTGTATAAGTGGCAATTTTTCCATCCATGGTCATCGCATATTTCATGACTACATATGGTTTTTGATTCTGTATGTAATAGAAAAATGCTTCATTGAGTTTATCGCACTCTTCTTTTAAAACGTTTTCCGTTACTTCGATCCCATGCTCTTTCAGAATCCGGATTCCTTTTCCTGAAACCAGGGGATTAGGGTCCGAGGAACCAATGATCACACGTCTGATCCCCGATTCCAGGATTGCATTGACACACGGAGGCTGTTTCCCGTAATGGCAGCAAGGTTCCAGAGTAACATATATAGAGGCACCTTCTGGCTGTTCTGTACATGATGCCAGAGCTTCCCTTTCTGCATGAGGTTCACCGTATTTTCTGTGATATCCCTGGCCAATGACTTTTCCTCTTTTGACGATCACGGCACCTACCATTGGGTTAGGTGCTGTAAATCCCATTCCTTTTTGTGCCAGTTCTAACGCCATTTTCATATATTGCCTGTCTTTTTCCATATCCGTTATATCTTTCAATCCCTCATCTCCTGTTCTTCTGATGGTACTGATGATACCCAATAAGCCCCGGTGTCTTTCAACATCCAGGGCCTGTAAATTAATATCTGTTTGAATTATCTTCGTGTGAATCTGACTTTTTGCTTCATCATTAAAACTGCTTTGATGATATAAAAAAGCTCTGGAATAAATTTATTATTCCAGAGCAGTCGCTTTCACAGATCAGTTAATTCTTCTGTATCTCTACTACTATCTTCTTTCATCCAGACTGTACTGTCGGCTTCGGAATTACACCGAATCATGCCTTACGGCTCGTGGGCTTTACCACCGGTAGGGAATTGCACCCTGCCCTGAAGATCTTATTTTATTTTGATCAGCAATTTTTACAATTTACCTTGCTGATGTCTGACAGTATACTCTTAACTTTTATCTCTGTCAAGATTTTTTTCAGGAAAGTAACCCTCTTACCATCTCTGCATTAAATGTCACACCTGTCAGGTGATCTACTTCGATCTGGTACAGGGCATTGGCTGCGATATGCTCTGCTGCCTGTTCCAGATCACGAATACCGCTTGTATTTTTATGCAATTCAACGATGGCATCCAGACCGTCTTCTGTTACTACACATTCTTCTGCTTTCAGGCTCATGCGTGTCAGAACTTTCGGAAGAACGTATTTGGAGAAGATGATCTTCTTCTCTTCTGATGTATAATCCGGGATATCGATCACCGCGAAACGGGACATCAGAGGTGCGCTGATCTGGGACTTATCGTTTGCCGTAGCAATAGGATAAACGCCCACTGTAGGCACCATACATTCCATATAGTTATCTGTAAATCCAAGGTTGTCAAGCAGAGTAAGAAGTACATCTGCAGGGTTTCCGTTGCCCTTACCTGACGCTGCTTTATCAAGCTCGTTGATAATAAATACAAGGTTGGATTCTCCTGCTGCCGAGAAAGCTTCCATGATGATTCCGGGCTTTGCGTTTGCATAGATTCTGGAGCTTCCTGTAAGCTGTTCCGGATCATTGATGGAACTCATGTCCAGAGTTGTCCAAGGCAGTTTCAGAATACGGGCAACTGCATAGGCAATCTGAGATTTACCTGTACCTGCAGGACCTACAAGGAGAAGTCCGTATGCAGGAAGTGTATGGGTACGGTTGATCTGGATGATTGTTTCAATGATACGCTGCTTTACAGATTCCATTCCGTAGAGTTCCTCATCAAGGATCCTGCGGGCTTCCTGAGGATCGATTGCTTCAAAGTAATTGCTCTTCCACTGTACATTCATCATGATGGAAAGTGCTCTCTGAGCATGACGTCTCTCCTCCGGAGATACTTCGTGTGAACGGGCAACTGCAAGGTTTCTTCTCGCCCAGAGACGGATATTATCCGGCAGGGTTCTGCCTGCGCAGGTCATAAAATCAGTGATGCTCTGAATGCTTGTCAGCTTCATCTCGTCCCCTGTTTCTTCCTCATCTTCATCCTCAACAATCTCTGCAGGTGCACTGCTTGCAAGAAGTCTCTCGATCATAAACTGAAGAAATCCGTCCTCTGCGGAAAGTTTCGTGCCGCCGCCAAAAGCAGTCTCACGAATCTTATAAACTGCATAACCATTCTCTTTATTCTCTCCTGAAAGGCGCACATTGATATGATTCTCCCCAAGCCATTTCAGAAGACTTACAAATCTTAAATCAATACTGATGATATCTGCACTGAAAACGCCGTCATCTTCTTTAAATTCAAAGGATGTACGTTTGATCGGATTAGTAAAAATACCGCAGGAATGATGTTTCCACTGACGGCTGCTGTTATCCAGGATCATGATCGGTTTCTCAGGGGAAGTCTCCTTTTCATTGGACTGGAACGTAGTGTAGGTACATTCAGACTGTACGCCTGTTTTCTTGTCTGAAGCACCGCTGAAATCAAATACTGGCATGGTAAATACTCCTTTTATCTTATCATGTAATGCATGACATATTTCTATTACACATCTCTGCAATCCTGTCGGAAGCTATTTATTATTCTAGCAGAATCTTTTCTTTTAATCAATTCTGTAAATGTATTTATTGCATAAATATTCAATAAATTATATCCTGATTTATTCCCCCAAAATCATTGACGGTAACATTCGCAGGCCTTATAATAATAGTAACTGAGAATTTCCAGAAACTCTCTGGAAAATCGAAATTTACTTTTAGGAGAGCAAAATGAGCAAAATTATTTTAACCGGTGACCGCCCAACAGGCCGCCTTCATGTTGGACATTATGTTGGTTCATTATCCGAGCGTGTTCGTTTACAGAACTCCGGCTTATATGATGAAATTTATATTATGATCGCAGATGCACAGGCATTAACAGATAACGCTGAACACCCTGAAAAAGTTCGCCAGAACATCCTTCAGGTTGCCCTGGATTATCTTGCATGCGGCATTGATCCTGAGAAGTCCACTATCTTTATCCAGTCTATGGTTCCGGAGCTTACAGAGCTTACTTTTTATTATATGAACCTTGTTACTGTAGCACGTGTACAGCGTAACCCTACAGTTAAATCCGAGATCCAGATGCGTAATTTCGAGGCAAGCATCCCTGTCGGTTTCTTCTGCTATCCGATCAGCCAGGCTGCAGACATCACTGCATTCCGCGCTACTACTGTTCCGGTTGGCGAAGATCAGCTTCCAATGCTCGAGCAGTGCAGGGAGATCGTCCACAAATTTAATACTGTTTATGGCGAAACTCTGACAGAGCCTGAGATTATTCTGCCATCCAATAAAGCATGCTTACGTCTGCCAGGTATTGACGGAAAAGCAAAAATGAGCAAATCTCTCGGAAACTGCATCTACCTTTCAGATGAAGAAGCTGATGTTAAGAAGAAGGTTATGTCCATGTTCACAGACCCGAATCATCTTCGTGTGGAAGATCCGGGACGTGTGGAAGGAAACCCTGTATTTATTTATCTGGACGCATTCTGCAAACCGGAATATTTTGCAGAGTTCCTGCCTGAATATCAGAATCTGGATGAACTGAAAGCCCATTATACACGCGGCGGTCTGGGTGATGTCAAGGTTAAGAAATTCCTGAACAAAGTACTCCAGGCAGAGCTTTCTCCAATCCGCGAGAGACGTAAATACTGGGAACAGCATCTTGATGATGTATATGATATCCTCAAAGAGGGAAGCAGGGTTGCTGAAGCAAAAGCTGCACAGACACTTCATGATGTTCGTTCAGCAATGCAGATCAACTACTTTGATGATAACAGCTTAATCAAATAATTATATGCCGGTGGCTACAGCGACCGACAACAATGCGTAAATAAGAAATTCAAACGCAAGATTGTTCAAAAAACAACTTATTGACACATCAAAACAGGTTCAGGCAAAAGCATTCTGCTCACGTCTGAACCTGTTCTGTTATTTCTTCACTGACTTTCTTTTCAATCTATTTTACAGATAAAATCTATCCGATATCTTTCATATCTGATACCATTTGATCTCATTTGCCTCCATATGTAACTGGAAGCTGCTTCCATCACCTCTGTAAACTACTGTATCCTGTGGTTCGTAAGTGTTGTTGACTACGCAGTATTTTCCATTTTTTACGTAAGCATGTACTTCTACATTGTAGTTGGTTGAATACCAGCAGTGAAGTTCTTCCTCTGCGGATGCTGACCAAAGGACTGCACGATAAAGCACACGGCTGTTCTTGAAACTGTATGGAAGTCCACTGATATAAACGCCTCTTCCTTTACCGAAAGTCTTTACAGCCATCTGCACTTCCTGGTCTTTCTGGATTAAGATTTCTGTTTCCGGTAAGGCATAAATGTTCTTCTTACCTTCACCGAAATCAACCTCGCCTTCTGCATCTTTAAGGATGAAATGATCTCTGTGTTCTTCCCAGTTATATTTATCTGTATTCAGGTTAAATCCATGTTCTTCTTCTACTCCAAGTACATCATCTAACTGAATGAATCTGCCCTGCCACTGATGTGCTGCCGGTTCTCCTACACCGATAAATCCACCGCCATTATATACAAATTCTCTGACTGCTGTGATGATTGTTTCGTCGATCCAGTTTTCGCCGCCTGACTGTGCAGTGTCCGCATCTCCCACATTGATCACTACGTCAAATTTCTTCAGAAGATCTTTGTCAGCTTTGATATCATCAAAGCTGATAAATGATACATCAAACGGTGCACCGCTTAATGCTTCTATAATTCCAAAATAAGAATAATTCTGCTTATAATAAATAGCATGATGTACCATGTGGTTACCCCAGGAACGCATTTTTCCCCAACAGTTCAGAACTGCCACACGTTTCACGCAATAGGGAGTTGTTCCCTGAATATTATCATACAGAGTACGGAATTCCTCACATACTTCTTTGATATACTGTACAAAGTCCGGGAATTCAAGGGCAAGTTTCAGATATCCGCCGTAGCCTATTCTCTGGATCGGGCTTCTTAAGATTGCTCTTCTTGCTGTTACCCAGTTCACTTTTGCCTCTTTTACAGGATCTCCTCCTTCATGGAAGGTATCCGGGAAGAAATATGGAAGGAATCTTCCTTCTGTATATTTCACATTTTTAATGTCACTGAACAAGCGTAAGGTTGCTCCGTTTCCAACACTTCCCACTACAGCGTCCAGTCCGATGGATGCAAATTCATCCATAAAAGGTTCCATACCAATCCAGTGATCTCCCATGAACATCATAGCCTCTTTGCCATATTCATGAACAATATCTACCATTTCTTTGGCAAGCTTCGCTACTTCTCTTCTCTGGAATGCCTGGAAATCTTTAAATTCTTTAGACGGGATTCTGTATGTATTGTTCATATATCCCTGATCAATGATATATTCCGCTCTGAAAGGATAGCCCACTTCTTTCTCAAACTGCTCCAGAATATATGGGCTGACTGAAGCGGAATAACCAAACCAGTCTACATATCTCTCTCTTGCAAGTTCATCAAATATAAGAGTAAACTGATGGAAAAATGTAGTGAAGCGCACAACATCCACATACTCATGAGTATCCAGGAATCTGCGCAGACGTTCCAGGGAATGAGCTTTTGTTTTTGGCTGGCGCACATCAAATGTAATCTGCGGTTCCACATTTTTCCAGTCATTTACTACTGCATTATACATGTGTACCGGATCCCACATGATATATGCAAGGAAGCTTACAGTGTATTCATGAAACAGCTTTGCAGATCTGATCACTACATTACCGGTTTCTTCATCATAGCTCCACAGCTCTGTTGATACCAGTTCCCCGGTAGTACGGTCTATAACTTCCCACCATCTGTAGATATCATCTCTTGTATTCACTGCCAGCATATCCGGATATAAATGATCCATCAGATGAATTTCCAGCTTATCCTCTGTTGCTGTATGGAAGGATGTCATGATATACATCTGCTGGATTTCCTCAGGATGTGCCTTTGCCCATTCATTATCCTTACGGGTTGTATAATAAGTTGCATATATCTTGGATCCAGTGTCTTTTAATTCCTTCGGAAATTCTGTTCCGTCACAGTCACGAATCGCATCTGCACCCCATTCATCCAGTATCTCCAGTGTCTGTGGCACTACATCCAGATTGGTTGGTATTGTTACACGACCTTTTTTCATTGTTGTTTGTCTCCTCTCTCTGTATAAACCTGTCTTACTTTTTACTTATCTGACCTGATTCTGCTCTTTCTTGCGCCTTATCTGTCTATAGAATACGTTCTTTCCAAAACATTTTCAATTCTCTTTTTGCTTTGTTTTTTAGAAATCTTGCTGTACAAATCAAATTGTGATATTATATAAAAAATGTTATCGAAAATTTTGAAAGGAATTCTGTTTTTGATTATAATACCCTATATTTTTTTATCTTTCAAAGTTTTTTTATGCATTTAGTCCAATCATAACAACTAAATGCAGAACAGATTCCCTCTATTATTTTTGTTCACTCTTTTGTATTAGACAAAATCACTAAATTATGGAGGAGGAACTTTTTTATGAGTACACATTCTCTTCGCTTCAGCCCTGAAGATACTGCTCCACAGGAGGTCACACTTCTGAATGCATCTTCTTCCCTCTATGAAGGTGACTGGCCAAGCATTCCCCACTCCCATGCATTCACTGAATTATTTTATGTGCGGGACGGACAGGGGGAATTTCTGCTTGAAGATGAAATCTACCCTATTTCAAAAGATGACCTGATCATTGTTAACCCTCACATTAATCACACTGAAATTTCCAGAGGAAACCCACCTCTCAGCTATTTCACAGTGGGCGTAGACGGATTATCTTTCTCTTTTAATGATCAGAAAGAATATCGCATCTTTAACTGCAGAAAAAAGAAAACAGATCTGCTTTTTTACTTTAATGCTCTGTTTCAAGAACTGGATAATCAATCGGAAGGGTACGAAAAAATCTGCAGACATATGCTTAATATTTTGATCCTTCAGCTTCAGCGGATCACAGATTCTCCTTTTGAACTGATCACTGCACAACATCCAAGCAAGGAATGTGCACATATCAAGCGATATCTTGATTCTAATTACGGAGAAAACATCTCTCTTGATCATCTGTCTGCCATCAGCCACCTGAACAAGTATTATCTCAGCCATGAATTTACCAAATATTATGGGATTTCTCCTATGAACTATCTAAACCGAAAGCGGATTGAGGTATGTAAAGAGCTTCTGGAAAATACTGATTACGGGATTTCAGATATTGCACATCTCACAGGATTCTCCTCTCAGAGTTATCTCTCCCAGAGCTTTCGCAAATCCTGTGGCATGACTGCAGGAACTTACCGTAAACTTAAGAAAAAAAGAAAGGATCCTATTTAATATCATGCAATACACATTTCCAAACTACTATAAAGAATTTTCCTGCATTGCAGGAGCCTGTCCGGATACCTGCTGCGCAGGATGGCAGATCGTGATTGACGATCAGACACTGAAGAAGTACCAGCACTTTAAAGGTCCGTTCCGCAATCGCCTGCACAATGATATTGACTGGAAACAACATGTTTTCCGCCAGTATAACAGACGCTGTGCTTTTCTCAACGAAGAGAACCTGTGTGATATCTACACAGAAGCAGGACCGGAAATGTTCTGCAGAACCTGCAGAAATTATCCTAGACATATTGAAGAATTTGAAGGTCTGCGTGAGATTTCCCTGTCGCTCTCCTGTCCGGAGGCAGCAAGGATTTTACTTTCCCAAAAAGAAAAGGTACACTTTATCACAAAAGAAAAAAAGGCAAAAGAAGAAGTCTATGATGACTTTGATTATTTCCTGTTCACTGCACTTATGGACACCCGTAATATGCTTATAGATATCATCCAGGACAGAGCTGTACCCATGCAGAAACGTCTGTGGAAACTTCTGGCTGCTGCACATGATTTCCAGTTATGTGTAAATAAAAATGAACTCTTTAAATGGGAAGAAATGCGAAAACGACATGAAGATTCCGGATACGGAGATAGATTTTGCAACAAAATTTACTCTCGTATAAATGCAGATAACATAGAAAACAGTTCTGCTGCATCTGCCTGCGCAAATACACCAGAACAATTATTTAAAAAAATGTGGAAAACTGTTGTCCCGGAAATGGAGGTTCTGCGCCCGGGATGGCAGGAATACTTAAAGAATTGTCTGACTCCACTGTATAATGGAAATACAGATCCGCAGTCTGACTCCGGAAATCTTTATTCCTGGCAGAAAAGTGAATTTGATTTCTCTTATCCGGACTGGCAGATTCAGGAGGAACAGCTTCTTGTTTACTGGATCTATACCTATTTCTGCGGTGCAGTTTATGATGATGAGATCTTCGCCAAGGTGAAAATGGCAGTTGTGTGCACCCTGTTCATCCATGAATTAAATGTGGGAACCTATCTGAAAAACAACCGGCAGTTTAAGCTGGATGACCAGATCCGTATCTGTTATCAGTTTTCAAGAGAACTGGAACACTCAGATCTTAACCTGAACAGATTTGAAGAATTAATGTCTGAAAAAGAGATTTTCTCCTTTGAAAATCTGCTGAAAATCTGCTGATGCAAATAAAAAATCCAGTTATTATGAGCACTAAATCAATCGGAAGGCCTCTGATGGTCTTCCGATTGATTTTAATAATTAATATTGTCCTCTCATTACTGTATTTTCAGCATATGCCAGAATTCTATCTGTTTTCATTTAGAGCATGTTTGAAAAATCATTTCAACAATCTGTACGCTCTAATCTACGGATCATAGATACCAGATGTCCGGCACAATTTCGGATTTCTTCTTCTGTAAGTTTACCTTCTTTATATGCCTGGCGAATATTCTTATCATCATCCGGATTTCCAGGCATGATAATGTCATTGCCTGCTGCCACACATTTCCATGGAACGCTTCCATCTTCCGGAACTGTTGTGTTCCAGTCTGACATAATTGCTCCGTCAAATCCCCATTCTTTTCTGGCAACTGTCATGCACAAATCTTTGCTGTTCGCCGCATGAATACCGTTGATAAGATTATAGGAAGTCATAATAGAAACAGGATTTCCTTCTTTTACTGCAATTTCAAATCCGCGGAGATAGATTTCTCTGAGCGCACGTTCGGATACACAGGAGTCAACACCCATGCGGTTATCTTCCTGATTATTGCATGCAAAATGCTTGATTGTTACGCCACATCCTGACTTGCTCTGAACACCTCGGGTCACTGCTGCTGCCAGCATCCCTGACAGATATGGATCTTCTGAATAATATTCATAATTTCTTCCACATAATGGATTTCTGTGAATATTCATGCCTGGTGCAAGCCATAGATTCACATGAAATTCTTCCATTTCTTCTGCGATTGCTTTTCCAAACTCTGTCATGAGATCTGTATCCCAGGTCTGTGCCAGTGCTGTTCCTACAGGAAAAGCTGTGCAGTACTGATAATAAGTGTCTGCATTCTCATGGTGTACGCCTGGTTCCAGAATCCCATTTTCCAGAGAGCCAAGAACACCCATTTCATAGATACTGTCTGCCTCTTTATCTACTTCATACCACTGTCTAAGGCGGATACCTGCCGGACCGTCCGCCATAACAAGAGAGGGGATTCCATACTCTTCCAAAGTACCGCAGGTTTCACCTGCTGATCCCGGTACTCGAATCCCTGCTGCACCAAGAGTACTGATATTCTCTGAAATCTTTCCATAAAGCAGAGGAATCAGCTCTTCTGTAGTTCTGTCTTCCAGAACAGAAACAAATCTTTTTTCTTCCTCTGTCAGATTTTCCTGATTTTTTCCGGCATTTTCCGATTTTGCCGGTATCATCGCAGGTTTAAAATAATATTCCGGAACCTGCGCTGTTATCAGTTTTTCCTGTCTCTGCACAGATTTTTCTTTCAATTCTTTTGTCAAATGAATCTGTTCCAGTTCTTCCTGAAGCGGGCAGATTTTATCCATCTGTTCCAGTACTGTATCATCTGAAACTACCAGAACTGCTTCCAGTTTCAGTTTGTCTGAACTGTTTCCGACCAGAATGCCATATTTGCCTTTTTCCACTATCCATGTATGTGTTTTCTCATTGAAAGAAGCCAGTTGTTTCTGTGGAATTTCAACAGTAAGTGTTTGTGTTTCTCCCGGCTTCAGAAGTCTGGTTTTTGCAAAACCTGCCAGTCTCTTATACTCTTTTTCCAGTTCTGTCTGCGGAAGCGTAACATAAATCTGTACCACTTCTTTACCAGCATATTCATTTCCTGTATTTGTGACCTGAACCTCTGCTCTGATCTTACTTTCTTTCATATTTATGCTGCAACACATCATCTCAAACATAGTATAAGAAAGACCAAACCCAAACGGAAACATCACTTTTTTGTCAAAGCTGTCAAAATATCTGTAACCTACATAAATACCTTCTTTGTATTTTTCCTTTTCCAGATTGCCATTCAGATACCCATACTCTTCTGAAGCCGGATAATCCTCGTATCGCCTTGCCCAGGTTGTTGTCAGTTTACCGCCCGGCACTTCTTTTCCCAGAAGTACATCAGCCAGGGCATCTCCCCCTTCCTGACCAAGCTGAGAAATATTTAAGATTCCTTTTATATTGTCTGTCTGTTCCAGAATATCTGTCAGCTCCACAGGACCACCTGCATTAAGAATAAGGATCACAGGTTTGTTCATTTCTGCAAGATAACGTAAATCTTCCTCTTCTCTCTCGCTTAAATAGTAATCTCCCTTTACTTTGCGGCGGTCTTTTCCTTCTCCTGAAATACGACTGATCACATAAATCACCACATCTGCTTCACAGATATCTTCCTCTGCCACCTTACGTCCCAGCGGCATTGCAAAAGGATTCTCTGCATAGGCATCAAAAGGATTATCTACTTTCTTAGCTTCTTCCAGAACTTTTTCTTTCCACGCCTCTCTCGCCTGCTCATAGCGATTGTGATAATCGCTGATCCAGTCTTCGCTTACAATTTTTACTCCTGCTTCTTTCAGTCCCTGATAAATAGAAATATTCTTTCTGTTGTTAACATCTCCAGAACCAATTCCACCCTTTACGGTTTTCTCTGCTCCATACCCAAGAAGTGCAGCAGCTGTATCTTTCTTTAATGGAAGGATTCCTTCATTTTTCAGCAGAACAATGCCTTCTGACGCCGCTTTTCTGGCAAGCTTTCCATGCATCAGTTCTCTCTCTGACGGCTGTTCTTCTCTAGTTCCACTGTAAATCCATTTCTTCATATAATTATACTCCTGTTTTTAATATTATAATTCTCATGAAAAGAACCTCCATAGCATTCTCTCTATGGGGGTTCTTAATTCTCATTATTCTTTTACACCACCAAGTGTTACACCTGCAATAATGTATTTGGATAAAAGCAGATATACAATAATGATTGGCACGATCGCAACAGTGATCATCATGTAAATTTTACCCATATCAAAGTTCATATAATCAGCACCACGCAGAGTTGCAATCAGGATCGGCACTGTCATTTTGCTCTTTGACTGAATGATCAGGGCAGGAACGAAGTAATTGTTCCAGGATCCTACGAAAGTAAAGATTGCCTGTACTGCTACTGCCGGTTTCATGATCGGAAGTACAATACTGTTAAAGGTTCTGAATTCTCCGGAGCCATCAATTCTTGCCGCTTCCACAAGGGATAAAGGAAGGGAAGACTGAAGGTAACTGTACATAAAGTAAAAGACTGCCGGAGATGCAATGGATGGAATGATCAGCGGAAGTAAAGAGTCATACATTCCCATCTTTGTGATCAGTCGTAAAAATCCCATTGCTGTTACCTGTGTAGGCATAACAAGAATTGCCATAATAAAGGTAAAAGCTGCTTTCTTCATTTTAAAATCATAAGCATATAGACCATAAGCTGTCAAAGAAGAAAAATATGTACAAAGTGCAGCACTGCAAGAAGATACAACAACACTGTTAAGAATACCGCGGAACATCGGGAAACTTCCGTCATTTGCCACATTCTTCAGATTCTCAAGAAAATATTTTCCGGGAAGTGCTGAAAATCCTTTCTGCAGATCCGCATGGGAACGTGTTGCATTTACAATCAGAATGTAAAAGAAAAACAGACACAGGAAGGATAAAAAGATCAGCACAAGATGAACAAAAATACTGCGCACACGACCTGATGTATTTGATTTCATAGTTTATCTCCTCCTTCTTTCTTCTTTTGCTTTTTTCTTTGCAGCTTTCTTAGATCCGTCCGGGTCTGTGTCATTTGTCATCTTATATACGATCATACATAAAATACCGCTGACAATAAACAGATATACGGACAGTGCACCTGCCATACCATAGTTCTTGCTCTTTAAGTGGCTGTTCAGGAACATGATCAGAGTCATAGATGTACGGTCCGGATTTCCCTGTCCATTTGTAAGAATCTGAGGAACATCGAACATCTGAAGACCACCGATGATAGATGTGATCAGTGTATAAGCAAGGATCGGACGGATCAGCGGCAGTGTGATATAGAAAAATCTCTTGATACTGTTACAGCCATCCAGTTCAGATGCTTCAAAAATATCCATACTGATACCCATAACAGCAGCCATCAGCATAATTGTTGTATTACCAAACCACATCAGGAAGTTCATAAATCCGATCAGAGATCTGGTTCCGATTACAGAACCCAGGAAATCTATCGGTTTTTTAACCCATCCCAGAGACATCAGAATAGAGTTAATCGGTCCGTTGGTAGAGAACATGGTAAAGAACAATAATGCAAATGCAGAAGCCATGATCAGGTTAGGAAGATAAATAACAACCTTGAAAAACTGCTGTCCATGGATCTTCAGACGCGCATCTGTAAACCAGCATGCCAGAACCAGTGCGATCACGATCTGCGGTACAAATCCGATTACCCACAGAATCAGTGTATTAGCACTGTATTTGAACATATCTGACTTCAACAGACTCAGATAGTTTGCCATTCCAATAAAATTCGGTCCGATTTCTTTAATTCCTGAACGATAATATTCATAGAAACTATAACGTACAGTATCTACCAGCGGAATCAAAGAAAAGATTAAAAAAGTTATAAAAAATGGAAGGATAAAGATGTATCCCCATTTTGCATAGCTGATGCTTTTCTTTTTTTTCATAGTTCAGCATTCCTTCCTTTACATATTAGCGCCAGACACACATCGCGTTCATGTGTGTCTGGCAAATACAAATGCATCTGTACAGGTTATTTACACCTGAAACTTTTTAACTGTCAATTCAAAAGCGTTTATTATTCAGCCCAGTTAACTTCCTGGATTTCCGGATAACGTTCTTTGATTGCTGTTTCAAAGTTTGATTTTGCTTTGTCATAGTCTACCTGACCCTGGAAGTAATCGCTGAAAGCGTTCTGGATCAGTTCTACACATCCCTGGTCATAAGCAGAAAGTGGTGCGATCTTGATGTTCTCTGCAACCGGTGCGAAATATTTAAATGGATTCTGTCCGCCAAGGAAGTCAGATGCGAAAGTATCATCTGTTGCAACTTCCTGCATACCACTCTTTGTATTTGTAAAGTCAGAATAATCTTTGGAAATCTTTAATAAATTGTCCTTATTTCCTGTCAGTGCAAGAATGATATCTTTTGCATGTTCCGGATTATCTGTTCCTGTTGCTGCATGGATGTAAGAACCGCCCCAATTGTATTCCTGTGGTGGATTTGTAACAGCCCATTCTCCGTCTTCTCCATCCCAGTTTGGTTTCAATGTAAAGTCAATTCCCCATGCCGGGAAGAGGAATGCAAATACTTTGGATTCAGATCCCATAGCTTTGTTCCAGTCATCATTCCACTGACCTTTTACAGTTTTGTTCAGGTATCCTGCATCCAGCCATTCTTTGGAATCTTTGATCCAGTTCATTACCTGCTGGTCTACATTAACAGTTGTTGCACCGTCTTCTACCCATGGCTGGGAAATGCTGTTTCCATACAGTCTAAATGTATCAGCATAAGAAGCAAATGTGTAATATCCTTTTGCTTTCAGTTCTTCAGCTGTAGCTTTTGCTGTATCCCAGTCTTTCATTCTCTTGCCTACTTCTTCAGGATCGTCGGTTCCGAACACATCTTTGGCAATATCACGACGATATACAAGAAGTCCAGGGCAGCACTGCCATGTAGATCCTCTCTGTACTCCATCTGCATCAGATGCAGTTGTTTTTGTAAAGTCATACTGATCTGCAAGATCTTTGTCAGGATCAATTCCAAGATCTTTCAGAGGCATTGCCACATCCGCTGCTGCATCTGTATATTTGTATACATAATCTGTTTCTGATAAGAAGATATCTACCTTATCATCTGCTGATGCATCAGCCTGATTCATAAGAGCTTCATCAAGTTTCTGCTGATAAACACCATCCTGATTTGGATTTATGATCCAGTGAATTTCTGTTCCATCCTTTAATGTTGTTACTGTTCCGTCTTTGGATGTTTCTTTTACTTCAGGATATACTGCTTCCAGACGCTGACGGAATTCATCATTCCAGGAATAAATATTGATTACTTTTCCTTCTTCATCTGCATGTACGATTGTAGCGGTTCCGCCCATTGTACCTGCAATTACGGATGCTGTAAGTAAAACAGCTAATGCTTTCTTTTTCATTAAAAAAGCCCTCCTTTTTCTTTTTTTCTCTTTGTGAGTTTCTTGCCTCACCTGATGTATCAGATTATAGCTTAAACTGCTTTTCGGGTATATTATAATTTCCATCAAAATGTCAGATTCATGACCTCATTGTGTTCTTTTTATATACAGACAGATTTTGTCATTTAATAAGGAAATCTTTCCTAAAATCATAATCTTTCTGTTTTTTTATTAGTATTTTTGTATAAAAAGTACCATTTTTCTATAAATCAGCCAGATGAATATTCGCAATCTGATTCATTACCTGCTCATATATTTTTCTGAAATTGTGTTATTTTATGTCATGATTCTGATACTTACTTCATGTTTCTTATTTCCGAAAGATCTCATTTCCGATATAATTTCCATACAATATTTATGGAAGGAGAAAAATGTTGAAACATATTAAGTTTATTGATAATCATGGAAGCTTTTGTGTGAACAGACCGGAAAATACCAGTTATCTTTATTTTCCTCTTGCATCAGAAGCAGGTCTGAAAAGTTCCGTCACACCAGTGCTTGGAGGTGACAGCAAAATTGATCAGGATACCTTCCTGCTGGAACCGGTCAGTTCCGAAAATCTTCATAACAATCGTTCTTCCAGAAATTTCTGGATCGTAAAAGAAGGACACATTCCTTATTCAGTAACAGGTTCCTCTGCTCAGCAGGAAGCCGACCGTTTTACTGACAGGCAGGAAGACAGTGAACTAACCGCCGGATTCATGTGGCAGACTTTGAAAAGGACTTCCAGAGAACTTGGGCTCATCTCCACAGTTACTTCTTTTATCCCCAAAAGTGATAATGTGGAGATTATGTATGTGACGGTTGAAAACCAGACAGATACTGTACAGAAATTTACTGCATATGGTGCAATTCCTGTTTACGGAAGAAGTGCGGATAACATTCGTGATCATCGAAATGTCACTTCCATGCTCCATCGTATCGAGACAACAGAACATGGAATCAACGTCTGCCCCACCATGTCATTTGACGAGCGGGGACATCAGCCAAATCATAAAATCTATTATGTAAATGGTTGTTCCGGAAAGGGAGAAAATCCGATTTCCTATTATCCGACTGTAGAAGATTTTATCGGAGAAGGTGGTACCTATACACATCCACGCACAGTATATGAAGGATATAAAGGAGTTCCCGCACACAGTCTGGCAGCAGGAAAGGAAGCAATGGGTGCTTTCTGTTTCTCATCTTTCACACTGGCTCCCGGTGAAAAAACAGACTTTATTTTATTATCAGGTATTGCCGACAGTAAAGAAGAAATTGAAAATATTTTTGAAAAATACAATACTTCCGATAAAGTGAAAAATGCACTGGAAGAAACCAGAATTTACTGGAAAAAACAGGTAAACGTTGACTTCCACACACAGGATCCTGACTTTGACAGTTATATGAAATGGGTAAGTTTCCAGCCATTCCTGCGCCGTTTATTTGGCTGTTCTTTCCTTCCTCATCATGATTACGGACGCGGTGGACGCGGATGGCGTGATCTGTGGCAGGATTGCCTTTCTCTTCTGCTGATGAATCCTCAGAATGTAGGTGCCATGATTGAAAAGAATTATGGCGGCGTACGTATTGATGGTACAAATGCTACTATTATCGGAGACGGTGACGGCAATTTTATCGCTGACAGAAACGGAATCGCACGTGTATGGATGGATCATGCACTCTGGCCGCTAATCACGACCAGTCTTTATATTAATCAGACCGGAGATATAGAGATCCTTAAGAAACAGGTTCCTTATTTTAAAGATGCACAAACCATGCGCGGCACAGAAATTGATACTCTCTGGAATGACGCATATGGAAATAAACAGCGCACCGAAGACGGTCAGGTATATACCGGAAGTGTTCTGGAGCACATTCTGATCCAGCAGCTTGCCGCTTTTTATGATGTAGGTGTTCATAATATTTACCGTCTCCGCGGAGCTGACTGGAACGATGCCCTGGATATGGCAGCAGAAAATGGTGAAAGTGTTGCCTTTACCTGTGCTTATGCGGGCAATCTCCACACTCTTGCTTCCATATTACGCCTTATGGAATCTGCAGGCGAAACCAGTATCCCGCTGTCAGAGGAAATTGAAATCCTGCTGAACGACCAGACAGATATGTTTGACAGTGTATCTGAAAAGAAAAAGATTCTTACTGAATATGCCAAAAGCTGCAGGCATAACCTGAGCGGCAGAAAGAAAAACTTCTCTCTCTCCACACTTGCTGCCAACCTGATCCAGAAATCCAACTGGCTGACAGATCATATCCGTTCACAGGAATGGATTGATGGCAAAGACAACGAAGAAGGATGGTATAACAGCTATTACGATAATCATGGAGAGGCAGTGGAAGGTTTCCACCATGAACAGGTGCGTATGATGCTCACGGGCCAGGTTTTCTCTATTATGGGAAATGTTGCCACTGATGCGCAGATCAGAAAAATCGTAAAAAGCGCAGATCATTATCTTTACAGAAAAGAAATTGGCGGTTACCGCCTGAACACAGATTTTCAGGAACTGAAGTTTGATATGGGACGTATGTTCGGTTTCGCTTATGGCGAAAAAGAAAACGGTGCTGTTTTCTCTCATATGGCAGTTATGTATGCAAATGCCTTATATCAGAGAGGCTTTGCAAAAGAAGGCTGGAAAGCATTGCGTTCTCTGTCTGATACAGCTCTCGACTTTGATACCAGCCATATTTACCCGGGAATTCCTGAATATTTCCGTTCAGACGGACGTGGCATGTATCATTATCTGACAGGTGCTGCAAGCTGGTATCTTTTTACCATGATCACAGAGGTCTTTGGTGTCCGTGGAGTTTTCGGAAACCTTTTGGTTCATCCAAAACTTCTGGCAGAACAGTTCGATGAAGCAGGAACTGCTTCTGTCTCTGTTACTTTTGCAGGAAAACAGTTCCATGTTACCTACCGAAACACAGACAGAAAAGATTATGGTTCTTATCATATCGCCGCTGCGGACTGCGACAAAACAGCAATAGAAATCGTAGAAGATTCCCATATTATGATCTCCAGAGAATTTATTAACAACCTCTCTTCTGATCTTCATGAAATTACAGTGACACTTGCCTGAAAACAATAGCTGCTCAGCCTCCATAAAAGCAGGCGACAGGCTGTTATAAATATTGTTCTAACAGAAAGGATTTACTATATGAAATACGGATATTTTGACAATGAAAACCGAGAATACGTGATTACTAATCCGGCAACACCTGCACCATGGGTAAACTATCTGGGTTCCCCGGAGTACGGTGCAATCATTTCCAATAATGCAGGGGGCTACAGTTTTGCAAAATCCGGTGCAAACGGACGTATCCTGCGCTATGTTTTTAATAACTTTGACCAGCCGGGACGTTACATTTACATTCGCGATGACAGATCATCAGACTTCTGGTCTGCATCCTGGCAGCCTGTAGGCAAAGATCTGGCTCAGTATAAGAGCGAATGCCGTCACGGAATCGGTTATACAAAAATTTCTGCCGACTACAGCGATATTCACTCAGAAGCCCTTTACTATGTTCCTCTTGGAAAAAGTTATGAAGTATGGGCATTATCTGTGACCAATCATTCTGATCACGAAAGGAACCTGACTCTCAGCGGATATGCAGAGTTTACCAACCACAGCAATTACGAACAGGATCAGGTTAATTTACAGTACTCTCTTTTTATTTCTCGTACACTGTTCGAAGGAAACAGAATTACTCAGCAGATTCATGGAAATCTTGATGCAATTCCTGAAAATGAGAATGTAGATGAGAAAAATGTGACAGAACGTTTCTTTGGACTTGCAGGTGCTGAGGTTTCTTCTTACTGTGGGGACAAAAATGAATTTCTCGGAAGTTACCATGGATATGGAAACCCTGAAGGTATTGTCTGTGGTGATCTTGGTGATAAGACAAGCTATAATGAAAACTCCTGTGGTGCTCTCTCCTGCAAAATAACTCTTAAAGCAGGTGAAACCAGAACAATTGCTTTTCTTCTTGGAATGAAACCGTCATCTGAAGCTGCTGAAGTAATCAGATGTTACGAAAATCCGGCTCCAACTGTAGCAGAAGAACTGGAAGCATTAAAAGCTGACTGGAACAGTAAGCTTGATAATCTTAAAGTCAGCACTCCAAGTCCGGAATTTGATACTATGATTAATACCTGGAACGCATACAACTGTTTTATGACTTTCATCTGGTCCCGTGCAGCTTCCTTCATTTACTGTGGACTCAGAAATGGATACGGATACAGAGATACTGTACAGGATATTCAGGGAATCATCCATCTGGCACCGGAAATGGCACTGGAAAAGATTCGTTTCATGCTGTCTGCGCAGGTAAATAACGGTGGCGGACTCCCTCTTGTCAAGTTTACTCACACACCTGGAAAAGAAGATACTCCGGATGATGCTTCTTATGTACAGGAAACCGGCCATCCGGCTTACCGTGCAGATGATGCATTATGGCTTTTCCCAACTGTATATAAATATATTTCAGAAACCGGAAACACTGCTTTTCTTGATGAAGTGATTCCTTTTGCCAACAAAGATGAAGCTACTGTATATGAACATCTGAAACGTGCAGTTGCCTTCTCCCTTGATCACCTTGGACCGCACGGAATGCCCGCCGGACTTTATGCAGACTGGAATGACTGTCTCCGTCTGGGTGCAAACGGAGAATCTTCTTTTGTTGCTTTACAGTTCTATTATGCAATGACAATCCTGAAAATCTTTGCCGAATATAAAAAAGATACAGAATATGTACAGTATCTTGAAGAAACTCAGAAAGCATTTGGCGAAAAAGTTCAGGAACTGTGCTGGGATAACGACCGCTTCGTACGTGGTTATACAGAATCAGGAGAAAGAATCGGTGAAGCTGCTGCTCCTGAAGCAAATATGTGGCTGAATCCTCAGAGCTGGGCAGTCATCAGTGGTCTTGCCAGCCCTGAACAGGGAGACGCTGCACTGAACAATGTATACGAACGTCTAAACACAAAATATGGCGCAATCCTTATGGATCCTCCTTACCATGCACATGCTTTCGATGGTGCACTGGCAGTTATCTATAATCAGGGTACCAAAGAAAACTCCGGTATTTTCTCCCAATCCCAGGGCTGGCTGATTCTTGCTGAAGCACTCCGCGGTCATGGAGAACGTGCTTTTACCTATTTTATGGAAAATTCTCCTGCTGCGCAGAATGACTGTGCCGAAATCCGTCGTCTTGAGCCATACTGCTATGGTCAGTTCACAGAGGGAAAAGCAAGCAAACACTTTGGACGCTCTCATGTTCACTGGCTGACAGGAACTGCTTCTACTGTAATGGTAGGATGTGTGGAAGGTATCCTCGGGCTTCGCCCTGATCTTGAAGGACTTCGACTGTCTCCTTCTGTGCCAAAAAGCTGGAAACACTTTGAGATTGAGAAAGTTTTCCGTGGAAAACAGCTTCATATCTCTGTAGAAAATCCAGACGAAAAAGAATCTGGCTGCTGCAGTCTGGTTCTTAACGGACAGAAATTAGCAAATAATTATATCCCTGAAAACCTTCTTCAGGATAAGAACGAAGTCATATTAACTCTTTAATCCCCCGATATTACCAGATGAAAATAAGCGGCCGGCTTACAGAAAATTTATATTCCCTGTAAGCTAGCCGCTTGTTTTACTTATCTTAATATTTTGATTAATCCTGTTCTTTTTTCAGTTCCGACTCTGATGCGACACAAAGTTCTTTTTCTATATCCCAGTGTATCATATAATGTTCATCCCTGTATTTACCCGGTGTCATTCCCGTAACTTTCCTAAACTGCTGGATGAAATGACTCTGGGAAGAAAAGGAAAGACGGTTTGCAATCTCAATGATCGAATAATCACTGTACTGCAAAAGATTTTTCGCCATTTCTATCTTCTGTCTGCGGATATAGGCACTGACCGATATTCCTGTTTCTTTTTTAAATAATCTGGAGAGATAGCTCGCAGATACTCCAAGTGAATCTGCAAGATCTTCTATTGTAATTCGTTCTTTGATATGAGAATAAATGTATTCTTTACTTGCGTTGATATGTTTAGAATAAGTGTTGTCTCTGAAATATCTGCGCATTTTTTCAGTATAATCCATCACCATCTCATCATGAAGGCTCTGAACCTCTTCTACTGTATGAATGCCATCCAGCTTTTGAATATAAAAATCACTCAGGCGAAATGCCTGTTCCATCTCCATTCCATTTTGTTTACAGAGTCTGGTTATCATTGCGGTAGTGATAACAAAATGATATTTCATATTTGTGACCGCATTCTTTGACAGTACTCCCACACCATCACACTCTGTAAATCTCTGCCGTTCACAATTCTTCTTAACAGTTTTTATATCTCCACTTGCAACTGCACGATAGAACAATAATTCCTCTGTCGGTTCTCTGTGCTTAATTTCATCAAACTCATCTTCTGCCTCAAAAAGAAGCCATTCGTTCTGATAACTCATATGTCTCTCCTACGCCAATGCCAGCAATTCTTTTCCTTCTTTCAGTCTCTCATAAAACTGTATGTAGAAATCCTGATTTTGATCATATGGTTTGAGATAGAATCTGTTCACCACAAAGAGGTTCAGATTTCTGATCAGATCTGGATCCTCAGCATTGTACAGTACTTCCTGCACATCCAGCAGAAAATAATGCCAGTCATTTACAAATTTCTCATATTTTTTCAGATCCGGTGTGTCCACCCACTTCTTTACCTTGATCTTACTGCGGTTTGTTTTAGGACATTCGTGAATCTGAAGAATATATTTAAAACTGCCATTCTCGTAGAATCTTCCCAGCGGGAATAATCTGCAGAATCCCGGCCGAATAGAGTGGATGTGACAGCGTCCTTCACTGTTAAGGAATATACACTGTTCCTTAACTCCTGTCATCCGAAGATGCGGAAGGATATTTCCATCTGTCACTCCCAGTTCCAGATATTCCTGTAAAAGCTGCTCTGCTGATTTCTGTAATCCTGCCGACAATCTGTATACATCATATGGATCCAGGAGCACAGAATCTCCCATTCCCTGACAACAGTCACAGCAGCCTTCACAGTCATGGCAGTCTGCCTTTACCATATCATTAGAATCATATAATTTACCATCCGAAATCTCTTCCAGTGTCTGTTCTCTGCGCATATGCTATGCTTTTTCCTTTCTCTCAAAAAGCCTCTAATCCTGTAACACCCCAGTCTGAAGCAAGATCTTTCATACCTTCCAAAACTTCCTCCCTTGAATATCCGTTATCATCCAGGAAATCTCCATCCATATCATTCAGATACAGATAAAAGGTCAGTGCCAGTTCCAGATAGTCTACATCATCTTCTACCATACCCATATATAATTCGTTTTCTGCTTCATTGATCTTGCCTTCTTCTGCCAGTTTCATAATTGTAGCAAAAAGCCGGTCTGCCTCTGTGTAATCTGCTTCCTTCTCCGGAAGTTTGTAATTGGGCTGCTGCTCATGAAGCAGAAGCTTCGCGATCAGTCTTCCTACGTCCTGAATATTTCTTATCATATGATCATCCTGTACTGCCATAATATTATCTTCCCTTCTTTTTTATTTTACCTAGAGTGTGTCTGAAAAAGGCTTTCTGCAAGATGTGCGTCACAATTTGTGGTATATTTTGCCCGGATGAGGGCGCCGTAGCGG
>ENA-OQIN01000302-OQIN01000302.1-human-gut-metagenome-genome-assembly--contig:-NODE-302-length-46644-cov-9.307621_pt1 | contig 46644 bp, 46 predicted proteins | sample MGYA00242581_ERZ504746 | MGnify/ENA primary metagenome ERZ504746 (study PRJEB26092, sample SAMD00036436) | human gut metagenome | host: Homo sapiens | study: EMG produced TPA metagenomics assembly of...
CGGCAAGCTCCGTGAAAACCGCATGATTGAGGGAGTGCGACGGTACAATATTGCCCATAAAGCCAAGCGCCAGAATAACGGCTACGGCAAAGAAGCCTGCCAGTGCTTTTCCAAACGTTCCCTTGAATGCGTGGGTAATGTAGTAAACCGGTCCTCCGATAACTTCTCCGTTCTCATCGCGGCGTTTGGAGATCTGCGCGAGATACGCCTCGCCGTAGATCGTTGCCATGCCGAAGAACGCAGCAAGCCACATCCAGAAGATGGCTCCCGGGCCGCCGGATACGAGTGCGGTCGCACATCCTGCGATGTTTCCGGTTCCGACCTGTGCGGCGATCGCTGTTGCAAGTGCCTGGAAGGAAGTCATGCCGTCTTTTCCGGCCTTCTTACCCTTTAACGAGAAACCGCCGAAGACGCGGTTCCACGCGGTCTTAAACTTTCTTACCTGTACAAAGCGGGTCCGAACAGAGAAATAAACTCCCGTACCTACCAGCAGAAACAGCAGTACGCTGTTCCAGAGCACATCACTAATCTGCGCAATTGCCTGATTCAATGCATCCATTTTCTTTTCTCCCTTTCCATTCGACGTATGGTCTGAACGATGTGGATCACACATCCGCACCGTTTTGAGAAAAAAAATACCATCTCCTGCGGAATTTTTCCTGCAGAACATGGCTCTGATTGAAAAATACAGCAAAAAACCGCACTTCCGGAATTTTTTCGTTTCTGCGCACCGCTTTTTTTGTTCCGCGGCTGTTTTTCTTCTGTATCTTTTTTGACTCTGTCCTTTTGCCTGAGAGATTCTGCATCGCTGCATTGCACCTTCGGCACTCTTTTCAAGAGCTTCTCCAGAGACCACTCCGTTTTTAGTCCTCGCCGTCTCCCGTCCATTCTTGTTTTAAGAAGAGAACCAGCACCTGAAAGTTTTACTTCTTCGGTCGTGCACCTTTCGAAAATTAAATTTCCAAAGGCTCTCCGCACATTTTCTAAAAACTTCTACGTCTTTTTTTATTTTTGTAAAACTATAGCACCTGTGATAGGATTCGTCAATACCCCATGCCGTATTTTTTTCGGAATATTGCAAAAATATATAAAAAATCAGCAGATCTGCGCGCGCACGTCTCAAAATCGCATGCGCGGCACAGATCTGCTGTTCTCTTTTCCAAATATCTTTTATGACGCCTGGAACTGGCTATTGTACAGATTGTAGTAGAAGCCTTTCTTCGCAAGAAGCTCCTCATGGCATCCCTGCTCGATGATCTTTCCGTCTTTCATGACGAGGATCAGCGAAGCGTTGCGGATCGTGGACAGACGGTGGGCAACGACGAAACTCGTTCTGCCCTGCATCAGCTTGTCAAACGCCTCCTGAACCTGCAGTTCGGTACGGGTATCGATGCTGGAGGTCGCCTCGTCGAGGATCAGCATCGGCGGCAGGCAGAGCATGACACGGGTGATACAGAGAAGCTGTTTCTGCCCCTGGCTGATGCTGTCTTCGCTGAGAACCGTGTCAAGCCCCTTCGGCAGACGCTTGATAAACTCCCAGCTGTGTGCCTCTTTGGCCGCATTGACAATCTCCTCTTCCGTCGCATCCGGCTTTCCGAAGCTGATGTTGTCGCGCACGGTTCCCTGTTTGATCCAGGTATCCTGCAGCACCATACCAAAGCAGCTGCGGAGCGCATGGCGGGACAGTTCGTCGATCGGCTTTCCGTCGATGCAGATCTTTCCGGCATCGACATCATAGAAGCGCATCAGCAGGTTGATAAACGTCGTCTTTCCGCATCCGGTCGGGCCGACAATGGCAACACGCATGCCCGGCTGTACGTCAAGATTAAAGTTCTCGATCAGTTTTTTCTCTTTGTCATAACTAAATGCTACATCATCGATCGTCACATTTCCCGTCACGGTATCGATCGTTCCGGCCGGGTCTGCACTCTCCTCTTTCTCTTCCAGAAGAGCAAAGATACGGCCTGCGCAGGCAAGCGCGTTCTGCATCTCGGTGATAACGGAACTGATATCATTGAACGGTTTCATATACTGGTTTGCGTACGACAGCAGAACGGAAAGTCCGCCGACAGTCAGCGCACCGCCCGGGATCATGAAAGCTCCCACAAGGGCAACACCGGCATAGATCACGTTGTTGACAAAACGGGTAGACGGGTTCGTTAAGGAACTGTAGAACACGGCCTGCTGGCTGTATTTCTGCAGATCTTTGTTGATCTCTGCAAAACGCTCGGAAGCTTTTTCCTCATAGCCGAACGCTTTGACTACTTTCTGGTTTCCGATCATCTCATCGATGAGTGCGGTCTGTTTTCCTCTCGTCTCACTCTGTTTCTGGAACATTTTGAACGAGCGGCCGGAAATAAATTTTGCCACGAAGAAGCTGAGAGGTGTCAGGCAGATCACAAGAAGGGTGATCCATACGTTCTTCGAGAACATGAAAAACAGTGTCACAATAATGGTTACGATGCCGGAGAACAGCTGCGTAAAGCCAAGCAGAAGACCGTCCGATAAGATATCGGTATCTGCGATAACACGGCTTACGATGTCTCCGGAGCTGTGCTGATCCAGATAGGACAGCGGCAGCACCTGGATATGACGGATCGCCTGGGAACGAAGGTCGCGCACGATGCGGTACGTCATACGGTTGTTGATCAGGTTCATGATCCATGCGGAAAGTGCGGAAACGAGGGTAAAGAATACGATTCGTTTCAGATAGAACCACATCTCCGGGAAATTGACCTGGTGGGCTGCAACGACCTCATCGATCGCATCGCCGAACAGGATCGGAATATAAAGCTGTAAAATAACGGTAACCGCAGCCAGGACAATACTAAGGCCTAAGAAAATTTTATAATTTCCGATAAACGCCATCAGCTTTTTCATGACCTGCATGCCGCTTTTTCCGGACTTGTTTTCTGTCTTTTTCATGCGATCACCCCGCTTTCGTTGTTATAAGCTGCACGCTCTTCCGGGAACTGGGAGAAGTAAATCTCGCGGTAAACCTCGCAGGTTTTCATCAGCTCGTCGTGTGTGCCGTTTCCTTCGAGCGTACCATTTCCAAGAACGAGGATCTGGTCTGCCTGACGGATGCCGGCGATTCGCTGGGATACGAGGAAGGTTGTCGTGTTTCCTTCGAGATTGTGGACGGCTTTGCGGAGTTTTGCATCCGTTGCAAAGTCAAGCGCACTCGAGCTGTCGTCCAGAATCAGGATTTCCGGTTTTTTTACCAGCGCACGCGCAATAGAAAGACGCTGTTTCTGTCCGCCGGAGAGGTTCTTTCCGTTCTGCTCCAGCATAAAATCGAGCTGATCCTGTTTGCCTTCTACGACTTCTTTCGCCTGAGCTGTGGTGAGCGCCTCCCAGATTTCTGCATCGGTGGCGTCCTCTTTGCCCCACTTCATATTGTCGCGGATGCTGCCTTTAAAGAGCACTGCTCTCTGCTGAACAACACCGACTTTATTGCAGAGCTCTTCTTTCGTGTAATTCTTTACATTCTCGCCGTCTACCATGACGTCACCGCTAGTCGCATCATAGAAACGGGAAATCAGGCTGACCAGCGTCGATTTTCCGCTTCCGGTACCGCCGATGATTCCGATGGTCTGGCCGCGTTTTGCGGTAAAACTGATATCCGATAAGCTCTCTGCACCGGCTCCTGCATAGGTGAAGCTGACATTTTTAAATGTAACAGCTGCATCGCCAGTTACTTTCTTTGCAGCGCCGCCTTTTGCCGGGTAGTTCATGGTTGTCGGAACCGCCAGTACGCCGGAGACACGCTCTGCACAGGCAACGGATTTGTTTAAGGTGATGATGAGTGATGCCAGTTTGATCAGCTCCACGATGATCTGCAGCATGTAGTTGTAAAGTGCGACAACCTGTCCCTGCTGCATACTGCCGATGTTGACCTGAAGGCCTGCCTGCCAGATCAGGACAACGGCTGCGATGTTGATGAGGACATAGGTCAGCGGATTTAACAGTGCGGAAATTTTTCCGACAAACTCGTTCAGACGAGTCAGCTCATCGTTGCTCTTTTCGAAATCGGCAACAGACTGCTCCTCACGGCAGAACGCACGGATGACACGGACACCGTTCAGATTTTCTCTTGTCATTCCGGTGACGCGGTCGAGTGCCGCCTGTACCTTTTTGAACAGCGGGATGCTGACCAGCATAATGCCGAATACGGCAACGAACAGGATCGGAATAGTAACCAGGAATACGATGGCACATTTTACGTTAACGGTAAATGCCATCACAACGGAACCGAATACGATAAACGGACTCCGCAGCAGCAGACGCAGACCCATGTTGATTCCGTTCTGCACCTGGTTGATATCGTTGATCAGACGGGTGATCAGCGTATCGGTTCCAATGGTATCCAGCTCCGTAAAGGACAGAGCCTGGATGTGGTCAAAGACCGCCTGGCGAAGCTCAGTTGCACAGCCGACGCTCGCTTTTGCCGCGAAATACTGCGCGGTGAAGCTGCAGCAAAGTCCGACTGCCGCCATCAGAACGAGGATTCCAAAACGGCCGACGATGTACGGACGGTTATTGCCTGCGATACCCACATCGATGATCTGAGCAACAACCATCGGCACCAGAAGGTCGAATACGACTTCCAGAAGCTTGAACAAAGGAGCGATGATGCTCTCTTTTTTGTAGTGCTTCAAGTAGACTCCAAGACTTTTCATCTTCTTTTTCACTCTCCATTTCTTTGTTTCTTGACATTGACAGTATAATCTCATATGATTAATACGAATAGTATTGTTTTTATAGCTTAGTGATACAATTTTAATATCATAGATAATTTCACGAAAGGAAGTCTCTTATGGAACTGCGCCAGCTTGAATATTTCCGCGTCATCGCCGAAACCGAAAGCATTCACGAGGCCGCCCGCCGCCTTAATATGTCCCAGCCGCCGCTCAGTTATCAGTTAAAGCAGCTGGAAGCCGAACTGAATGTCACTTTATTTGAACGCACCCGCCAGGGCGTCCGCCTGACCGAAGCCGGAAAACTGCTGTACGACCGCTCCGCCAACCTGCTCGAGTACGTGAAATCGACGGAGCTTGAGGTCGCAAAGGTCGGCAAAAAGCGGGTTCTGCGCCTCGGCATCACACCGACCACCGTTGCGACGATCATGCCGTGCGTCTCGCTTTTTTCCCGCCGCAATCCCGATGTCAACTTCGAGGTGCACGACGGCATCACCTACACGCTGTACCGCTATCTGATGGACGGCATCATCGACATTTCCATCGCCCGCACGCCGCTGCGGCTCGACGATGTCGACTATAAAATTTTAAGCTCTGAACCTATGATTGCCGTTTCTTCAAAAGATATGCTTCCCGAGAAGAACGGATCGCTAAAGCTCTCGGATCTTTTGAATATTCCGCTCATCATCTACCGCCGGTATGAGGCGCTCATCATGGATGCGTTCCACTCGCGCGGCATGGAGCCCGATCTTTTCTGCGTCTGCGACGATCCCCGCGGCGCGATGCTCTGGGCAAAGGAAGGCCTTGCCACTGCCATTTTCCCGCAGTCCATGAGCTCTCTCTGCCAGGGACTCCGCATCCAGCCGCTCGCAGAAAGCGACCTGGAAACGCAGATCGCCGTGATCTGGAAAAAGGGGCGGAAACTCTCTCCGCTTCTGCAGGACTTTGTCGATGCCTGCATGGAGAGCATATTATAATAGAAGAAGTCCGCTGCGCCGGTCTCTTTTTCAGGGATCAGCGCAGCGGACTTCCTTTTTTTATTTCTCATTCTTTTTACTGCACAAACAACAGCGCGATATTCAGCAGTGTCACAATCACCGCAATCGCAAACAGGGCAATTTTCAGCCGCAGACTGTTCGCGTATTTTCCCATGACTTTTTTCGAGGACGTCAGATAAATCTGCGTAAATACCGTAATCGGGAGCTGCATTCCAAGGAACATCTGTGAATAAAGAAGGCCCTGGAACGGGGAATCAATCAGAAGAATGACCGCTGCGGCCGGGATCATGGTAAGAAGGATTCCCCAGCGTGTCTCCTTACTCTTGATCTCATACGGCTTGTTAAAAATCCCCGAAAAAATCGTTCCGCCCGCCATTCCCGCGGTGATGCTCGATGAAATTCCGGCGAGCAGAAGCGCTGCTGCAAAAATCACCGATGCGGCATTTCCAATGAGCGGTGTCAGCATCTTTCCCGCCGTTGCGAGATCATCCACCTGCTTTGCATTCTGCGGCTGGAAAAACGTTGCGGCCGCCATCAGGATCATTGCACTGTTGATGGCCCATCCGATGATCATGGAAAACAGGGTGTCTTTGAACTCATACTTTAACTGGCGCGCAATCACCTCATCATCCTCAAGATTCCACTGGCGGCTCTGAATAATTTCCGAGTGGAGAAACAGGTTGTGCGGCATGACGACCGCACCGAGGACGCTTAAGATGACCGGCATTGAGTGCTCTGGAAACGACGGTTTTACCCAGCCGACAGCCGCCTGCGCCCAGTCGATATCGGCGATCCAGACCTCAAAGAGGAATGAAAAGCCGATCAGCGAGACAAACACAATGATCAGTTTTTCAATCCGTTTGTAAGCACTTGTAAACTCGCAGATCAGAACCAGCACGAGAATCATCATGCTGCCGAGCTTGATCGGAATGCCGAACAGCATCTGGAGCGCAATCGCACCGCCTAGGATCTCCGCCATTGCGGTCGCCACTGCTGCCATCATCGCCGTCGCAAGAATCGTGTTTTTCAGCCATGCAGGCAGATAGAGGCTCGCCGCCTCCGAGAGGCACTTTCCCGTGGCAATGCCGAGATGCGCCGCATTGTGCTGCAGAAAAATCAGCATGATCGTGGACAAGGTGACCATCCACAGAAGCTCGTAGCCGTAACCCGATCCGGCGGCAATGTTGGATGCCCAGTTTCCCGGGTCGATAAAACCGACCGTGACAAGAAGTCCCGGGCCGAGATAGCGGAGAAAATTCATGCCCGCCGTCTCTTTTCGTTTTCGATTTTGTTTCATATTCTTTCCTTTCTGACAATTTGATACGGAACCGGCCCATCCAGGACCGGCAGAAATCGTTTTGTTGTGGTTTTGGTTGCTTTAGTTAGTTATAACTAACTGCATTGTACATGGGATTTTTCAAAAAGTCAAATCCTGTTTTCTCTTTCTTGTGCTTCATCGTCCGCTGTGCTACAATAAAACTGCTTATTTTGAACTAAAAGGAGAATTTTTATCATGATACGACTTGCCGTCCCGGAGGATTTTACTTCGATCATGTCAATCTATGCGTACGCCCGCTCTTTTATGCAGGAAACCGGAAATCCGAATCAGTGGGGAAACCATTTTCCGCCGGAGGAGCTGATTCACAACAGAATCCGTGACAAACAGCTTTTTGTCCTGGAAGAAAACGGCACGCTGCACGGCGCGTTTGCCTTCATCATCGGTGAGGATCCGACGTATCTGCAGATCGACGACGGCTCCTGGCTCTCCGATGCGCCGTATGGCACGATCCACCAGGTTGCCTCAGACGGAACAATCCACGGATTTTTCTCCCAGATCGTCGATTACTGCTGGGCACAGATCCCGCACCTGCGCGTCGATACGCATGCGGACAATCAAATCATGCAGCATCTGATCCAGAAAAACGGATTTGAACGGCGCGGCATCATCTACGTGCTGAACCACTCTCCGCGGATTGCGTTTGAACGCGTAAAATAAAACACCAAACGAAAACACCGGATCGTCACCGCTTCGCAGACTTTTCAGCCGCGGAATCACCGTTGGATCCAGATAATATAAGGATCCGACGACCTGTCCCATCATCCCATTTTTCGATCTTTCGTGTGTCATTTTTTTACCAGCCTTACATCTTCTTACTCTCCAGTATGCACTTGCCCGTACCGAAATGCAAAGAAAATCCGCTTTTTCCCCTCTGTTTCTGCACATTCCTTTGTGCAGAATACAGATGCAGAAAAAACGGATTTTCTTTTTCATTTTTCTTTATGCGTGGATTCCTCTGTTCTCGTCCCCGGACTCGTTTACGCCGAATTCGTAATCATTGCCCGGCAGAATCATGTTCAGCAGGATTCCTGCGATGGCTGCAATGGCAAGTGCAGTCAGGGTGACGGTCGTTCCGCCGATCGTAAAGGAGAGACCGTTGCTGAAGCCCAGTCCGCAGACAAAGATGACGCCCGCGATGATCAGGTTTCTCGATTTGGTCAGGTCTACTTTATTCTCTACCACGTTGCGCACACCGATGGCAGAAATCATACCGTACAGCATGAAGCTGACGCCTCCGATGATAGAGGACGGCATGGTGCTGATGAGTGCCGATACCTTCGGAATGAAGCTGACGATAATCGCAAAGACTGCGGCAATACGGATGACTCTCGGGTCATGTACGCGGCTCAATTCCAGAACGCCGGTGTTCTCGCCGTACGTCGTGTTGGCCGGTCCGCCGATGAAACCTGCCATTGCGGTTGCAAGACCATCGCCGAGCAGGGTTCTGTGCAGGCCCGGATCAGAAAGGAAGTTCTCTCCTACGGTTGCAGAGATCGCCGACATATCGCCGACATGCTCCATCATGGTCGCGATCGCGATCGGTGCCATGATCATAATGCTGGTCAGATCGAATTTGCAGAGCTGCAGCGGCGGAAGTCCGACGATGCCTGCCTGTGCAACCGGCACAAAGTTGATGATCACGGATCCGTCCGGATTTTTGATGCCGAGTGCATTCAGGACAACTGCCACAGCGTAGGCAATCACAACGCCCATCAGAATCGGAATGATTTTGAACATTCCTTTTCCCCAGATGTTGAAAATGATGATGACTGCCAGCGCAACCAGTGCCAGGAACCAGTTCGTCGAAGCATTATTAATGGCGGAACCAGCAAGGCTGAGGCCAATGCAGATGATAACCGGACCTGTGACAACCGGCGGCAGGTAGCGCATCACGCGTTTGACGCCGACCATGCGGATGATCAAGGCAAAAATCAGGTACAGAAGACCTGCTACCACAATACCTCCGCAGGCATAGGCTGCCTTGTCGTTGACACTCATGCTGGCATATTTTCCGGTATTCAGGTTTGCAACAGCGGCGAAACCGCTTAAGAATGCAAACGAAGAACCAAGAAATGCCGGTACTTTAAATTTCGCGCACAGATGGAACAGCAGGGTTCCAAAGCCGGCGCAGAACAGTGTGACGGATACGGTAAGACCGCGGGACGGCCCCTCGCCGCATGCGTCTACAAAGTAGCTGTTTACCAGAATCGGCACCAGAATGGTTGCACCGAACATGGCAAACATGTGCTGCAATCCGAGAATCAGCATTTTAGGAATGCCGAGCTTTCTCGCATCGCGGAGGACTCCATTAGACTCGTTCATACGTCTCTCCCTCTCTTTTGTTTTTCCTTCCCATTATAGGCGTTATGTCGTTCAAATACAAGCGAAAGATTGCGGGCCTCTCAATTTTCAAACGGGCGGACACGTAAAGTAACTCCTAAGGTATCGCAGATCTCCTGGCACTTCTGAATTTTCTCCTCTGGCATGACTTTCTCGACAACCGTCATCACAACATTCGGCACATACTGTTTGGAAAGAACCGCAAACTCCTTGATCGCCTCGTACGACTGGATGCCGAATTTCGACCGCGTGAGCTCCAGAAATTCCTTTTCATCCGGCGCGTTTAAGGAAATCGAGACGGTATCGAATCTTCCCTTTAATTCCGGGGTGACATCTCTTCCATGGATCAGGTTGGCAAGACCGATCGTATTCAGACGCACTTTCAGGTTCGGATACGTTTCTTTTAAGGAATCGATCACCCGGCAGACATCCTCAAGCCGCTCAAGCGGTTCTCCGAAGCCGCAGAAGACCAGTTCATTGATCACGTTCAGATCGTACTGTGCGAACAGCTCCAGCATCGTCTCAACGGATGGCTCGCCCTCTTTTAACCACAGTGTATTTCCCTCCTGCTGCTGTTTCGTCTGGCGCAGACAGAACACACAGCTGCACGGGCATTTGTTTGTCATGTTGACATAGACATTTTTTCCGGTAAGATCGCCGCTCTTTGCAAGGTCGAGATACCCTTCCTCGCCGACGGCTCCGGTTACAGTATATAAATACATTACGCTTCCTCCGTTAAGTCCTTCATAAACATTTCAAAGCAGAGTCCCCAGTAGCTCGGCACTTCGTTTTCTTCGCAGTAGCGGATGCATTTCGATACGTAATCCGCCGCCTTTTTCACCGACTCGTACAGGCTGCGGCCGTTCAGATACATGCCTGCGATAATTGCCGCAATGACATCTCCCGTACCGCTCCGGTCGCCGCCGATGCGGTCTACCATGACGATCTGGAAATCCTCGCCTTTGTTATAGATAAAGTTGGCAATCTGTGTCTGGTTAAAGTGGATGCCCGTCACCACGATGTGTTTCGGTCCCCGCTCCGCCAGTTTTCCGCACATCTCTTTCAGCTCCTCAATCGAAGCCCCGTTCTCCGGATACGGCGCATCGATCAGTGTGCAGAGCTCTGTCAGGTTCGGCGTGATGATATCCGCGTAGTGAACCAGTTCTTTCATCTTTTCGCACATCTCTTTCGTGTACGTCCGATACAGCTTCCCATAGTCCCCCATGACCGGATCGACGATGACAAAGTTGCGGTCCGTCTTAAAATGGCGGATAAAATCAAGCACGATATCCACCTGCTGTTCCGATCCTAAGAAGCCGGTCGAGATCGCATCGAAATCGAGCTTCAGATCCTTATAGGTCTGAATGTAATCCTTCATCCGGTCAGTATAATCATCAAAGTAATACGTCGGAAACTGCGTGTGTGCTGAGAGAATTGCGGTCGGAACTGCCACCGCCTGAATCCTCAGCGCCGACACGATCGGCGCCATCACAGCCGTCGAGCACCGGCCAAAGCCTGTCAGATCGTTAATCAGTGCTATCTTTTTCTGTTTTTCCATGTTGTTCTCCTCTTTTTTTCAGGATGCCTCCGCATCTGTTTTATGTCTATTTTTGCACACTCGCGTCTTATTTACAAGTTTTTTTCGGACACTTGTCAACACAGAATTCCGCTTTTTGCATCTTTTTTGTCAGCACGCAAAAGGCACGGCCCGCCCGAAGCTGTTTTTTGCTCCGGGCGGCCGCGCCTTTTCTCTCGTTTACTCTTTTATATTATGCTTCTAAAATCTTGCATGCAAACGGTGCCAGTGTCATATCCCCATACGTCACTTCCTTTGCATTGTGGTTGATGTACATCGTCACCTTCTGCTTCTCGTTTCCTCTCGTCACGATCTCAAGGCCCTCTTCGGACGGCACCATCTGGAAATGCCAGTCCCGCATCACCTGCTCCATCAGAAGCTTCGTGATCTTCTCTTCCAGACCGCAGCTCACGTAATACAAAGTTCCCCTGCCGGTCTGTTTTCTCATCACGGCTGCGAATTCCAGATAGAACGCATCCGCGTAATGGAACAGCACTTCCGCATCCTGCACCTGAATCATATCACGGAAAATTCCGCCTGTGCCTTCCACGCCCTCGAACACGCCGCTTCCCACAACCGGGAATGCATCATAGTCCTGCAGGCTCTCCGTCTCTTCTACGGTCAGACCCGCAAGCGCATTGTAGTGCACCGGCAGTGTCTCGCCGAACGGAACGTTGTTGTCCGCATCTTTCACGGCGTGTCGGTACGTCACGATTACGGTTCCGCCGTTTTTCACAAACGCTTCCACCTTTTCTTCCATCTCCGGCTTCGTAATGATCATCTGCGGCAGGAAAATATTTTCGGAATGATTGATCACAATACCCATTTTCGCTTTCCCCATTTCTCTATCTTGTATCTTTCCTTTTTTCAACAGTACAAATTTATCATATGTTAAAAGTCAAAATATTTTACTTTTTATTTTAGTAAAATTTACTACCTGCTTTTGTGAAAAATGCACAAAAAGAGGCATCTCCATCTATGCAGACTGGAAATGCCTCTTTTTTGTTCTCTTGTTTCCTTTTTTTCTTCAGCTCAGGAAGTTTTCAATAATGACGTTTTCCGCCTCCGCTTCCGTCATGCCGAGCGTTCTGAGTTTCAATAGCTGCTCATCATTGATCCGTCCGATCGCCGCCTCGTGGATGATTGCCGCATCCACATGTTTTGCCTGGATCTCCGGAATAGATCCGACCTGTGCGTGATCCATGATGATAGAATCGCACTGGATATGGGCGTGGCATTTGTTTTTGCCGACTGCCTTGGGATGGAAGACCTGGGAGGAATTGCCCTTTCCGACAGAACGTGAAATAATCTGTGCGGAAGAACCGCTTCCGTTCATACATACTTCAATATCCGACTCTGCCTTCTGGTCACCGTCTGTCATCAGACGTTCGAGCACGAACAGTTTGGAGTTTGCATCCATCACAACATTCGTCGTACGAATTGTTGAGTCAACGCCCTTAATCTGTACGGTATCCAGCGTAAAAACGGAATTTTCTCCGATTTCAATATTTGTCACCGGGTTCAGAATCCGCTGTCCCGTTCCGTTTCCCTCTCCGTAATGCTTTTCCTCGTAGCGCACGTTGGCATTTTTTCCTACATGGAACGTATGGATACCGTCGTGCCGGCTGTCGTTGCAGCCGCCGTTGTGGATACCGCAGCCCGCTACAATCGTAACATCGGCGCCATCCGCAACGTAGAAATCATTGTAAACAAGATCCGTCATACCGGAAACGCTGACGACAACCGGGATAAATACTTTTTCGCCCTTCGTCTCGCCGTCGATCAAAATATCAATGCCCGGCTTATCCTCTTTTTTGCGGATTTTGATATGTTCACTGTCACCGTGGCAGAGCGGAATGCCGTTCTGGCGGAGATTGTATGCCCCTTTCTGCTCAAATCCCTCGCTGATCTGATTTAATACGCCCTGGGTTGTCTCATCTACCTGTACCATCAGCATGTGCCTCCTTCCTGGCCGCACATCCGGCCTGTTTTCTGCTGGAACAGGGTCGGCAGTACGTCTTCCTTTGTACCGTATTCTTTCACCTGGCCGTCCTCGATCACCATGATCTTGTCTGCCATCTGGATAATGCGTTCCTGATGGGAAATGAGAATCAGACATTCTTTTTTCTCTTTGTGGATTTCTTCAAACCGCCTGATCAGCATGGAAAAGCTCCACAGGTCAATGCCGGCCTCCGGCTCATCGAAAATGCTGACCTTATGCGGTTTTGCAAGCACCGTTGCGATCTCCAGACGCTTCATCTCTCCTCCCGAGAGCGTACCGTCCATCTGGCGGTTCAGGTAATCGGCAGAGCAGAGTCCGACGGCGGAGAGGAGTTTACAGCTCTCGGCTTCCGTCAGTTCTTTTCCGGCTGCCAGCGACAGCATTTTTTTCACCGTCATTCCTTTAAAACGCGGCGGCTGCTGGAATGCATAGCCGATGCCGGCGTTTGCACGGTGGTCAATATCATAACCGGTAATATTTTCCTCATCCAGGAAGATTTCTCCGCCATTGGCGTCCTCAATTCCTGCAAGCACTTTGGCCAGCGTTGATTTTCCGCCGCCGTTTGGTCCGGTAATCACCAGCATTTCCCCGTCCTTTACCTCAAAACTGATGTGGTTGACGAGGCAGCGTTTTCTTCCCTCTTCGTTTACTTCAAAGGTAAGATTGTCTACTTTCAGCATATTTGCACCTCTTTTGTTTTCACTCTTTGCAGGGATAATCCCCCTTTCAAAAACTCTACTCCTTCTCCTAAAATCTGTCAATTATTTGTTGCAGTTTGGGAGACTCTTTTGTTTTATGCAGTGATTTTTCCCGTAACATTTTCTTTTCCTGCATTCTTTTTCGTTTCTTCTGGATCGCATGCTGTGTTTGCGGTATAATGAGGGTAATATTTCATCGGGAGGTTATCGTATGCGTGTACTTATTACAGGAACCAGTTCCGGAATCGGGAAGGCGATTGCGGAGAAATTTTTAAAAGAAGGCTTTGACGTTACCGGATTTGACCGGAAGGAGGCTTCAATCAGCCAGGATTCGTATACTCATTTCTGCCTTGATATCCGCGACAGGGAACAGTATCCGGCGCTTGCGCCTTTCGATATTGTCATCAACAACGCCGGTGTGCAGAACGAGAATGATATTGATATCAATTTAAAGGGAACCATCGCAATCACAGAGGCGTATGGCATTCATGACACCATCCGCGCCGTCCTTATGATCGGCTCGGCCAGCGGCCATACCGGAGCTGAGTTTCCGGAATACACGGCAAGCAAGGGCGGTGTGCTCGCCTACACGAAAAACGTGGCACTCCGCATTGCACCGTATGGTGGAACGTGCAACAGCCTTGATTTCGGCGGCGTACTGACCGAGTTGAATCTGCCTGTCACAGAAGACCAAAAGCTCTGGGATCAGATCATGGATCTGACGCCGCTGAAACGGTGGATGACCGTCGAGGAAACGGCGGACTGGGCGTATTTTATGACCGTGACGAACCGGTTCTGCACGGGGCAGAATATTCTGATTGACGGCCTTGAAGCGGGAAACGCACACTTTGTGTGGCCGGATGAATGATTTGTTAATTTCCTGCACAAACAAAAAACAGGTTCCCTGCACGGAAGCTTTTTGAGCTTTTCCGCTGCCGGGCTGCCTGTTTCTTTCTATTTTTTTCGTTTTTTCTTACGCTTTCTCAAACACCAGAATTTTCTCTGCGAATTTGTGGACGATCGGCATCCACATCACCAGCTTGTAGATGGGATTCAGTGTTTCCATACCGCGGGCGATGTTGTCGTCTTTTACTTTTCGGAAACCGGCGGCAATGTCGCCCAGGTCTGCAAAGCTGTTCGCACCCCAGGTAAACGTCGCGCCCGTCGCCTGAATAGATTTTTCGATGTTTTCTTTCTTTACAAAGTACGGGCACAGCGTTTCCATGCAGACGTAGGCATTGTCGAAATGATCGCGGATGATGGCGAGCATCATTCTGACCTCATCCGCTTTCATGTACATGGTCAGACCTTCGATAATGAAAAGCATTTTGCCCCGCACTTTTACCTGATCGGCCCATGCCGGATCGAGCACGGAACACGCAATCGTGGAAACGCGGCCGGATTCCTGATAGATCGAATCGCGTACCTCAATCGTCTCCGGCAGATCGAGATTATACCAGGTGATTTTTCCATTATCCATGCGGTAAAACCGTGTGTCCAGACCACAGGCGATGTTGACGACGGTACAATCCGGGTTCTTTCGGATAAAGTCGCTGACCAGCTCATCAAACACAACACTCCGCGCTACGATTCCGCCGCTCATTGCTGTGTCCTTTTTCGCATTGCTGAAATCATAGTCGATGCGGTCAATCAGCTCTTCTGCTTTGGTGTCGCGGAACTTGTTTTTCGGATTTCTGCTGTGCATGGCGCGGGCGTAGAAGCACTGCAGCATCGTCTCGGCGGTTCCGTTCAGTTTTGGTTTTATTTTTTCATTGCTCATTCTGGGTGATCTCCCTTCTGCGTTTTATATTCTTCGATCCATTTCACCGGTTCCGGTCCGGTCTTGTTTTATTTCGGATTTTCCACCTTGTCCCCCACGAACCAGTAATCACAGACCTCACCGCCGCCTGCCAGCGTATGGTCACGGTAGAGCTTCGCGTGCATCAGGGCTGCTGTCTTGTAATCAATGTCGCACATAATCGGCAGCACTTCCAGATAGCCCTCTTTTCGGGCGAAGGTGTTCAGGGGACATTGGGTGAAGTGGTAATAAAAACCGTCCTGATGCTTCGTCTCATCAAAATGAAAATCCCACGAATACGCCTTATACTGCGGATGTGCTTCCAGCCAGGCGGCATCCTTATGCATCATCTTCGCAATCCGCGCCATGCCGCTCTTCTTATTCGCATTAATCATCAGGCCCATGGCTTTCAGAAGCGGGAAGGCCATCATCTCCTCTGAGATTGTACGCAGTTCATCCACAGAAATCTGTCTGTCCGACGCATCCCAGAGCGCAAGAAAAATGAGGCCTTCATAGAGATTCGACGCCATCGGGTTGTCCTTTCCGATATCATCGGCGCGGCGAAGCATGTCGCGGTAGATCTGGTTGGTCTTGCGGAGAAGCTCTGCGGTCTCCTCTTTTCCGTAGCGTTTTAGCAGACTTTTCTTTATTAAAGGAGTCAGCATGTTCCAATATTTGCTGGTGTATTCCATCATGGGCGGGTACCTCCATCTTACTTTTATTAGGATTCACTAACTGGCAGGTGTGAAATTGCCGCCTACAATGTTGAAAAATAGGCGGAATTTTACTTTTCATTATGAGGTTATTATATCACACTTTTTATTACTTTGTTTTAAAATCGCAAAAATTTCTTGACTATAATTCAGCCTTCCTTTATTATAGAAATTAAGAAATGGCCATCCTGCTCTCTGGTAAGCATGGATGGCCACTTCTTATAGCTATTTAATATTTTCGCCAGATCGGGTGATTGCGCTCACCTTCCGGCTGTCTTGTTAAGTATATTATATTGCAATCGTGTAATTTTGTCAAATCAAAATAGCGCCCCTGCTCTGGTAAAGTTAGGCGCTATTTTTAGTTAGAAGCTTTATCCGGCGGTCAGGTGTACACTGACCAACGGCTCTCTTGTCGAATATATTATATGACAGCACTTTCTTTTGGTCAACAGCCATTTTTCTTATATTTTCACCATTATTTCGACCCAAATCTCTCAAAAAGAAATTGAAATCCCCTCTCCTCCACCTTATAATATTTTCTATAAGACACACATATGGGGAGATTTTTATGACGATCAGTATTCTTCTTGCGCAACAGATCGCGCAGCTTTTTCTTATGATTTTTATGGGCTTTTTAATCGTAAAAGCCGGACTTTTAAAGGATGAGGACAGCAAAGTTCTGTCGAAAATTGTGCTGTACCTGATCATTCCCTGCGTGATTCTGAATGCGTTTCAGGTCGATTACACGCCGGAAACGGTGCGGGGGCTGCTGGTTGCGTTTGCGGCTTCGCTTCTGATGCAGGTTGTGCTTCTTTTTGCGGTTTCAGCTCTTGGACGGGTGTTTCATTTGGATGCGGTTGAGATAACTTCTGTTTACTACTCCAATTCCGGCAATCTGATTGTGCCGCTTGTGACGGCTGTTTTAGGAGCGGAATGGGTGCTTTACAGCTGTGTTTATATGAGCGTACAGCTTGTCTTTTTCTGGACGCACTGCAAAAAGGTGATCAGCCGTGAGGCTTCCTATGACTGGAAGAAGATTGTTCTGAACCTCAATATTATTTCTATTTTCGTCGGAATTCTTCTTTTTTTCACGGGCATCCGGCTTCCTGCGCTGGTCAACAATACGCTTCATTCTGTCGGAAGCATGGTTGGCCCTGCCAGTATGATTGTTACGGGTATGCTTTTTGCCGGCATGGACTTCCGGCAGATTTTTGCGAATAAACGGATTTACTTCGTGACCTTTCTCCGCCTGATCGCCGTTCCGCTGATGGCGCTTGTTCTTCTGAAAATCAGCCATCTTGCCGATCTTTCTGCAGACGGACCGACGCTGATTCTGATTGTTTTTCTCGCCGTCATCACGCCATCTGCCTCTACAGTTACACAGATGTGTCAGGTATACGGAAACGATTCACGCTATGCCAGTGCCATCAATGTTGTTACCACGCTGGCTTCTATTGTGACGATGCCGCTTTTGGTGATGCTGCTTCAAATGGTACTCTAATCACAATTAACAGAAAAACGCTGTCCCGCTTCCCCTTCCAGAGAAGCATTGACAGCGTTTTCTATTACCCAATTAATACCTTTTTCCCTTCAAACGCAAATCCATAATGCCGGATTCTTTCTTTTGGGATTCCCCGTTCTTTCAGTTCCGCGTCGTATTTCTTTATTTCAATCTGCGCCAGTGCTTTTTGTACCGTTTCCTGCAGCGTTTTTTCTTCCGTTTCTTTTACTTTAAATTCCAGAATCATAGCATCTCGATCCAAATTTCTGGGAATTAGAATCACATCGTATCTTCCATACCCACTTTCCCGATTGGAACGCACCTCATAAAGATCTCGCACTTCCACCAGCAGCCCAAGTACAAATCCATGATAAAACCGCTCTGGCTGGCTCCGCTCGGACGCATGTTTTCCAGCATCAAAATTACTAAATGTAGCAAGTGCAATATCATTCATATAGAGGTTCATCGCTTTTACATCCCCATTCAGCAATGCTTTGATAAATTCATTATAATTGGCAGATGCCGCTGCAAACCAGCTTTTGAACATATTCGAAAACATGCTCACAGTCTCCAGATTTGTGATGGAAAGAGAATACCACGGCTCCAGCGTCAGTCCTCTGTATTCAATCTCCTCCACTTTCAGATAACCGCTTGCCACCAACAGACTCCATACCGCACTTTCATCCTGTTCTAATTGTCCAAATATAATCTGCTCATCAAAATTAACTACAATTTGTTGTCTGTTGATCAGTTTTTCCAATTCTTCCTTCATATTTACCGATGCCGACTGCAGGAGTTTGCTGATCAATCCATTGGAACTTGTAGCTGCCCAGTAGGGCCGCAGTTTTTTCTCTTTCAAATAATTTGTAATAGACCACGGATTGTAAATATCACGATGCGTGCCAAAGCAAAATCCGTCATACCATTGCTTTACCAGATCTTTCTTTTCCGGCATTCCAAATTGATCTAATGATTGAAATACCTCTTCTTCTGTAAAACCAAAACAGTCTGCATAGGCATCCGATGTTGTTGTAATAACCGTCAGATTATTGAGGTCTGAAAAGACAGATTCTTTGGAAATGCGGGTAATTCCAGTCATCACAGCGCGGTCCAGATATGGATTTGTTTTGAACGTCGCATTGAAAAGGCTTCTCATAAATCCGGCAAATTCATCCCAGTATCCATGAATATAGGCTTCCTGCATGGGCGTGTCATATTCATCCAGAAAGATCAAAACTTTTTTTCCATATAAAAGATTCAAATAGCTGGAAAGATTTTTTAATGCATCCTGTGCTGTCACATCACTCATTTTTTCTGTAATTTCCAGCATCTGCTGTTTCTCATTTTGCGTAAAGCATTCTTCCTGCTCCAAATACCGATGTTGGCGATAAGCATCTACAATAATATTTTTTATCTTCTGCACTGCATCTTGATAGTTATTCTGTTTTACGTCCGCAAAGCTCAGAAAAATCACCGGATAAGTTCCCTGCAGTCTGCGGTATTTTTCCTGTTTCCAGATGGAAAGCCCTTCAAAGATGGTACCTTTTTCTGCATACTGTCTGGAAAAGAAACAATTCAGCATGCTCATATTCAATGTTTTGCCAAATCTTCTCGGACGTGTGATCAGCGTAATGTCATCTCCACTTTCCCACCATTGTCTGATAAAATCGGTTTTATCAACATAAAAATAATGATTTTCTCGAAGGGAAGCAAAATCCTGCTTTCCTATACTAATCGCTGAAGTCATATTTCATCTTTCCTTTCTGAGCGCAGACACACCAGCATTTTCTGTCTGATAATGAAATGTTCCACTGTTTTCTAATCGATAATCTTATCTTATAGTTTATCAAATTCCGAAAGAAATTAATAGACTTTTTCTTCTGCACAGCAAAAAAATGGCCGTCCCATTCCTCAGTGCAAGGATCAGACGGCCATTTTTCACTATCAATTTCCAGTTTTATTTCTCATACAAAAACTCTTCCGGAAGTGTTACGCCGAAGTCTTTTGCCAGATGGCGGAATTCATCCGGTGTGATCGTCTGGCGTTTCGTTGGCTGCATAGAAAGTGTTTTTACCAGGATTTCTGCAGATTTTTCTGCGGTATGCATCAGACCGAAGGTCAGGTCAAAATCAAAGCCGGCGGCGAACATGCCGTGGTGTGCCCAGATGGCAAGATCATATTTCTTCATCAGCTCGCTCGTGGCAACGGCGATCTCTCTGCCTCCCGGAACCATCCACGGAACGACACCGATTCCGGACGGGAATACAACAGGGCACTCGGTTGCCATCTCCCAGAGTTCGCGGGTAAATACTTTATCTTCCAGCGGCAGAACGAAGGTAAGCGCGATCACGTTGGTGGTATGTGCATGGTAAACAACGCGGTATCTTTCGTCCTGAAGTTTTTTTACTTCCAGGTTCATCAGATGGCTCGGAAGCTCTGATGTCGGGCGACCTCCGTTGACGAGACCCCAGACGATGCGGTAATTTTCACCTTTTTCATCCAGCTCAATCATACAGATGCTGTCTTCCGGTTTGATTGTGACATTTCGGAAATATTTTCCGCTTCCGGTTACCAGGAAATACTCTCCCGCAAGATTTGGAACGGCGGTTCCGATCGGATTCCACTCTCTGGCCTCAAAGTTTTCTTTTACCTCTTCAACCTCTTCCGGTTTCACACGGTAAGAAAGGTTTCCGCCGTTTCTCTCATGCCATCCCTGCTCCCAGCCGTCATTTGCCATGCGGATAAAGCCCTTTACAAATTCTGCATCTAAAAATTTCATGTTATTTCCCTCTTCTTTCTCTCTTTTCTCTTATTTTATCGGTATTTACCGGCATACAATGTCTACCGGCACATCCAGGATTTTTGCCACTTTCAGAATCGTATCAATATGATGTCCGACAGCAGCTGCCATATGATGTGTTGGTCCCGCCTCACTCCATCTGTTGCAGAACTCTCTTGCCCCAATGGAGAAACGTGTTCTCATGTTTGTATCGCCAAAGGTAAAGATCGGACCATCCTCATTGACACCCTCTGCAGCAACAAATTTAAAATGACCATCTTTATCCTGCGTAATTCCAAGATATGTAACATCTCCGACTGGCGGATAAAACTGCGTCAGATATCCGCCGCCCGTCTTGCCATGAAAAACATCAACGATTTTCATGGACGGTTTTTTCGCCTGCGAAATATCAGCATCTCCCGATCCGGAGTGGCCGATAATACAGATATCCTCATTGAAATCGATCGAATACATCTCAGAAAGCTGACCGGTTCCGGCGATTGTTTTCAGAATGCTCATTGCCATTGCAACTTTCATATCACCCTCTACGGCACAGGCTGTACCCTGTTTGATCAGCATGGAAAATGCCGGGATCAGCATGCTGTCCAGTTTTCCGGCAACCCCTTTTGCAAAGCCGTCATAATGGGATGCCACCATGCCAAGCTCTTCTTTTTTCACCCACTCTTCAAATGCAACGACATATTTTGCCATATCCCATACGGTCTCTACCGTTGCACCGCCCTCGATGTCAAAGGTATCCAGAATCTCCTCTGCCTTGGCGCGGATTGCGGCCTCATCTGTAACAGGATCCGCGATCGCCCACATTTTCTCCCAGTCGAACTGTTTCGTGTAAAGTCCCATCCGGTTGTAAAGATTGGTTTCATCAATATACAGGTCCATCATTCCCGGATATGGTCTTCCGATCTGGGCAATATTGGTGTAGCGGAATCTTCTGCGAACCTGGGCTGCCCGGCACCACTCATCGATTTCCTTTGCCACGTAAGCATCTCCGCCTTCTACAACACCGGTGATGACGGCATGACGTTTGCCCGCACGCTCCAGATCGGCTACCATCTCACCGACTGCTCCACAGGCATACAGCTCACCGAGCCATTTTGGTGTATCGGTATTGGCATAATCCGGTGCTTTCCGTTTCTGTACATTCACAAGCACAACCGGCACATTCAGGTCACGGACTGCCGGGAGCATATTGTAGCTGGTCGCGTAGGTCAGAAGCTGTAAAATAACAAGATCTACATCCGCTGCACGAAACTTATCTCCTGCTTCCATCGATAATTCTTTCGTTGTAACGATTCCACCATCGATCATTTCAACGGTATCCGGAATCGTCTTTTTGAACGCATCATACTGTGCCTCAAATTCCGGAACCAGCGTCGGGAACTGCGGCAGATATGCACCCAGTGCGATTGCAAATACACCTACTTTTGCTTTTGTTTCAACTAACATGTTTTTCGCCCCTTTAACCTTTCATCTCATTTTTTATGGCTCATATTGTTTGATTTCGAAGGAATGGAAAATACACTTTCTCGCATCCTTCAAATTGCTGCATTCCTTTCCGGTGATCATCTGCACCGCCAGATTGCCGATAGCAGTTGCCTCGGTCGGTCCCGCCAGTACGGTTCTTCCGGTCTTTTCTGCTGTCAGCCGGTTCAGATAATCGGCATTAGCGCCGCCGCCTACGACATGAATAGTTCGGTACCGGCAGCCTGTTTGTTCTTCCAGTTCTTTTAATGTCTTTGCATAGCATACTGCCAGGCTGTTGTAGATCACTGCTGCAACCTCTGCAATTCCCTGCGGTATCTGCTGGCCACTTTCTTCACATGCCTTCTGCACCTCGGCTGTCATATTTTCCGGTGCAAGGAAACGGTCGTCATTTGCATCCACAATAGATGGGATGGTGCATTTCGATGCCATTTCGCAGATCGTTCCAAAGCTTAAATCTTCTGCGATTTCTTTTTTCACAGACTGGACCATCCACAGGCCCATGATATTTTTCAGGAAACGGTATTTTCTGTTGTAGCCGCCCTCATTGGTAAAATTGTGCTGCATAGCTTCTGTTCCGCAATCGGCCTCTTTTAATTCTGTTCCCATCAGAGACCAGGTTCCGGAGCTGATATAGAGCACGTGCTCCTCATTACTTGGCACAGCGACTACCGCAGAGCCAGTGTCGTGTGTTGCGGGAAGAACAATTTCACAGTCGAAACCGACCTGCTCACGGATTTCTTTTTTCAGATGACCGATCACAGTCCCCGGCTCACGGATCGGCTGAAAGATTTTCTCCGGGTATCCCAGTTTTTGAATCATCTCCCTGTTCCAGTCCCCGGTTTCCGGATTGACGAGCTGGGTCGTTGTTGCATTTGTGTATTCCTGCGCTTTCACGCCGGAAAGCAGGAAATTCAGGTAATCCGGAATCATCAGCAACGTCTCTGCTTTTTCCAGCTGTTCCGGTTTTTTCTTCTTCCACGCCATAAGCTGATAAATACTGTTAAAAATCTGTTTCTGAATGCCGGTCGATGCATAGAGTTCTTCCTCCGGCACCGTGCGATAAACCTCCTCATCCATTCCTTTTGTGCGGTCGTCGCGATAAGCAACGGCATTTCCGATCCGCTGATCATCCTTGTCCAGAAGGACAAAATCAACTGCCCATGTATCAATTCCGACACTCACCGGGATCTTTCCAAGTTCTCTGCATTTTTTCATTCCGGCCAACACAGCTTCGAAGAGTGCCTCGATATCCCACACCTTCTCACCGTCCCGTTTCTGCATTCCATTCGGGAAACGGTAAATTTCCTCGAGAACCATTTTCCCATCTTCCATATGCCCGAGAATATGCCTTCCGCTGGATGCTCCTATATCAATTGCTAAATAATATCTTTTCATACCCTTCCTCCATTTTCTGTCTCTAATTATAGATAACTTTATGTGGTAAAAAAAGAACACGCTTTGTCTAAAAAAGTGTCCTTATTTGCACTATAGCGATGTCATTGATCGTATCCATCTGCATCCGTCCGCTCTTCTTCTCCTTCCGCCGCGCCGGAGTTTTTGCTCCATGGGGTAATTCAAGAAACGTTTTCACAGGAAATTACAGTAAAAAAATTCCGCAGCACTTCTGTGATTGAGGTGCTGCGGAACTTTTTTACATTTTAGGCTGATATCTCATGTTGGATACATTATAAACTGTGATAAACGCTTTCGGATCAAGTTTGTTGATAAAATTCATCAATTTCTGGTATTCTGTCTTGTCTACGATCGTGATGATTTCTTTGCGCTTCTGCATGTTATAGGCACCATAGGCTTCATAGATCGTAGCACCGCTGTGCAGCTCATGAAGAATAAATTCCCGAAGTTCTTCTTCCTTTGGAGTGATGATACATACCCGGCGTTTGATATTATGGTCAAAAATAAAATGATCCAGAACAATTCCGTTAAAATACGTTCCAAGAATACTCAGGACTACCGTTTTTTTGTCGTAAACGAGTGCTGCAGACAGGGCAACGCACATACCGGACAGCGACATAGCTTTTCCAAGCTCCATATGAAGATATTTATTCATGATCTTTGCTACAATATCAAGTCCGCCGGAAGAAGCATTTCTGTTAAAAAGAATACTGAGTCCCACACTGACTACAAGTGTATAGCACAGAACATCCAGCTCCTGACTGTTTGTCATCGAACCAAAATCCGGGAAGATTTTTTCAAAAAGTCCAAGAAAAACAGGAAGCATGATACTGGTGTAGACGGTTTTTACACCAAATTCTCTTCCGCAGGTAAAAAAGCCGATGATCAGAAGTACTACGTTCAGAATCATGGTGATGGCGGAAAGGGGCAACGGTACAAAGTTGGAAAGTACGATACCAAGACCCGAAATACTGCTGACAGAAGTATGGCTTGGTACCAGAAAAAAATAGACTGCCGCTGCAATAATAGCAACAGCTGCTGTCAGGATCAGGATTTCCAACAGAATCTGAGTATCCTTCAATTGTTTTTTCATGTTAATTCTCCGTATCTTATTTTTTATGGATGGGAAGATCCCTTCCTTATATTAATGGCATTTTGAAGATATGTAAACCCTTTCCGGGAATCATTCCAACATATTTATGTATCGTTGTTGCTTTTCCGTCAGCTTTCTGTAATACATATCCTTTTTATTGCTTTTTTTCGTTCTATGCTACAATAAACTTAACATTATCTTGCAACGTAATCAGGAGAACAACATGAGCGAAAAGGGATTGACCAACATTAGTCTCAAAAAAATAAATAAATCAAAGGTTTACCAATATATTTACAGAAAGAAAAAGACCTCCAAGCAGCAGATCGTTCAGGAACTGCAGATGGGTTTATCCACAGTCAGCCAGAACCTCAACCGTCTGGAGCCGGAAGGTCTGATAGAAAAAAACGGCTTTTTTGCATCCACCGGCGGAAGAAAAGCAAACGCCATTCAGATTGTATCCGATTTTAAAATTTCTATTGGTATCGGTATTTTAATTTCCTCCCATCCTGGCTGTGTCCTGCTTCCGTAAAATCAATCAGCAATTCTTCCAATGCCACGATATCAACTTTTTCTTCCATTTTTCAGTTCTTCCACAATCTCGTTATAACGTTTTTTATTTAACCGGTAGAAAAATAATACAACCGCAGTCACAATCCACAGTACACCTGGAATCGTCGTAAATGCATGTTTCATAATTGAAAGTACAATTGCATTTTGTGTCTGATTTGCAATATAACCATATTTTCCAAGCAATCCTGCTAAAAGTGCTGTTCCAACTGCCATTCCGATTTTATTTCCAAGTGAAATAAATGCATACTGAAAACCATCATTTCTAAGTCCGGTTTTCCACTCCCCATATTCCACACAGTCTGGAATAATTGCATAGATTGCGGTATTAAATCCAGAGAAAAAAAACTGTGTGAGACCAGATAATGCATAAAAAATAGCTGGTGATTCTTTGGCATTGAAGAAAAACATAGACAACATTGAAATTCCTGTAAATAAAGCAAAGAGAGATGCTGTTCTTCCTTTGTTATTCAACTTGCGGAATACTGGTTGAAAACAGGCTGCCCCGATAATAGACGGAATAATAATGCACATGGAATAAGTCGTATAGTAAGTGGCATTTCCTTCCACATATGTAAAATAATACAGAATATCTGCGTTTCTACCATATAATGTAAATCCAAATAATATCTGTCCTGCCAATGCAAGAAGATATGGTCTGTTCTGCATGACTGTTTTCAACTGTACCTTTACAGAAATTTTTTCTTTTTCCGGAGTGATCACTGCCTCTTTCGTCTTCGCAAAGCAGAAGAAATGACAGGCTGTAAAAATGCATCCATATATGACCGCAACCGTCAGATATCCTGCCTTTGCACTGTGACTGCCAAATTTGCTGATCAGTGGAACTGTGATAATATTTAACACACCAATCGCTATCATCGCTGCAACCGAACGAGATGTATTTATTTTTGCACGTTCATCAATATCCTGTGTCATAGCACCACACAGGGTTCCATATGGAATATTTACACAGGTATATCCCAAAACCAGCAGACAGTAAGTAATTACCATATAAATGATCTTGCCATTCTGCGGCCAGTCAGGTCTTGCCCAAAATGTCATAACAAGAAGAACCGCTGTAATTGGTGCCGCTACTAACAGCCATGGACGGTACCGTCCCCATCTCGTTTTTGTTTTATCCGTAAGTCCCCCGACGATTGGATCATTGATTGCATCCCAGAATCTTGAAAAAAGCATAAGTGCTGACACAGCAGCCATACTGATTCCAAACACATCTGTATAAAATATCATCAGAAAATTACTAACAAACATCCAGCTGAAATTACATCCAACATCACCAAACCCATATGCAATCTTACTGATCAGCGGTACTTTTCCATTTTTGTTTTCGCTTCCCATATGTCCCTCCTGTTTTTATCAGAGTTTCTGACAGAACTCTATTCTTTCCTCATTTGGGCCTTTAATCATAAAAAACTTCACACCATTTTCCCAAAATGGCAGTTCTTCGATTCCGTCTGTAATAACCGTGTATTTTTCATTGCAGATTTTCTGATACATACTTTCAATGTCTTCCACATCAAGTGCAACATGCTGGTATGCACCGTCTGACATTGCCGCCTGTCTATTTTCAAAGGTCTCTATACAGTAATTTTTTATCTGTAAAAATGCCACTTTTTCCCCTGCTTTTTCATTATATGTCTGCATAATTTCTTCAAATCCAAGACTCTTATAAAACTCAACTGTTTTCTGTAAATCGTTTGTCGGAAGCCCGACATGGGCAACTCCGACAATTCCATATTTATTTTCCATATACGCTCCTTACTTTTCACTGACATTGATAATTACTTTCATCGTTGTCTCACGGTTATCATCAATATACTGGTATGCCTTCAGATAATCTTTAAAAGCAAATGTCTTTGAGATAAGCGGTTTCAAATGAACTTTGCCCTCATTTACCAGTCTGATTCCATCTATATAATCATCATGGCGGTACATCATCGTGCTCTTAATGTCAAGTTCGTGGTCATTTGCCACTGCAAGATCTACTTCTGCCATTCCTGCAAAAACAGCCACCAGTACAATCGTGCTTCCTTTTCTTGCATATTTAATTGCCTGTCCCATTGTGATATTGTTTCCAGCACAGTCGTAGATTACATCCGCCTTATCCGGTCCAAATGCTTCAATCATTGCCTCACCAAAGTCTTTATTTTTGGTATTCACACACACATCAATCCCACATTCTTTTGCCTTTGCCAATCTAAGATCACTGATATCTGTGATCATCACTTTCGCTGCCCCCATTCCTTTTGCTGTCTGTGCCACGAGATTACCGATCGGTCCTGCGCCAAGGACTGCAATATTCATGCCAGCCACATCACCCATCTGTTTTACACCATGAACTGCCACCGCAAGAGGTTCGATCATAGCTCCTTCTTCATAGGACATATCTTCTGGAATCGGTGTTACTTTCGATGCATCCACTGCAAAATACTCAGATGCTGTTCCTGTCGTCTGAAATCCCATTACTTTTAATTCCTCACAAAGATTATACTTTCCATGACGGCATGGATAGCAGTGTCCACAATATACCTGCGGCTCTATCGTCACCTTCTGTCCAACATGAAACTCTGTGACATTTTTTCCAAGTTCTGTGATCTCACCTGAAACCTCATGTCCCTGTGTTACCGGATATTTTGTAAACGGATGTTTTCCATGATAAACATGAATATCTGATCCACAGACACCAATATTCATAATCTTTACCAACACCTGATTTTCCTTCACCTCCGGAACCGGAACCTCTCTGAAAATAATTTCTCCTGGATTTGTCATTACCTGCTGTAACATAATTGTTTCCTCCTTTTTATATTGTTTTATCTTATGTTTTATAAAACGTTTTATCAAAGTAATTACATTATTACCCTGTAAACACGATTTGTCAATATGTTTTTTCATAATTTTATATATTTCATAATTTTAAAATACATTTTTTGTGTATTTTTCACAATCAACACGCAAAAACGGAAAGGAAACCGTAGTTACTGTTTTCTTTCCGTTTTTTACTATAATATCTTTTTCTAATTTTACACAACTTCTCGTTTTTCACACATATAAAGCGGACATCTGCATTCGCTTTGCAACCTGTCAGTGGGAGTTTTTAACTCCAACCGACTAAACATCCCCTTGCCCTACGCACTAGATGCGGTGGACTGCTTATCTGCGTTCAAAAAATTTACAATTCTACCATATGTTTTGTAAAAAAGTATTTCGCGGCTCCAACAGCCGACGCTTCTTTCTTATACGAACAATTTTTCAAGTATGAAACATCATGCTCAAAGCCATTATATGCCATCACTTTTTCTCCCAGTGGTATCATATAATCTGACAATACCCCTCCCACATCACCTCCTAGTATGATATCCATATCATATGCCATCCGCAGATTTGATATCAAAACAGCAAGATGATCCAGATACTCATTCCATGTCTGCAAAATTTTTTCATCACCACTTTCAATTTTTTCCATAAATGCATCCAGTGACTGCCTGTTATCTTGTGTCAGTACACTTGCTGCACAATATGCATCTGCACATCCTGATTTACCACAATAACACTTTCTTCCACCGGGAACGAGTATCATGTGACCAAACTCCCCTGCTTTCTGGTTCTGCCCTCGAAACAGCTTTCCATCTATGCAGAATGCACCTCCTAAGGTGTGGTTCAAAGACAGATATATCGCATTTGGATACTTTTGCTTTTTTTCTGCAAGCATTGCAGCATTAGCATCGTTTTCAAAATATACTGGAATTTCCAAAGCCTGCTCTAAAAAGCGCAGACTATAATTCTCTATACCTAAAGCATGGGATTTTAAAACGATCCGTTCTTTCTGATCAATAATTCCTGGAATCGCCACTCCAATCCCAAGTAGCGTATTCTTCGCTAATTCGCCTTCAAGAAAAGTTTTGACCTTTTGTGCCACCTCTGTACAATAGGATAATTCTGCCGTAAATTTTAAACGGATGCGATCCTTTTTTATAATCTCATCTCCAAGATTTACTAATACCATTTCTATATGATTCGCTGTAATCAAAATTCCCATTGCATGACAGTACGACTTATTAATCCCTATACTTTTTGCCTTCCGTCCACCGGTCGAAGCATATTCCCCAGTTTCTTCCAACACCATTTTTTCTAACAAGTCATTCACATTTGCTAATACAGTCGGCATACTCAAGTTTAACTCTTTTGCGATTTCTGCCTTGGATGTGACATGATTGTTCAGCACATAATTAATTATTTTTTTTCTTGTTATATTTCTTTTATCTTTATTTTCCGTTTTCTTATCCTCTTTTATTAAATATTTTATAAAAGAATTATATGCTTTTTTATTCTTCTTGTAAAGTAATGTTTGCTATTGTCCTCTGGCAGATGGCAGCCATTGCTGTCACAACACATTCCCTGATATTCTTTCATGACCTATTTTTCTCCTCGTACATATGTGGGCTTCTTACTTCGCCCTGAAATTGCATTACTTTGTAATCCAGTGTATTTTTCTTTGGCATGGCACGTTTGGCAGTCATATCATTTACAATAATTTTCATGCACTGTGTCATATGTACGAATTTGGGATTAAATTTTACTGATACCGGATGATAATGGTTCATTAAAAGTGTCAATGCTTTTTCCTTTTCTTCTTCCAGTACGATCTCTACACGTCCCGTACCAACAACACTTTCATAGCGGAAATTGCAGGACATATTGCTCTCACGATAATAAAGCTCGTGATTGCAATCCATTTCAAACGCAATATTGGGATTCTTTGCGAGCAGATCATTCTTTTTTCCTTCATAGTCGGTATGAATGTAGAAAACAACCTAATCACCTATAATTTCTTCTCCAAAATTAACCGGGACAATGTATGGATATGGCTCATCAAACATAGCAATCCGAATCGTGTCACATATTGAAATAATATCAAACTCTTTTACTTCATTCAGTTTATTTCTCATCACTTGTTTCCTTAACTGGTTGACTTATCTTTGCTTTAATTATATGATATACATAAATAAACAATAAGTACATGCATTAAAAATATATACTATCTCAAAATAGAGTGTAATGATGTATAAAGGAGAATTGTCAAAATGGAAAATGAAGAACAAAATGATTTTCGTCTGGAAGGAACCGGATTTGCCTATACACTATCGCTGATCAATGGCAAATATAAAATGCCAATTCTGTATTGCCTTTCCAAACGTGAAGTCGTCCGATATAACGAAATGAAAAGATATCTTGGGAAAGTAACCTTTAAGACATTAACGGATTCGCTAAAAGCATTAGAAGAAGATGGATTAGTGAACCGTAAAGAGTACCCTCAAGTGCCCCCGAAAGTAGAATATAGTCTTACTGAAAAAGGAAGATCTCTGATACCTATGCTTACGGCTTTGTGTACATGGGGAGAAGAACATAGGAATTAAAATTTATTGTAGTTCGCATAAACATACAAGCAGGAGCACTCTCTATAAGTTATCCTGCTTGTATTTTATCTAATAATATCCTCTTGTTTCCCGCCAGCCTTTCACATACCATCTTATCCCGACATATATTACCTGTACCAATAACAAGAAGAATAGGAGATTAAAAGGCAAAACTGTCTTTATCCAGTCCCCGAAATAGATTGCTATCGCCATGCTTATAAATGTTACCAGTATGGTAATTATGTCCCAACAGTATTTCTTATATAGCCTTGCAATCTTTATTCCGATGAATGCTACAAGTATTCCCGCACCCACCATACATCCACCACAAACCAGTATTCTTATCAGCCAGTATATAATTCCGGCAATGACTGGATTGGATATTCCATCACTAATTTGTGCCATGTTCTTTCCTGTCAGTACAACCCAGCCAGCAATGGTCTGTGTGAAAGTTTCGATTGTATCAAAGAATACCACGCAATCAGAAATAAATATTTTTAACCGTATCATCTGAAAAAGAGTAGTTGATACGGAATACCATATCAGCAGAAACATCAATGCTTCACACACTCTCAGAAGAAGCTCCTGAGGATTACAATGAAATTTCCTTTGTCTGCTTAAGACCTGATGGCTGTCTGGAATTGCCAAGTACACTCGGCATTGTGTGTCGGTCAGTTTCCAATAGGCTTGATGGATTTGAAGGATTTCATTTTCATCAGTTACGACACACCTACACAAGCAACCTGCTTTCTAACGGAGCTGCACCAAAGGATATACAGGAACTGTTAGGACACTCAGATGTCAGTACCACAATGAATGTCTATGCCCACTCCACCAGAAAAGCTAAGCGAAATTCAGCAAGGCTTCTCGACAAGGTGGCAGGCAATGACTAAAAAGAAATTTCCCTTATTTCCCTCACGATTATCTCACAAGGGCAAAAATAATGGAAAATACATATCATTTCATCATACAAGGCTCTGCAAGCCTTGAAAAATGGGGAAAGTTCAAGAAATCTCTCCACAGTCGAGTAGACTTACACCTCACAATGTAAGCCCCTCACAGAACCGTACGTGCGGCTTTCTCGCATACGGCTCTTCATAATAATATTTACAGTCTCAAAACAAGCTAACATAAATCTTTGGCATTGCCAATGGATAATATTTCAGCATTTCAATGAATCCTTCTCTTGTATAACTCTTTCTGTCACTTCGTCTATTCAGCACCTTAAACAGAAGTTCTCTCACTTGTTGTTTGTAGTTTGAAATCATTCTGCCATTAAAACTTATGCCATAGTACCTATAATGACCTATTAGTTTCAGATTTAGCATACCCATTAGTTTCTTTAGCGGTTGGTCTCTATTCGCATATAACCATACCTTGATGTCTCGAATTTTCTGTCTGAATTTCTTAGAGCTTGTCTTTGGCATTATATATGGCATGCCTTTGCGTGAACGCCCACTATAGAATGTGAATCCCAGAAAATCAAATGTTTGTAATCTGATACACTCACCGCTCTTTTGCTTTGCCCTTGCAATATAAGCACCGCTTTGTAAGAGACGATTTTTACTATCTTCTAATTGCAAACCGAACTTTTCCATTCGTTCTTTAAGAAGCTTGTAGTAATTCTCTGCTTCCCATTTATATTGAAATCCTGCAACAAAATCATCTGCATATACAATTAGAAAGTTATCTCCCTTGCATTCTTTGGTAATAATAAACTTATACCATAGTGTCAATACATTGTGCATATATATGTTTGCTAGGATTGGACTTATGATATTGCCTTGAGCTGAACCTTCTTCATTCACCATAAGTTCACCATTATCCAGCACTCCCACTTTAAGATACTTCTTGACAAGACCAATTATGTTGGGGTCTTTAATATAAAGTTTGAGAAACTTGATAATCCATTCATGTTTCATATGGTCGAAGAATCCTTTGATGTCAGCATCCACAATATAGCAGATTTTCGTGTTGTTTAATCTCTTATACAGTTCTTTTATTGCGTTATGACATCCTCGATTTGGTCTGAATCCGTACATGCAGTTCAGAAATCTCGGTTCATAGATAGCTTCCAGTATCTTCTTTAATGCTAATTGGACTATTTTGTCCTCATAGCACGCAATTCCTAATGGTCGAAGTTTTCCATTGCTTTTAGGGATATATACCCTAATTGATGGCTGTGGTTTGTATGATTTTCTTTTCAGTTTTTCTACCAAGTCATCTATGTTTTGCTCCAGATTTCTCCCGTACTCTTTCTTAGTAATCTCATCAACACCGACTGCTTTGTTTCCGTCTAATTCTTTGTGACATTGCAAAAGCATTTCTTTATTGATTAGATGATACAACGATGTGAACTCTGGTCTCGGCGAATTTGCCGATATTTCTGCTATTCTTTCTAATTTCGTTTCCATCAATACCTCCGTCCCTGAGTACGGTTGATGTGTCCTCAGAAAGACCATTATTATGTAGCTCCCTTTCCTCCGTTGGCATTACACAACTTCTTCAGTACTATGAAGCTATCCGACTGCCTACTGTTCTTTTGACATTCTCCTGTTTTGCAGTTGTTTGCCATACTTGCAATGGCAAGAAACAATAGGCTCTCCCCAGTTGACTGAATAATCACAATGTAAAACATAAAGTGCTCTTTGACCCCGCAGAAGCAAACCATTTCTCACCAATGCGAATTGATTTGTATTGCTTTCCGTCGAAATTAGAACGTCAGCCTTCTAAATGTCAAAATTTCGAGGCTCAATCGCACTCTCTATTTTCTCGCTGTCTACGCTTAGCAACTATCATTACTGACAGTCACCCAAGACTCGCTACTGGCGGTTGGTTAGACCTTACCAGACAGGCATTCCACCTGCTAGACTACTCGCCCTTATCTGGGCGCACAATTCCGATTTATGGACAAAAGTATTCTGAATAAATTCCTCAAAGACAGAATCAAAATTGCTCGGCATATCATCTAAAAATTCATTTTTAATCCTGTCTTTGATTTTTTCATATAACGCAATATTTTCTGTCTGAAGTCTTTTCCCGTCTTCAATATATGACTGCCATAACAAAACCTCTTTATCAAAATCATTATTTGATACAAAATGGCAATGCGAACATTCAGCACCAAATGTCAAATAGTTGTAAAAAATAAAACCTAAAAAAGATTTTTTGTAGCTACCACTTTTTTTCTTTTCCCTTTTAGACATTTCCGCAATAGTCCAGTCAGAAGAATCTTCTTTTGTCTTTATTTGAAAAAACTGATACTGCTGATTATTGGGAGAAAATTCAGCCATATCATCATGAAATTCACAAAAAACAATACACTCTGCATCTTCTTGAAGTTTACCTATTATATGGCATACAATCCAATGAACTTGATATTCAAATCTATTATAGGAGTCAGAACCTGCTTGCTCACGCTGTTCAACAATAAGTACACTACTCATAATTTAGGACTCCTTTCATTTTTATTCCATTTCATAATAAAGTTCCACTGTTCTTGCCATTCGTTCTCATTCACAATTGCGTCAAACACAGGCTCAAGGAAAGTCTGGATTTCTTCAATGACGAATGGAAACTCAAGTGTATTATCTTTTATGGTTTTCAAAAAGAATTTCCAACGCTTCTGCATATCTTCATCATCGGCAAGTGCAACAACACGCTTAAAACTGTCTCTGTCATAGGGAGTACCGCGCCTCTGTAAAGTTTCAAATATAGCTGACTGCAATTTTGCACCATCAAAATCGAATGTCCTTGAAAGATAATAGATGTCATAAAAATCTTTCATTCTGCCTGTCAGCTCAAAGCGTTGCAGTATGGCATCAAACTTCTCGGCAATAGTGCTTTCTAGGGAATATGTTTTGATTACAGGAGCTTCAAAATCAGGAAGCTGAGTGTTGATTGTACGTTCTTCAGCACGAGGAACTATAATATCACCCACACCTATATCAACATTAAACGGCACACGCACATTTTTTATTTGAGCAATAATCTGCGTACTAATACCGTGATATTTTCTTTGCGGAGAAATTTCTTCAAAGCCTTTTGCTCGCATTTCTATATAATCGTTACCTGTCGGTGTGTCGATGATTTTACAAATCAACTCTTTTACATCATCTATTGAATTAGAGTATCCACGGAGCAGGAAATCGACATCGATTGTTGCTCTACTTTCAAAATTAGTTAAAGTATAAATGAACAATCCACCTTTGAGTATTAGCGTATCCTCACACCCGGATTTTGATAGTTTTCTCAAAAATTCTTCCTGCACAAAAAGCTGCAAGCATTGCTGGTAGCTGATACCAGAAGCTTTTGCTTTATTTCTCAGCTTTGCCAGAACGGAAGCTGCAACATCTGCCATTACAACCACACTCCAATCAATTCTTTTACACGCGTTTGAACACGCAAAACTTTTGCATATTCTATAAGATTCGGTATATTCTTTTTCGGGTCTTTAACATAGCCCTGTACTGCTTTATTAAAAACCTCCTTATCCATCTTGTTCATATTTCGCAGCACATCGCAAATAGTACGGTCACGGTCATAAATGCGGACTTTGTGGAAATCAATTTCACCTTCGGTTTCGCCTAGCGTAACCAACTCTGACTCTACACGATATGCCTTTATAAACGGATAATCGATTTTTGTACGCCGCTTAGAGACATTTTTATCTATTGCAAAGTTCCATTCAGCAGGATTTCTGTCACTGTATCTATAATAGAATAGGGCAGTCTCCATACAAAGTACTGCATCGGGAAACAATCGATTGATAATGACAACTTCGCTTTCTCCATAATCTTGAGTCCAGTGATAGTAACCTCGCCTGACTCTTTCAATCAATCCTTCGTCTAAAAGTTGTTTTATATCTGCATAGTATAACTTTGAAGCTGTAAGTTCAGCAGTAGTCATAACATAATTATGACTGCTAAACAACATTCTCAGTGTCTCAATATCTTTATTCTGAAGCATATCTTCACCTCTATTTAATCGCCCTTAATCAGACCAACGATTGGGCACTTTACTATATTATATTTGATTTTTCTCTTTCAGTCAACAATAGCAAAGTGAACGCTTTTAATTATATCAATCAGGCAGTTTAGTATAAAATCTGCCCTCCGCTTTTTTAACCAGATAAAATATTGGTCAGCGAAAAGACAAATAGGTAAAAAAATAAGCGTACCACTGTTTTTATGATACGCTCATCATTATTAAATTACCTCAAAATGCTTCAATGCATCCTTTATCGCTTCCACTTTCTCCGCTGTCGGATGTTTCCTCGGCTGTTTCAATTCTTCTACCGCATTAGGAGCATCGTACATCGGCAAGCCTAAATCTCTCTTTACCTCTGCGATATATGCGGTATGTACTTTGAAACCGTATTTAACTTCTATGTATTCCTTTACCATTTTGTAGGTCACTCGTTCTTTGGGCTTGTAACTTTCCGCTCTTTTAGCAATATTATCAAGCGGAACTTTTCCCTCACCCTCGCCAAACTCAACTTTTACGTTGATATGTCCGTCTGGCTTTTTGTGGGAAAGCAGTACTACCGTCTCAACATGGCTCGATACGACAGGAAGTACGTCTATACTGCCTGTTCGTTTGAGAAAACATATCGAGCACGTTTTAACGTTTGCCTTTTATTATCGTTATATAGTAGTCGTGTTTCACATTAAATCACGTGCACAGGACGCACAACCGACATTCCGTCTTCGCTAATCAAATTGCCCTTTAAATACTTTTCAAAAATCCCAAGAGATAAAAACGTCACTATCCCATCAGCATCTTGAAATTCCATTTCTATTGGCTTAGAAGAAATAAATAACATATGGACTGATATATCATCTGTTTCATTAATGAAACTTTTTATTTTTTCTGGCTCCTTCATTATCAAGTCGTATCGTTCTCTGCAATGCGTGTAGTATCCACCTTTTCCAAACATTTTGTTATAATCGTTCACTAAACCACTCGAATTTAAGGAATCAGAAAAATACTTTGATTCTATAAGAAACAATTCCTTCTTATCTGCAACATAAAAAACTATATCATAATCTCCATAATTTTTTTCTTTTTGCCCAAAAATTCTCTGGTAGTCAACATTTTTCAAATCTATAGTTCCAGAATAATTAGATCGAAGGATTTCTTGAAGCTTTGCAACCAGAATATGCTCTGATAAATCTTCATTCCTTTTTTCCATAGCTTGTCTTAATTTATCGGTCTTATTTGGATTTGTGTAACACATACCACCATTGCTAAAGTATGAAACCCACAACTGCTTTGCTTGTTCTAAAGCTCCATAATTAATCAAAACATTTCCATCATCTAATCCAATAAATGGCCTAATCTCATGACGATATTTGTTTGCTCCGATTATCCATATAATCTCTTCATTTTTTCTAAGATGTGTTTCAAGTTTTTCTTTTGTTAATACAAAACTATTATAGCATGCTTCTCCATCAACGGAAGGATTGGTGTAGGAACTACATAATTTTATAAAATGTTCTTTTGTAATTACAGTTAATGATTTGTCGTCCCCTCTTAATTGATCTTGTTCAAAGGATTGAAGAACTGCAAGCCATAGTAAAAATTCAACTTTATTTGTGGCGTAGAATCCTTTACCAAACTCAGTGGAATTTGCATCTGATGTTAATGGAATATCCACTAAGTCACTTTGATTTCCAGTTATTACAGTATCAAAATAGATCACCGGATGATATTTCAGTACTTCTGCAGGCTTATCGTCCTGCAACATAATATCCAATCCATAAAAAGTGTTTTGCACACTTAAATCTTTTGATAACATCAATAGCGATATTGCCTGTGAAACAAATCCGTAAATATACATATCAATTAATAAGTCTTCATCCATTACAAATTCTTTTTTCACATTTAAATTTTGGATGCTTACATCATGTTGCAACAGCACACAATTTTCAATCCATATATTACATGCATCAATTACATGTCTTTGGATATTTCTATTATTCTCAAATAATTCAACTGCATCTTCCGAAGCATTGCTGTTCTTTACAAATTTCAATCGTAATTCCTTTTCCTTCAAGTATTGGGAATGCACTTCACCAAATATGAAGTAAAGTTTCAACAACATACCATACGTACTTTCACTTTTAATACGCCGTATCATTTTTGCCTGAATTGAATCTGAAATATTCATCAGTAAACTTATTGCATTATCTCGATTATCTATAGTCGTTATTTTATCACCAAAATATGACTTGTATTTCTTTTGTATCATTCTATGTGAGATACAAAAATCTTTCCAAAAGGATCTCCCTCCAAAAATAACCATGTTTTAATTTCTCCTTTTAACCCATAAAAAGAAATTCCTATATAATACGTACATAAGTTGCAGCGTCTCTAGTCCTATATCCATGAACTACTTATTCCATTCGTTTTTCTATTTCTGCAATCAAAGTAATGTCCGCCGGCAGCCACTGAACATCATAAAGAGTGTTCTTTGTAAGCCAACGTGCTGATTCCGCCTCCAGCAACTTCAATTCTCCTTCAATCACTTCACACCAAAAACAATCCATAGACAGATGAAAAGCAGGGTAATCATATTCGATAGTACCAATCAACTCGCCAACCTTGATGTCAGTTTCCAGTTCTTCTTTTATTTCTCTGACAAGGGCCTGATCCGGCGTTTCACCGGGTTCTATCTTTCCGCCTGGAAATTCCCACTGGCCCTTAAATTCACCATAACCTCTAGCTGTAGCAAATATCTGCTTTTTTTCATCAAGCGAATCGCAGATTACCGCCGCTACTACCTTTACTATTTTCATAACTGCCTCCAAATTAAATAAACTCAAGCAGCTTATTGTTAATACAAAACTCATAGCCCATTTTCTTAAGGCCAACCTTATCAAAGTCTACAGCAATTGAGGCACCTTCAATAACAGTAATGACACCAACTCCGAATGTTTTATGCTTTACTTGTTTTCCCACTATATCTGACGGAATAACCACAGGTGGCTTTGGTTCAGGCTTAGGAATGACGGGCTGTACGACAACCGGTGCTTTCCCTTTATTCTTTTTCTTATCTGCCACCATTTTTGCATATTCTGCATCTACATTCTTACCACGAGACTTATAGTCCTCCATATCCTTAAAGACAAACATCTGTGGCTTCTGAACATCATTATCCGGCACTGGGCGAATAGGGAACATCCAAACCATTCTGTCATATCCATCTTCGCCAGGTTGTGTTTCTGTATAAGGCTTGCTTACCAGCTCAATTCTTCCACAATAAATATATTCGCCTGCGTCTATTACCTCAAACAGGTGTACATCAACACCGTTTCTTCCGCACTCAGCTAATGTGGCATTCTGTGCCCAGTTAATATCCTGGTCACCGGATTTTCCCATACCTGTATAATGCAACACTCCGCCAATCCACTTATCGTGATAAATTCCTTTTGTATAATCAGATACAATAACAAGCGTATTGGTAGTTCTTGAACGACGCATTCCGCCCATATTACCACACTTGAAAATCTCTACAATATCTGCGTTTTTTATTATTTGTCCTATTTTTAATCCCGGATCGAATGCCATTATTCACGCCTCCTCATTAAGTCCAGCTTTTATCTTTGAGTAATTCAGCCAGCTGCTCAACTTCAGGGATTTCTTCACTTCCTAAAAGGGCAGACAAGTCAAAGATTCTCGTTCCCATAGAACCGCCGGATGATATTTTCTTAAAGTCTGTTTCATAAAATTGTTCAACAAAGAAATATCTGTGCTCCACAGTTCTTAAATCATATCCATGAGAATCTCCATCAGCCATTGCCTTTGCAATCATCTGTTTACGTTCATCTGTCAGCTCACCGAATTCAGGTGTATATTTAACTCCTGCTTCCGTTTCAACAGCTGTGATACGAGCACATATTTTCCCGATAGCACGTACACTTTTTTGCTTATATAGGCCGAGATAATCATGAGCCCTAAAACCACGCTCAGCCTTATCATAATAAATATTGTTGCTGATATTAAAATCCATTGTTGTACCTGCAAGCTGCATACGCAGATACTTCCAGGAATCTGATACTGGAATCAAGCAATCTTTATAGCAGTAATTCAAGTAATCCTCTAACACATCCTGCATTTCATAATCTCTATCATCAATAACATCTCTAATAGCGTTAGCCATCATTTCAAACGTTGTATTGATATGAACTACCGGATACGTTTGAGTCTCATTATATTCCTTTAGTTGCTTTTCAAAATCAGCCAGTTTTTCATCTGCCATCAATTCTGAAGCAAGCGTAATCATTATCTTGTTCTTTTCATCACCAAAAGATTTCAAATGTCTCATTAGCTGGTCAGCGTAGAACCAATCTGTCAGCTTGGTTTCCACCACAATCTTGAAACCCTCCTGAGTAATCGTTGCATCAGGTATGCTATCTACACTCTTTTCCTGTAATGTAAAAACTAACTCCGGATCAAAAGAATCAGCGAAGTATTCCGATTTCAAAAATCTAAAGAATTTATCTGATGAATAAGAATATAAGCGTGACAAAAGCAACATTGTGTTGGCCGTAGCCACGTTTTCTTTTTCATGATATCTCTGAAAATAATGTATCTTCATTGTGGTGATTCACCTCCAAAAGCATTATCTATTTAAGTACCACACGAAGTGGTCAAATTTTCTTTTTCTATTTTCTACAGTTATATCAAGTTCTTCTAGCTTACCGGTTATGTAGTCATTGTAGGCCTTATAATTGAAGCTATCCTGCCATTTTTGAACCTGGCCTTTCGTCACATCCGTAAAGTATTTAGGGAGATATTCCTTCAACACTGTATCCAAAATTGAAAAGTCATCCCTTCCATACAAATTGCTGTTATGATAGCAGCAATATTTCGAAGCAAATGAAAATAAGTTTATTCTTCCATTGCTGCGTGCGATGATGTTTACAACCTCAGGATCGCCATTTTTTATTCTATTATCAACATCTGGAATATCCGCTATAATATTAGCCAACTCTACCATGCTTATTTTACTCTTGTGCTGGGATAAGTGCGTTGAATTGGTAATGTCTATTAACCCAACCTTCATCGCCACAACATCCGGATCTGTATTTGACGGAAACTTTTTCAAGCATCTTGTTATTAATTCATTTTCCGGTCCATAATTATCCGTTCCTTGGACTAATGCTTCTATTTCTTCGAGTGTTTCATCCGATATAACGTCACCAGAAACATCTCGCATTTCTTTTTTATTAGACTTGGTAGTTTTTTCAGGAAGCTTAATCTCTTCACCGGATAATGAATAATATGATGGATTGCTTCCAGCACGAATAACTACGCCCTTATCAACCAGTGCCTTGAGAGCCGCATAGATGTTTGGGCTGTGGCTTTTGTCACCATAGATAGCTTCCGCTAAAACCCCCTGCGTCATTATCTTATTCAAATTAAGCAAATTTACAATATCTTCTTTTTGGCTCATTATCGCACCTTCTTGCTATTCTTTGTTTTTTATATATTTTCCACTTTTGATTCTCTGGTCGTCTGGTTTTTCCGCGTCAGCAGGAATGGCCCAATAGGAACCAATCTTCATTGCACCAGGAATACGATCCTCAGAACACAAAACCTGGATCCTTCTTACGGAAATGTCCCACTTTTCAGATGTTTGTTTAATTGATAAATATTTCATATGTCCCTCTCGCAAATACAAAACATACATCATCGTATTTGTTATATTATATACCAAACTGCGAATAAAATCAATCCATCCACAAGAAATGTCCAGAAACGACAAAAAGCGACAAGCCCGAAAACCTGCCGCTGTAGTCTGTTTCTTATCTTTCTATATCCAAGTCTACACCTGCTTTAAAGCAGACTGTAAATTTATCTTCATACACCTGTATTTTCTCGATATATCTCCTTACCATTGACTCATCATATTCTGTCAATTCCTGATTTGCTTCTTTTAAGAAATCTTCTAATTCCTTGATACGCTTTTTAAAGCCTTCTGTTTCTGCCTTTGCCACCAGAAGCTCTTGCTTTTTATCTCTAAGCAGGTCAATCTCGTCAGTCAAAGAAGCATAATCCTTCTTTGCATGAGCCAGCTTCACCAGCTGCTTTTGTTTTTCCGAAAGCACTGCGTTTATCTTTTCAAGCTCACCGGCGTTATCGTCAGCCAGCGCAGTTTCAATATTATGCATCAAAATGTCTAGCGTTGATGAAGAACTTCTCACCAGTAGGTTGATGGCTTTTACTGTAGCCTGCTGCAACTCTGTTTCTTGAACTGTCGGTGCATCGCAAGCCGCTGGTCCGTTTTCTACTCTGGTACAACAGCGCCATACGATGGAGTGCTTGCCTCGGTTGTTCCATGCGATTCTGCGGTAAATGTCACCACACTTCGAGCAGGTGCAAATGCTGGAAAGTGCATACTTGCTGGAGTAAACTCTTTTCTTTTTGCCATCCTCACCGCTAAATAGGTTAGCCCTGCGCACCATTTCCTCCTGGACCTGAGTGAAGATGTCCCTTGGAATAATGGCTTCCTGGCTGTCCTTTACGTAATACTGCGGAACCGAACCGTCATTCTTGATTCTGGTCTTTTCAATAAAATCCGTTGTGATGGTCTTTTGCAAAAGCGCATCTCCGATGTACTTCTCATTTCTAAGAATTCCCTGCACAGTGCTAAGGTGCCATTTGTACTTTTTACCACCGGTCTTGATTTTGTCTCTCTCCAAGCCTTCTGCGATATTCCTAAAGCTAGCACCTTCCAAGTATTCCCTAAAGATGCGACGTACAATCTTGACTTCTTCTTCAACAACGATCAAGTTTCCATCCTCGTTCTTCGTATATCCCAGGAAATGTTCATGGTTTACCTGCACCTTCCCTTCCTGGTATCGGAACTGCAATCCTAGCTTTACATTCTGTGAAAGCGATGCCGATTCCTGCTGTGCCAAAGAAGCCATGATGGTAAGAAGAAGTTCCCCACTTGCTTCCAAGGTATTAATATTTTCCTTCTCAAATATGATTGCGATGTTCTTTTCCTTCAATTGGCGGACATACTTCAGACAGTCAATTGTATTTCTGGCAAATCGGCTGATGGACTTGGTAATCACCATATCGATTTTACCGGACATACAATCCTCAATCATACCATTAAAGCCTTCTCGCTTTTTTGTGTTGGTACCGGAAATGCCGTCGTCAGTGTAAATGCCTGCAAGCTCCCATTCCTTATTTCTTCCAATATATTCTGTGTAATGGTTCACCTGTGTTTCATAGCTTCCTGCCTGCTCATCGCTGTCAGTACTAACTCGGCAGTACGCTGCGACTCTAAGCTTTGGTTTCTCATCTTTTATAATTCGATTCCCTGTGCGTCGTCTGGCAGGTATCAATGTAACATTCTCATTCATTGTCATACTCCTCAATTTTGCTGTAAGCATATTCTGCTTGCTTGTATGGATTGGAATGCTTTTCTTCAACCTTACCCAATCTATAATCTTTAAGCTCCATTTCTGCCGGTGCTTCAAATTCTCTTATACGATTCTGACTCCTAGCGTTATTTTCTCGAAGCTCCTGCACCTTTTTAAATATCTCTTTATCCACAATCTGCGGATAATAATCCGTTCCAATGTACACCTCATTACGAAGAAGCCTTCCTATGACGGAGTGTGTTTTTTCAATTCTAACCTTAATCGCTGCTGCCCTCATGGAACCTGACTCCAGGTATTCCCTGTAAAGCTGTCTAATCTTTTCTGCTGCTGGCTCATCAATAACCGCTGCGGCATTTTCTATTCTGTAACCGTATGGTGTGTGCGTCATTCTTCCACCAGCCTTTCTTTTAATTTAAGTCCGCATTTCATATTGAACACAACCTCTTCTCTGGATAGCACTGTGATGGTATCCACATATTCTAAGAACATGTCATCGTCAAAGGCTTCCACACTGGTTTTCTTTATAGCAAACCTAAGGAGCTTCTTGGCTTCCTCCAGGTGCGTCAGATCACCGTTGATACTTTTGGAAATCAGCTCTTTTTCCTTTGCGAGCTCATCTGCCTCAATCGACAGCTGGTTCTTTTCCAAGTGAAAGACCTCTGGCTCCAGATATCCGGCGCTCATAAGGTTTACCAGCACCATCTGCTGCTCGGTATTCCTCTCTATTGCAGCTTCCAAATCCATCACCTGGTGCAGGCGGTCTTTATTGTTTGTCCCCTTCAGGCCTGCCACAAAAGGCTTTAGCATTCTATTGTCTGCTGCTTGTAGCTTTCTCATCATTCGTACAAATGCATTCTTTATTGCTTCGTCGTGAATGTAGAGCATGGAGCAGGCTTCCTTGTTTTCCAGATGAAGGTTGCAGGTCCAAGCGACATAATTTCCACTAGGCTTGTAATGCTGTCTTCGCTTAAAAGTTGAGCCACAATCGCCGCAGATAATCTTTCCTGAAAAAGCGTACCGGTTTTGGTACTTTTCGTGCCCTGCCTCGATACTTTTTTCCTTTGCACGTTGCTCCATCGAAGCTGCTGCCTGCTCAAAAATCTCATGGCTTACGATTGCTTCATGGTGGTTTTTGCAAAGGTACATATTCTTCTCACCGTAATTATTGTGGCGATTGAAATTGTCGTCCGTGTAGGTTTTCTGGAAAATTACGTCGCCAGTGTATTTCTCATTATGTAGAAGTCCTTTGACTGTGGAACTTCCCCACTTCCCATTTTTCTTTGTACGGATTCCTCGTTTGTTAAGCTCTTTTGCGATCACGTAGCTTCCCATTCCGTTGATGGCCATTGCAAATATCTCTTTTACAATCTCCGCCTCCTCCGGAACGATTACCATCTTCCCGTCAACGTTATCGTATCCGAATGGTGGGTAGCCAATGATGAAGGTTCCATTCTGGTATCTTTTAGCAATGGACCACTTCTCATTTTCTGAAATGGATCTTGATTCGCTTTCCGCTATGGAACTTAAAATGGAAAGCATTAATTCGGAGCTCATGTGCTCTGTGTCGATGTTCTCCTTTTCGAAGAACAGATAAATGTTTAATCGCGCCAGGCTTCGTACCATTTCTAGGCAGTCCGTCGTATTTCTTGAAAATCGGCTGATGGACTTCGTGATCACACGATCAATCTTTCCATCTTCACAATCCTTCAAAAGGGCCAGAAGTCCATCACGCTTCTCCACCTTGGTGCCGCTGATACCCTCATCGTAATAAAGGCCTGCGTACTCCCAGTCGGGATTGGCATTAATGAAATTATCGTAATGCTCCTTCTGTGTTTCCAAACTTAGTAACTGCTCATCAGAACTGGTTGATACTCTGGCATAGGCTGCAACGCGAGTTTTCTTTTTCGCTGCAAGCACTGGTGTGGCTTCAATTTTTGTTATTCTTGCCATCGTCTCACCTCCTGTTTTGGTCAGTACTATATATCACTCTAAAGACTGTATATAGCCAGTTATTTCTGCATCAAATCGCCATAAAAAGGGTAGAATTTTTCCCGATTTAATGTGGTTATTCTGTCGTATTCGTCAATGGAAATAAGACCCTGATCCAGCAGACTCTTTGTCAATTTTTGTGCTATTTCGTATTCAAAATCCTTCTGCATAGCATCAAGTGTCATTCTGCGTGGTGCCACATCAACAGCAACCGGTGTGTTCTTTGTAACTTCCATTAGTACGCACCTCCAAAGCGATCTTCAATATAACAGCTGTGACTGCAATACTTGCGCTCCTTATTTCCATAAGAAGTGAACTTCTTACCACAGCGGATACAGGTACATTCATAGTTAGCTTTCTTCTTTACCATGTCCATGTGCGAATTCCACCATAGATTTCTGCACTTATCGGAACAGAAGCGTTTCTGTTTTCTTCCTGGATTCTGTTGCACCGGTTTGCCGCATTGCTCGCAAGGAATAATAACAGCTGGCTCATCCACCTTATATGCTTTCACGCCACCAAGCCCATGTCGCTTGCAATATGTCTTTATGGTATTGATGGAAAGATCCATCTTCTTTGATATTTCTGTATAGCTCATTCCCTGTTCACGGTATTCTGTGATCTGGTTCTTTTGCTTATCTGTCATCGTCCGTACCTCCTTAATCGTTAGAAGGCTTTTGCTATCCTTCTAACTTCCTAAGGGGATTTGGCTGGCCAGATTCCGGATATTTCCCATAATCGTTAGAAGATTTTGTACCCTTCTAATTTCCTAAGTAGTCGAGGGCGGCCGTTTTCCGGTTCTTTCGTAAAAAGCATAAAAAAATATGGCCCAGAAGGTTTTCCCCCTCCAGGCCGTTCTCTACTTCAATAATTCATTCACTCTTCTTTGCACAGCATTGTAATCATAGCCTGCTGCCGTAAGTCGATTCCTACGATCAGCGTCGTTTCCCCATAAGCCTTTGATGACCTCTTTTGCAAGCTCATCTACCGTTTTGATAGTTGAAGTATTGCTACCACTCACCACATTGCCATTTGCATCAAATACAGAATATCCCGGATTTGATGCAGCACACTTCTTCGCATTTTCCAGCGATTTGAATGCTCCCTTCTGGGATTTTGCATCCGCCCAAATCTTCCTAACACGATACAATCCGGTTGCAGTCACTGTGCCGGTACTTGTAGAAGCGCCACTAAGTTCTGCAGTAACCTTTGCAGCAACATCACCCAGTCTTGCATATAACCAATCCCCTGGGCAGGACTTATTTGCAAACCATCTGTGAACTGTAAGTACCATCTCATCAGATTTTGGTGAGTAATTCAGAGTCTTTTTTTTATTCCCAAGCCAGATAAGTTTCTTCTTTCCATTACGTTTACAGATATCTACGCAAAGCTTAATAAGAGTTGCATACACAGTGCTGTTCATAGTATATGGATGTTTAGTATCGGATGCACATTCAATCGTGACGGCTCTCTGATCATTCGCATTAGATGAAGAACACCAGCTGCGATTCTTTTCCTCCACGCAGAGAGAAATGCGGCCATCTTTGCCAATGCCGTAATTACAGCTTGCCTGTCTGGACGGACTGGTAAAGCATCCACAGATGCTCTCGCAGGAAAGCTGACCTACCACACAGTGAGGTGTGATGCGGTCGATGCTGTGTGTACGCTGCCCGGAATGATTCGGACTGAGCTTGGTGTAGGACACCAGCGAACTGTTTGTAGGGAGTATCCTAAAGTTTGTGTAAACCTCCAAACTGATGTAAGATAAAATTACTCAGTTTGGAGGTTATTTT
>ENA-OQIN01000306-OQIN01000306.1-human-gut-metagenome-genome-assembly--contig:-NODE-306-length-46144-cov-7.566371_pt1 | contig 46144 bp, 44 predicted proteins | sample MGYA00242581_ERZ504746 | MGnify/ENA primary metagenome ERZ504746 (study PRJEB26092, sample SAMD00036436) | human gut metagenome | host: Homo sapiens | study: EMG produced TPA metagenomics assembly of...
GATGAAATCAGAAGACGCCAAAAAGAAGCAGCAGAAGAAGGCTGGCAGGAAGGTATGCAGAAGGGCATGCAGAAGGGCATGGAAAAAGGCATGCAACAAGGCATGGAAAAAGGCCGGCGACAGATGCTGCTGAATTTTCTTTCCAGCGGCATGTCTGTAGAACAGGTAGCTGCCGGAGCCAAAGTTCCCATTGATTACGTGCGGAAACTGGCTGAAGAGATGAAAGAAGAAGTATAGGAAAAAAGGCCGCCGGAAGTTCCGGCGGCCTTTGTCAGCGGTCAACGGTCAGCGGTCAGCGGCCGTTCGTGCGTCCCGCGGGGCAACCGGCCTGCGTTCCCTACGGTACCGCAATGGATTGTTGGTTTCCCGCCGAACAAATCTGATCTCCGCCTTCTTCCCCAGCCCCCTTGCCCCCTTCCCCCAACTGTTCTATACTATTACCCGTGACCAAATGGAAAGGATGCCTGCTTCATGGAAAAATACATCGATATCAATGAAAACGGCTACAGCGTCCGCTGCAAGCTGTTCTACCAGAAGGATTTCCGGAACATTCCCAACCTGGTGATCTGCACCCACGGGTTCGGGGGAAACAAGGAGAACCATTCGGCGGCCAAGTTTGCCCAGCAGCTGATCACCAAATACAAGGGGTACGGGGTGCTGGTATTCGACTGGCCCTGTCACGGGGCCGACGCCCGGAAGAAACTGGTGCTGGAGGAATTCATGACCTACCTGACCCTGGTGGTGGACTACGCCCGGAAAGAACTCCATGCCACCACCCTGTATAACTATTCCGCCAGTTTCGGAGCCTACCTGACACTGAAATACATGGCGGAAATCGGCAATCCCTTCAAAAAGGTGGCCCTCCGGTGCCCGGGGATCCACATGGCCCAGCTGACCCGGAACTACCTGAGCCCGGAAGAGATGGAGAAGCTGAAAAAGGGCAAGGAAGTCCAGGTGGGCTACGAACGGAAGATGAAGATGGACCAACAGTTCCTGGACGATCTGGACCGGTCGGACATCCGGAAGTATGAGTACTTCGACTGGGCGGACAATATGCTGATTCTCCACGGGACCAAGGACAAGCTGGCCCCCATCGAGGATTCCCGGGAATTTGCGGAGAACAACGTGATCACCTTCCTCCCGGTGGAAAACGCCAACCACACCTTCAGCGATCCCAAGACCAGTGATTTCGCCGCCCACACGATCGTAGAGTTTTTCGGACCGGAACAATAAAAAAAATAAGGGGTGCTGCTCCCGCAGCACCCCTTATTTTTTCGTTTCAAACAATGCTTCCACGAACTGCTGGGGATCGAAGGGGCGGAAATCCATCATCCCTTCGCCGATGCCGATCCACTTTACATCCAGCCCCAGTTCCTCCTTGATGGCGACCACCACGCCCCCTTTGGCGGTGCCGTCCAGCTTGGTGAGCACCACCCCGGTCACATGGGCGGTTTCCAGGAAGATCTTGGCCTGGCTGATGGCGTTCTGACCGGTGGTGGCGTCCAGCACCAGCAGGGTCTCATGGGGTCCGTCGGGGATTTCCTTCCGGATCACCCGGTAGATCTTGTCCAGTTCCTTCATCAGGTTGGTCTTGTTGTGGAGCCGTCCGGCGGTATCCACAAAGAGCACGTCGGCTTTCCGGGCAATGGCGGCTTTCACCCCGTCATAGACCACTGCCGCCGGATCCGCCCCGTCCCCGTGAGCGATCACGTCCACCTGGGCTTTTTTGCCCCAAATCTGGAGCTGTTCCGTGGCTCCGGCCCGGAAGGTGTCCGCGGCGCACATCATCACCTTGTACCCCATGAGCCGGTAATAATTGCTCAGTTTGCCGATGGTGGTGGTCTTCCCCACCCCGTTCACCCCCACCACCAGGACGATGGAGGGATGGCCCTTGAAGCGCATCCGGGGTCCGGTGGTCTTCAGCAGGTCGGCAATGTAGCTTTTCAGGAAGGGCAGGGCCTCCGCCGGCGATTTAATCTGCCGGGTGGCAGCAGCCTTCCGCAGGGCGGCCATGATCTTTTCCGTGGTCTTGATCCCCACGTCCCCGGCCACCAGGATCATCTCCATCTCATCCATGAAGTCCTCGTCCAGGTCCACGCTGGCTCCCACCAGGTCCTCCATCCGTTCGGTGAAGTTTTTCCGGGTCTTGCTGAGCCCGTCTTTCAGTTGTTCCATAAAACTCATGATTCGGCTACCTCCGATAATTTCACAGACAGCACCCGGGATACCCCGGATTCTTCCATGGTGACCCCGTGGAGCACATCCGCGGCTTCCATGGTCCCTTTCCGGTGGGTGATCACGATGAATTGGGTCTGCTGTCCGTAGGCTTTCAGGAATTGGGCAAATCGGTCGATGTTGGTTTCATCCAGGGGTGCATCGATTTCGTCCAGGATCACAAAGGGCGCCGGCTGATAGGTCAGCAGGGCGAACAGCAGGGCGATCACCGTCAGGGCCCGCTCTCCCCCGGAAAACAGGGACAAATTCCGCATCTTTTTCCCCGGCGGCTGGGCCTCGATCTCGATGCCCGATTCCAGCAGGTTCTTCTCATCCTGGATCCGCAGCTGAGCCCGGCCCCCGCCGAACAGCTTCTCATAACAGTCGCTGAAATACCCGTTGATCTGCTTAAAAGCTTCCCGGAACCGGCGGGTCATGTCGCTGTTGATGCCGCTGATCACCGTTTCCAGCTGTTCCCGGGCCTGGACCATGTCCTGGTACTGTTTCTTCAGAAAATCGTACCGTTCCCGGGCTGCCTGGTATTCTTCCTGGGCGGCCTGGTTCACCGGTCCCAGTTCTTCCAGTTCCCGGGCGGCCTGGGCTTCCCGTTTTTTCAGTTCCCCTTCCGGCAGATCCCCTTCCAGGGCTTCCTGCCGGGCGGTTTCCTCGGTGAGCCCGTAGGCTTCCTGGAGCTGCTGCCGGCTGTGCTGGGCCTCTGCGGCCTTTTTCACCTGGTCCATTTCGCAGTTGTGGAGTTTCTGCCGGATACTGGCTTCCTGGCCCTGGAGGATCACTCCCTGCTGGGTCAGCTGCTGCCGCTGTGCCAGCAGGGCTTCCCGGGCGTCCAGGAACTGCTGCCGGGCACTGTCGCTGCCGGCCAGTTCCGCTTCCAGCCCGGCGATTTTCTTTTCCAGGGCGGCCCGGTTCTTTTCACAGCCGGCAATGGTTGTTTCCAGCTGCCAGGTCTCTTCTTCTCCCCGGGTGATTTCCTGCTGGGTCTTTTCTCCCAGCTGGTCAATAGACTGGATCCGGGCGTTCAGGGCTTCCAGCTGGCTCTGGCCCGCATTGACGGCGATCAGGGCATCCTGGTGCCGGCGGGTGGCCCCTTCCAGCAGGGTCCGCTGTTCCACCAACCCGTCACTGAGGGCCTGGGCCGCTTTTTTCCCTTCCACATCGGCATTTTCCATGGCTTCCACCTGGGGAGCCAGTTCTTTGGCCTGGGCCTGGAGGGCCAGGAAACTTTCCGCCCCCTGGCGCTTTTCCCCCAGCAGCAGTTCCAGATTTTCCTGCTGGCGTTTCTTCTGGGTTTCTTCCTGCTGGACCCGGGCCACTGCCCCGGCCTTTTCCACTTCGATCTTCTGGAGGGCTTCCACTCCCTGCTGGCGTTTTTCCTTCACCCGCCGGCCTTTTTCCGCCAGTTCTTCCAGTTCCTGCCGGAGCGCCTCCCCATTCTTTTCCAGGGCCTGGGTCTCTTCCGTCAGATGGCGGATTTCCTGCTTTCGGGACAGGAAGCTTTTCCCCTGCTGTTTCTGGCCCCCGCTGAGAGACCCGCCGGCGTAGACCACATCCCCTTCCAGGGTGACGATCCGCACCCGCATATCCGCTTTCCGGGCCGCCGCCATGGCATGGTCCAGATTGTCCGCCACCAGCACCTGGCCCAGGAGGAACCGGACCGCCGGCCGGACGGCCTCTTCGCACCGGACCAGATCCCCGGCGATGCCGATGATCCCCGGGCAGGACAGGGCCGCCTTTTCCCGGGTTCCCAGGGCCCGGGGACGGAGGGTATCCAGGGGCAGGAAGGTGGCCCGTCCCCCCTGGACTTTTTTCAGATAGGCGATGGCATCCTGGGCCGCCCGGGCATCCTGGGTGATGATGTTCTGGAGGGCACCGCCCAGGGCCGTTTCCAGGGCGGTTACATAGGCATCCTCCACGGAAAACAGTTCTGCCACCACCCCGCAGATCTTCGGCCGGAAAGCTGCCCGGGCATTCAGTACGGTCCGGACCCCTTTGCTGAACCCTTCATGTTCCCGTTCCATGGCGGAAAGCACCTGGAGACGGGCTTTTTTCTGGTTCAGGGTCCGCCGGTTCTGATCCAGGCCGGCTTCCTTTTCCCGGTAGGCCCGGACGCTCTGTTCCAGGTCCCGGTTCAGTTGGAGGGCCTGTTCTTCCAACTGGTTTTTCCGGTCTTCCAGGGTCTCCAGCCGGTCTTTTTCCTCCTGGAGGGCCCCTGTGACACCTTCCAGGCTTTCTTCCGCTTCCCGTACCTTTTCCTTCAGCTGTTCCTGCTGCCGGTGGAGCCGTTCCTGTTCCTGGCGGATCCCCGCCAGTTTGTTCCGGGTCATCACCAGGGTCCGCATGCTGTCGAAAGCCTGCTCCTGATAGGCCTGGAGTTTTTCTTCCCCGGCTTTCACCAGGCCCGTGAGGGTTTCCTTTTCTGCGGCGGCCTTTTCCAGCAGGTTCCGGGACCGGTACTGGGTTTCTTCCAGCCGGTCGTATTCCTCGGTGACCAGCCGCAGATTTTCCTGGCTCCGGGCCAGTTCCTCCTCCAGTCCGGTACGGGCTTTGGCCAGCTGGTCCATCCGGTTCCGGCTCTGCTGGATCCGCTCTTCCTGGACCGCTTTCTGGCTCCGGTAGCCTGCGGCTTCCTTTTCCCGGGCCAGGATCTTTTCCTGGCAGGCGCTGTAGGCAGTTTCCTGATCCTGGAGCTTCTGTTCCAGTTCTTCTTCCTGGCCGGTGAGTTTTCCGGACAGATCCGCCAGTTCCTTCAGCTGTCCTTCCAGGGACCGGATCTTTTCCTTCAGCCGGGTCTTTTCCCCTTCCAGGGCTCCCAGCTGGGTCAGCAGCCGGGTCACCTTCACCTGCCGGAGCCGGCCACTGATTTCCCCGTACTGCCGGGCCTTTTCCGCCGCCGCTTCCAGGGGCACCAGCTGGTTTTCGATTTCGCTCTGGATATCCTGGATTCGCAGCAGGTTGGCGGCGGTGTCATCCAGTTTCCGCAGGGCTTCCTTCTTCCGCAGCCGGTATTTGGCGATGCCTGCGGCCTCTTCAAAGATGGACCGCCGGTCTTCCGGACGGCTGTTGAGGATCTCGTCGATCTTGTTCTGGCCGATGATGGAAAGGGATCCCCGGCCCAGACCGGTATCCGCAAACAGGGCCACCACATCCTTCAGCCGGCAGTTCTTCCCATTGATGATGTATTCGCTTTCCCCGCTCCGGAACACCCGGCGCTGGAGAGAGACCTCGTCGAAATCCACCGGCAGGCTGTGATCCGTGTTGTCGAACACCAGATCCACTTCCGCCATGCCCATGGGCCGCCGGCCGCTGCTGCCGGCGAAAATCACATCTTCCATTTTGGTGCCCCGGAGGTATTTCACGCTCTGTTCCCCCAGCACCCAGCGGATGGCATCGGAGATGTTGCTTTTGCCGCTGCCGTTGGGGCCCACAATGGCCGTGATCCCCGGCTCAAAGTCGATATTCACTTTATCCGCAAAGGACTTGAACCCATGGGCTGAGAAACTTTTTAAACGCACGGCAGTCCCTTCTTATCCCTGGATGTCGGACAGAGCCACTTCATCGTGGCCGTCGATTTCTTCCAGGGCCACATCCACGGTCTCACTGTTGCTGGTGGGCACGTTCTTCCCCACATAGTCCGCCCGGATGGGCAGTTCCTTGTGGCCCCGGTCCACCATCACCGCCAGCTGGATGGCTTTGGGCCGCCCCATGTCGATCAGGGCATCCAGGGCGCTGCGGATGGTCCGGCCGGTAAAGAGCACGTCGTCCACCAGGATCACGTTTTTCCCGTTCAGGTCGAAGTCGATGTCCGTTTCACTGATCACCGGGTTGTAGCCCAGGGTGGACAGGTCGTCCCGGTACAGGGTGATGTCCAGGGATCCCACCGGCAGCTTCACCCCTTCGATGGATTCGATTTCCTTCCCCAGCCGGTTGGCCAGCGGCACACCCCGGGTGCGGATGCCCACCAGGGCCACATTCTCCACCCCTTTGTTCCGTTCCACGATTTCGTGGGAGATCCGGACCAGGGCCCGGCGCATGGCAGCGGCATCCATAATGGTTTTTTTCTTCACAGAAATACTCATGATACTTCCTCCTTGTCAATGGAACTGCCCGTGGCGCAGACGGGTCAGGATGGTTTGCATGTCTTCCGGCACCGGAGCCCTGAAGGTCATCCATTCTCCGGTACGGGGATGGCGGAAAGTCAGCTGCTCAGAATGGAGCGCCTGGCCGTTGATGGAAAAGCAGGTTTTCTGGGGACAGTATTTGGGGTCCCCCACCAGGGGATGGCCGATATACGTCATATGGACCCGGATCTGGTGGGTCCGGCCGGTCAGGAGCCGGCAGCGGACCACGGTGAATTTCCCGTACCGTTCCAGCACTTCGTAATCGGTGGCCGCCCACCGGCCCCCGGAAGGCACCACCGCCATTTTCTTCCGGTCCCGGGGATCCCGGTCCAGCTGGGTTTCGATATGCCCCCGGTCGTCTTTGATGTTCCCCCGGACAATGGCCAGATAGGTCCTTTTGGCTTCCTTTTTCTGGATCTGCTCCGCCAGGGACAGATGGGCCCTGTCGTTCTTGGCGCAGATCATCACCCCGCTGGTGTCCTTGTCCAGCCGGTGGACGATTCCCGGCCGGATCACCCCGTTGATGCCGGACAGATCCCGGCAGTGGTACAGCAGGGCGTTCACCAGGGTCCCGTCCGGGTTCCCGGCGGCCGGGTGCACCACCATGCCCCGGGGTTTGTTCACCACGATTACATCCTGGTCTTCATAGAGGATATCCAGGGGGATGTTCTCCGGCCGGGCTTCCAGATCCACCGGAGGCAGCACCTGCACCTGGAACACGTCCCCTTCCTTTACCTTGGTATTGGCCTTGGCCGGTTTCCCGTTCCGGGTGACCCGGCCTTCCTGGATGTCGTGCTGGACGGCGGACCGGGTGCAGTCCAGCCGGGCAGCCAGGAACACATCCGCCCGCAGGCCCTTTTCTTCCGGGGCTGCAGGGTCCAGGGTCTTCAGTTCTGCCCCATCCGGGGTTTGTCCGGTTGTTCCGGGTGCTGTCCCTTCCCGGTTTCGTTCTCCAGCATACTCCATACGATCAGTCCCACTCCTGCACAAATAAAGATATCAGCCACGTTGAACACCGGCCAGAAATGAAAATCCACAAAGTCGATCACGTACCCGGTGGCGATCCGGTCGATCAGGTTCCCCAGGGCGCCCCCCAGGAACAGTCCCGTCCCCAGCCGGGCTCTGGGGCCTTCCCGCCGGATATGGTCCCGGAGCAGGAAAATGGCCACAGCGGCCGCCAGGGTGATCACCACAAAGAAGACCCGCTGGTATTCCAGCAGGCCGAAAGCCGCCCCCGGGTTCAGCACATAGGTGCAGCTGACCACCCCGGGGATCACCGGGAAGCTCATGCCGACGGTCATGGTATGGGTAATGAACAGTTTGGTGATCCGGTCCAGCAGGACCACCAGGCAAATCTGTTTGAGCATCGGTGCAACAGGCTCCTTTGATTATTTTGGTATAAAAAAAGAAAGAGCCCTACAATGCCGTACCAATTCCGAGTTTTGAACCTGCCTAAGCAGGTGGGTGCCCTCCCTGTCATATCTGATGTCCCCTCGAAAGGGCATATCATCAACGGCCGGAGTTCACGGGCTCCCTTATAGAGAGTGTTGGCTCAAAACATATGGAATTCGACTCGCACATCGGAGGGTTGCTCTTTTATCTGTATTATACAGCCATAAGGGAATATTGTCCAGTCTTTTCCCTTATCCCTTCACCTGTTCCAGGATCTGTTCCGGACTGTCGATGAGAGAAGTGGGCCGGAGGGCCGCCAGTTCATCCCGGTCCCGGAAGCCCCAGGTCACCAGGAAACAGTCCATGCCGGCGTTGTCCGCGGTCATTTTATCCACTTCCGAATCCCCCACATACACCGCCTCTTCCCGGGGGATGCCCAGTTCCTCCAGGGCCCGGAACACCGTATCCGGTGCCGGTTTCCGCCGCACCTCCCGGCTTTCCCCGATGGCCACCTGCATGGTTTTGGGGAAATACCGGTCCCGGAGAGCCAGCACCGCCGGATGGGCCTTGTTGGACACAATGGCCGTCTTCACCCCCAGTTTTTCCAGGGCTTCCAGCAGTTCCGGGATGCCCCTGTAGGGACGGGTCTCCTCGTTGCAGTGGGCCAGGTAATAGGTCCGGAAATCCTGGAACACCCGCTGGAACCGGGCCGGGTCCATGGTCTCCGGCAGGGACTTGTGCAGCAGATTTTCCAGCCCGTTGCCCAGGGCCCGGCGCACCTGGAGCCGGGTACGGGGGGCACAGCCCGCTTCCCGGCAGGCCGCATTCACACTGTTCCACAGATCCGTCAGGGTATCCAGAAGGGTCCCGTCCAGATCAAAAACCACCGCCTTGTATTTCACGTTCCACACACTCCTTAACGTTCGTCGTTCATCGTTTGTCGTTCATCGTTCGTCGTGAGGCTGCTGCAGAGGCAGATGCCTGCGCTGTCAACGGTCTGCAGGCGCTGGAAAGCAATTTCTGCAAATTGATCGTAAACAGCATAAACCGCAGGGGCCGCAGGCCGGGCGGCCCGCAAAACACACGGACAACCGTTGATTTGGCGGGCTGCCGGGCCTGCAACCCCTAAAGGAACGATTCATCCCTGCAAAAAATTTGCCGGCAAATTTATCATTCGGCAGCTGACAGCTGACCGTTGACAGGATTTCCTCCACAGGGAAGATGATACCACATCCTGTCAAACTATGGTACAATAAAAGAATCAAACCAGAAGGAGAGTGGGTCCATGAAAATCCTGCGTTCTTTACTGCTGACGGCCATCCTGGCGGTCAGTGCGGCGTTCACCGCCTTTGCCTCTCCGGAAGCTCCCACGGATCAGGAAGTGATCCAGGCCTTCCAGGAAGCCAACACTGTTTATGAATGGTTCGAACATCATCCCCTGAAAACCGACGGAAAAGGGGAAAAAGACACCGGGTACATGATCTATTACACGGTGGCCGACAAGAATTACCCCAACATGATGGCCCTGAAGACCCGGGTCAATGAATGCTTCACCGAAGCCCTGGCCGGCTTCATCATCAGCGACAGCCGGATGTACCGGGAATTCGACGGGAAGCTGTATGTGGCCCCCAGTGCCAAAGCCCTGGATCCCCGGAAAGGGACCTCCACCATCAACATCGTGCGGGAATCCCCCACCCGGATCAACCTGGAGGTATCCACCCCCATCATGGAAGACCCGGTCCACGGGAAAACCAATGTGGTGGAAACCCGGAAAACCATCTTCCCCTATGTGAAGACCCTGAAGGGATGGCGGTTCTCCTATTTTGAATCCCTGGAGTAAGAAAAATGAGGTGCTGCACTTCGGTGCTGCACCTCATTTTTTGTCACTGGTCACTGGTCGAAGGCAGGCAAATGCGGCTGGCGTTTGCCTTGGAACAGAAACGCAGCCTACGGCTGTGTTTTCCATTAAGGGAACCCGCAGCCCGGCTTCCAGGGCCCGGGCGGTTTTCCAGTCCAGGGTATCGATGTCTTCATACCCCAGCTGGCTGCGGAACGGCAGTATTCCACCAGGTTTTTGGTGAACTTGTCCGGCTGGCCGTTGTTCCATACGGAAAGATCCGTGATGTCCTTGTCGATGCCTTCCCGGAGAGCCGTCAGCAGCACATCCACATCTTTGTCCCAACGCAAAAACGGCTGCCTCTCACTGGTGACAGCCGTTTTTCCGGATTTATTTCTTTTCTTCTTTTTCCTTCTTCACCACGGTGCTCCGGATATGGAGTTCCCGCAGCTGCTTTTCGTCCACTACATTGGGTGCCTGACACATCAGGTCGATGGCACTCTGGGATTTCGGGAAAGCGATTACGTCACGGATGGACGGCCGTTTGGCCATGAGCATCACCAGACGGTCCAGGCCGAAGGCCAGACCCCCATGGGGAGGTGCTCCGAATTCAAAGGCTTTCAGCAGGAAGCCGAATTTTTCCTGGGCCTGTTCATCGGTGAGGCCGATGGCTTCGAACACCTTCTTCTGGATGTCTTCCCGATGGATACGTTCGGAACCGCCGCCGATTTCCACCCCGTTCAGCACCATGTCATAGGCCTTGGCATACACATGGCCGGGATCGGTGAGCAGCTTGTCCACATCTTCATCGCAGGGAGCGGTGAACGGATGGTGCATGGCCACATACCGGTGTTCTTCCTCGCTGTATTCAAACATGGGGAACTTCACCACCCAGGTGAAGCACAGCTTGTCGGGATCGATGAGCCCCAGCCGTTTGCCCATTTCCAGACGCAGTGCGCCCAGGGCCGCAGCCACCACCTGGGGTTTCCGGTCGGCCACGAACAGCAGCACGTCGCCCTTTTCCGCCTTGCCGGCTTCCAGGATCCGCTGCATTTCTTCGTCAGAGAAGAATTTGGCAATGGGGGATTTGATGGAACCGTCATCGTTGACGATGATCCAGGCCAGCCCTTTGGCGCCGTAGATGGCTACGAATTCCACCAGGCCGTCCAGTTCTCTCCGGGGGATCTTGTTGTAGCCCTTCACGTTGATGGCTTTTACCAGACCGCCCTTTTCGATGATGTCCTTGAACACCTTGAACTGGGTCCCTTCCAGGGCGCCGTTCATGTTCACCAGCTGCATGCCGAACCGCAGGTCCGGTTTGTCGCTGCCGTATTTGTCCATGGCTTCATCCCAGGTCATCCGGGCCATGGGTACGGGCACATCCACGCCCAGGGTTTCCTTGAACACATAGGCGATCAGCTTTTCGGTGAGGGCCATGATGTCATCCTGGTCCACAAAGGACATTTCCATATCCAGCTGGGTGAATTCCGGCTGCCGGTCGGCACGCAGGTCTTCATCCCGGAAGCACCGGGCAATCTGGAAATACCGTTCCATGCCGGCAATCATCAGCAGCTGTTTGAACAGCTGGGGAGACTGGGGCAGGGCGTAGAACTTGCCAGGGTTCACACGGCTGGGCACCAGATAGTCCCGGGCCCCTTCCGGGGTGCTCCGGATCAGATCCGGTGTCTCGATTTCCAGGAAATCCTGTTTGTCCAGGAAGTCCCGGATCGCCTTGGTCACCTGGTGGCGCAGGATCAGGTTCTGCTGCATTTCCGGACGCCGCAGATCCAGGTACCGGTAGCGGAGGCGGACGTTTTCATCCACGTCGATCCCGTCCTGGATGTAGAAGGGCGGAGTCTTGGAGGGATTCAGCACGTTAAGGTCCTTGACCACCACTTCCACTTCGCCGGTGGGCAGATGGGGGTTGACGGTTTCCGCACTCCGTTCCCGGACCAGGCCCCGGACCTGCAGCACATATTCGCTGCGGACCCCTTCAGCCTTGTGGAAATCCTTTTCATCGTGGGCCGGATCGATGACCACCTGCACCAGACCGTGACGGTCACGGAGATCGATGAAGATGATGCCGCCGTGGTCACGCCGTTTGCTTACCCAGCCGCACAAGGTAACCGTCTTGCCGGCGTCTGCTTTTCTCAAGTCACCGCAATGATGACTGCGTTCCATACTCATTCTTGTTTACACCTCTGGTTTTTATTTGTTGAAATAGGCTTCCAAAGCCCCGAAACATACTTCTTCCTGGCTGCTGTCCGCCATGTTCCGGACAGTGACAGCGCCCCGGGACCGTTCTTCTTCCCCGAAGATCAGGGCGAAACGGGCCTGTTCCCGGTTGGCCTGCTTCATCTGGGCTTTCATGCTCCGTTCCACCAGGTTCATGTCGCAGACAAGCCCCTTGTTCCGCAGATTGGTGATCACCCGGAAGGCATCGGTCACGCCTCCTTCATCAGGGATGACGGCGAAAATGTCCACGGCTTCCTTGCCGGTGGGCAGCAGGTTCTGTTTTTCCATGGCCAGGAGGATCCGTTCCAGGCCGATGGCAAAGCCCACACCGGGAGTGCTGGGACCGCCCAGTTCTTCCACCAGGCCGTCATACCGTCCGCCGCCGCCTACAGCGCTCTGGGCGCCCAGGGGAGCGTACTGGATTTCGAAAGCGGTCTTGGTGTAGTAGTCCAGGCCCCGTACCAGGTTGCTGTCCACTTCGTATTCCACCCCTGCCTCATCCAGCAGTTTCTTCACGGTTTCGAAGTGGGCCCGGCATTCATCGCACAGGTGGTCGGTGATCTTGGGGGCACCGGCCATGAAGGGCTTATCCGCATCCACCTTGCAGTCCAGAATCCGCAGCGGGCTCCGGTCGAACCGGCTCTGACAGTCTTCACACAGTTCGTCCAGATGCGGACGGAAGTAATCCTGGAGCAGTTTCCGGTGCTGGGGCCGGCAGTTGGGGCAGCCTACGGAGTTGATCTTCAGCTTCAGGTCCTTCAGACCGAACCGTTTCAGCACGGTCAGGGCCAGCAGGATCACTTCCGCATCCACCACGGGAGATTCCGCCCCCAGGGCTTCCACCCCGAACTGGTGGAACTGTCTCATCCGGCCTGCCTGGGGCCGGTCATACCGGAACATGGGTCCGATATAGAACACTTTCAGCGGCATGGGTTCCGCATACAGTTTGTTTTCCACAAAGGACCGGACCACGGATGCGGTGTTTTCCGGACGCAGGGTCAGGCTGCGGCCGCTCCGGTCCGTAAAGGTGTACATTTCCTTGTCCACCACGTCCGTGCCGTCCCCGATGCCTCTCTGGAACAGCTCGGTATGTTCAAAAATCGGGGTTCTGATTTCCTGATAGTTGAATTCCCGGCATACTTCACGAATGATTTGTTCTGCATAGCGCCAGCCATTGATGGTGCCCGGCAGAATGTCTTTGGTACCACGCGGTGCCCCTGTTAACATAAAAATCCCCTCCGTCCACAGAACTTGTTTGAACTTATTAATTTTAACACAGTTTATTGGTTTTTATCAACTGACCCGGGACATTCTTCCCCGGCATGCCAGAAGTACCCGTACAGCACCTTGATGATGGACAGCACGGGAACGGCAAAGATCAGACCGGCCACGCCCCCGATCTGTCCCCCCACCATCACCGCCAGGATGATCAGCACCGGGTGCAGGGTGATGCTGTGGCCCATGAGATTGGGCATGATCACCTGGGCATCCACCTGGTAATACACCAGATACAGCACCAGCACCTTCAGGGCCAGGGAGGGCTTCTGGAGCAGGGCGATGAACACCGCCGACAGGGTCCCCACCACGGATCCCACCAGGGGGATCAGTTCGCTGATCATGGCCAGGAAGCCCAGCACCAGGGTGTACTGGACACCCAGGATGGAGTTACCGGCGGTCAGGCAGGCGGCGGCCACGAAGCACAGTTTGAACATATTGTCCACATAGGCGCAGAGGATCCGGCCCATATCCGACAGCACCCGGTCCGCCAGGGGCTGTTTTTCATAGGCAAAGAGCCCCACCACCATCTTTTTCAGGGTCCGCCAGTCCTTCAGGAAATAGAAGCTGAGGAAGGGGACCAGGGCCAGGCTCACCAGGCTCTTGGCCGCCTGGACCGTGGAGGCCAGCATGTCCTTCAGAAGACCCATCACATAGGTGCTCAGGCTGCTGCCGGCCTGCTGGAGCATATCCCGGGTATTGGGCGGCAGCTTCTGGGCTTCGCTGCCCAAAAACAGGCTGATGCTTTCATTGGCTTTGGCTGCCACTCCCGGCATGGCCTTCAGCAGGGTGTTCACCTGGGTCACCAGGGGAACGATCAGCACATTGGCCGCCGCATACAGGAACAGCCCGAACAGCAGGAAGGCAATGAGCACCGCCAGGGTATTGGGAAAGGCCCGTCCTTTGATTTTCAGCCGTTCCAGCCGGTCCACGATGGGATACAGCAGGAAGCTCATGCCGATGGCCAGGAACACCGGAAGGAACCAGTGGCCCAACAGATAAAAAGCCCCGAACCCCAGGAGACCGAAAAGCAGCTTGATCACCAGTCCCCGGGGCTTCTGTTGTTTATCCGTCATAGGGTCACGACCTTACTGGAGGAACGGGTTCCGCCGTTTTTCCCAGCCCACCGTGGTGGCCGGACCGTGGCCCGGAAGCAGCTTGTAGTCATCGGGCAGGACCAGCAGCTTGGTCTTGATGGAGTCCAGGATGGCATCATAGGAACCGCCGGGCAGGTCCGTCCGGCCGATGCTTTCCAAAAACACCGTATCCCCGCAGAACACCACTCCGTCTCCGATGATGCACACCCCGCCGGCGGTGTGGCCCGGGGTGGCGGCGATGGTGAAGTCCATGCCGGCCACATTCAGTTTTTCCCCGTCGGTAAAATATTCATCCGGAGGATCGAATTTCTTGTCCCGGTTGGTGGAATAGGACAGGCTGCTGTTCCACACCCGGAGCATGGGCGCATCCTCCCGGCTCATGTACACTTTGGCGCCGGTGGCCGCCTTCACTTCGTCCAGGGCGGACACATGGTCCCCGTGGCCGTGGGTGATGAAAATGGCCGGGACCTTTTCGATGCCGGCTTTGGCCACCGCGTCCATGATCCGGTTGGCTTCATCCCCCGGATCCACGATGATGCCCTGGTTGTTGGCCTCATTTTTGATGATGTAACAATTTTCCTGGATCGGTCCCACGACCACCCGATAGATTTTCATAGATTCCTGTTTCCTCCTAAAAACTTTTTCCGCTGTCCAGCAGGATGGTCACCGGCCCGTCGTTCACCAGGGCCACTTCCATATGGGCCTGGAACTGACCGGTGGCCACCGGGATCCCTTTGGCCCGGAGTTTGTCCGCCAGCGCTTCATACAGCCGGTTGGCTTCCTCCGGAGCTGCCGCCTGGGTAAAGGACGGCCGCTTGCCATGGCGCACATCCCCGTAAAGGGTGAACTGGGAAACCAGCAGGATGCTGCCTCCCACCTGGGCCACGGACAGATTCATTTTTTCATCCTCATCTTCAAAGATCCGGAGCCCCGCCAGCTTCTCCGCCAGGTAGGCTCCGTCCTTTTCCGTATCCTCCCGGGCCACTCCCAGGAGCACCAGGAGACCGGGGCCGATGGCTCCCACGTTTTTTCCGTCCACGGTGACGGAGGCTTCCGTCACCCGCTGTACCACTGCACGCATGGTTTCCTCACAGTCCGGACACTTTCCGGTCCACTTTGTACACGCCCTTGATCCGCCGCAGCCGGCCGATGATGTAGTTCAGCTGGTCCAGGCTGCTGATGTCCAGTCCCATGTCGATGAAGGCGGTTTTGTTGGGATTGGTGTGGGCATTGATGGAGTTGATGTTCACTTTGGTTTCGCTGGCCACGGTCATGATGTTGGCCATGACTCCGGGCTGATCCACCGCCGTCAGCCGCAGTACCACCTTGTAGGCAGTATCCGTATCCACGTTCCAGGATACTTCGATCATCCGATTGGGATCTTCCGTATTGGCCAGCACATTGGGACAGTCCGCCCGGTGGACGGACACCCCGTGGCCCCGGGTGATGTATCCCACAATGGGGTCCCCGGGAATGGGGTTGCAGCACTTGGCCAGCTTCACCATGATATCGTCCTCGCCCTTTACCAGGATCCCGTGGCTGCCCTTGTGGGTCTTCACGGTCTTGGGCTTCAGTTCGCTGAGGAGCTGGGTCAGGTTCTTGGTGGTGTTCTGGCGCTGGGTCTTCTTGTACAGGTCCACCAGCTTCACCATGACCCCGTTGACCAGGAGGCCTCCGTAGCCCAGGGCCGCCAGCAGGTTCTCCACGCTGCCGTCCATATGGCACCGGGACGCCACTTCCTTCAGGTTCTCCGGGGTCAGCATGATGTTCACGTCATAGCCCAGCCGCCGGCATTCCTTCTCCAGCATTTCCCGGCCGTTGACGATGTTCTCTTCCCGCCGTTCCTTCTTGAAGAACTGCTTGATCTTGTTCTTGGTCTGGCTGGATCCCACGATGTTGATCCAGTCCCGGCTGGGTCCCGGAGAGGATTTGGAGGTGATGATCTCCACAATGTCCCCGTTCTTCAGGTGGTAGTCCAGAGGCACGATCTTGCCGTTCACCTTGGCACCCACACAGCTGTTGCCCACCCCGGTATGGACCCGGTAGGCAAAGTCGATGGGCACGGAGCCCTCCGGCAGGTCCAGTACATCCCCCTGGGGAGTGAACACGAACACTTCGTCGGAGAACACGTCCATTTTCACGGTATCCACGAATTCATGGGGATCCCGCATATCCTTATGCCATTCCAGCAGCTGGCGCAGCCAAGCCATCTTGGCATCCACATTCTTGTCGGAAGAGCTGGGCATCTTGGAGCCGCCGCTTTCCTTGTACCGCCAGTGGGCCGCCACCCCGTATTCGGACACCTTGTGCATTTCAAAGGTCCGGATCTGGATTTCCAGGGGCTGGCCGCTGGAAGAGACCACCGTGGTGTGCAGGGACTGGTACCCGTTGGATTTGGGCACAGCGATGTAGTCCTTGAACCGGCCGGGAATGGGTTTCCACTTGCCGTGGACGATTCCCAGGACCCCGTAGCAGTCCTTCACCGTATCCACCAGCACCCGGACCGCCAGCAGGTCGTAGATTTCGTTGATGGTCTTGTGGTCCCGCTGCATCTTCTTGTAGATGCTGTAGAAGCTTTTGGGCCGGCCCTGGATCTGGCAGTTGATGCCGGATTCCTCGCACAGTTTCCGGAGCTCATCCATGGCCTCCTGGACCATGGCTTCCCGTTCGTGGCGCTTCACCTTCACCTGTTCCACCAGTTCGTAGTAATGCTGGGGTTCCATATAGCGGAATGCCAGGTCTTCCAGTTCCCATTTGATGGCGTAAATCCCCAGCCGGTGGGCCAGGGGCGCGTAGATTTCCAGGGTTTCAGAGGAGATCCGTTTCTGCTTGTTCACGGGCATGAATTTCATGGTCCGCATGTTGTGCAGCCGGTCCGCCAGCTTGATCAGCACCACCCGGATGTCCTTGGCCATGGCCAGGAACATCTTCCGGTAGTTTTCCACCTGCTGTTCTTCCCGGGAAATGTATTCGATTTTCCCCAGTTTGGTGACCCCATCCACCAGCATGGCCACTTCCCGGCCGAAAATGTCTTCCATCTGGTCCAGGGTCACTTCGGTGTCTTCCACCACATCATGGAGAAAAGCGGCTGCCAGGGTCACATCGTCCATCTGGAGCTGGGCCAGGATGCTGGCCACCCCCAGGGGATGGATGATGTAGGGTTCCCCGGAGGCCCGTTTCTGCTTGGCATGGGCCTCTGCCGCAAAATTGTAGGCTTCCCGGACGAACTCCACCTGCCGGGGGGTCAGATATTTGCTGATGCGGGCATAGAATTCCTCCGCACTGATGGGCTTGTCATCGAGCTGTTCCATTGTTTCACCTTCCTGCTGCCCAAAGAGCGGCGATTTCCGCCGGCTGCAGCTTCCAGCTGCGGTTCAGGGCCTGGAAACGGCGGTCATATTCCGCCTGCAGCGCCTGGAACCCTTTGGATTCCTGCATATTCTTGTGGCCCGTATCTCCCAGGGAAACCAGTCCCGCTTCCCGGTTGAACAGGTGCAATTCATAAAAAATGTCCAGGACAGTCTGGCTGATCAAACATCCGTTTTCCGCCGTCAGCTGGCGCAGCTGGGCTTCCTGACATGCTCCCTGCTCCCGCAGCCGGTTCCGGATGGCCGTATAGCACACCCGCAGCCCTGCCAGATCCGGATACTGCCGGCGGAGGGCATCCCGCCGGGCCAGAAGGTCTTCCCGGCCGTACAGCAGATAGAGCCGGCCGGGCTGGTCCCCTTTCAGGGGGAATTTTCCCGGCTGGAGCACCTTTTCCGCCCCTCCGTCCCAGAACACCACCACCCCGGTCTCTTCCGGCAGGGGGTCTCCATAGGGAAGGATGCAGGCTTCCGGATATTTTTCCTTCAGGGCTACACTATCCTCTACATATACTACCGTCTTTTTGTCTTTTTGTAAAATACTATTTAACTCTGTCTCCTTGTTCCGGTTCTCATGCCGCCAGTCGATGATGGTATAGGTGGCTTCCACCGCCGATACCTCCAGGTCCACCGCCGTCACCCCCCGGAAGGTGTTCACCCTGGGGGAAAAGGCCACCGCCGCCACTTCCCCCGGATAGAAGGAATGGAACCGGGGCCCCTCCTGCCACAGCAGCCCCTTGTACCGGAAGCCCCCCTGTTTCAGCAGGAACTTCAGATGGTTGTGGTCCCTGCCCAGAAGGGACACCTCCTGGATCTGGGCCTTGGCGAACCCCAGCACCGGTGCCGGGTTCCCCACCCCGAAGGGCTCCATTTGGGCCAGCTGAGCCACTGCCTCCGGGGTGATTTCCCGGTCTTCCGGCACGAACCAGTCCGGCACCGCCGCTGGTTCGTAGGGTTTGTGGTCCAGCATCTCCGCCACCACCCGGGCAAAGGCTTCCCGGAACGCCGGGATCTCCGCCGTCCTGATGGTGAGCCCCGCCGCCTGGGCATGGCCCCCGAACTGGACCAGATGGTCCCGGCACCGGTCCAGGGCCTGGTACAGATCCAGGGGCGGGATGCTCCGGCAGGATCCTTTGGCCGTTTCTCCGTCAATGGACAGGAGCACGGAAGGCAGATGGTACTTCTCCGTCATCCGGGAGGCCACGATGCCGATGACTCCCGGGTGCCAGCCTTCCTCTCCCAGCACCAGACTCCATTCCGGCGGACCCTGTTTGGCCAGCTGGCGTTCCGCTTCTTCAAAGATCTTCTGGCTGAGGGCCTGCCGTTCCTGGTTGGCAGAATTCAGTTCCTCTGCCAGCTCTTTGGCGGTTTCCGGATCCCGGGCCGTCAGCAGCTTCACTGCCGTCATGGCGTCGTCCAGCCGGCCCGCCGCATTGATCCGGGGGCCCAGGCCGAAGCCGATGGTGCCGCTGTTGATGGCGCTGCCCGGGGCCACGGTCACATGGATCAGGGCCTGGAGGCCCGGCAGCGGACTGTGGGGCATCCTGGCCAGCCCTTTCCGGACGATCTCCCGGTTTTCGTCCTGCAGCGGCACCATGTCCGCCACCGTGCCCAGGGCCACCAGCTCGATCAGCTCATCCCAGTAAAGATCCGGCTGGCCGGTGCGTCTCTGTTCCAGAGCCTGGCACAGCTTGAAAGCCACCCCCACCCCGGCGATGCCCTTGAAGGGATACCCGTCCCCGGGCTGGTTGGGGTTCACCACCGCCAGGGCCGGAGGCAGCTGCCGGGGGGCCAGATGGTGGTCCGTGATGATGATGTCCAGTCCTTTGGGGGCATCCGCCACCACCTGGGCTCCGCTGATCCCGGTATCCACGGTGATCAGCAGCTTCGTGCCCCGGGCGGCGATTTTTTCCAGGGCCGGTCCGTTGAGGCCATACCCTTCCCGATCCCGCCGGGGCACATACACATCCACTTTGGCCCCCCGGGCCTGCAAAAACAAATACAGCAGGGAACTGGCCGATGTACCGTCCACGTCGTAATCCCCGTAGATGGTCATGGGTTCGCCCTGCTGCAGTGCCTGAAGGATCCGGTCCACAGCCCGGTCCATATCTTTCAGCCGGAAGGGATCATAATAGGGCTGCGTCTTCCCTTCCAGGAATTCTTTCACTTTCTCCGGTTCCGTCAGATCCCGGCGGACCAGGATGCCGGCCAGAAGGGGAGAGATTCCCAGCTCCCGGCACAGGGTCCGGATCTGGGGTTCCCGTGCTTCATCCGTTCTTCTGATTCTGGTGTAGATCATGGCTGCTTCTTACTCCTTGGGCCGAAAAGGTTTGATGATGGGGTCCTTGTCCCGGGAAGGATCGAAAGTCCTCCCTTTTTTCTCCCCGGACCGGGGCAGGTCCATCCGGGGGATCCGGCCGGAAGAAACCTGCTCCCGCTGCCGGGCTTCCCAGTTTTCCTTCTTTTCTTCCAGCTGCCGGAGCTGTTCCTTCAGCTTCCGGTCCTTCATGTAATGGCCGGCCTTCACCTTCAGGGTCCACAGGCTGGCCAGCAGGAAGCCCAGCAGCAGACAGCCCAGGATGATCAGGGCCAGGGACAGGGAGAAATGCCAGACCAGGAAACTCACTTCCACCGCGGCCGCATTCTGGAGAGCAAAAATGGCAATGAAAAGGGCAATGATGCCCATGATGATGGCATACAGCATAAGAGCACATCCTTTCCGTCCGAATCCATGTGGGACAAACCTTGCGTGATGTTCTATTATACCGTATTTTGGGAAGAAAAAGAAGGGGCTGCTGCACCTGGCGTGCAGCGCCCCTTTCTCACAGGTTATATGCTTTTTTTGTACCCGGTCTTCCGGTCCACCTGGTTTTCCAGGGATTCTCCGGCCAGGTAGTGCCGCAGGTTCCGGGCGGCGATGGCCACAGCCTTGTCCCAGGTCTGGGGCAGGTGATGGTCCCCGCTGATGTGGGGAGTGATCAGCAGATTGGGCACATCCCACAGGGGACTGGTTTCCGGCAGCGGTTCCGGATCCGTTACGTCCAGGGCGGCGCCCCCCAGTCTGCCTTCCTTCAGGGCCCGGGCCAGGTCTTCCTGGACCACCGCACTGCCCCGGCCGCAGTTGATGAAGAAGGCCCCGGGCTTCATGGCACAAAAGAGCTGCTCATTGTACAGATGGGTGGTTTCCGGGGTACCGGGCAGCACGCTGGCCACCACATCCGCCCGGCCCAGGAGCCGGGGCAGGTCCTCCATGGTCCCCATTTCCTCCGCTTCCGGGGGCATTGCTCCCCTGTGCCGCCGGATGCCGATCACATGGGCGCCCAGGAGTTTGCACAGCCGGCCATAGGCCCGGCCGATGTCCCCGAAGCCCACCACCACAACGGTGGCCCCGTCCAGGCTGGTCACTTCTCCCTCATCCTGCCACCGGTGCTCCAGCTGGTTCCGATGATACAGGTACAGCTTTTTCTGGAGGGACAGGGTCAGGGCCAGCATGTGTTCCGAAAGGGCCTGGCCATAGGCGCCGGTGCAGTTGGTCAGCTGCACCCGGGGATCCAGGATCCCGGGTTTGCAGTAGGCATCGGCTCCGGCGGAATTCAGCTGGACCCATTTCAGATCCGTCAGGGCGGCCAGCCGCTGGGGCCGTACATTGCCGATGATCACTTCCGCCCCCTGGAGCACGGCATCCTCCTTCCCGTAGGCGAATTCCGCCCCGGGAGCCGCCGCTTCCAGCACTTTTTTGTCCTTGTCCCGCATGAACATGGGTACTGCGATTTTCATGGTATCAGTCCTTTCCTTATGGGGTGCTGCCGCCTTTGCGGCAGCACCGTCACTGGTCCATAGTCACTGGTCACTGGACGAAAGAAGGCAGCCGGCCTGCGGCTGCCTTTCATTGTATAATACTGGCTCGTACGCGCCTTTGGCTTGTCCTTGCCTCTCCTATAGAAATCCAGACAAGCAGCGCATTAAAAGAAAAGCACAGTCCTGTTTTTCATTCGAAAGAACCCGTCAGCCACGGGTTCTTTCCATCGGCCAGTGACCAGTGACCGGGCAGCAAGAAGTTCTGGCTGCCATCCTGTCATCTTTTCAGTTTTTTCCGGAAAAACAGCCACATGCTGCCGGCTAGGAAGGTGGAGGTGTAGAACCCGCTGCAGAAGCCCACCAGCATGGCGAAGGAGAAGTTGTGGATGGTTTCTCCCCCGAACAGGAAGATGGCCACCACCGCAAACAGGGTGGTCAGAGTGGTGTACACGCTCCGGGTCATGGTCTGCCAGATACTGGCATCCACCAGATCCCCCATGCTTTCGTTCCGCCGGTGGGTATGGAGATTTTCCCGGATCCGGTCGAACACCACGATGGTGCCGTTGACGGAATACCCTACCACGGTCAACAGCGCCGCCACAAAGGAGGAATCGATTTCCAGATGGAGCACGGAGAACCAGGTGAGGGTCACCATCACGTCGATGATCAGGGCCACGATGGCCGCCAGGGCGAACCGCAGTTCAAACCGGATGGTGATGTAGATGATCATCAGCACCCAGCTGAGGACCACGGCGCCCACGGCGCTTTTCACCAGGTCGCCGCCCACGGTGGCGCCCACGTTTTCCACCCGGAGCACTTCATTATGCCCCAGACGGTTGGACAGATCGTTCATCACATCCACCCGCTGGCTGTCGCTGATGAGACCGGTCCGGATCAGCACCGACTGGCTGCTTTCCACCTGCTGGTCACTGCTGCCCAGCTGGATTACGCTGCTGCCCAGCTGATGATCGCTGAGCACGGTCCGCACCTGGGCCACCGTTACTGGCTGGTCGAATTTAATATCCAGGATGCTGCCCCCGGTAAAATCAATCCCCAGGTTGAAGCCCCGGGCAAACATGGAAACAATCCCTACAATCAATACTACAGCCGTAATGGAAAAGAAGATCCTGGCATGCTTGACTATGGAAAACTTTTTCATCGTGCCGCCTCCCCTTTTCCGTCTTTTGCTTTCGGCTGGAAGGCTTTCGCCCCGAACCAGGCCGGATTCTTCGTGAAATTGCTGCCGATCAGGGCGCCAAGGATGAATTTGGTCACCGTCACCGCCGTGAACATGCTGATCAGTACCCCCAGGGCCAGGGTCACCGCAAAGCCCTTGATGGGCCCGGTGCCCAGATAGAACAGCACGGCAGCCGCCATCAGGGTGGTCACGTTGGAGTCCAGGATGGTGGTGAAGGCCCGGGAGAACCCGGAGCTTACCGCCGCCCGGAGGGTCTTGCCATTGGCGATTTCTTCCTTGAACCGTTCAAAGATCAGCACGTTGGCATCCACGGCCATCCCGATGGACAGGATGATCCCGGCCATGCCCGGCAGGGTCAGGGTGGCGTTGAGCCCCTTCATCACCGCCAGCAACAGCAGGGTATAGAGCAGCAGCACAATGTCCGCCACCAGCCCGGACAGCCGATAGTACAGCAGCATGAACAGGAACACCCCGGCCAGACCGATGGCAAAGGCCTTCATGCTGGCGTCCTTGGCGTCCTGCCCCAGGGTGGGTCCCACGGTCCGGTTTTCCACCACTTCCAGTTTCACCGGCAGGGAGCCGCTGCGCAGCAGGATGGCCAGATGTTCCGCTTCCTTGGCGTCCTTGGACCCGGTGATCTGGGCATTGCCCCCGGTAATGGGTTCGCTGACCCGGGGTGCCGTCAGCACCTTGCCATCCAGCAGGATGGCAATCTGCCGGCCCACGTTCCGGGCGGTGAGGTCGGCGAATTTTTTGGCCCCGTCTTCATTGAACTGCAGGGTGACCACCGGCTGACCGCTCTGGTCCGCACTGGCCTTAGAATCCTTCAGGTCTTTCCCGGTAAGGACGGTGTTCCCTTCCATATCCTTGAATTCCAGCATGGCCGTTTTGCCCAGCATGGCAATGGCCTGTTCCGGATCCTTGACCCCGGGCAGTTCCACGATGATCTTGTCCTTGCCCTGGCGCTGGATCACCGGTTCCGTCAGGCCCAGTTCGTTGACCCGGCGGCTGATGATCTGGATGGACCGGTTGATGGCATCGTCATCCACCTTGCTTTCCGGCGTTTCCTGGGCCTGGAGCACCACATGGGTGCCCCCCTGCAGGTCCAGGCCCTGCTTCACCGTACTCACCAGCGGTTTGATGAACACGGCAAACGCAATCACAATGGCCAGCACTGAAACCAGCAGCTTGGCCCGATTCTTACTTTCCAAAACGATTCCCCCTCATTTTCCGTTGGTCTTGCATACCCGCAGTCCTTTTTCCGTACACAGATAACGGACTTTTGCGTCGTGGGCACTGGTGGGCAGTTCCTTCCGGACCTGCACTTCGTACCCGATTGCCATGGGAACCCCTTTGGTGCACCGGGGCAGGAACCGGTCATAATACCCGGCTCCCCGGCCCAGCCGTTCTCCCTGGGCCGTGAAGCCCAGCCCGGGTGTCAGCACCAGGTCGATGTCTTCCGGGGCGATGGTCTCCACCGGCTCCTGGGGCGTCCGGATTCCGTACCGGTCCCGTCCCAGCTTTTTCAGGGTCACCAGCCGGGCAGCGGCCATCTCTCCCGGAGCCTCCAGGATCTGGGGCACACAGACGGTCTTGCCCATGTTGAGGGCGGTCTGGAGGGACTGGTCAATGTTCACTTCTCCCGGTTCTGCCAGGTAGCCCATGATCACTTTCCCTTCCAGGAACAGCCGGCTGTTGACGATATGGCTGTTGATTTCCCGGTTGAACCGGTGGATTTCCCGCTGGTTCAGCTTCTGGATCCGTTCCCGGATTTCCTGGCGGACAGCTTTCTTTTCCATTATTTTTCTTCTCCGGTCCCTTCTGCCTTGGGCGCTTCTTCAGCGGGAGCTTCCGCCGGCTTGGCTTCCGGTTCGGCCTTCTTTTTGGTGTCGTTCTTGCCGAAGGCGGAGGTGATCACGCCGCCCACGGCGGATTTCCGGATGTGGAATTCCACTCCTTCCGCCACCTTGATCCGGACCTTGTCTTCCTGGACTTTGGTGATGGTGCCCAGGATGCCCCCGATGGTGACGATGTTGGTGCCCACCTTCAGGGAATCCAGCATTTCCGTGCGTTTCTTCTGGTCCCGTTTCTGGGGACGGTAGATCATCACATAGAAGATCACACCCATGAGAATGAAAGGCCAGGCCATTTGAAGCAGATTGTCCATCGAAAATTACCTCCTTGTGGTTTCATAGTTCTCTAAGAACGCTGCCCGGAATTCGGGGAACGTGTCATTAGCGATGGCAGTTCTCATATCCTCTGCAAATTTTAGCAGAAAATGGAGATTATGTATAGACAACAGCCGCAGGGCCAGAATCTCTTCCGCCTTGAACAGATGGCGGATGTAGGCCCGGCTGAAGTTCCGGCAGGTGTAGCAGTCGCAGTGTTCATCGATGGGCCGCCAGTCTTCGGCGTACTGGGCGTTGCGCACCACCAGCCGTCCGGTGGGGAGCATGGCGGTGCCGTTCCGGGCCACCCGGGTGGGATACACGCAGTCGAACATATCCACCCCCAGGTTCACCCCTTCCACCAGGCAGTCCGGGGTCCCCACTCCCATGAGATACCGGGCCTTGTCCTTGGGCATGTGCCGGGTGGTCTTGTCCAGGATGTCGTACATCAGGGGATGGGGTTCCCCGACGGACAGGCCGCCGATGGCGAACCCGGCGAAATCCATATCCGTGATGGCCTTGGCGCTGTATTCCCGCAGATCCGGGTACATACCCCCCTGGATGATGCCGAACAGACCCTGGTCTTCCCGGGTCTTGGCCTCCAGGCAGCGCCGGGCCCAGCGGGTGGTCCGTTCCGTGGACTGTTTGGCATAGCCATGGTCCGCCGGATAGGGGATGCATTCATCGAAAGCCATGATGATGTCCGCCCCCAGGTCCTCCTGGGCCTTGGTGGCCACTTCCGGGTTCAGAAACTGCCGGGAGCCGTCCAGATGGGACCGGAACATCACCCCTTCTTCGGTGATCTTCCGCATCTCTCCCAGGCTGAACACCTGGAAGCCGCCGCTGTCGGTGAGCATCCCCCGCTTGTAGTTCATGAACTTGTGGAGGCCGCCGGCTTTCCGCACCAGTTCCGTCCCCGGCCGCAGGAACAGATGGTAGGTGTTGGACAGGATCACCTGGGAGTGCATGGCATACAGTTCTTCCGGGGTCAGGGTCTTGACCGTGGCCTGGGTCCCCACCGGCATGAACATGGGGGTGTCGAAGGTCCCGTGAGGGGTGTGCAGCTTGCCCAGCCGGGCCCCGCTCCGGGGATCTTCCTTGATGAGTTCGAAATAGACCGAGTGCATTTTCTCTCCTTTAATGAATGAACATGGCGTCGCCGAAGCTGAAGAACCGGTATTTTTCCTGTACCGCCACCTTGTAGGCGTGGAGGATGTTTTCCCGGGTGCTGAGAGCGGAAACCAGCATGATCAGTGTGCTCTGGGGCAGATGGAAGTTGGTCACCAGGGCATCCACGAAGCGGAACTGGTAGCCGGGATAGATGAAGATGCTGGTCCAATTGCCCCCGGCCTTCATTTCCCCGCTGGCCCCGGCGCTTTCCAGGGTCCGTACGGAGGTGGTGCCCACGGCGATGATACGCCGGCCTTCCAGTTTGGCTTTGTTGATGGCGTCCGCCGCTTCCTGGGAAACGGTGTAGAATTCCCGGTGCATCTTGTGGTCCTCGATCCGGCTTTCATTCACCGGACGGAAGGTGCCCAGCCCCACATGGAGAGTGACGAACACTTCTTCCACCCCCATGTCCCGGATTTTCTGGAGCAGTTCCCTGGTAAAGTGGAGGCCGGCCGTAGGGGCCGCCGCGCTGCCCCGTTCCCGGTTGTACACGGTCTGGTACCGTTCCTTGTCCTCCAGTTTTTCATGGATGTAGGGGGGCAGGGGCGTTTCTCCCAGCCGGTCCAGGATTTCCTCGAAGATCCCGTCATACTGGAACCGGGCGATCCGGCCCCCGAAATCCGTGGTGTCCAGGATCTCACAGCTCAGCTCATCGCTGAACTTGATCCGTGCCCCTTTCTGGAGCTTCTTGCCGGGTTTCACCAGCACTTCCCAGTCGGTGGCGTTCTTCCGGGTCAGCAGGAACACTTCCACATGGGCCCCGGTGGTCTTGAACCCGTGGAGCCGGGCCGGGATCACCCGGGTATCGTTGAACACCAGCAGGTCACCGGGCTTCAGGTATTCCGGCAGATTGAAGAAATGCCGGTGTTCCAGTTCTCCGGTCTTTTTGTCCATCACCAGCAGCCGGGAAGAATCCCGGGGTTCCACCGGTGTCTGGGCAATCAGTTCCTGTGGCAGATCATAATCAAAATCAGTAACTTCCATTTTTTTCTCTCTCCTAATAGACCTGTTTGAGGGTAATTCCCCTGTAATAATGGGACAGGATGGTCCTGTAACTGTTCTTTTTCTTCTGGAGGGCCATACCTCTGGCTCCCCACTGGCTCAGGCCCACCCCGTGGCCGAACCCGTTTCCGGAAATGATCACCTTTTCCCCTTCCACATTGGAGAAAAGCCGCATGTCTCCCACACTGGCTCCGTCGGTTCCGTCTTTTTTGCCGCCCCCGATGGGGATCGTCTTTTTCCCGATGGGATAGCCGTAGCCGTTGGTGATGGTCACATCCAGTTCTTTGGGCCGTTCCAGGCCGATCTGGATATCGAACAGGGTGCTGTTCAGGTCCAGCAGGGACCGGACCTGGCTACCGGTAAGGGTCACGCTTCTTTTGGCCCCCACAAAGGTCAGCCGCTTCACCCGGCCGGAAATTCCCCGGTCCGGGGTCCAGCGCATGGGGGCTGCCGTGCGGGCGGAGAGCCGGATGCCCTGGAGGTCTCCCAGGTCATAGCCCCCCTGGCTCAGCAGCCGGGTCAGCTGGACTTTGGTAAAGGTCCGGGTCCAGGAAAATTTGGGAGAATCCTGGTCATAGTCCGGCACCGCCTGGAGATAGGGGATTTCTTTCCCCCACACGGCACTGGCCGCTTCCGTATAGCCCCCGCCGCTGCTGTGGAACACCGCCTGGATGGGTTCTCCCTGGTACAGAGCCGCCACGCCGCTGGTGGCATCCACCAGTCGGGAGGTGTTGGCATGCTCCGCAGAAAGGCCCCCGTACACCTGGCCCAGTTCATTGGACCGGATGTCGAAATTGGGATACTTCCCATGCTCCAGGCTGTAGAGGGCAAAGCTCCGTGCCGCCACTGCCTGGGCCTTGATGGCTTCATCGGGCCACAGGGGAAGCACTTCTTTGGCCACCACCCCGTAGAGATACTGTTCCAGGGGCAGGGTATTCACCACATTCAGGTTCTTTTTCCCGCTGTTCAGGAGCACCGTCAGGGCGCCCCGGTATTTTTTCTGGTGCACCAGCACCGGGTTCCGGGCATCAGCGGCCACCAGGGACACCTGGCTGCCTTCCAGTTTTTTCTGGTCCGCATACAGGGACCCGTTCTTCACGCTGATAAAATGGCTGCCCGGATTCAGCACCGTGATCTTTCCCCGGCTGTCCACCACTTCGATCTTGCCGGCCGAACTCACCTGGGCCGCAAACTGATCCACCGCCAGCCCCACCCGGAGCTTCGGACCGCCCCCGGCCAGGGCCAGGCTCTGGATCAGCAGCAGCAGGACCAGCAGGAAAACCGTCCGTTTCCCTTTCATTTCGTTCCGTCCTCCGTGGGATAGGGCACCCCCAGATACTGGTACGCCGCCAGGGTGGCCTGCCGTCCCTTGGGGGTCCGCTGGAGCATCCCCAGCTGCATCAGGTAGGGTTCGTACACATCTTCCAGTGTCTCGGTCTCTTCGTTGAGAGAGGCCGCCAGGGTATCCACCCCCACCGGCCGTCCGCCGAAATCCTTCACCAGCTTGTGCAGCAGCCGCCGGTCGTTCTGGTCCAGGCCCAGGTCATCGATTTCCAGCCGTTTCATGGCATCCCGGCACACGTCCCGGGTGATCACCTCATGGCCCCCCACTTCCGCAAAGTCCCGGACCCGCTTCAGCAGCCGGTTGGCCACCCGGGGGGTGCCCCGGCTCCGCCGGCCGATCTCATAGGCCCCTTCCGGTTCGATGGATACTTTCAGGATTTCCGCCGCCCGTTCCACAATGATCTGGAGTTCTTCCGGGGTGTAGAATTCCAGGTGGCAGATCACCCCGAACCGGTCCCGGAGAGGCGCCGCAATGGACCCCATCCGGGTGGTGGCCCCGATCAGGGTGAACCGGGGCAGATCCAGCCGGACGCTCCGGGCTGCAGGCCCCTTCCCGATGATGATGTCCAGGGCATAGTCCTCCATGGCGGAATACAAGATTTCCTCCACGGTTTTTGGCAGCCGGTGGATTTCATCGATGAACAGCACATCACTGTCACTCAGGTTGGTCAGGATGGCCGCCAGGTCCCCCTGCCGTTCCAGAGCCGGCCCGCTGGTGATCCGGATGTTCACGTTCAGCTCGTTGGCGATGATGTTGGCCAGGGTGGTTTTCCCCAGGCCCGGCGGTCCGTAGAGCAGTACATGGTCCAGGGCCTCTTTCCGCTTCAGGGCCGCCTGGATAAAAATCTCCATATTTTTCTTCACTTTGGACTGGCCGATGTATTCCGCCAGCCGCCGGGGACGCAGGCTGTACTGCCATCCATCCTGTTCCTGCTCATGCCCGGCGATTACCCGATTGGTATCTTCCATTTAACTCCTCCTGGCCAAAAGGCGCAGTGCCTCCTTCAGAAGGTCCTCCGCCCTGCTGTCAGCAGTCACTTTCAGTTTCTTCAGCACCTGGGCGATCTCTCCCTGGGTGTATCCCAGGTAACTGAGCCCTTCGGCCACCGCCCCCAGGGTGGTGGTGTCGTCCTCCGGCACGTCTCCGTCGAATCCCCCGGCCGCGCCCTCTTCTTCCAGGCCTTCCGGACCGGTCATGTCCTTCAGTTCCAGCAGCAGCCGCTCGGCGGTCTTCTTGCCGATGCCCGGCAGCTTGGTGAGGAATTTCAGGTCCCGGTTCTTCACCGCCAGGTAGAAGGCATCTACCTTGGCCGCCGACAGGATGCCCTGGGCCACCTTGGGACCGATGCCGCTGACGGTGATCAGCTGGGTGAACAGGGAATAGGCGTCGTAGGACAGGAAGCCGAACAGCTGGAGGGCATCCTCCCGTACGGACAGATAAGTGTAGATCTTCACCTTCTGGTCCACCTGGATCCGGGACAGATCCCCGGTATTCAGGAAAATCCGGTAGCCCACCCCCTGGGTGTCCACCAGACAGAAATTCGTTCCAATATGGTCCACCCGTCCGGTAATGAATCCGATCATCGCATTCTCTCCTGCAGTTCCTGTTCCCGGATGAAGTTCAGCCCTGTAATGCCAATGGCCAGGGCATCGGCCACATCATCCGGTTTGGGTTTTTCCTCGATATGGAGCAGTTTCTGCACCATATAGGTCACCTGTTCCTTGTTGGCCCGTCCGGTACCGGTGATGGCCTGCTTCACCTGGATGGGCGTATAGCCGTAGACCGGGATGCCGGCCCGGGCCGCCGTCAGCAGGATGACCCCCCGGGCCTCCCCCACCGCAATGGCCGTGGTCACATTCCGGTTGAAGAACAGTTTTTCCACGGACATGAAATCCGGATGGTACCGGTCGATCAGGTCCGTCAGTTCCTCATAGATTTTGTTCAGCCGTCGCTCCGGCAGCATGTCCTTGTCCGTAAAAACGGCCCCGTAGTGGACCGGGATCAGCCGGCTCCGTTCCAGACGCACCAGCCCGTAGCCGCAGATCGCCGTTCCCGGGTCGATACCCAATGCCAGCATATCCGATTCCCTCCTTAGGGTCAAAAAGCCGGCCTCCGGGGAAAAAGGTCCCCAGCTGGCCGGCCGTATTCATTCCTGGGATGGCTGTGAGGCAGCTTCCCCCTTATTCTTCCTCAGGCAGGTCAGCGTTCGTATAAACGTCCTGCACGTCGTCCAGTTCATTGAAAGCATCGATCATGTTCTGGACTTTTTCTGCATCTTCCCCGGCCACGGCAATGGTGTTGTCCGGGATCAGGGACAGTTCGCTCATAGCCACTTCGATGTTGTGGTCAGCCAGAGCCTTTTCCACGGCATCATAGTCTTCCGGAGAAGTGGTGATCACATAGGCATCGTCGGTGGTTTCCATGTCTTCCGCACCGGCATCCAGTGCCACTTCCAGTACTTCGTCCTCAGAAGGAGCCCCTTCCTTTTCCACGGTGAACACGCCTTTGTTCTTGAACATCCAGCCCACACAGCCGGATTCACCCATGTTCCCGCCTTTGGAGAACACGTGCCGCACATCGGCCGCCGTCCGGTTCCGGTTGTCCGTCAGGGCGCTGACCATAATGGCCACCCCGGCCGGGCCGTAGCCTTCGTAGGTGATCTGTTCGTAGTTGGAGCCTTCGGTGGCACCCTGGCCCTTGGCGATGGCTCTCTTGATGTTGTCCTTGGGGATGTTGTTGGCTTTGGCCTTGGACAAAGCCAGTTTCAGTCTCATATTGCCAGTAGGATCAGGACCGCCCATACGTACTGCGATGGTGATTTCCCGGCCGATTTTCGTGGTGATTTTCCCACGGAGAGCATCAGCCTTCCCTTTTTTGAATTTGATATTCGCCCATTTGGAATGTCCTGACATGCTAAATTCCTCCTACATAAATTCGAAAACGCCGGGTATGGAGCCCTGTTTTCAACGTACTCATACCCGGCTATTTTATCACACTCTGTTTATTTGCGCAAATATACCCGTTCCATGTCCACGTGCTTCACACCGTCCATGGCTTTTTCGATTTTCCCGGCGCTGTCCGCCTGGGTGGTGCCGGCGAACCGTTTCAGCAGCACCCGGGTGAGGCCCGGTTCCGTCAGCGCTCCCGGTCCGTTCAGGCAGCCTTTCTGGCAGGCCATCCCTTCCAGATACTGGAGATCAAGTTTCCCGGCTTCCACATCCTTCAGGGCTCCCAGACATTCATCCAGCCCGTTGCAGTACAGGGTCTTCAGGGAATCCACTTCCACTTCCGGATGGTTGTCCCGGATGTAATCCTTCACGGCGGTGCTGACCCCGGCAGCCTGGGGGAAGCTGCAGCCGTCGGCGGAAGAAGCGGGATTGAACGGTGCCACTTCGCATTCCGCCGGATCGATGCCCCGGCTGTCCATCATGCACTTCAGTTCTTCGAAAGTCAGGACGAAATCAATTTCGTCCGGATGTTCCCGGGCTTCCACCTTCTTGGCGATGCAGGGCCCGATGAAACAGGTCAGGGCACCGGGATGGGCATATTTTTCCAGCTTGCTCCGGGCCACCATGGGAGACACTGCATCGGAGATGCAGTCCGCCAGTTCCGGAGCGTGGCGCTTCACCGTAGCCACGAAGGCAGGGCAGCAGGAGCTGGTCAGGATCTTCTGTTTGCCGGTGGGTACCTTTTCCAGCAGTTCTTCCGCTTCGGAAATGGTGGTCATATCCGCCCCCAGAGCCACCTCCTTCACGGAAGCAAAGCCCAGTTCCTGGCAGGCCTTCACGATCTGGCCCGGCTGTACCTTCAGGCCGAACTGGCCCACGAAGGAAGGCGCCAGCAGTGCCACCACTTCCTTGCCGCTCTTGATGGCCTGGATCAATTGGACGATATGGCTCCGTTCCTCGATGGCGCCGAAGGGGCAGGCTCCCCGGCAGGCACCGCATTCCACACAGATGTTCTTGTCGATTTCCGCTTTTTTATTCTTGCCGGTATGGAGGGCATGGACCTTGCAGGCATTTTCACAGGGACGGGCGATTTCCACCACAGCGCCGTAGGGGCAGGCCCGTTTGCAGTTGCCGCATTCAATGCACATGTCATAGTCGATATGGGCGCGGCCCTGGTATACGGAAATGGCTTTCTTGGGGCAGCCGTTCATGCACCGGTGGGTCAGGCAGCGGCGGCACACATCGGTGATCATGTATTTGTTCACTGGGCAGGCAGAGCAGGCTTCCGGCAGCACAGCGATCACGTGCTGGGTCCGGTCCACCGGTTCCGTGGTGGCCTTGTTGGCGGCATCGATGATGTTCATGTCTTCGTTGACACCCAGGGCCACACAGATCCGTTCCTTCAGCACCGCCCGTTCCTTGTGCACGCAGCACCGGGTCCGGGGGGTGTTTTCGTTGACGATCTGCAGCACGTCATACACATGATCCGGCAGGTTCCCGTCATAGGCCATCTTTGACACCATGGTCAGCACTTTCCGTCTGATGTTCGTAATAACAGTGACTTCCATATCTTGCTCCCCTTTAAATCATTGAAATTCGATCAATCTACATGCCCTCTATCATACCATATTTTATAAGAAAAAATAAGCCGGGAACTGTATATTTTTAAGTAAGAGTGAAACAAAAGTTACACTTATCCATAAATTCAGGCTTATGGCGGATATAACAAAGGAGTGCCGCACATTGGGTGCAGCACTCCCGTATATCCAGTGACCACTTTTATTCCAGACCCAGCAGCTTCTTCACTTCCGCTTCCATCCGGGTCTTGTCCACCACATCGCTCTGGCGTTTCTGGAGCTTGGACAGTTCCTGCATCCCGGCCGGGATGGGCATCTTGGCCAGCCGGCTCAAATCGTCCATGGCCACGAAAGGATCCAGTGCCTTTCCTTCGTAGGTGTCCGGATCGATGGAGGCCAGGACCACATCATTGAACTTGAAGGGGCTGGCGGTACTCAGCACGATGCTGTAGGTTTCGTCCCCGGTCATCAGCCGGTACTTTTCCATGGCCTTGTAGGCCACCGCCGTATGGGGATCCATCACATAGCCATAGTTGTTGTACACATCCCCGATGGTTTCCCGGGTTTCCACTTCGTCCACCCAGGTGCCGAAGAAATCCTTCAAAATCTTGTTCTGGAGTTCCGTGCCGATCTTGTATTCGCCCTTTTCGTTCAGTTCCTTCATCCATTCCGCCACCTGGACTGCATTATGGTCGGTTTCTTCGAACAACAGCCGTTCCAGGTTGCTGGAAACCAGGATATCCATGGAGGGAGAAATGGTCTTGTGGAACGGACGCTTCCGGTTGTAGACCCCGGTATTGATGAAGTCCGTCAGCACATTGTTGCTGTTGGAAGCACAGATGAACTTGTTCACCGGCAGCCCCATCAGTTTGGCATAGAACCCGGCCAGGATGTCCCCGAAGTTCCCGGTGGGCACGGCAAAGTTCACAGGGGCCCCGTTTTCGATCCGGCCGCTGTTCACCGCATCCGCATAGGCACTGAAATAGTACACGATCTGGGGCACCAGCCGTCCCCAGTTGATGGAGTTGGCCGAAGAGAAGGCACAGCCGTGGGCCTGGAGTTCTTCCGCCAGAGGCCGGCTGCCGAACAGAATCTTCACCCCGGTCTGGGCATCGTCGAAGTTCCCTTCCACGGCCACGGCATGGACATTGGCTCCCCGCTGGGTCACCATCTGGAGTTTCTGGATATCGCTGACCCCCTCCTGGGGATAGAACACGATGACCTCCGTTTCCGGCACATCGGCGAACCCAGCCATGGCCGCTTTCCCGGTATCCCCGGAAGTGGCCACCAGGATCACCAGTTTTTTCTGTTCCCCGGTCTTCTGGACCGCCTTGGTCAGGAACAGAGGCAGAATCTGCAGGGCCATGTCTTTAAACGCACAAGTGGGGCCATGCCACAGTTCCAGTACGTCCAGGTTGTCTTTCAGCAGGTGCAGCGGTGCCGGGAAATCCCCGAACCGTTCCTTGCTGTAAGCCGTTTCCACACAGTTTTTCAGTTCATCTTCGCTGTAATCCGTCAGAAAACGGGCCAGTACCGTCAGTGCCCGGGCACTGTAGGGTGCTTCCCGCATGGCATCGATTTCAGCCAGGCTGATGGGCGGAAATTCCTTGGGGACGAACAGTCCACCGTCTGCCGCCAGGCCATTGGAAATGGCGTGAGCCGAGCTCACCATGTCAGTTTTCCCTCTTGTACTAATGTATAACATAGTCCCCCCTACTTTCTGCATATCGCAATTCAAATCATAGCATAAGAACTGTATATACGCAACAATTCCCGTTCAAATATTTTCTTTGTTCGCATTTCATCCGGTCCCCCGGAGGCCGGACGGCTTTCCTATCCCGTTCCCTTTTGTTATAATGGAAGCAGTTCAGTTCATTATATCAATTTATGGAGCGAGAGACAAATGGACGTTAAAATTGCTTGTGCGCAAATCCAAATCGAACCGGGCAATCCGGAAGCCAACACCCGGAAAGCCCTCCAGGCCATAGCCAAAGCCCGGGCAGCCCAGGTGGACATCCTGCTCCTGCCGGAACTGATGGTCCCCGGCTATCTCCTGGGCGACCTGTGGGAACAGAGTGCCTTTCTCCAGGACTGCGAAGCCTGGGGCCGGGAGATTATCGCCGCCAGTGAAGGCCTGTGCGTAATTTTCGGAAACATTGCCACCGACCCTGCCAAAGTCAATGAAGACGGCCGGTTGCGGAAGTACAATGCCGCTTTTGTGGCCCAGGACGGAAAACTCCTCCGGGGCGGCCTGCCCTACCCCTTCATCAGCAAGACTTCCCTGCCGGACTACCGGGAATTCGACGACAGCCGGTACTTCCACAGCATCGCCAAACTGCTGCCGGAACTGGGGCCGGATGTGACCATCGAAGACCTGGTGAAGCCGGTCTCCCTTACCCTCCGGGGCCGGGAGCTGAAACTGGGGGTCCTTTTGTGCGAAGACGGCTGGACGGAAAACTATCATTATAATGTACCGGAGCTGCTGAAGAAGAACGGGGCCCAGATCCTCTGCAACCTGTCCTGTTCTCCCTACACCTTCCACAAGAACCGGAAACGCCATGACCTGTTCGTGAACCAGTCCCGTTCCTGTGCCATCCCCCTGGTGTACTGCAACAATGTGGGAATCCAGAACAACGGGAAGAACGTGTTCACCTACGATGGCTGCAGCTGCATGTACGATGCACGGGGAGAGATGGTCACCGATTCTCCGGCCTTCCAGGAAGATCTGCTGGTGAGCCTGTGGAATCCGGATACCGGTTCCATCCAGGGAGAACGGGGACTCCAGGAACCCTTGTCCGATGCCCAGGAAATCTACCGGTCCCTGCGCTACGGGGCCTCCCTGTTCCTGGACCAGCTGGGGATCCGAAAGATGACCATCGGGGTTTCCGGAGGCATCGACTCCGCCGTCACCGCCGCTTTCTACGTGGATATCCTGGGTCCGGAAAATGTGCTCCTGGTGAACATGCCCAGCCAGTACAATTCCGATCTGACCAAAAACCTGGCCCAGAAAATGGCGGAAGCCCTGGGGGCCAGCTACGCCATCCTGCCCATCCAGGAAGTGGTGGACAAGACCATCCTCCAGTTCAGCAGTACGGACATCCACAACTATGCCACCGGAAACGATTTCCACCTGAAAGTAACCCCTTTTGCCGCCGAGAACATCCAGGCCCGGGACCGGGGTGCCCGGGTGCTGGCCGGTCTGGCTTCCCTGTTCGGGGGCGGGTTCTCCTGCAACTCCAACAAAGCGGAAATGACCGTGGGCTACGCCACCTTCTACGGGGACATTGCCGGGGTGCTGGCACTGATCGGCGACCTGTGGAAGCACCAGGTCTATGGATTGGGCCGGTATCTCAATGAAGAAGTGTTCCGCCGGGAAGTGATCCCGGACGAAATCTTCAAAATCAAACCCAGTGCGGAACTGTCCGCCGCCCAGACCGTGGGGACCGGTGGAGACCCGCTGGTGTATCCCTACCATGATTACCTGCTCCAGGCCTTTGTGGAAAGCTGGAACAAAACCTCGCCGGAAGAATTGCTGGGCTGGTACCTGGAAGGCACCCTGGAAGACCATCTGGGCTGCGAAAAAGGCCTGGTCCGGCAGCTGTTCCCGGATGTCCGATCCTTTATTGATGACCTGGAACGGTGGTGGAAACTGTTCTGCGGCCTGGCGGTGGCCAAACGGATCCAGGCTCCGCCCATCCTGACCATTTCCAAACGGGCCTATGGCTATGACCACCGGGAAGCCCAGCTGAAACCTTTCTATTCCCGGAAATACAGGGAAATGAAGGCCCTGGCCCTGGGAGAACAGGCATGAACCGCCAGCCCTGGCTGCTGCGGAACTCCCTGCTGGCCGCCATCTATGCGGCCCTGACCCTGGGTCTGGCCCCTTTCAGCTACGGGCCCATCCAGGTGCGCCTTTCCGAATGCCTCACCCTGCTGGCCTTCTGCAGCCGGCGGTGGATCCCCGGCCTTACCATCGGTTGCTTCCTGGCCAATGTGGGCAGTCCCTTCGGCCTGCCGGACATGGTGCTGGGGACCCTGGCCACTTTTCTGGGGATCTGGCCCATGCACCGGCTGAAGAGCCCTCTCCTGGCCTCCCTGTGCCCGGTGCTCAGCAACGGGGTGGTGATCGGGGCCGAGCTGGATTTCCTGGCCCAGCTGCCTCCGGACCTGTCCCTGGGCGCCGCCATGGCCTACATCGGCGCCGGCGAATTCCTCAGCGTCACCATACTGGGAAATATACTGCTGAAAATGGTCCTGAAAAACGAAACCTGCAGGAGGATATTGGTAGAATAAAAAATGGAGGCTGTTGCTCACGCGACAGCCTCCATTTTTCATTCACTCACCTTTTGGAAGAACTCTCCCAGGATCTTTTCCATTTTTTCCCGGCCGTCCCCCGGCTGGGCTTCGTAGATTTTCTCATCTCCATAAAAGAAGGTGGGTACATAATAATAGTTCCGGCCCTTCAGTTTTTCCGGTTCCCGGTTTTCATTCACCTTCACCAGGGGGATCTTTTTGTATTCCGGATGGGTCGCAAACAGATCCTCCAGCACTTCATTGGCCAGCCGGCAGTAAGGGCATCCATCCATGTAGATAAAAAGCAGTTCCATTGTATTGCCTCCTTTTCATATCCGCAAATGATTTGCGTTAACCTGTATTTTTAAAACGTTGACCTCAGAAAAATCCTTCTTTATAATGATAACCATATTATACCAGAAGGGATGAGATCATTGAAGAGAGAAGCTTTGCGTGCACTGACGGACCGGATTGTGGAGGGTTACCGGCTGAAGCCAGAAGACCCGGAAGTCCAGGAACTCCTGACCCAGCCTCTGGAAGAACTCCAGGAAGAAGCCGGGCGGATCCAGCAGCACTTCTGCGGAAACCATGTGGATTTCTGCACCATCATCAACGCCCGGAGCGGCCGCTGTGGAGAAAACTGCAAATACTGTGCCCAGGCGGCCTGCCACCATACCGGCTGTGAAGAATACGGCTTCCTCTCCAAAGAAGAAGTGATGAAAACCGCCAAAGCCGACCAGGACGCCGGCGCCAACCGGTTTGCCATGGTCACCTCCGGACGGGCCCTGACCGGCAAAGATTTTGAAAAAGCCCTGGACATCTACCGGGCCATGAAAAAGGATCTGACCATCGACCTTTGCGCCTCCCACGGCATCCTCAGCCGGGAACAGTTCCGGAAACTCCGGGAAGCCGGCGTCACCAGCTACCACCACAACATCGAAACCTCCCGCCGGTACTTCCCCCAGATCTGCACCAGCCATACCTTCGAGGACCGGATCCGCACCATCAAAGCGGCCCAGGCCGAAGGGATGTGCGTCTGCTCCGGGGGCATCATCGGCATGGGCGAAACCTGGCAGGACCGGCTGGACATGGCCTTCACCCTGCAGAGCCTGGGCATCGAATCCATTCCCATCAATGCCCTGATGGCCATTCCCGGCACCGGCATGGAAGGCCGCAAGCCCCTGCCCGCAGAAGACATTCTCCGGACCATTGCCCTTTTCCGGTTCATCAACCCCACCGCCAACATCCGTCTGGCAGCCGGCCGGAAGCTGCTGCCCCAGAACGGAGCCACCGCACTGAAAGCCGGCGCCTCCGCCTCCATTACCGGCAACATGCTCACCACCAGCGGCACCACCATCAAGGAAGACATGGAGATGCTGAAAGAACTGGGGATGACCAACCGGTAAAAAAAAGGACCCTGGACGGGTCCTTTTTTTATACCATCAGAAGCATTCGCAGTTGACCATGAAATAGGATTTGGGATGAGCGCACACCGGGCAGACTTCCGGAGCTTTTTCCGCTTCCACGATATGGCCGCAGTTGGAGCAGATCCATACGGTCTTTTCACTGCGCTGGAACATGGTCCCGTCTTCCACTTTCTGCAGCAGGGCTCTGTACCGTTCTTCATGGTGCTTTTCAATGGCACCCACAGCCTTGAACTTGTAGGCCAGATCCTTGAACCCTTCTTTTTCAGCGGTTTCAGCGAATTCCTTGTACATTTCCGTCCATTCGTAGTTTTCGCCGGCAGCGGCATCTTTCAGGTTGGCCACCGTATCAGGGATGGAACCACCATGGAGAGCCTTGAACCAGATCTTGGCATGTTCTTTTTCATTGCCGGAAGTTTCCAGGAAGTTCTGGGCAACCCGTTCGTACCCTTCCTTCTTGGCTACACTGGCATAATAGCCATATTTATTGTATGCCTGGGATTCACCGGCAAACGCAGTCCATAAGTTTTTTTCAGTTTGAGAACCTTTCAATTCAGCCATTGTCAAATCCTCCTTTTTCTCTCGGGTTCCCCGGAACGAAGAACCACACCCCTTTGGGACATCATTTCTTTGACATCCTTATAATACAATAGAAGTAGAAAATAGTCAAGGCTTTTTAATAATTATTTTCGTTTAGTTTGATTTGTATCCTATTCTTTTCTGGCCATCCGCTCTGCCAGGATTTCTTTGGCGGTCCGGACCCTGCCGGACTTTTTCCCGTCCCGGGGTCCATGGACCCCTTCCAGGAAGATCCGCACCGGCAGGTTGGAAGAACCGGGGGGTGAAAAATAGAAGGCCGCGCTTTTCCCTGCCGGCACCTGTCCCAGCTTCATAGTCTCCCCATCATGGTCCCAGCCAAAGGAAAGCCCATTGTCCGGGATCCGGATGTACCGGGCGGTCTGCCCCTGGACCGTCAGCACCCCGAAGCCTGCATAAGCCCCTCCATAGGGATTGAACCGGAGCCGGGTGTCATTTTTTCCCCGGGTCCGGAAGTCCACATCGTACATGACCCCATAGTTCCCGTAATTCACCACAGGAGCGTTCCGGGTCACGTCCACGCCCCGCACATAGGGATCCCGATTATCATCGGCCAGTTCCACGCCCCAGATGGTTCCGCTTTCCGTGTCAAAGGCTTCCGGCAGGGTCACATGGGCATCCGCCCCTTCAAACGTGCCCCGGAGCACATGGCCCCCTTCATCCGGAGGCAGGATGGCATAGACTTCTGCAGAAATCCGGGGATCCGCCTCCACTGGCATCATAATGAAGGAAACTTCCACCGGCCGTGCAAAATCCAGGTCCACGATCCCGGTGACCAGTTCCTGGGGATGGAGGATGTATCCTCTCCCGTTGTTCAGGATGTCCCGGGGTTCGCTGAGGAAGAATTTCCTTCCGTTGGGCGCCGCACTGTAATACCGTTCCTGGGCTTCCTTGCCCGCAGCCAGCCAGTCCTCATTGGGCCGGGAGATCCCGGTTTTCCCGAAGCTTACCAGACTGGGCCGCAGGGTAGTCCGCCGCAGCAGCACAGCCAGCCGTTTGTCCGTGGATGTGTCATTCACATGATGGAAGAACAGCCGGACCGGCCCTTCCACCGTATCCCGGTACATAATCCCGGTTTTCCCCACCATTTCCGGACTGTCCGAAAAAATCAGCTTGGGTCCGTCATGGGTGATGGTTCCCTTTACTTCCTGATAGGACGGCACCCCGTCCTGCCAGGCCAGATCCTGCACCGAGGCCTGCGCTCCCAACGGGAACAGCAGAGCCAGGCCGGCGCAGAGCCAACTCCAGATTGATTGACGATACTGCAACAATGGCCCCTCCTGTATTTAAAAGTCTGTTTGCAAGAAACATATTCCTTATTCTATCACAAAATCCTGATATGCTTGTTATTTTCAGAAATTATCAAAAAGTCCGCTTTTTTCCCTTGTATAAAGCATGGCAAGCCGCTATAATATGAAATATAGGATTTATTTATAAGAACCGTTTATGAAATCATGGCGTCATGATTTTTATCAGAAAGGAAGTTGCCTATGAAAGTCCGTACCATGCAGGCCGATCCCAGCGGCAACGTCACTTTATATGTGCTGGATCCGGTCCCACAGAAAGACCGCAAGGAACTGAACCGCCAGTTGCTGACTCTCCACCCTTCCGTGGAACAGGCAGGCTGTCTGTCCATCAAAGAAGGGCAGCCCCAGGTGGAAATGATGGGAGGGGAATTCTGCGGCAATGCCACCCGTTCGGCAGGTGCCTGTGCCCTTTACTTCAATGGGGAGAAGGAAGGAGAATTCCAGGTCACCTGCAGCGGCTGTCCCGTCCCGCTGCCCGTCCGGGCCAAAAAAGTCCGGGAGAACCTGTACGAGGCCAGCGTCCAGCTGCCCCCGCCCCTGTCCATGAAAAAAATCCGCCTGTCCTACGAACGGGAAAGCGTGGAATGTCAGGAAGTGGTGTTTCCCGGAATCACCCACTATGTGTATTTTACCCTGAATGTGGATGAAGTGGACCAGGACCAGCTGTTCTATTCCCTCCAGCGGGAAATTTCCCGGGGAGAGGAACCGGAGGCCTACGGCCTGATGCTGGTGGAAATGAGCACCCTGAAAGTGATCCCCATTGTGTATGTTTCTGCCACCGGTACCCTTTACCATGAAAACAGCTGTGGCAGCGGGTCCGCTGCCGTGGCTGCGGCCCTGACCCAGCGGCAGAAACGGTCCCTGGCGGCCACTCTCCAGGAACCGGGCGGACGTATCGACATCGAAACGGACTGGCAGGCTGAAAAGCTGGTTTCCATTACCATCGGAGGCCCTGTCCGGCTGGGACCGGAAACCCTGGAGGATACAGAGAAACCCTGATTCAGAGGCTCTTTCCCTCTTGACAACATTTCAAAACCCATGATAGAATATTTTTGTTGTGATATCCATCACGCTTGCCGAAGTGGCGGAATTGGCAGACGCACTTGACTCAAAATCAAGCGCCCTAAAAGCGTGCCGGTTCGAGTCCGGCCTTCGGCACCAATTGAAAAGACGAAAGAGATTGTTGTTAAGGCAACAATCTCTTTTTTTTGTCAGCTGTCAACGGTCACTGGCCGATGGAAAGGCATTTTCCCTCATTTTGCTGGTACAATGGTTCCTTTGAATTTTTCCTCGATGAATTTTCTTACCGCTTCGGAATGGAAGATTTCAGCGATTTTTTTGTATTCCCCTTTGTCTTTGTCCTTTTCCCGGGCAGCCAGCACCATCACAGCCAGCGGTTCATCGTCCTTTTCCCAGAACAGCCCCTGCTTCTTCACATCCATGCCGGAACTCATCACATAATTCATGGTGATCACCGCCAGATCCACATCCGCCAGGCTCCGGGGCAGCTGGGCCGCTTCCAGTTCCTTGAACTTCAGATTCTTGGGATTTTCCACCACATCGCTGACCGTGGCTTTAAAGCCCACACCCTGTTTCAGTTTAATCAGGCCGGCTTTTTCCAGAAGCACCAGCCCCCGGCCCCCGTTGGTGGGATCATTGGGGATGGCCACAGTGGCCCCTTCCGGAACATTTTTCAGGTCATGGATCTTGTCGCTGTAGATCCCCATGCGCATCAGGATGGTATTCCCGATGGGCACCAGCTTGGTGCCGTTCTGCTTGTTGAAGTTGGCCAGGAAGGGCGCATGCTGATAGCTGTTCAGATCCAGGTCCCCTTCGGCCAGGGCTTTGTCCGGGGTGATGTAATCGGAGAATTCCACCACTTCCATATTGATCCCCTGCTTCTTGGCTTCGTCCGCCACTGCATGGACCACATCCGCATGAGGCCCTGCGGTCGCCCCGATTTTAATGGGCTTGCCGCTGCCTGCACTCTTCTTGTCCCCACCGCTGCCGCCGCAGCCGGCTGCCAGCAGTGCCGCCGTTACCATCCCCGTCAAAAACAACAGAAGTTTCTTCTTTCCTTTCATTTCATCGCTCCCCTTTTAATTCATATTAATTTACTAGTAATTGATGTGTATATCATAGACGGAAAAGAGAAAGATGTCAAGAGACTGGATATGCGCAGCTCCCTGACCCTTATTCTCCCCAGACCTCCTGGACAATGGAACGGACCAAAGCCAGTTTGGCCCATTGCTGTTCTTCCGTCAGCCTGTTGCCGATTTCGCAGGAGGCAAAACCGCACTGAGGACTGAGGCAAAGGTTTTCCAGGGGAACATACCGGGCCGCTTCCCGGATCCGGGCGATGACCTGTTCCCGGTCTTCCAGTTCCGGCCGTTTGGTGGTAATGAGGCCCAGCACCACCTTTTTCCCGGGAACCACTTCCTTCAGCGGTTCGAAGCTTCCGGACCGTTCATCATCGAATTCCAGATAAAAAGCATCCACATTCTCCCTGCCGAACAGCAGCGGCGCAATGGGGCCGTAGCCGCCCCGGGCCGCCCAGGTGGAATGGTAATTGCCCCGGCATACATGGGTGGTGATCACCAGGTCTTTCGGACGGTCTTCCAACGCCATATTGTTCAATCTGAGATATTCCTCCGCAATGGCCTTCAGGGAAACAGCTCCCTTCTGGCGCTTGTTCCAGTATTCCGTATCGCAGAACATGCCCCAGGTGCAGTCATCGAACTGGATATTCCGGCAGCCGGCATGGTACAGATCCCGGATTACCTGCCTGTAGGCGGCGGCAATATCCTGGAGCAGCTCTTCCCGGTCCGGATACACCGCATCGGTGATTTTCCCGTTGTCTCCCCGGTACAGTTCTGCCAGAAGCTGTGCCGGTGCGGGCATGGTCTGCCGGGCCAGTGTATCATCATCCTCAAATCCCTTTACATACTTGAAGTGCTCCACAAATGGATGATTTTCTCCGCCGATTTTCCCGGTGACGATGGCGGTGCCCCGGGTTGTCTCCTCTCCGTGGAACTGGTAGCCGTGTTCCAGTTCAATGTGGGTGATTCCCTGGAAACCCCAGAAAAAGTCCAGGTGCCAGTAGCTCCGCCGGAATTCACCGTCGGTGATGGTGTGGAGCCCGGCGGCCTTCTGTTTTTCGATGAGCCTGGCGATCTCCTCATCTTCCACCTGCTTCAGGTCCAGGGCGGCAATCTCGCCCCGGACAAAACGGGCCCTGGCCTCTTTGATCCGGTCCGGACGCAGGAAACTTCCTACAATATCAAAACGAAATGGTGCCTGCAAAGTCATTCTTAAAATCCCCCTCTGTATTCTGAGCCATCAGATAGTTGTTGTTTCTTCATGGGTCTTATTATAAGAAAGAGCGGGAATTTTGTATAATGGATAAAAGATTGGGATTGGTATAGATAAAAAGAATAGAGGAGTACTGCAGGTTCCGTGCAGCACTCCCCGTTTACCGGTTGATCCATTCATTGACCTTCCGGTTGTAGTACTCATTCTTTTTTTTCTGAACCCATTTGTCCCTTTCGTCACAGATGGCCAGCATTTCATCCACCATTTCTTCCGCAGTGGCCGGCTGGACATGGAGCAGGTACTGGATCATCCGTTCCACGGTACTTTCCGTTCCCAGATTCCGGGCCATCAGATCTCCCAGTTCCGCCGGATATCCCAGGTTTACCACCACATCCACCAGTTCATGGCTCAGTTGTTCCAGTCTGGTCATAGTCTGTCTCCTTTTCCCTGTTTATTTTCCCTTTTTCCACAGCCACCGGAGCAGCCGGCACAGCAGGATTCCTGCCAGCACGCCCAGGGTATCCAGCAGGATATCGGACACCTGGGCACTGCGGTCCGGGCTGAACAGCTGGAGGAATTCATCCACCGCGCCCACGGTGCCCCCCAGGAGCAGCGCCAGGAAGCTCCGGCCAGCCAGCCCTTCCAAGACCATGCCCAGGGCGGCGAATTCCGTTAGATGGGCCAGTTTCCGGATGGTATAGAAATTGAGATACCCCATGCCCGGCAGCGTCCCCCATCGGTTCAGGGCCAGATGGAGCACCGACTGGCTCTCTGCCTGGGAAACCCTTCCGTTCTGCAGGGAATGTCCCCAGATGAACCCCAGCAGCAGTACCAGCAGTATCCAAAGCAGCCTGCGGCCCATAGCCCCACCTCCTGTCCGATGGGTATAATTATAGCATAAAAGAAGGTACTGCACGGAAAATGCAGTACCTTCTTTTCTCTCATTTATGACTGGATCCTTCCACCCCATCACCGGTTTTTTTCGGGCTGTTCTTTTGGATGAGGGCACCCCATACGCTCTTGAAATCCTTGGGACGGAAGCCCAGATTCATTTCCCACACAGTCAATCCTACCATTTCCATACTGATCTCTCCCTTCCCTTTTACTGGATGCTTGGTTTGTTTTCCTTTGTGGCTTCATTATACGATGGAATCGCTACAAAGAAAAACAAATAGATTTCAGCATTACTACAAGTTAACACCTGTGGTATAATACAAAAAAGGAGGCGGTTCCATGGAACTGGCACAGAAAATGTTTCTTCTGGCAGCGGAAGAAATGAATTTTACCAAAGCAGCGAAACGGGCCTTTGTAACCCAGCAGTGTCTCAGCGAACATATCAGCAAACTGGAAAAACAGCTGCATACCAAGCTGTTTCTCCGAGGACGGCATCTTCAGCTCACAGAATCGGGAAAGGCCCTGGTCAGTACCCTGCAGCAGATCCAGCACCTGGAAGAGAACCTGGAGCATCGGATCCAGGAAATCGAAGCCGGAGAAATCGGGGAAGTCCGGCTGGGAATCAGCACCTCCCGGGCCCGGCTCCTGCTTCCGGGTTTCCTGGAAACTTTCCACAAAGAGTATCCCCAAGTCCACATTTCCATTACTTTGGGGGATACGGTCCGCCACATCCAGCTGCTGAAATCCCAGAAACTGGACCTGGTGGTGGGCCTGGATGCTCCGGCAGATCCCTTCCTGGAGGAACTGCTCATCGGAAAGGAACAGCTGATGGTGGTGGGAACCCGTTCCTTCTTCCTGCAATATTATCAGGGGCCGGCCACTCCTGGAAAGTGGAATTCAGGGGATACCCTGTCCCTGAGCGACTTTTCCCCTTTTCCTCTGATCGGCAACCGGGAGCACAGCACCTTGTTGGAACTGGTCCAGAGTTGTCTCCGGGAAAACCATCTGGACTGCCCCCAGCCCATTTCCATCAGCGACATCAGCACCCAGATCCAACTGTGCCGGCTGGGGCACACAGCCACCTTCTGCAATGATATCCTTGCCTATCCGTTGATCCGGGAGGTCCAGGGGAACCAGGAAGACCCGCTGCTGGCTTTTTACATAGCCGGGGAGACTCATACCATGCGTTCCAGCATCCTGCGGCTGAAAGCCCAGGTGCGGCCCAGATACCTGGAGAAATTCACAGAAGGACTGCTGGAATACCTGAAGTAAAAAGGGGGTGTGAAAAATTCACAACCCCGGTCAGCTGTCAACGGTCAACAGCCCCTTTTGCCAATTGATTTTGAAACAGCATAAACCGTAGGGGACGCAGGCCCTGTCAAGCATAACATCGTTTACATTTTGTGCAAGCACATCCTTTACGTTTTGTGCAAGCACATCGTTTACAAATTTTCTCTCATTCCAGGTCAATTCTACCTTTTAGGCGTGGATCATTGTGAGTTAAAAAGGCCTTTTTCATCAGGAACACCTGTTTATCCACGCTGATCTTGCCTATGGTAA
>ENA-OQIN01000307-OQIN01000307.1-human-gut-metagenome-genome-assembly--contig:-NODE-307-length-45917-cov-14.137304_pt1 | contig 45917 bp, 49 predicted proteins | sample MGYA00242581_ERZ504746 | MGnify/ENA primary metagenome ERZ504746 (study PRJEB26092, sample SAMD00036436) | human gut metagenome | host: Homo sapiens | study: EMG produced TPA metagenomics assembly of...
ATCAGAAGGAGCTTGCACTCCTCCTGATACAAGCAAGTCCCCACCCACTGCTTATTGCTTTTCGCAATTGAAGCAGGGGACTTACTTGATTCGGTTAAATACTTATAAAAGCACTTCTTCCAGTACCTCTATCAGCTTTTCATTCTGTTCATGCAGCTTCACTGCCACACGGTAATATCCCTTTTTCAGCCCCGGATAGTTACTGCAGTCCCGGATCAGGATTCCCTTTGCAACACATCTTTCAAAGAGATCCTCAGGTCCGTAAAAGAATATATAATTTGCTTCAGAAGGATATACCGTCAGCCCAACCTGTCTCATCTTTTCCTTCATCCATGCAGATTCCCTGAAAATGATCTGCCGTCCTGCTTCCACATATTCTGATTCCTTCAGTGCTGCCATTCCTGCCTGCTGTGCCATGGTAGACACATTCCAGGGCTGGGTGACTGCCTCCATCCGGTCAAGTACTTCCCTGTCCGAACAGAATCCATAGCCCAGCCGCACACCGGGGATCGCATATCTTTTGGTAAATGCCTTAAGAATAAAAAGTCCCGGATATTTTTCCAGTTTTCCCTTCAGCGTATGTTTCTCCTGATCTTTTACAAAATCCAAGAAGCACTCATCTACTACCATAAATATTCCCTGCATGGCACAGGTTTCCAGAATTTCTTCCAGAAGGTCCTGAGGTATGGTGATCCCTGTAGGATTATTGGGATTACACAGGAAAATAATATCCGGCTTTTCTCTTTTCAGAACATCCGGATAATCTTTCTGTATGCAGAAATCATTTTCCTCTTTCAGATAATATCTGCTGATCTCACAGCCAACACTGACCAGTGCCTGTTCATACTCCGCAAAGGTAGGAGCAGGAAGAAGGGCCTTCTTTGGATTCAATGCCCTGCTGAGGGAAAAAATAAGGTCTGCGGCTCCATTCCCGCAGATCAGATATTCTTTTTTTGTATGTTCATAATCTGCGATTGCCTCTTTCAGAGGTCCGCATCCTACACGGGGATAATCACTCAGGTCCTCTACACTGTCTATGATCGCCTGCTTTACACTCTTCGGTGTTCCCAGCGGATTACAGTTTGCAGAGAAATCCAGACAGTGATCATATTTATAAACATCACCGCCATGTATATGTTTTGTCATCAGTTGTCTCCTGTCTTACTATACATGTTTTATATTAATTACTATTCGGCAATCCACTATTGAACCAACAAGCTGTTATCCTGCAAGATTATTACAAAAATCAACTTATCAGCACACTGTTACCGGAATTATAAAAAGAAACAGATGCGCACCGCGCTTCCGATCAGAAGGAATATCACAGCCCCCAGGATCGCTGTTGCATAAAGCAGACGGTTGGATCGTCTGATATCCTCCACCTCCACAGGGCGGATTCCATCTCCTATGGTTGGTTTCTCATAAAGCTTTCCGAAATAGTAAGCATTGCCTGCAAGCTGTACCTCCAGCGCACCTGCCATTGCTGCCTCTGTCTGTGCAGAGTTGGGGCTGGCGTGATTTCTTCTGTCTCTGCGGTAGATCTTCGCTGCATTTTTCACATCCATTTTTACAAATGCAGAGGCTGCCACCATCAGCCATCCTGAAAGTCTGGCTGGAATATAATTGGCCACATCATCCAGTTTTGCAGCGCAACGGCCAAAATACAGATATTTATCATTCTTATAACCCAGCATGGAATCCATGGTATTGATTCCTTTGTAAAGAAACATCAGCCACACTCCGCCGATTGCCATATAAAGCATCGGTGCTATAACACCGTCTGAAGCATTCTCTGCCACAGTCTCTACTGCCGCCTTTGTAACACCCTCCTCTGTCAATGACTGGGTATCACGGCCTACGATCATAGATACTGCATAACGGGCCTCATCCAGAGTCCCGTTTTTCAGTCTGTCATAGACTTTCATGCTCTCTGTTTTCAGAGATTTCGTTGCCAGAAGCTGATAGCACCAGAAGGTTTCCAGTGCGAATCCCGCCCATACTGAGATTCCATAGAGAATGTGCAGGATCAGAAATGGGATTCCACCGCTTAACAGACAGACAAGGATCACTTCCACTGTACCTGCAGCCAGTTCGCCCTTATCTGTTTTCGGAAAAATCTTTCGGAGTATTTTTTCCAGAAATGCGATCAGATTTCCGATCAGACATACCGGATGATACAGCCATCTGGGATCTCCTATCATAAGATCAAGTATGAAGCCTGCTGCAAGGGCAGGCATACTGTAATATAACATATTTTTAAAACTCCTTGTTATGATATTCCAGACATTTCATGAGAAAAGCCCTGGGAATCTGGGGATTTCCATAATAATAGATATGAGGATATCCTGCCAGCAGGTTACTGCTGCTGTGCATACAGTCCCAGCCTCTTTTACTTAAAGGCTTCGCTGCATGGAAATCGCTTCCGCAGTTCTCAGAATCAAAATAGTGGAATTCATGAGCCGGAATCTCACCAATCTCCTCTGCACTTCTGCCGAAAACAGGCTTCCCGGCGGTTAATGTGATATATCCAAATCTGGTCAGTCTGGGAGTGCGGAAACATTTTCCGGGAATCACCCCGCAGGTTTTTCGGAACACTCCGCCCATATCCTCCATCTGCTCATGAAGATACATAAAGCCTCCGCATTCTGCCATACATGGCATGCCCTGTTTAACTGCCTGTGCAATCTCTTCTTTCATGGATGCATTGCGTTCCAGTGCCTCTCCATTTAATTCCGGATAACCGCCATAAAGAAGAATCCCATCCAGATCTGCAGGAAGATGTTCATCATGAACTGGCGAGAAATCAACCAGCTCTGCCCCCATTTCCTGAAGGAGACGAAAATTGTCTTCATAAAAGAAACAAAAGGCTTCATCCTTTGCCACTCCGATACGCAGCTTCTGTGGCAGACAATATCCATATGTCCTGTCTTTCTGTATCAGAGATTCCGGCACCTGCAGATCCTCTGCATTTTGGGCAAGTGCAAGAATCCTGTCAATCTCCAGTGTATCTTCCAATATTCCGGCAAGCTTCTGCAAACGTTCCCTCAGATCAGAAATCTCCTCAGGAAGCACAAGACCCAGATGACGGCTCTCGATCACACAGTCCTCTACCTTTGGCACATATCCAAGAACCTCCACCTCAAGCTGTTCTTCCACCAGCTTCTTCATTCTGGGATAAAGCATGGGAGACATCTGGTTAAAGATCACGCCTTTGATATGGCTTTTCTCTTTGTACTCCATAAAACCTTTGATATAAGCTGCCAGGGAAATACTCATTCCTCTGCTGTTTACCACAAGGATGACCGGAGTATCTGTGGTATCTGCCAGGTCATAGGCGCTTGCTTTCGTGGATATTCCACCCACGCCGTCATAATAGCCCATAACACCTTCCATCACTGCAATATCGCAGTCTGCTGCATTTTTTCCAAGCAGGTATCGGGTAGTCTCGGCATCTGTAAAAAAGGTGTCCAGATTACGGGATTTCGTCCCGATGACTCTGGAATGAAACATGGGATCTATATAATCCGGTCCGCATTTAAAAGATGCCACTTTCATTTTTCGATTGACCAGTGCCTGCAGAAGTCCGCAGGTGATCAGTGTTTTGCCACTGCCGCTGGCTCCTGCTGCAAGAAGTATTCTTGGAATATCCATCCCTGTTCTCCTCTGTTTCTGTCCTATATTTTTTCAACAATTTCAGGGCATTCCAATCTATTAACTGTTAATCTGCATTCCCTTAACTGTTAATTTGTAATCCCTGATATCTGCATCATTTGTTATTTCCCGGGATTCTGAAGTGTAATAATATAAATAGGATTCTCGCCCATCATCATATGATAACGTCCGATTGCCTTTGAACGTGCCGCACTTAGCTGCACGATTTCATTTTCTTCAAATCCAAACTCTTTCGCTTTTTCCAATGCTTCAGACACAGTTTCAAGAGTGATACAGTTGATCACGATCCGGACCTGAGGGTTCTTTTCAAGCAACAGCTTCACGATCTCTTTCAGATTTCCTGACGAGCCTCCGATAAAAGCATGGGTTGGTGCCGGAAGATCTTTCAGAGCCTCCGGTGCAAGTCCTTCCACAATCTCCAGATTATCCGCTGCAAATTTCAACTTATTCCGGTGGATCAGTTCAACTGCATCTTCCTTTTTCTCAATTGCCCAGACCTGTCCCTGATGAGCACGAAGTGCCATCTCTATTGACAGTGAGCCTGTTCCTGCGCCCACATCATAGCAGACAGAATCAGCAGTCAGCCGCAATTTGGAAAGAGATACCGTACGCACCTCTTCCTTTGTCATGGGTGCTTTGCCTCTGATAAATTCCTCATCTCTGATCCCATGTGTCTCCAGACGTGTTCCTGCATTTTCATTTACTGCACAGATGACGGACAAAGGATCACCCTTATATTCTGTCAGTTCACTGGCTGGTTTTACAAAAATCTTCTCATTTTCATAAGACAGATTTTCTCCCACATAAAGGAGCACATCACCCATCCCGTATTTTACCAGTTTCTCTGCCAGAACTGCTACACCGTCTGAGGTTCCAAGTATGGAAAATACTTTCTCCGCATAACAGATATGTGAGATAAGATTACATCCTCTTCCATGTGCACTGACGATTTTGGCATCATCCCAGGACAATCCTATTTGGGACATAAAATATACAACTGAGGAAATCCCACACTGAATCTCTATCTCTGTATTATTTTGTGCTGAACTATCCCGTTCTTCCTCACTCTTCTCTGATCCGTTCTTTCTCTGTACTCTCAGATCCGCACTGTCCTGACACAGTACTTCCAGAAGTTTTCTGGCTCCACTGTAGAAGCCCACATCTCCGGAAAGGACAATCACAATATTGTCATACTCCGGGTGTGCATCAATATAATCCCTGATCTCCTGGCTTCTGTATTCCACGAACACATCCTGTCCCGGACGTTTCACAGAATCCACCATCCTCCTGGCACCGATCAGAAGATCCGCCTGATCCAGGCTGTTCTTACCCTGGACAGTGAGAAGTTTTTGACTTCCCATTCCAATTCCCAGCAATGTAATATGCGGTCTGTGGGCTAAGCTGAAATGCTCTGTAAGAAATCTCTTACATTCTCTCACAGACATTCCTTCCTCTTTCAGAGGACGCCCGATGATCACAGGAACTGCATCACATTCCAGGGCAGCATCGATCTTATCCTGAAATCCACCTGCTTTTCCTGTATCCTTTGTGACCAGATATCTGCAGTCATACTGTCTGAGCATTGCAGCATTCAGCTCTCTGGAAAAAGGCCCCTGCATTCCTATCAGATGTTTCCCCTCAAATCCCAGCTCTGCACAGGCTTTCATCACATTGGGCAGAGAAAGGACTCTTGCATAAAGACGGTTCTGATAATCCTTCATGCCTGTGAAACCGGCCAGTTCCTTGCTTCCTGTTGTCAGTAATACATTTCCCTGGGTCTGATCCAGATAATCTGCAGCAACCTGAACACTGTCCACATATACTGCTCTGTCCTCATGTTCTCCTGCTTCTCTCAGCACCCTGTAATATGCTGTCTGCGTATTCTCACAGGCTGTCCTGATATTTACAGTCACCTCAGCAGCATAAGGATGAGTAGCATCCAGCACCATTTCCGGTTTCTCCTGTAAAAAGGTCTCCTCCATGGCTGCTGCATCCAGTCTTCCGGTCTGAACAGTAAGAAATTCATTTTCTGTAAGGGATTTGCTGCCATACTCTGTGGCAACAAATCCCTTTGTCTGTACCCTGTGATCTGCCAGAAACCGGCAGATTTCGTATCCTTCTGTTGTTCCCGCAAAAACAAGAACTTTATACATTCCTATATCCCCTCGGTGTTACCATCTTATTGTTGATTTCCTTTGTCTGAGAATTACCGATAAATACTGTGGTAAACATATCCACCTGTGTATCTCTCAGTTCCTTTAATGTCATTACATGAGCTTCTTCGCCTTCTCTTGCAATATTGGAAACTGTTCCGCAGATGGTATCCGGTGATTTGTATTTCATCATCAGATCACAGGCTTTCTGCAGGTAATCATGACGTTTTTTACTTGACGGATTGTAAAGGCATACAACAAAATCTGCCTGAGCTGCTGCCAGAAGTCTTGCCTCTATCTTTTCCCATGGTGTGAGAAGGTCACTTAAGCTGATCAGACAGAAGTCATGGATCAGAGGTGCACCCAGAACAGCAGCTCCGCCTGTTGCAGCTGTCACACCCGGAATGATTTCCAGTTCTGTTTCCGGATAATTGACACCAACCTCATACATCAGACCTGCCATACCGTAAACCCCGGCATCACCGCTGCAGATCATGGAAACAATCTTACCTTTCTTTGCCTCTTCAAAAGCAAGGACACAGCGGTCCACTTCCTTTTTCATAGGTGTAGTCATAAACTCTTTTCCCGGAAAATATTCCTTCACCAGGTCTACATATACGGTATATCCGATGATCGCATCACTTTCATTCATGGCGCGGATCGCTTTTCCTGTCATCTGGTCATAAGCTCCCGGTCCGATTCCGATTACATATATTTTACTCAAAATGTATCCTCCATTCCCTGGCAGCCACTGCTGTGGTCACACCATTTTCTCCTGTTTTTCTCTGCAGCAACCTGCCATTTCCACTGGCAAGGACTGCACTTCTCTCACAGACATTGTCCACACCTGTGATCTTTTTTACAAAAGGTGAGGGAGTAAATTCTCCAGGCACCTGTTTTAATTCTTCTTCTGTATAAGTCACAAAAGGAATCTGCCAGTCCTGTGACAATGACAGGATTCCCTTTTCTTCTTTCTTCAGATTGATGCTTGCGATCTGCTCAAATGCTTCTTTATGAAATCCGGATCTGTCCAGCACCTTCTGCGCTGCCTCTGCGATTCCACGGGCATCCTTGTCTTTCCTGCAGCCCATACCCAGAGTCAGACATTTCGGAACTACCTGCGTGGTAGAAATAAAAGGATTACAGGAAGTATGTACAGTAACTGCAACTCCGCAGTCTATATTCGTACAGTCTGTCCCTGTTCCATTAAAACCAGAGCTTTTCTGTGTTTCCTCTTCTGATCTGTCATCCATACTGCTGACAGGATTCCCATATTCATCACACCGGACCAGCCCCTCCGGCAGTTCACCGTCCGTCGGAAACTCACTGTAAAATCCAACTTTCTTTCCTGCCAGAAGTGCAGCAGAGACTTCCTTTGCTGCTTTCATGTTAAAGATATTGCAATTATTTTTCTTTGCAAAAACATCTACTGCAAAACGGTGATGCAGGTCTGTGGCTGTTGTGACCACTGGTATTGCTTCCAGAATTTCTGCTGTTTTTAGCGCCAGTTCATTGGCACCGCCCAGATGTCCTGACAGAAGGGAAATGACAAACTTTCCACACTCATCTACGACCAGCACCGCAGGGTCTGACTTCTTTGACGCTACATAAGGCGCAATGCTGCGGACGGCAATTCCGGTGGCACCGATAAAAATCAGTGCATCTGAATCAGAAAATTTCTCTCCTGCCCATGCAGAGGTACTGATCTGAATGGAATCCGGAAGATATTTACTTTTTTTATCCAGTTCTGCTGTCATACCGGCAGCTTCCAGCCCCCGGCATAATCTCTCCCCGGTCTGCTGACCGGTAAGGCTGAAGCATATAAGTGCAACCTTCACTGTTATATTCCTTCTCTTTCTCCTGTTTACAGTAATCTCATAAACGATAGCAATTCCTTAAGGTTACCAGATTCTATGAGTGATGTGTTTTTGATTTCACAGCTTCACGAAATTCTGTGGTAAACTCCGGATCATACAGCTTGGAACGGTCATAGTGTGCTGCTGCAACTGTATCTCCGATGATCATCAGAGCTGTTTTTGTAATATTATTTTCTGCAGCCGTTTTTGCCAGTGTTCCCACTGTGCAGACGAAGGTCTTCTGTTCCGGCCAGGTTGCCTTATATACAATGGCTGCTGGTGTATCTGCTGTATAACCACCTTCAATAAGACGTCTGCTCAGCTCTTCCAGCATTCCTGTACTTAAGAATACAACCATAGTTGCCTGATGAGCCGCAAATGACTGAATGCTTTCCTTGGACGGAACCGGAGTTCTGCCTTCCATTCGTGTAATGATCACACTCTGGGAAATATCCGGCAGAGTATATTCCAGATTCAGGGCACTTGCAGCACCGCAGAATGCACTGACACCCGGACAGTAATCATAAGCAATATTTTTCTCATCCAGAATATCCATCTGCTCACGAATCGCACCGTAAATACATGGATCTCCGGTATGAAGTCGGACAGTTGTCTTTCCCTCTGCTTCCGCCTTCTCGATCACATGGATCACTTCCTCCAGTGTCATTTTTGCACTGTTGTAGATGGTGCAGATGTCCTTTGTGTATTCCAGAAGCTTTGGATTTACCAGTGATCCTGCATAGATCACCACATCTGCTTCCTCCAGATACTGTTTTCCTCTTACTGTGATAAGATCCGGTGCTCCCGGACCTGCTCCTACGAAATGTACCATAATCTATCATTCTCCTTTATAAATTTATTGTAACTATGCTTCGTTATTCTGTGCATTGATCAGTGTTATCAGCTTCTCTGCGTCTGCAGTCTGCCCCAGATACCCGTAGGTGTTATTAAAGATCACTGCCCCCAGAAGAATCTGCTCATAGGATCTGTGATTTAAATAAAACTGGATCCTGTCCAGGATCTCTTTCATGGTCTTCTGAAGTATCTGATATTTTTCCAGAATGTCTATTGCTTCATCTGTAGTAGATGCATTCAGGATTTCCTTTGCACACTCCAACGATGCTCCTGCCCGGATCGCATTGGATGCCAGCACTTCCATCCTGGCATCTGCACTGTGGGAATGGGTATTCATGATCCCTGCTGCAACTTTTACAAACTTTCCGATATGAGCAATGAAAAGGATTCCCTTAACTCCCATATCAATTGCCATGTCAATGGTCTCACCTACATAATTGCTGCATTTGATATTTTTTTCATAAGGGAGATCCATATGCTCCCGCAGATAATCTGCCCCGTAATTTCCCGGTGTTACCAGAAGATATTCTTCTCCCTGAGAAAAATGCTGCTTCATCTCTACATTGATACTCTGTACAAGAGCAGCTTCACTCATAGGTTCTACAATCCCGGAAGTTCCCAGAATGGAGATTCCTCCCACAATTCCCAGACGTGGATTAAAGGTTTTCTTTGCAATTTCCACACCTTCAGGAACGGAGATGATGATCTTCAGTCCGCCCTCATAATCATATTTCTCAGCAATTTCTGTAGCTTCACGCAAAATCATGGCCTTTGGCACAGGATTGATGGCTGCTTCCCCGATTTTCTGGGAAAGTCCGGCTTTTGTTACCCTTCCCACACCAACGCCTCCGTCGAGGATGATTCCCGGTTCTTTTGTTTTCTGCACCGTAGCATAAACCAGTATTCCGTTTGTAGTATCCGGATCATCTCCTGCATCCTTCTGAATTGCACAGGTCACCTGATTTCCTTCAATCCGGATGTCTTTCAGTTCCAGTGTAAGCAGGATTCCCTTAGGAGTCATCAAGGTGACATCCTTCTGCATGACACCACCCAGCAGGATCTTTGCAGCACCCTTACATGCAGCTGCTGCGCAGGAGCCTGTTGTATAGCCAAACCTCATTTTTTTATTGCCACGTATCACGTAGTAATCTTCCAGTCCGTTTTTCATGATATCTCCTTTGCTGCATTGTTGTCACATCCTGTCTGCAGATTACTATAATGTCATTTATATAACATCTACATAAAAAGGAGGGATTTCTGTGTGCAACAAAATCCCTCCTGAAAGCTCTTTTCCCGAAATATCCTCTGGTTGCCGCAGATCATATTTCTTATATACAATGAAAAGCAGACAGTATCTGGCTGTTACAGTAACGGACTTGCGCAGGAATTTCACCTGACTTCCTGTAATGCTTTTCCAGAATTATTTCCGAGAATCATTATATAATTTTGAGCAGTAAAAGTCAACGCATTTCATGGCTATACCACCTTGTTATACTACCTTATGCTTCAGCCATTTCCTACTGTGGAAGCGAAGAGAAAATACGATTCCCCGCACTGTCCAGTCAGTAAACATTCCAATCCATACAGCCATTGGGCCGAAGCCTCTGAAACGGATCAGATATACACAAAGGCAAAAACGGAATGTCCACATAGTGATACAGGATGTGATCATGGAAAATTTTACATCTCCGGCTGCTCTAAGGCCATAAGCAGGGATAAATGCCAGGGTCCATACAATAGGTTTGACAACCGTTATCCAGGATATCATATGGAAACACATTCTTGCACTTTCCGGTTCCATACCACCCAGCTTTGTGACCGGAATGGTTAAGGCAAACACCAAAAGACAGCTTGCAACAACAATGATTTCTGCAAGGACACTTAATTTCTTAATATAGTAAACTGCCTCATCCTTTCTGCCCGCTCCCAGACACTGTCCTACTACAGTCATCAGACCGATTCCTACACCGATAGCTGCAATACCGTTAAGGTTCTCAAGGATATTCGTCATTGCCTGAGCTGCAATGGCTACCGTTCCCAATGTAGATACGGAAGACTGTATTGCCAGCTTTCCAAGCTGAAACATGCTGTTTTCTATGCCGGACGGGATTCCCAGAGCCAGAACTCTTCTGATCATTTTTCCATCCGGACGGATCTGTCTGTAATTTCTGACTACAATAGGCTGTCTGTCCATACGAAGCTGCCAGAGTACCACTACAGCACAAAAGACTCTGGATGCAAGAGTTGCGATGGCAGCTCCTGCCACTCCCATATTGAATCCCCAGATCAGCGCCGCATTTCCGCCGATATTAATCACATTTGAAATAACCGATACTGTCATTGGCCCTCTGGTATTTCCCTGGGACCGGAATATGGATGCTCCCGCATCATAAAGTGCTATAAATGGGAAGGATAATGCCGTATAGAAGAAATACACCTGAGAGGCAGTCATAACATCTGATTCTACTTTTCCGAATATCAGTTTTAACAGCGGCACACGAAACAGCAGGCACAGAGCAGTCACTGCTACGGATATGGCAGTAATGATAAATAATACCTGTCTTGCTGATTTATTTGCCATTTCATGATTTTTCTGACCTATGTACTGTGAACAGAGGATTGCACCGCCTGCTGCCAGCGCTGAGAACGCCTGGATCACCAATACATTGATGGAATCCACCAGAGATACCGCGGATATTGCAGCAGAGCCTACATTGCTGACCATCATGGTATCCACAGTTCCCATCAGGGAATTCAGTACCTGTTCAAAAATAACCGGTATCAACAGGGTTCGGAGCATTTTGTTTGTAAAAATATGTTGCTGTTCTTTCATTTTTTCCACCTGAATCTATTTTCTTTTTTTGATTATACGCTTAATTTTCTGTGATGCAATAGAATAAAATGTATTTTTTAACGTTTTCAGGGTTACTGTTCCCGAGACATACAAGCCAAAATTCCATTGCCGCAGGCAATCTGGAATGAGTTTTGGCTACATTACTGTGAACAAAGTGAACAGTAATTTTTCAGGAAATCTGATAATTGTTCTTGTTATGTTCTTCAAAATCTGATACAGTAAATCTGTTAAAAATAAGGCAGGGCATATCAGCCCGCAATTCTTAAATCTTATACAAATCAAGAAAGCAGACAGATCATATGCAAAGAATCCTTAAATATATTATCTCCGAAAATACAACTCCGGTCACGATTCTGGACTTTCTAAAAAAAGAGGGGTTTTCCCGCCACATATTAAGCTCAATGAAGAACACTCCCAACACCATCATTCTCAATGGTGAACGTGGTTTCGGACGATCAGTGCTTAAACCGCAGGATCATCTGATCGTCACTGTTCCTGAAACCGAATCAGGAGAAAACATTATCCGTACAAAGATGGATTTGAATATCATTTATGAAGATGAGGATATCCTTGTGATAAACAAGCCTGCAGATATGCCTGTGCACCCTTCTGCGGGAAATTATGAAAATACTCTGGCAAATGGAATCGCCTGGTATTTTGCAGAAGAAGGAGAGGATTTTGTTTACCGCTGTATCAACCGGCTGGACCGGGATACCACCGGTGCTCTGATCCTTGCCAAAAATCCCCTCAGCGCAGCGATTCTGTCAGTTCAGATGAAAAAACGTCAGATTCTCAGGACTTATCTCGCACTTGTAGACGGGCTTCTTCCTGACTCCGGAACGATCAACGCTCCTATCGCACGAATGGAAGGCTCCGTGATCACCAGGGAAGTAAATTTCGGAACCGGGGAGTCTGCAATAACTCATTATGAACGGCTGGCGGCAGGAAAAGAATATTCTCTGGCCGAACTTCATCTGGAAACAGGCCGCACACACCAGATACGTGTGCATATGAAATATATCGGGCATCCTCTGCCCGGAGATTATTTATATAATCCTGATTACCGTCGGATAAACCGTCAGCCCCTTCATTCTTATCAGTTGGAGTTTACTCATCCTATAACCGGAAAGGTCATGCTTTTTACTGCTCCGCTTCCTATTGATTTTATTTCTGCCTTTTATAGCAATTCTCTAAAATAATGCATTTATAGCAACCCCATAAATTACTGCAAACAAAACAGTTCATCAGTTTTATGTCTGATGAACTGTTTTGATATGAATGCATATACATTCTTATTTATTTTTCTCATAAATGATCAAAAGACCTCTCAGAAGAAGTTCCTCGTCCAGAATGATTTCTCTCTTACAATGAGGAACGATTTTCTTTGCCAGACCACCGGTTGCCACTACAGTTGCCTTCTCCCCCAGTTCCTCTTCGATCCTGTCAATGATTCCATCCAGAGCTGCTGCATTGCTGTAAAGAACCCCGCTCTTCATACATTCGATCGTGTTTTTCCCGATCACATGTCTTGGCGCATCAATACTGATTCCGCTGAGCTGGGAAGCCCTCGCAGTAAGTGCATCCAGGGAAACCCCAACACCCGGAAGGATCATTCCGCCTACATACTGCTTCTTGCTGTTGACAACAGACGCTGTGGTTGCAGTTCCCATATCAATAAGGATTAGCGGCACCGGATAACCGGCAATTCCTGCCACTGCATCAGCAACCTGATCTGCGCCAAGCTGTCCCGGATTATCCATCATAATATTCAGCCCTGTCTTTACACCAGGTCCAAGAACAATTGCATTTTTCTTGAGAATTTTCTCTGCGGCAAGTTTCACAATATTTGTGATCTGCGGCACTACAGAAGAAATAATACAGCCCTCAATCTCTGTTTTTTTGATATGGTAGATATCAAGAACATTCTTTAAATCCACCGCATATTCCAGTTCCGTCTTTGTACGGTTAGTAGAAAGGCGTTCTATAAAATATGTTTTCCGGTCATCAATACATCCAACTACAATGTTGGTGTTTCCAACGTCAATTGCTAAAATCATAATTATTTATCTCCAATTTCTTAATCGTCCTGTTCCTTTAACAGACAGAATCCTGCATCAGCGAAAGGATTTTATCCAGGATCCTAAAAGCTGCGTCTTCTTTACTCATAAGCGGAAGAGAGATTTCTTCATCCTGTGTGATCAATGTCAGTACATTGGTATCTCCCTGAAATCCGGCGCCCTCCACTTTCACATTGTTGGCAGCCACCATATCCAGATTTTTCTTTGCCAGCTTGGCTCTGGAATTGTCGATCACATTCTGTGTCTCCATGGAAAATCCGCAGAGAAACTGTCCATGCCGTTTGTGTTCCCCAAGAAACTTCAGGATATCATCTGTTCTTTCCAGTTCTATGGACATCTGTCCGTCACTTTTCTTAACTTTTTCTTCACTGATCCTGGCAGGGCGGTAATCTGCCACAGCAGCAGCTTTAATAATGATGTCCTGTTCGTTGCTGACAGAAGTTACAGCTTCATACATGTCTCTTGCAGTCACAACAGGTATCAGATTTACAAACATGGGAGGTTCAATTGAAGTACGTCCGCTGACCAGCGTGACATCTGCACCTCGGAGCATGGCAGCTTTCGCAATAGCATAACCCATTTTTCCTGAAGAATGATTTGTAAGATAACGAACAGGATCGACAGATTCCTGTGTAGGACCTGCAGTTACAAGGATTTTCTTTCCTTTCAGATCTTTCCCACAGGCAGCTTCGCGCTCAATATAGGCAAGTAATGTCTCAGGTTCCGGCATTTTTCCCGCTCCTGTGTCACCACATGCCAGATATCCGCACGCCGGAGCGATCACTTCATATCCGTAATGCTCCAGAATCTTTAAATTATCCTGTACTACAGGATTCTCAAACATATTGGTATTCATGGCCGGGGAAATGAATTTTTTACATTTGCATGCCATGATCGTGGTAGTAAGCATGTCATCTGCGATCCCATGTGCCAGTTTACCGATCACATTGGCACTTGCCGGTGCGATCATCACCGCATCTGCTTTCTTTGCAATCGATACATGCTCTACCTGAAACTGAAAATTCCGGTCAAAGGTATCCACCAGACATTTATTTCCTGTGAGAGTTTCAAAAGTGATCGGATTGATAAAATTCGTGGCATTCTCTGTCATCAGCACATGAACATCTGCATGGCGTTTCTTCAGCGCGCTTGCCAGATATGCAATCTTATACGCCGCAATGCTGCCTGTCACTCCCAGTAATACTGTTTTTCCTTCCAGTGTCATTTTCCTTTACCTCTTTCTCCGAACCATATTATTTCTGGCTGTTTCTACGTCTTTATACTTACATGTCAAAATCTATCATAATTCATCTTTGATAACAGGATTCTGACTTTTACAATTCTATTTATTATAGACTAATTATTATCAAAAATGCAATAAGTGATTTGTTTTATTTGCGAAACAATCTTGGATGGAATTTTGGCATATTCATGCCAAAACACCTCGCGGGATAGAGGTATGTGAACAGTAACGGTGAACCTCAGCAAGATTACACTTAACCGTTGTTTATAAAGATTTCCTGCATTATAATAATAATCAGTCAGATATCCATAATTTGCGCTGGACTCTACCTGACTTAACTGACAGACCGGATTACTATAATATACTAATATCAACATATAAATCCGGCGTATGACTTTGTGGAGGAATATAGGAATATATGAAGAATTATCAGATCACGCAATGGTGCGCAGCTTTTATCAGACAGCAGGTACAGGAAGGAGACTTCTGTATTGATGCTACAATGGGAAACGGAAATGATACGCTTCTGCTTTCGCAGCTATGCGGAGAATCAGGAAAGGTTCTTGCCTTTGATATTCAGGAGCAGGCACTGACTGCAACCCAAAAGAGACTGAACGCCGGACATGTTCCGGAAAATTACAGACTGCTTCTGGAATCTCACGCAAATATGGCAGAATATGCCACACCAGACAGTGTAAGCTGCATTGTATTTAATTTTGGTTATCTTCCCGGTGGAGATCATTCACTTGCAACCAGAGGTGAAACCAGCATTCAGGCATTGACCCAGGCTTTAACCCTTCTGAAAAAAGGCGGAATGATTTCTCTTTGCATCTACAGTGGCGGCGATTCCGGATTTGAAGAGCGGGATCAGATCCTTGACTGGCTGAAAAACCTTGATTCCCATCAATATCTGGTAATCAAAAGCGAATATTATAATCGCCCCAACAACCCACCGATACCAGTGCTGATAATTAAAAATTAACTGTATCTGTTCCAAAAAGCAGCAGAAAAGATTTTTCATATCTCTCCTGCTGCTTCTTGTTATGCCTTTTCTTCAATTTTAGTTTGCTCTCCGGGCACTTATACTTCGATTTCTGTTTTACTTAATCTGTAATGGTAATCTTCTCAATAACCGGCTGCTGATCTGACGGGATTGTTCCATTGTCGTCTGTCGGTTTTGCATCCTCGCAGATCTTATCAACAATATCCATACCTTCTGTCACATGGCCAAATCCTGCATAATCGCCGTCCAGAAATGTACTGTCTGCCTGAACAATAAAGAACTGTGAGCTTGCGCTGTCCGGATCACTGGCTCTTGCCATGGAAATAGTTCCTCTTGTGTGGGAAATATCATTGTCTACTCCATTGTTGCTGAATTCACCCTTAATATTCTCCTCAGAGCCACCTGTTCCGTCTCCGTTGGGATCACCACCCTGAATCATGAATCCATCCATGATACGGTGGAATGTCAGTCCGTCATAAAAACCTTCCTGTGCAAGTTTCACGAAATTTGTCACTGTGATCGGTGCTGTATCTGCATCCAGTTCCACATCAATTGTGCCATAATCCTTTACTTCGATCTCTGCGTGATGAGTTCCTGTCAGTTCTTTGGAAGTATCCAGAAGCACACTGGTTGTACTGCTGTCTGAAGAATCTTTATTTTCAGAATCTGTATCAGCAGAATCACTCTTTTCATCAGAACCATCAGAAAATCCGGCTTTTTCTGCCTCTTCTTCACTTGCTACATTATCACTGTCAGAAGAAGCAGCTTTTGTCTCCGTCTCTTCCTGAGAAGAAGTCTCCTCTTTCGCTGTTTCCTCTGTTTTTGTACTCTCTTCTGTTTTATCACTGCTGCCACATCCTGCCAGTAAACCCGCGGACATAGCTGTAATACAAAGTGCTGCCAGTAATTTTCTTTTCATTTTCCTTTACCTCCGAAATCATTTACAACAATCTGATTATAACCTATCTCAGAAAAAAAACAACTCTTTTCACAAAATGTTCAGATTGTGAATGTTTCCTGTGTTTACTTCTTTCTGATTGCCTGTTAAAATGTATATGGCTGTTCAGTTCTGTACCTTCCCTTTTTGCAGTGAAACCGGAACAACAGACTGATGAACAGTCAGAATATATCTGCAAAAGAAAGCGAGGAATCCAAAATGGAAAAAATAACAAGTTTTACCATTGACCATATCAAATTACAGCCTGGAATTTATGTTTCACGTAAGGATCCGGTTGGCGGCAGTATGATCACTACCTTCGATATCCGTATGACTTCTCCTAACGAAGAACCTGTGATGAATACCGCTGAGCTTCACACGATCGAGCATCTGGCAGCAACATTCCTGAGAAATCATAAAGAGTTCGGCTCTAAAATGATCTACTGGGGACCGATGGGATGCCGTACAGGCAATTATCTTCTTTTAAATGGAGATTATGAGTCCAAGGATATCGTTCCGCTTATGATCGAGACTTTTGAATTTATACGTGATTTTGAAGGTGAAGTTCCGGGAGCATCTGCAAAAGACTGCGGAAATTATCTGGATATGAATCTGCCTATGGCAAAATATCTGGCAGGAAAATTTCTGGATGAAGTTCTTTATGATATCAAGCCGGACAGACTTATTTATCCACAGTAACATTCTACAGTATTATAGCAATCCTCATAAACAACACACCGAAAAAGATTTCTATCGTATTTTTCAGACAAAAAAAGCAGAAGCTGACAGGTCATTATCCCCTGCTGCTTCTGCTTTTACTTATACATTTCTGTCAACATTTTTCTAAAAAAGCCTTTATTGTACCTCTCATAGAGGTATATTCAAAGAGGACTGATACAAATTTTTATATCATCAGATTATTCTGCACTTTCATCATAAGACGTATCTGCTGATGTATCTGCTGCAGTCTCACCTGCGTCTGCTGCCGGAGCTGTTGTTGTCACAAAATCTCCGCTTGCGTAACAGGTCTGTCCATTATAATCCACACGGATCCATCCATTCTCGCATACACCTGTACTGTTCAGCTGAGTTCCGGCTGCCACACTTGAAATCAGATCTGCATCTGAACTTGCATCAGAACGAAGATTTAATTCTGATGACGCATAATAGGTACCGGATTTCACTTCTACTTTTACACCACTGGCTGTCTGCTCTGCTGCCGGCGTTGGTGTTGCTTCCGGTGTTGGTGTTGCCTCTGAAGCCTCAGGAGTAGGTGTGACTTCCGGTGTTGGTGTTACTTTAACGATCATAACGCTGGAATCAATAGTAGGATCAAATCCGCATCCCTGAGCAGCAAATGCAAGTCCCAATACAAGAACCAGCCAAAGTGATTTCTTCATAAGTAGTTTCCTCCTTTATCAAACACGCTCTGTCCCCTCGTGTTTTCTGTGTTCGCTTTATGTATTAATATACACGATTCTTACAGATAATTCAAGTATGCGTTTTGTCCTGCTTTGTCTGCTTTCTTCCATTTGCGCGGAATTGCTGCAGGGTTACTGTTCACTCCGTTCTCAGTAACGTAGCCAAAATTCATTCCAGATTGCCTGTGGCAATAAAATTTTGGCTTGTATGTCTCGGGATTTTGGCATATTCATGCCAAAACACCTCGCGGGATAATGATATGTGAACAGTAACGCTGTAGGTTCTGTGTTTATCTACAACAATTCATAAAGGACTTCCACCTCGCCGCCACAGATCATTCCCAGATTCGCACCGCCCTGATTAGACAGATTATATTTTCTGATTTCACCATGCTGCGCTTCTGGTGCATATTTCAAAGCCTGAAATTCTACATTTCCGCCTCCGATGCTTCCATATGAATTCCCGTCTTTATCAATAAACATTTTACTTCCTGTCCCTCTTGGAGAAGAACCACTCTTGGATATGATCGTGATCATAATTCCATTTTCTTTTTTCCTGACAGCATCCTCCACAGCTCCATCAATATAAGAAACATCATACCTGTTCTTTTCCTGAACGATCTCCGCAGCAATACTTACAGCAATCTCTGCCGGCATATGTCCTCCGATCGGCAATCCAATCGGTGCATGGATACTGTTGAGCTGTTCTTCGCTGAAACCTTCTCCGAGTAATTTTTCTCTGGTCAGTTTTACCTTATTTTTACTGCCGATCATTCCCAGATAAGTATAAGGGCGTCTCAGAATCTGTCTGGCACAGGCACTGTCTCCGAAATGACCTCTTGTCACGATCACATAATAAGCATTTTCATAGGCCGGTATTTTGTCTGAAAGCTCATCATAGCTGCCTTTGATCAGCCGATCGGCATCCGGAAATCTCTCTGAAGTCACAAAATCTTCTCTGTCATCCATAACAGTCACATGAAATCCCAGCATTTTTCCGATTTTTGCAACAGGCTGCGAAACATGTCCGCCTCCAAAAATGATAAGCTGCGGATTTTTCACATAAATTTCCACAAAGAAATCTACATCTCCCATATGAACAACTTTTGTCTCCTGGCACTCCGCCAGATCAGCTTCATATTTTTTCCAGAAATCTGCTGTATTTTCATCGGATGATAAACAATGGTTTTCTTTTATCAGACATTTTTCGCCCTTATGATTCCCGTTTAAAACCATTGCTGTTTTTACTTTTCCTGTTTCTTCCAAAATCTGATAAATTTTTCTGTACATAACTCTCTCCTGTTTCGATATAAAATACCTTTTGACCATGACATCATTATATATTATAATTGACAGAAAAAGGGGGATTATTATGAAAAAAAACTTTTTTCTACACAGTCTGCCCTTCAGACTGCTTGTCGGCGTGGCTTTTGGAATCTGTATCGGACTTCTTCTTAATATAATAGATGAATCTGCCATTACGACTGCAGTACTGAATGTGGTTGTAACATCGAAGTATATTCTTGGTCAGCTGATCAGCTTTTCTGTTCCGCTGATCATCATTGGATTTATCGCACCATCTATTACCAGACTCGGAAACAATGCTTCCAGAATGTTAGGTGTTGCAGTCAGTATTGCTTATGCTTCCTCACTGGGAGCTGCTTTATTCTCTGCATTATCCGGATACCTGCTGATCCCACATTTGTCCTTCAGCTCCACTGCCAGTCATCTCAAAGCTTTGCCGGATGTAGTTTTTGAACTTTCCATTCCACAGATAATGCCTGTCATGAGTGCACTTGTACTGGCCATTATGCTGGGACTTGCATCTGCATGGACAAAAGCCAGTCTGATTTCTTCTTTTCTTGAAGAATTCCAGAAGATCATACTGGCTATTGTATCAAGAGTCATTATTCCGATTCTTCCATACTTTATCGGACTGACTTTCTGTTCACTGGCATACGAAGGAACAATCACCAGACAGCTTCCTGTATTCCTTCAGGTAATCGTCATTGTTCTGATCGGACATTTTATCTGGATAGCTCTTCTGTATATACTTGCAGGAATTTATTCCAGAGAAAATCCTCTGAAAGTTGTAAAACATTATGGTCCCGCCTACCTCACAGCTATAGGTACCATGTCATCTGCTGCCACATTGCCGGTCGCCCTCCAATGCGCACACAGGGCAAAACCTCTCCGAAAGGATCTGGTGGATTTTGGTATTCCGCTGTTTGCCAATATTCATCTCTGTGGTTCTGTCCTCACAGAAGTATTCTTCTGTATGGCAATCTCCAAAATTCTTTATGGTGCAGTTCCTGCGCCGGGGGCCATGGTTCTTTTCTGCGTCCTGCTTGGAATTTTTGCCATTGGTGCTCCGGGTGTACCGGGAGGCACTGTTATGGCATCTCTCGGTATTATCACCGGTATCCTGAAATTCGGCGATTCTGCTACAGCTCTGATGCTGACTATCTTTGCCCTTCAGGACAGTTTTGGGACAGCCTGTAACGTAACAGGCGATGGTGCCCTGACTCTGATTCTTACCGGATATGCCAGATACCACAATATCAGAGAACAGAAATTGCAATAAAAGTTCAAAATACCATCATATCTGTCTTTTTTCTCAGATATGATGGCCTTCATTTTCTTACGGACGAATCACTTTATCTGCACCTGTCATACGCTCTGCAATCGTATACATATCGGTAACTTTTCCAACCATCAGTTTCTCCATCAGTCCATAATGCTTCAGGCAGGTACCGCAGGTCAGGATTTCCACGCCCTCTTCTTCCATCTTTTTCAGATCTTCCAGACTTTCAGAGTCTTCTGTTGTAAGTTTTGCACCTCCATTATAGAAAAGGATTGTATCCGGATGTGTTTCCATCTGAGAAAGGGCATAGATAAATCCTTTGATCAAAATCTTTCCCAGTTCATCATCACCATTTCCCATAACATTTGAGGAGATTACCGCTACCGTCACTTTTTTATGCGGTGCTTCGCAGACAAATTTCTCTTCTTCCAAGGTACCACCTGTCTGTTCAGTCTTTACTGCCATCTTCACCTGATACTTTTTGTCTCCCAGTTTTTCAGATACAAACGTACAGCCTGTTTTATTTGCAAGTCTGCTCAGATTATTCACTGCGGTTTCATTATCGATCAGAATTTCAATCTCATCACCGACTGCCGCATTATCAATAACTTTCTTTGTCATCACTACCGGAATCGGGCACTGTTTTCCCATTGCATTTACTTCATGTTTCATTTTCTGTCACCTCTTGTTATTCTTTATATTCACTGCTTATTACTCTTCGCAATCTCCCTGATTACAGCAATTCCATAAAATATATATTTTACATCTGATTCTTACCGCGTTTAATATATTTTCCTGTTTTCTCCAGAATTACTTTTCCATCCTGCACCACATGAGCTCCTCTTAAATATACGCTGTCAATATCTCCATGAAGCTTAAATCCCTCATATGGATTATTATCCGTATGATACAGATGTGTCTTTGCAGAGATAACGTTTTCCTTCTCAGGATCAAATACAACAATATCTGCATCACTTCCCTCACGTATCACGCCCTTATTGGGATACACTCCGTAAAGTTTAGCTGCATTCTCACTTAACAGACGGCACATCTGTTCCTGCGTGATCCTGCCTGTGCGTACACCGTATGTATAAAGCAGAGTTCCTCTCGTCTGTACTCCCGGCAGCCCTCCCGGAATCTTCGTGAAATCATCTTTACCAAGAGCTTTCTGCTCCATTGTAAAGCTGCACTGGTCAGTTGCAACCGTCTGGATCTGATCATTCGCCAGTGCTTTCCACAGGCAGTCCTGATCTGCTTTCTTACGGATTGGAGGTGCACACACGTATTTGGCACCTTCAAAATCCGGTTTTGAATATACACTGTCATCCAGAAGCAGATACTGCGGACAGGTTTCCGCATATACCTTTTGTCCGTTCATTCTGGCACGCATCACTTCTTCAAATGCTTTCCGGTTGGTAAGATGTACTACCATTACAGGAGCATCTGCTGCATCTGCGATCACAAGAAGGCGGTGAACTGCCTCTGCCTCCATAATATCCGGACGCACCAACGGGTGATTCTCAGGTCCCAGACGTCCCTCTTTTTTGGCTTCTGCGATCAACGCATCGATTGCCCCTGCATTCTCACAATGTACCCCTGCAAAACATCCGTATTCATTTAATTTCTTAATAATCTTATAAAGGTCACCGTCATCTACGATCATTGCCGGATAAGTCATGTAAAGCTTAAAACTGGTAATCCCTTCATTGATCATATCCTGTATTTCTCTCTCAGTTTCCTCATTCCATTCCACAACAGACATATGGAAAGAATAATCACAGGAACATTTCCCATCTGCTTTCTTATGCCACTTCTCAAGGCCTTCCTTCAGCGTATGACCACCTTTATCCTGAGACGCATAATCGATCACCAGAGTTGTTCCTCCTGCAATGGCAGCTCTTGTTCCTGTTTCAAAATCATCTGCCGTCACTGTTCCTGCCACTTCCAGGTCAAAATGTGTATGTCCGTCTATAAATCCCGGAAAAAGCAGCTTACCGTTTACATCAACTACCTGTGCATCCTCTGCTTCCAGATTCCGGCCTACTTTTACAATCTTCTCTCCATCTATAAGAACATCTTCTATAACAGACATATCCCCCGATACTACTGTACCATTCTTCAGTAAAGTTTTCACTGTTTCTGACACCCCTTTCTTTATTATAAGTTAGGGACAAAAAGTATTTTACCCCTAACTTATCGCAATTCTCATGTTTAAAATATACCACGATTTCTATACCACTTCAATGATTTATGATTATAATCACAAATTTTTTAAGGTATTCACATTTATTTTTTTTAGGCTCTTTTTATTTCCTTTTTTTTATGATAGAATATAAAAAATGTGCAGTTTCCGTATATCTGCACTGAACGTTTTGACGGATAAATTTATCCGCTTTACTACATGCTCATAATCGAATGACTGTTACTGCTCAGACTATAGAAGCCCCTGCCTGATTCGGTTATGATCCGTTTAAAAGTTATATTAATAGGAGGAAATCAAATGGGACGACTTACTGTGTTAAAACAAATCGCTGCTGATCTTGCTTCCCAGTTCGGACCTGACTGTGAAGTAGTAATCCATGATCTGAAAACTTCGGAGCCGGAACATTCCATCGTCTACATCGTAAATGGTCATGTTACAAACAGAGATATCGGAGACGGACCATCCAATGCTGTTTTTGATGCGATCCGCAATCAGGAAAAAGGAGCAACCCCCGAAGACCATACCGGTTATCTGATGAAAACAGCAGACGGCAAGATCCTGAAGTGCAGCACTTCCTACATTCATGATGACGATGGTACCCTTCATTATGTTTTCGGAATCAATTATGACATTACCAAGCTTACTATGATCGAATCTGCCCTTCATTCTCTTGTCACTCCGGAAAATAAGGAAGAGAAGCCCAAAGAGATCACTCATAATGTCAATGATCTTCTTGATCATCTGATCGAAGAATCTGTAGCTCTGGTAGGCAAACCTGTTCCTTTAATGAATAAGGAGGATAAGGTTACTGCTATTCAGTTCTTAAATGATGCAGGTGCTTTCCTTATTACAAAATCCGGAGATAAGGTTGCAAATTATTTCGGAATCTCCAAATATACATTATACAGTTATATTGATGTAAATAAGTAAAAACAGGAAAGAATGATATAAAAACAGACCTGCATGGTACTTTTCCATCAGGTCTGTTTTTCTTCTGTTTTTCTTTTTTCATCTAGCGCCGATATATCGTTAAATATGCTCTCTCTTTCATCTCCTTCCTCGTAATTTTTTTCGATATTCCTTTATAGACTGATTATAACACAGAACAACAGCATTTTTTCTCTTTCACGCGAACAGTAATTATATGGCGTGAATGGTATGGAAAAAGGTTGTCTTTAAATTTGAAATCTTTTATACTTGATATATATACAACATTTTGATGATAAATTTTATTAATCCTTATCAGACGGAGGTGCTGTTATGTCTGAACAGATTTTATCTGCTGTTCATGGTGTCACTACCATGCTCTTTGGAATTTACTGTTCTGCATTTTTTCTTGGGATCAAACCGATCAGAAAAAATATCCTGACTATGTTTCTGTTATTTTTAGGGCAGGGACTGTTATATGTAATTGATCTGGCATTATTTGGGGAAACTCTTGCAAATATGTCCTATCCTCTGATCGTACATTTTCCATTGGTTTTATTCCTCTCCGTTCATTATAAATATCCTCTGATTTCTTCCGCTGTTTCTGTCTTTTCTGCCTATCTGTGTTGCCAGATAAGCAACTGGACCGGATTATTCGCTTTGGCAATAACAGGATTACAGTGGTGTTATTATTCTGTGCGGATCTTAACAACAACCTTAACTTTTGTCCTTCTTTATCGATATGTATTTCGATCTACAAAAACAATTTTTACAAAGAATGCACGTGAGCTTTCCATCATCGGTTTCCTGCCATTTGTATATTACGTTTTTGATTATGCTTCCACCAAGTTTTCAACTTTACTTTATTCCGGAAATAAAGCAGTTGTTGAGTTCATGGGATTTGCATTCTGCATTGCCTACCTGGTATTTCTCATCATCTACTTTCAGGAATATGAGAATAAACAGGAGATAACGCAATACAGCAATCTTCGTGAAATGCAGCTTCAATCCATGCAAAACGAAATTGAACAGGTAAAGATCAGCAGCCAGAGACTGGCGATCCTGCGGCATGATATGCGCCACCATCTGAGTATTATTCTGACCCAGCTGCAAAACGGACATCCGGATAAAGCACAGGAATACATCCATGAAATTAATTCTGCATATGACGATACGATCATCGCCGCCTATTCTGGAAATGAAATGCTGAACTCTGTGCTTTCCATTTATCATTCCCGTTTCACAGACAGAGGATTGTCTCTTATATGCAATGTTTCTACAGGAAAAGAACTTCCATGTTCCGATTTGTCCTTCTGTACAATCCTGTCCAATGCGCTGGAAAACTCCATGCATGCACTGGAGCAGCTGGAATCACCTTCAAAATGGGCCCGGCTTACTCTTTCGCAGAAAAAGAATCACATTCTTTTCCAACTGGAAAATCCCGTAGAAAAGATTCCGACATTTGTAGATGGAGTTCCGGTTTCTATCAGAAACGGACATGGAATCGGTGTCAGGAGTATTATTTATTATGTGGAACAATTGCATGGACAGTGTCATTTTTCTATCGTGGATCATTGCTTTGTCCTGCGAATCATCATCTGACACAGGATTTCCACTGCCGGATACAATACATAACATTTATTCACTCACAGAAAGGTTTTGATAAAAATTATGAATATTGCAATTTGTGATGATGAAATACTCTTTACCCGGGAATTAAGTTCACTCCTGACGCACTGGGCGAAAAAAAATGATTTTTCACTTACCCTGTATCCATATTCCAACGGCGATGATCTGTTAACAGCTCTCCGGACAATTCCGGTAGATCTGATCTTTCTCGACATCATCATGCCATTATTAAACGGCATAGATACAGCAAAAGAAATACGCAGCATGGGACTGACTGTTCCTGTGATTTTTCTGACTTCTTCCAGAGAATTTGCCCTGGATTCCTATGATGTAAAAGCTTTTCATTATCTTTTAAAACCAGTAAATACTCTGAAACTTTTTTCTGTTATGGATGATTTTTTTAAAACTTATCATGTTCCGGCGGAAATTTTCGTCGCACATACTGCAGACGGATTCTGCTCAATTACGCTCAATGATGTAGATTATCTGGAAGCTCAGAATAAACAGGTTCTGGTCTGCCTTTCAAATGGAACTACTTTAAAAATCCGCGAATTATTTGCAAAGTGTGAAGGGGTCTTTACTCCGGCAAAAGGATTCTTTAAATGTCACCGAAGCTATATTGTAAACCTGTCGCACATAAAACAGTTCACAAGAACTATGGTCACTACCGGCATTTCCTCTGTCCCTATTTCCAGAAATAACTATTCTGCATTCAAAGATGCCTATTTTTCATATATGTTTGATTCTAACTCCGGTTAATCCGATAATTACAGCATTTGTGGGTTACTATCCCCTCCGTTCTCAGCAATACATTTTGCAGTTCACTGCTTTTCGTACACCCTCACATATTCTTATCGTTCCATTTCATGTGCCTGTTTGTAGATTTCACAGGCAGCATAATTCACACATCTGTCATGTGCACAATCCATAAATGTGAGGGTTCTTTTATCTCCTTCCATCGTATATTCGCAGCAGACAGTCTGCCCTCCATTACATGTTCTGCAAAATCCCGAAATAAACTCTTCTTCTATCTCCATTTTATTCCTCCTCAATTTTCCTTATATCTCATTATCCTTCCGAGAAACAAAAATACAGGCAACAATATATTCGTTACTGTTCACAAATATTTTTATTTATTCGTCCGTTTTTTGTTGCATTTTACAACAAACAGATTTATAATCAGTATAACATAGAAATGTGCGGAAACACTATAACAAACATAAAATAATCGTAACTGTTCAGTACCTTCACAGTTACGAGTCAAAATCCATTAAAAATCGCCTTCGGCGATGGGATTTTGACTTGTATGTCTCGGGATTTTGGCATGTTCATGCCAAAACACCTCGCGGGATAGTAGACTGCTGAATAGTTACAAATAATCAAAAAAGAGGGAAAATGTCATGAACAAAGAACTTTATGATGAGGCAATACGCTCCAATATCCTGTCACGCAAACTGATCGAACAGTTGATGGAAAGTATGAATTACAGTAGTATCTCTTTTATCAACTGGACTGTAGAGGTACTAAAGATTATTAAAACACGTCTGGAACGCGGAGATAAAATCACAGACGAAGTATCCGGAATTACTTATGATATAAAATCTTTCCGAAATTTTGTAAGCACCAATTTTTCTTCCTATATTACAAGTCAGGTCTTTGATGCTCCTGATAAGGCAGAGAAAGTATATTTTTCTCTGGAAGCCACCGAAGACGGACATGCCTACAATATGGTTATGGCAAGTTCATCAAAGAACAAAACATATAAGTGGATTTCCAGTCTCAGCGAACGCTTTTCATTAGTGGAGATGATCGCTACCGGAATTGTATATCTTAAAGATAACAGGACAGATACATATCAGCCATTTATTTCTGGAAATGGTAAGTACTGCAGATATGACGTAAAAAAAGGACAGATTGTCGAATTATAAAATGCTGAGATTGATTTGCATCTTATTATATTATGCATAATCTTAAGAATTGCATAATACAGAACAAACAACCATCATTGAGTCAGTACATACAAGAAAGAATCCTGCTTGCAGGATTCTCCGCCTGCGGCGGGTCGCTTCAGCGACATAATTCCTCTCCGTCGCAGTGCGATCCTGCTCGGAGGGCTTTTTATGTTATAGGAACATTACAGAGTAATTTCCTATAACATAAAAAATCCCCTGCCATTCAGCAGGGGATTTTAATTTAATCATATTCAGATTAGTTGTTGATAAGTTTGTCTTCGCCATTCCAGCTGTAAAGTTTACGGATTTCTTCGCCAACTTTCTCAGACTGATGCTCAGAAGCTTTCTTTCTCATAGCTTTGAAGTGAACCTGTGCACCTGCATCAGACATATCAAGTAAGAAGTCTTTTGCAAATGTACCATCCTGGATATCAGAAAGAATTTTCTTCATAGCTTTCTTTGTATCTTCTGTGATGATCTTAGGTCCTGTGATGTAATCACCATATTCAGCAGTGTTGGAGATAGAATATCTCATTCCTGCGAATCCTGACTGATAAATCAGGTCTACGATCAGCTTCATTTCATGAATACATTCAAAGTATGCATTTCTTGGATCATAACCAGCTTCAACAAGTGTTTCGAAACCTGCCTGCATAAGTGCGCAAACACCACCGCAAAGTACAGCCTGCTCACCAAAGAGGTCTGTCTCTGTCTCTACACGGAATGTAGTTTCAAGAAGACCAGCTCTTGCTCCGCCGATTCCAAGACCATATGCCAATGCAAGATCCTGAGCTTTTCCTGTGTAATCCTGCTCTACAGCGATAAGACAAGGTGTTCCTTTTCCAGCCTGATACTCACTTCTTACTGTGTGACCAGGTGCTTTAGGAGCGATCATTGTAACATCAACATTCTTTGGTGGTTTGATGCATCCGAAATGGATATTGAAACCATGAGCAAACATTAACATGTTGCCTTCTTCAAGGTTTGGCTCGATGGATTCTTTGTAAAGTTTAGCCTGTAATTCATCATTGATAAGAATCATGATGATATCTGCCTGTTTAGCTGCTTCAGCTGCTGTATATACCTTAAAGCCCTGCTCTTCAGCTCTCTTCCAGGATTTGCTGCCTTCATAAAGACCGATAATGACATCACATCCGGAATCCTTTAAGTTCAGAGCATGTGCATGTCCCTGGCTTCCGTATCCAATAATTGCAATTTTTTTACCATCCAGTAAGCTTAAATTACAATCTTCCTGATAAAAAATCTTGTTAGCCATTTTATTTTCCTCCTGCTAATCGTAAAAAAATTTATCGTTAAGGGATGCTCCCCTAGCAAACTATAATATGTACTGTTTCTGAGATATTTTTCAATTTCCTGCGTTCCGAAAAGCCTTCCGGTCTTTTCATCAGAAATAGGTTACATCCTGCGAACCTCTTGATAAACCGGTCATTCCTGTACGTGCAAGTTCGAGAATCTCGTAATCGCCCATCAGCTCAAGAAATGCCTCCAGTTTATTATGGTTACCTGTCATCTCCAGTATCATGGAATCCACACTTACGTCTGCGACTTTCGCATGGAAAACATCCGCTATGGAAATGAGTCCCTGTCTCTGCTCCGGTTTCGCAGCCACCTTGATCATCATTAATTCATGGCATACGCTGTTGTCCGGCTCCAGGATCTTAATATCTCTTACATCTACAAGCTTGGCAAGCTGATTCGTGATCTGCTCCAGAATCAGTTCATCCCCGCTGCACACAACGGTAATTCTGGAAAAACGCTCGTCCGCTGTTACACCTCCGGTAATGCTGTCGATGTTATAGCCTCTGCGGCTGAATAATCCAGATACTCTGGTTGTTACACCTGCAGTATTATCTACTAACAGGGATAATACTCTCTTCTGCATGTCCCACCTGCTTTCAACGTGTACATTTTCACCACGTTAATATAATAAATAGCTCGTATGGTTACCATTATATCAATAATCATGATTTTGTCAATAAATTTTTCGCACAAAAACAAATGTCTTTCTGTGACGTTACTGTTCACTTCGTTCCCAGCAACACGCTTCGCGGGATATTACCAGTGAACAGTAACTCTATGATAACTTTTGTAAAAACATCAAATTAACTGCCTATATCAGATATTTATTTCTGAACTCTTCGATCATTTTCGGTTTCAGATAAAATACGGTCTGGAAAAACTTTTCCATAGAACCATAAGTCTTTTTCACTGTTTCAAAAACAGCAGCCAGATACTCCTCTTTTACATTATATATAATCGGAAGCTTCTCGGTCATTTTCTCATCTGCCTCCGGCCAGGTCTGTACAAGTCTCTGCATATATACCAGTTTGGGCTCCATATAACGGTTTGTGCGCAGATAGTCTTCATATATCACATCTTCCTCCACCCCCAGCAGACTGAGCAGAAAAGCAGTCCCGATCCCTGTACGGTCCTTTCCAGTTCCGCAATGCCACAAAACAGCACCTTTTTCCTGCCTGAAAAGAATATCGATAAACCTCGCATACTGTTTCAACACCAGCTGATCCATGCATAAATTCCTGTACTGTCTGATCATATATTCTTCCATATCATCTGGGAGTCCTGCAAGCATTTTCACAAACTGTTCTCTGTTGCTGATAACCTGCACATCCTCATCCACAACCGGTACATGGTAGTATTCTACTTCTGCTATAATAGTATCCGGTTTACATTTTCTCTCTTCTGCCGAACGCAGGTCGATCACCGTCTTCAGATTGTATTCTTCTCTGAGTCTGTTCTTATCGCTCTCTGAAATGTGATAAAGTTCCCCGCTTCTCAGAAGCCTCCTCGGCAGGATGTGTCTATCATCAGCTGTAACGATCGCACCCAGATCTCTGGTATTCGGCAGACTATGAAGAGATATCCTGCCGCCCTTCGGGAAACCTGTTGCCATATCCGGGTTTAATATCTTAAGAATGCGGATACACTCATGAATCTCTTTTTCTGTCATATCGAACTTGTATCTCTTCTTACGTCTGGTAACAATTACAAGATAATTTACACTCAGCTGTCTGTCATCACCTTCATCTGCTCCCTCTTTTCGCATATATGCCCATACAATGTCTTTACATGGAAGATTGTTTATCATCATATGTCTGGTAAAAACCAGAAATCCATCTTCTATCCTTATCTTTCCATACTTCATGATCCACCACTCCACTGTCTGCAATTTTATTACTGTTCACTCTGCTATTAGAGCGTGTCTGAAAAATCATTCCCGCAATCTGCAAGGCATACTGAACAGCAACTATTTTTTTCAGAATAACACAGAAATCGGAATTTGACAATTCCTGTCAAACGTTTATAATCATGGTGTTATTGTGATATAGCAATCACCTTATGAACCGTACTTTTTGTACAGAAATCATTTTTTTGAAAGGATTTATGAAAATGGAGAATCTTATTTTCTGTCTTAATGCTACAATCCCGATTTTTCTCACCCTGATGCTCGGGCTCTTTTTTCGGAAGATCGGACTCTTTGATGACACCTTTGTCAGCCGTCTGAATAAGTTCGTATTTAATGCAGCTCTGCCTGCGCTTTTGTTTCTGGATATTGCAAAGTCAGATTTCTACAGTGTGTGGAATACGAAATTTGTATTGTTCTGCTTCTTTGTCACACTGATCAGTATCGGAATTTCCACAGGACTTTCCTATCTGCTGAAACCGCGAAATATCCAGGGCGAATTTATCCAGGCTTCTTACCGGAGCAGTGCTGCGATCCTTGGAATTGCAATTATCCAGAATCTTTACGGAAACGCAGGAATGGCACCGCTTATGATCATCGGAAGTGTGCCGCTTTATAATGTGATGGCAGTTATAACACTGTCACTGTTCGCTCCCGGCGGCGGTAAACTTGATACCGCAAAGCTTATCCGAACCCTGAAAGGAATCGCCACGAACCCTATTATCCTTGGTATCCTGACAGGTATGGTATGGTCGCTGCTTCATCTGCCAATGCCAACAATTCTGAATACTGCCGTAGATAATCTCGGAAAAACAGCGACTCCTCTTGGGCTGATGGCCATGGGTGGCGCACTGAAATTCGGCAAGGCATTCGCAAGGCCGAAACCACTGATCGCATGTAGCTTTCTGAAGCTTGTGGGATATGAAGCTGTATTTCTTCCACTGGCTGTGCTTCTGGGATTTTCCCATGATATGCTGGTTGCGATCATTATCATGCTTGGCTCTGCCACTACTGTAAGCTGTTATATCATGGCCAAAAACATGGATTATGACGGCGATTTTACTTCCGGTGTGGTTATGACTACTACTCTGTTAAGCTCCTTTACCATGACAATCTGGCTCTATATATGCAAAAGCCTGGGACTGATCTGAGCCCAGGCTTTTTATGTTTATATCAGCTTCAGATATTCCAGTCCGTTTCTGATTCCATAATGGAACATATCCTGTGTAATATGATCAGCCAGAGCTTTTATTTTCTCTGAACCGTTTCCCATGGCAACCTTCACCGCTGCATATTCAAACATGGCGAGATCATTATTGCTGTCTCCAAACACGATCGTATCCTCCCACGGAACATCAAAGAGTCTGCACACCGCCGAGATCCCCACTGCCTTGTTAAAGCCCTTGGGGACAAGTTCAATGGTAGTTCCCGCAATCCCGGAACCACTCTCATGACGGATAATGTCATAATACTCACTCAGTTCCCTGCAGGCAGCTTCTGCATCACAGCCCTTTATCATTTTGGCACTGATCTTATTAATGCGCATACAATCTTCATTTCCCCTGATGGGACGCCATTTAGATCCTAAAGATTCTGTGATCAGATCCGTATACCAGTTCACATCTGTATTATATTCATCCTTATCATAATACATGAAATCTGCACCTTCCATAACCGGGACCAGACCATATCTGCGCAGGATTTCCACTGATTTTTTTGCAACTTCCGGGGGCATCTCTTTATTAAAAAGACGTTCTCCATCCTTTTCAATGGTAGCCCCGCAGGCACTGATCATACCGGTAAACGGAAGCTCTTCCAGATACCGGGAAACAAAGGCCCTGCTCCTGCCTGTGCAAAGCCATGCGTCATGACCGTTTTCTCTTAATTTCTTCAATGCCTCCTTTGTGCTCTGGGGTACACCCTTTTCCATATCGCAGAGTGTTCCGTCTGCATCAAAAAACACTGCTTTTCTGTTCACTTTCTTATCTCCTGATTTTTATATTTACGTTTATCTGCCAGTGTGCCGACAAGCTATGCAAAAAATACTGTCGCTGCCTTAACCAGGCTCTCTGTATCTTTCGCACCTGTTGTTTCATATACAGAATGCATGGCAAGCTGTGCCAGACCGATATCCACTGTTTTCACAGGAACCTGGGTATTGGAAATATTTCCCAGTGTGGAACCGCCTGCCATATCTGAACGGTTTACAAAGGTCTGGTACGGCACCTTTGCCCTGTCACAGATATCCTTGAAAATTGCAGCGGACACTCCGTCTGTACAATATTTCTGGTTTGCATTGTACTTGAGCACGATTCCCCCGTTCAGCACCGGACGGTTTACCGAATCTGTCTTATCCGTATAGTTTGGATGGAGAGCATGGGCATTATCTGCAGAAATCATAAAACTGTCTGCAAGTGCCATATAATATTCCTCCTGAGTGCGTCCCAGTCCCATATTGATCCGCATCAGAGTATCCTTCAGGAAAGCAGAAGCAGCGCCCTGTCTTGTACTGCTTCCCACCTCTTCATTATCCAGCACACAATGGACGGCAATACTTTCTTTACGCTCTCCCTGCAGGAATCCCTCCATAGAAGAGAATGCACACTGCAGATCATCCAGTCTGGGTGCAGAGACAAATTCCTCATTTACTCCCCAGAGAGTTCCCGGAGTTCTGTCATAAAGAAACAGATCATGTCCCAGAATATCTTCTGTCTTTACTTCTGCGGCCTCAGCCACAGTTTCCATAAATCTGCCCTTTCCTTCCTTATCGCTGAAAAGAGGCAGCATATCCTTCTGCACATTATATTTATATCCGTCATTTACTTCCCTGTTCATATGAATGGCAAGATTAGGAATAACCAGCAGATCTCTGTCCACAGTCACCATCTTCTCTCTGATTTTTCCATCCTGACGGACGATCAGCCTTCCTGCCACTGACAGAGGTCTGTCAAACCACGGAGACAGAATCATTCCACCATAACGCTCCACATTCAGTTTGATATAAGCATTCTCCACCTCTATCTCAGGATTCTCCTTGATCTTAAGGGAAGGGGAATCACTGTGGCTTGCCATAATATGAAACTTCCACACAGGCTTCTGCGGAATGGAAAAAGCTATGATCGCAGAATGATTTCTGGTCACATAATAATTTCCGCCTTTTTTAAGCTTCCAGTGATCCTCCTCTTTCAATTCTTCAAAGCCTTCTTTGTCAAGCCTTTTGGTCATCTCCGTCACTGCCTGAAATGCAGTGGGGCTTTTCTCTATGAATTTCAGTAACTTCTTTGCTGTTTTTCTGTACATAGTTCGATTCTCCATTTGAATGATTAATCAAGCGGATATTCGCAATCCGCTTCGCTACTTGCTCATAATCGAATAACTGCTTCGCAGTTTATCAGAAGGAGCTTGCACTCCTCCTGATACAAGCAAGTCCCCACCCACTGCTTATTACTTTTCGCAATTGAAGCAGGGGACTTACTTGATTCGGCTAAAATGCTACCCGATTTATACTGTTTCTTATTATAATCATTCTGTCCTGGTAATAAAAACAGCAGTCATTATTTCCATAAGAAATATGTGCTGCTGTTTTTATATCAGTCTTTAATGATCAGAGCCATAAAAACCAGATCTGTATTTCCTGTATTTGCAAGTGCATGTCCATGATTGTCCGGTGTAAATGTAATATCTCCTGCTTTTACCGGGCGATAGGTACCGTTGTCATTGTATTCGCCCTGTCCCTGTAAAATATAGTAGGTTTCACTTTCTCCATGATGTTCATGATATCCCAGTGAACATCCCGGCTCCAGGGTTACCTGTGCATACAGTCCACATTTACCGTTCAACTGTTCTGCATCAAGGATTTCTTTGATGATTACGTGACCATTTCCACCTGCCATGTGTTCTTCGCGTCTGATTCTCATAATTTTTTGCCCTCCTGTAGGTGTTTTCTCTTTTATAGAATTTCCATTGAATATATCATAGCACTGTTTGTAAAAAATGGCAAAGTAAATATCAATGGAACATTCAACAAAATATCGTTACTGGTTACTGTTCACTTTATTTTGCAGTATTTTCAGATTTGTTCAGAAGGCTGTCCAGAAGCTGCGAAATGGTCTGATTTAACACAGGATGTCGCAGATACGGAGCAATCTGATTCATTGGTACAAGAACGAAATCGCGGTTGTGCAGATCAATATGAGGAATATGAAGATCTGGCATATCAATGATCTCCTGATCATAAAACAGGATATCCAAATCCAGTGTCCTTGGTCCCCAGTGGATGATACGTTCCCTGTTTGCCGCCTGTTCTAACTGATGCAGTCGCACAAGCAATTCTCCAGGAGTAAGAAGTGTCCGCATTTTCAGAACTCCATTTAAAAATTCATCCTGATCAGTAACTCCGTAAGGTTCTGTGATAAGATAATCGGAAATTGCCTCTATACGGCATCCTTTTGTCTCTGCCAGACCACGGATCCCATTATCTATATACATCTTTTTATCACCCATATTAGAACCAAAAGCAATGTAAGCAGTATGCCATTTCCGTGTAATTTCCACAGATACAGTTTTCAAAGGAAGACCAACCGGTGCCCAGGGCTTTTCGATCTTCAGAGTGATTTTTTCAAGTCCGGAAAGAGAGCAAAGAAGCATTTCTGCAAGATTCTCTGCAAGAGATTCCAGAAGTTTATAAGTATGTTTTCTGGTGAAATCAGTGATCATATGGCTGACTTCGCCATAGTTTATGGAAGCAGACAACTCATCGGTTAATCCCGCCAGACGTGTTCTGGTAAAAAGTGTAGCAGAAATAACAAACTTCTGTCCCAGAACATTTTCTTCGGGATATACACCATGGTTTGCAAAAACCTCCAACTCTTTAATTTCTATTTTATCTAATCTGGTCTCATCCATAACAGCAAATCCTTTCTGTATGTTATTTATATTTACCATCTGTTTTGTGCCAGTAATTTATCTGCGTCCCAGGATTGCTTCTGTCATCTGGATCACACGCTTGTTTTCTTTAACATCGTGGACACGGACAAAAGAGCATCCCTTCATTACGCCAATTACACTGGTAGCCAAAGTCCCCTCCATGCGCTGATCTACCGGAAGATCCAGTGCCAGTCCGATCATGGATTTGCGGGATGTACCAAGGAGAACCGGAAATCCCAGATTCTGAAAAAGCTCCAGGTGATTCATTGCTTCCAGATTCATTTCAAATGTTTTTCCAAAACCAATTCCCGGATCAAGCATGATTTTTTCATCTTTAATGCCAACCTGTCTTGCAAGATTGACACATTCCTGTGTTTCGGCGAGCATATCAATAAGAAAGTTTTGATATTCTGTATTAGATTTGTTGTGCATCAGACAACAGGCCACATCATATTTTGCGATCACAGCTGCCATTTTCGGATCATATTTTAATCCCCAGATATCATTAACCAGGTCAGCTCCTGCCTGGATAGAGCTTTCAGCAACACTGCTCTTAAAAGTATCTACAGAAACAGGAATGTCAAAATGTTTTTTGACCGCTTCAATAACAGGAAGAACTCTCTGTGCTTCCTCATCAGCACTGACAGGAGTATGACCGGGACGTGTAGATTCGCCTCCGATATCAATAATATCTGCACCATCAGCAATCATTGCCTCTGTATGTTTCAAAGCTTCATCCATATGATTCCATTTGCCGCCGTCAGAAAAGGAATCAGGGGTAACATTCAAAATTCCCATTATGTAAGTATGATTCTTAGTATCAAAAAAACGGTTTCCAATTTTCATGAGCAGAGCCCATCCTTTCTTTTGTGCTTATGAAGAAGATCAGTATTCAATTTTCATATTTTTTTTATCATCAGACCAATAGCATTCAGAGGCAGCAAAACATAAAAAACAATTTCTGGACTGCTTATCCGCTTTATAAAGAAGTGCTGCCAGCGTACTGCAGGAATCTCCTTTTCGGTGCTGTCCAATGGAAGACAGAATCAGTTCTTTTTCCTGTTCTGTAAAGTGCAGATCTGTCAGGATTTCCCGTGCGATTTCTACTCCTGCAATATCATGGGGAATGTTGTACTGATATTGCTGTGCACGTCCGATATCATGAAGAAGTGCTGCTGCATAGATAAGCTCTTTGGGCAGCTCCAGATGTTCCTCCAGTGCATAAATGTACATCAGCCGTGCAACATCCAGAAAATGTTCAGGCGTATGACGGCAGAAGATCCGTTCACTTTCAAGTTCCTGTATTTTTTTATAATGTTCCTGATAAACCGGGTGCCTCCAGATCCGATTGACACGATCCATATCTGAGAAATTGTTATTCATCCTTTTACCATAGAAAGGAACATTTTCTGCAGTTCCTTATCTTCTGTAAACGAACCACGGGTTACAGTAGTGATCGTTTTGCTACCCGGTTTTTTTATTCCGCGCATGGTCATACAGGTATGTTCCGCTTCCAGCATTACCATAATTCCTTTTGGATCCAGAGTACGCTCCAAAGCATCTGCGATCTGAACGGTAAGCCGTTCCTGGATCTGTGGTCTTCTGGAATAAACCTCTACTGTACGTGCCAGTTTGCTTAAACCGGTAACTTTGCCGTTGGGGATGTATGCAAGATGAGCTTTTCCATAAAAAGGCATCAGATGATGCTCACACATGGAGTAAAAGGTGATGTCTTTTTCCAGTACGATTTCATTATTCTCTACAGGAAACTGCTTTAACAGGTGCTGGTCCGCTTCATGACCAAGACCTCCGTAAATTTCTTCACACATGCGGGCAATCCTGTCAGGAGTATCGATCAGACCTTCCCGTGTGATATCTTCACCGATACCTTCCAGAAGCAGACGGACTGCCTGCTCAATTTTCAGTTTGTCAACCATTAAAAAATAACCTCCTTTGTATTTTTGAAATGGAGATTATCCTTTTGACCAAATTAAAAGGGATATCTCCAATTGTGATAGAATGTATGTCGAAAACATTCCCTAACACAATATGAGATATCCTCTTATATTGTTTGCAACGGGTGCGGATAATATACCGTAAGACGCACTTTTCGTTTCAGTGACAACTCCCCATTCACCGAACACTTGACGCATAAAATCCTATTTTGCATATCATTCATTTCGGTATTCAGTATACCATGTAATACGATAATAGAAAAGCTTTTTTCTGACTTTTCAGAATAATTTTTTCCTGCTGCCAGAACTAATAGTTTCGAAGTACACTTTGCAGATATTCTTTATACTGCTGCTTTACATCTTCCGGTCCGACGATCGTCATCCCGGATCCGACACCGGTAAGCCAGCCAAAAAACTGCAGGCTTCCGAGTATCTGTTTTTACATTTACCACTCTTCACATTTAATATCGCTTATCTGTTCAATTGGAATGACCGTTTGATCCGTCATAATGATGGTATGCTCGTATTCGTCTATCTTTTTTACAATACCAGAGCGCGTAACATAGGATCCGCCGGCTTTTTTTGCATCGGGAATAAAATAAGTTATCGATACCTTCTGTTCTATACCGATATTATTTCTGATTATATTAATTTTTTCGTTCAGTTGAGCAATCGCTTCCTCACTCAGTTCCAATCGTTCATCGGTTAATCTTGCGGTTTCTTTTATCGCAGCATCGTGTCCGGTCAGGGCCGCAAAAGGAGCAAATTGTGCTGCCCGATCCTGAAGTGGCATTTGCGGATGATTCTTAGAGACCGGATGGGGTAAATTGATAATATCATCATAAGAATTATTTTTCATCCTCTTCCAACTCCTTTACGCCTTATGTCCGCCAATTTGTTCATTTCTGTCCCTGGCGGTTGCGCCTTCCTGAAGATTCATTCCTTTCAGTACAGCGTTTTTCCCAAACTTCTTCTTGATACTGAGCATTGCCTCCTGCATACGTTTCTCACGATCCAGCTCAGCCGCTTCCTCTTCCTGCTTTTTCCTTTGTACCTCATAATCCGTAAAAAGATCCAGCTGCTCATACACTTCTTCTTTCTTGACAGATTTTTCATCCACAAGCCTGTTCGCTGTGATATTAATTCTTCTGATAAGCAGGTTTCTGTCAACAATCCTGTCATATAGTTCTATTACTGCATCCGTTATCAGTTTTGTTGAGGAAGTCTGCCGTTTCAGATTGGTCGTTCCATGTGCGTGTTTCGGAATTCTTCTTCCATAACGGTCGATCGTAACCTCTCCATGATACTGCTTTTTCCTGTCGGCATTATTCAGATTCTCAATATCATAACCAACCGTCAACACAATCTGGTCTGTTACAAGCTTCTTATCCACCAAATCCAAAACCATCTGGTCCGTCATCTCTTTGACGACTAATTTTGCTTTTTCAAAGTCATAAGGACAATGAAGTACCTGCCCGGAACAAACACTGTTCGTTTCCGGTTTGTAAGCCTTGACCATTTTCATGGTACAGGGCTCATATCCCCAGGCATGATCGATCAGCAACTCTGCATTAACGCCAAACAGTTTATATAGCAGATCTTCGTTATATAATTCATTCTCTTTTCCGATGGAACATCTGGCAATATCACCCATCGTATAGAGGCCATATTCTTCCAACTTCTTTGCATATCCCTTTCCGACTCTCCAGAAATCAGTAAGAGGTCTGTGGCTCCAGAGTTTCCTTCGGTATGACATTTCATCCAGTTCTGCAATTCGTACACCATCTTTATCTGCTTTAATATGCTTCGCCACGATATCCATCGCAATCTTACACAGATACATATTTGTTCCGATTCCAGCAGTTGCCGTTATACCTGTCGTTTTCAGCACATCCTGTATCATAGTCATCGCCAGTTCTCTTGGTGTCATATTATAAGTATGCAGATAATTCGTTACATCCATAAATACTTCGTCAATCGAATACGGAAAAATATCTTCCGGTGCAATATATTTCAGATAAATGCTGTAAATTCTGGTGCTGTATTCCAGATAGAGAGCCATCCGGGGAGGAGCAACAATATAATCAATCTCCAGTGCAGAATTGATATTTAATTCTGTACTGTCATCAGAAGAACCAATAAATGTTCTGTTCGGTGCTTTCCACCTGCGAGCGCTGTTGGCTTCTTTTACTTTTTGAACAACTTCAAATAAACGAGCCCTTCCTGGTATCCCATAACACTTTAATGCTGGAGATACCGCAAGACAAATCGTTTTTTCTGTTCTGCTTTTATCCGCAACCACAAGATTAGTCGTCAAAGGATCTCTATTTCGCTCTTTACATTCCACAGATGCATAGAATGACTTAAGATCAATTGCAATATAGGTTCTTTTCTTTTCCATCATTCTATACCTCCCGATTCTCCTGTGTTCTGTTTGTGATTATTTCCCCTTATCCATCGCCATATGTATCATTTTTTCAAAAGACTCTCTGAAACGCTCATCATCCTCTGCCGTTCGTTTTCTTGGTCCTTTTAGGTGATTCTTTCCGGATGCCCTTCGCGCTTTCTTGTTCAAGTGACGCTCCATAAGCATCTGGTCAATATTTTCATTGGTATACCATTTCCCGGATTGGTGAATCGCATACGCAGCTTTTCCAAGTGCCATTGCTGCCACTCCATAATCCTGTGATACAACAATATCGCCCCTATGGCAAATGCTGATCAGTTTATAATCCACTGCATCTGCTCCGGCTCCAACTACAATCACTTCACTGTAATCAGATGATAACACATGATTGGTATCACACAACAACGTTACCGGAAGATTGTGCTCTTTTGCAACTTTTTCAACAATACCGACTACCGGACAGGCATCTGCATCAATAAAAATCCGCATATCTTCTCCCTCAATTACACATAAACGGAGTGCGAACCTCGATGAGATTACCACTCGGATCATACAGCCTTACAAGTTTCTGGCCACCTGCAAGTTCTGTCAGTTCCGTGGCATATCGGACAAAATATTTACCGGATTCATATTTCGCAAGCAATTCATCTATATCAAATTCCTCAAAATACAGTTCCATCCTGTTATTGAATGGTGTAGAAATTTCATCCAACGTCTTTCCCCATAAACCGATATCCTGCAAAACAAGACCCTCCGATAAAATCACATTCCCTTCATTCTGAAGAATCACTTGCAGTCCAAATAAATCTTTGTAAAACTCTATGGATTTTTCTATATCATCCACTACAATCAGTACATTTTTCAGCATATCAGTCACCTCGCAATCCGCTTCATTACTTTCATCGTTCACAAATTTATTCATAAAGTTATAAATATGTGCTTTACTGGGTTATTTTCCATCACCAAGCCATTTACAAACCTGTTTATCTGGATCACCGTTGACCATTAATGGCTCATTATTATAATATACCCACAAATTCTAGTCTGGAACATCACAATCCAGTGAAAATGTGTACTTACCCTTTGTATAACTTTTTCCCTGTAATACGCTCATAAAATACCTCTCCTTAATTTTCTCCATTTTCTTCCGGCTCAAACTCAATCTCATCCTGTACTTCCATCAGCTTCAGGACTGCATCACTCCATCCAGATTCCGAAATATATTTATCAATGATAAACTGTAAATCTTTCTGCAAGTTATCATCTGCATTCTTAATCAGAATACCGTTCTGAGTTGCACTGATTGCACATAAGCAGCCTTCATACAGGTTCATGCTCTTTCTAATCTCTTTGGGAATCGTGATACGTCCTAACGCATCAATTCTCCTGGTTAACATTGCCATGTTGTTGCACCTCTTCTCTGTTATATTCTTTCATTCTCTTCACACTGTGCAAAATAATTTTTGATTTCCGTTATCGTTGTATCCTTATGATTTCCATACAGACGTTCAAATTTCATGTCTTTTTGCACAATTTCAAGTAGCTCCGGATCAACTGAACCTCTGTGAGCTTCGTTGTATGCAACTAAATGTTCGTAAATTTCCTTTGCACTTCCAAGAGAATCCACCACCTTCAGAATCTCTTCTCCAAATTTCATGGAATCAGTTTTCTCTTCTTCCGCAGATGTATAGGTGATTTCACTCTCCGAAACCACAACCAGTCCATCCGCTGTGATGTATCTCTTGATAGTCAGCTTTATTCCATAAATAAGTCTGATTAAATCAGGAGACAGATCACAAGTCACAGGATCACTAAGCAGATTCCTTGCATTTTCAGCCTTAAATCCGATAAAAGCTACATCTTTAAGTACAGTTGTCCTCTGGAATATGTCACTGATTTCAACATCTGCCAACACTGCCTTAACTGTACACTCTTTCAGATGGAATAAGCCCAGTGATAGGACACTTTCTCCGTATGAAGCTGGACTTGCATACAGAAAAGATGGTCTGAAGTTTGGCATAGTGTTATAAATTGATATAACAAATTTGTTCTCAGTATCATCTTGTGTTCCACTGGATAAATTTTCCAGTTTAACTGCCGTTCCAGATGCTATTACGCCCATAATATCTGCCGAAAATGACACATAATCAATATCCAAACCAATTATTGCATCACCGCCGATGGCAATGACTTGATCTCTCAACTGACCAATGGCATAATCTTTCGCCCTTTTCAGTTTGTCCGAATACATGGTACTATTTGTTCCAAAGAAATCCGCAAATCCGGCACCAAGAGAACTTAGAAATCCTGTACCTAATGCACATTCGCCAGAGTACACGCCGAAATATTCACTGATTCTACGTCCTTCAAAGCTATAGCCTGAAGTCATTAGTATAGTTTTACTCACGTTACATTCCCCTTTCTTCTTTTTCATGCAAGATTATTCCCGTTACTTATGTTGTGTTGTTATGGTTATGATATTATCACTATTTTAGTTATATGTCAATCATTTTTACAATTATTTTTAATATTCATTTACAATTATTTACATTTCATTCATTGCATGATTTTAGTGTATCTGATATAATTAGTCTTAACGCTATATATTAATAAAAGGGAGTTGATAACAATGCAGAAAATTTCGACTCATTTAAAAGAAATGATGAAAAATGCAGATGTAACTGTTCCAGAAGCAGCCGAATGTATAGGATGTTCAGTTGGAACATTCAGAAACAAACTATCAAAAGACAGATTCTCTGTGAATGAACTTATAATACTATGTGAAATATGCAACTATCATTTAGCTTTTATTCCAAACAGCCTAGAACTTGATACATCATCTTGCAATGATAGTATACCTTATTTATTTGATGTAGATTCTTACATTCCAGATGAGGAATCTAAAGTAAAAGTTAAAATATATAGAAATAGCAAGTTTGATAAAGTATTCGATGTTTTGAAATCTTATGTCAACACTTTAAATCCTTCAGAAGCAGAAAAATTTTCTCAACTAAGACTTCCATTAAATTTTGAAGGTAAACATCTTCAAATTGGTGTTGAACTCCGCAATGATGATGAACCTAATCCAAAAGATTCAAAAGAATAATTGCTAAAAAAAGAACTAATAGGTAAAAGAAGGAGTGGGATCACACCCACTCCATTTATTTATCCTGTAATTGTAATTACCTGTTCAACAAGTGTTGTTCCATCTGACTCTAACACTTGCAACGTAAATGATTCATCAATCGCCTTATCATCTGAACATTTCAGTGAAATTTTATTGCCTACGATTGTTTTAGTCACCGTAAAACTTGATATGACGTTCCATGTGAAGTCCGTTTTCTCTACGGTTGCTCCGGCTGTATCAGTAAACGTAACTGTCCATGACTTTGATCTGCCGTAACGGAGAGTGTTACCACCTGTTAAAGTAGCAGTTATCTTTGATGGTGACAGTGTTGGTTCTGGTTCAGGTTCCGGCTCTGGTTCTGGATCAGGATTAACATTAGCATAAACTTCAGCTATGATATGAAATAATCCGTCCTTTTTGTATATATTGTCAACCTTAAAGGTACGTCCGTAAATGTTAAAGATATCATCTATCGCCAATACCTTTATAGCATCCGTGATTTCAGTTACAAATTCTATGTTTCCATTAATAACTGAAATCATATTATTCACTGATGTAAGACCATTCTTCAGATCATATCCATATACAGGAACGTCCTTGATTGTTCTATTATTTGTGTTCAGCATTCCATTACAAGCGATAGCAAATGACTTATAATAACAGGTATTTTCTTCTGTTTCTTTATTCACAAGGAAGTATGTTTTCTTGCCATACTGGATGAGTGAGCCTTGCCTTCTACGTATCCCATGTATCCGTTGCTTGTATTATAACCTTTCATCTGCCAGTTCCCCCTTGATTTCTTTTTCTAATGTTATCAGTTTACACCAAATGGCTGTACAAAAATCCCGACAACCAAAAGGCTAAACTTCCTAAATCATTTTTGTATTCAACAGCCGAAGATAGAGAATAGCAAGGACAGGAAGTGATTACCCATCTTCCGGACATTCGTCTCAAAACAGGAATCCTACTGGAATACTTGCAGATAGATAAGGAAAGCAGCTTATCTTCCTTTGTCACAGTAAATCCTGTGTCATAAAGCTGATAAGCTGCCATTTTGTTCTGCAGGTATTCTATTTGTTCTCGCTCAACCTTTTCTTTAACTCAAAAATATTCTCCTCAATCCGCTGTATTACAGCCTTAAAATCATCATCTGATTTCCCCGTTGGATCATCAAGTCCCCAGTTATCATCAAATGCTCTTCCAATAAAAGGACATCCCACATTACAGCCCATTGATATTGCGATATCAACATCTGGGATATCAGCAATCAGCTTACTATACTGACCATTTGCTTCCATGTCTATTCCATAAATCTCTTTCATGACACGAACGGCATCCTGATTAATCTGAGGCTTTGTCTCTGTTCCGGCCGAATAGCTTTCAAATATATCTGATGCCAGATGTTTTCCCAATGCCTCTGCTATCTGACTACGACATGAATTATGAACACAGATAAATGCGATTTTTTTCTTATTCATGAAATGGGCACCTCTCCTTAATACATTGATTGTTCTTATCAGAATGAATACACTTTATAACAGGTTTTTCCATTTGTATATTGAAATTCTCTGCCACATAGTCAATCGCTGAGATTATGGCCATATAAGAATCTCTTTTACAACATCTTGGTCCACCAATGCTCCCGATTGCGTCAAGTGCCTTGGAAGTCATTTTATTAGCCAGACCCCAAGGTTCATTTTTAAGTGGAGTCGCTCCTGAGATTATTGATATAAACATTCCTGTGCTAATTCCAGCACCACAAGCACCCCAGAATCCACATGCGCCACCCGGAACAGCTTTTCCTCGATTCATCATTTCAAGTAGCGCTTCCGGCAAATCAATCTCACCACCTGCATTTTTATATGCAACAAGGAGCGCTGAACCAACCATAACATGATGCTCTGGTCCATGCATATGGCAGAATGGCTGCGCCATCATTCTTCTTATAATTTCTACTGGATTCTTAGATGTTTCACTAAGACATATTTCTATAATTGCATCCATTCCTTTTGTATGACATTCATTACATACATAATGGCCCTGCTCGCACCTAGTCTTACTTAATTCCTTTTTATGACATAGTACGCACTCCATCATTTCATCTTTTTCAAGATATATAAGTGGTGCTTTACATATAATACATTCTTCTTTCATTTTCATTTCCTACCTTCCCAAAGCTTCAATAAATGAACTTGCCTCTCTTATTACTTTTTTATTCAGAGAATAATGATGCCATTTGCCTTCCTTACGATCATTTACAAGCTCACAGTCGACCAATATTTTCATGTGATGTGATAAAGTAGGCTGCGTGATATTGAATTTATCCAGAATCTTACATCCACATTTTTCTCCGTCTGACAGCATCTGAACAATCTCCAGCCTATTTGTATCCGATAATGCTTTACATATCAGTATCATATCTCTTGTTTCCATTTCCGCCACCTCGCATAGACATTTGTCTATGTGTTAATTTATCATACGCATAGATACTTGTCAATGTATATTTATTGAATAAGAGTTATATAGCATTCTTTCCCCATTTTATCTCTCGCTTTTGATTTCTTTTTCTAATGTTATCAGTTTACACCAAATGGCTGTACAAAAATTCCAACAACCATTACTGTTCAGGAATTAACAGAACTAAAAAAACCAATGGTGCAGACTGATAACAGTCAAAGCCATTGGTTTTCTTTATCCAAATATATTCTCTGGTTCTTCTACAATTTTTATTTTACTTTTTCCAACTTGTTATTTGCATCAAGGCAAACCTTGTCCCCTTCATTGATGTTACATTCATAGAGCATAGCATCCTCTGCTTTTATCCTTATTTCTTCGCCTGAAGAATTCATAAGCGTCACTATTGCCATGACTGGCATGCCTTTCGGTCGCTCTTCACAACCGAAGTCCAGGTC